>CABEDY010000457.1_pt1 | contig 17233 bp, 18 predicted proteins | sample 3423171 | NCBI WGS metagenome assembly CABEDY01 (sample SAMEA5534333, study PRJEB31848) | metagenome | biome: tundra; feature: field; material: soil | place: USA | collected 2013-05 | depth 0.15 m | reverse complement strand
CACCCGCATCGAACGAACGTTCTTTCGCTCCTTGCGCGAGCTCAAGGCTCTGCAAACGGACGCCGCTCTCAGCCTTACACTCCCTTCTTATTTCATGACGATAGCGCCGCCCCTCGCCTCGCGCGCGCAGATTGCAAAACGAACCCAATTCCTCGCGATAAACGATCGCGTTTTGGAGGCGGACGATTACCTCTCCGCCCAGGATCTGGAGGAAGGAGCCCTCGGCCGCGTCCTGCACCAACACCCCCGCGCCGCAGCCGCCCAGCCTACGGAACTCTCCGTGTCGGCGCATTAGAATCCTCCAAGAAAAGCTCCACTAGAAGTAGAGCTACTATCCAGCCCCGGTCTTAACCACCCCAAACAACCTCAAAACAACCGTTTTTTTGCCTCTCCCAGCCACTTTCCCAGGATCAATTCCGACTCTCTTCCCGTATCATGGGGAGAGTAGCTAGGGAGGCTCTGAATGCGACTACTAGGACTGTGTCTTGGCTCCGCCGTCTTGGCTTTAGCGGCCACTGCGCCGCAACAGGTAACATTCTATAAGGATGCGTTACCGGTCTTACAGAAGAACTGCCAAACTTGTCATCGGCCTGGCGAATCCGGTCCCATGTCCTTCATAAGTTATGAGACCACCCGCCCCTGGGCCAAGGCCATCAAAACCGCGGTTTTGACCAAAAAGATGCCGCCGTGGTTTGCCGATCCCCACTTCGGCAAGTTCGCCAATGACCGGTCACTCGCTCAGGCGGACATAGACACCCTGGTTTCCTGGGCCGACGCCGGCGCCCAAGCCGGCAATCCGAAAGACGCCCCTAAACCAACCGATTGGGTGGAAGGCTGGCGCATCGGAAAGCCTGACCAAGTGATCTCCATGCCGGCGGCTGTCAATGTCCCGGCTTCCGGCACCATCGACTATCAATATATTGTGATCCCCACCGGTTTTACGGAAGACAAGTACGTGCAGTTGTCCGAAGCGCGTCCCGGTAATCCTGCGGTGGTGCATCACATCATCGCCTTCATCCGCGAGCCCGGCAATCCCTGGTTGAAAGATGCCCAGCCGGGCGTACCTTTTATTCCTCGCGAAAGGGTGCGGCGCGCGGAAAACGAAGCGAAGAATGGCGAAAAACATAAACAGTCAGAGGACGGCGGCGGTTTCGGTGACTTCCTGGCGGGCTACGCTCCCGGAACCCTCCCCAATATCATGAAACCCGGCCAGGCCAAGCTGGTGAAGGCCGGTTCCGACCTGGTTTTGCAGATGCACTACACCGCCAATGGCAAAGCCACCACCGATATTTCGCGAATCGGCATCGTGTTCGCAACCGAGAAACCAACCGAGCGAATCCTGACGCTAGCAGCCGCCAACGCGAGTTTTGCCATCCCGCCCGGCGATTCGAACTATCAAGTGGATGCCAAGCTCACCCTGCAGGACGACGCCACGCTCATCAATCTCCTGCCGCACATGCATTTCCGCGGCAAGAGCTTTGAATATCGCGTCACCTATCCGAGCGGCGAGAAGGAAACACTACTCGACGTCCCGCACTACGATTTCAACTGGCAGCTCACTTACGACCTCGCGCAGCCCAAACTTCTGCCCAAAGGCACGGTCATCGAGTGTACAGCCCATTTCGACAACTCGCCCAACAACCCTTATAATCCCGATCCCACCAAGGAAGTTCATTTCGGTGAGCAGACTTGGGAGGAGATGATGATCGGGTTCATGGACGTAGCGGTCCCCATGAACAAAACCGCCATGGATTTGATGCGGCCGAAAAAAGCAGCACAGCCCGGCCCAAGCCTGTAATTTCTGCGTACCGCAAGTCTCCGACTTGCGAAGTTAAGGAGAGAGCCATGCAGCTCAGTCTGATCGCACTGACATTATCGGGTTCCATCGCCGCAACTGCCGGCTCGGTATCGAGCACGCCGACGTATTACAAGGACATCGCTCCCCTCATGCAGAACCGCTGCCAGGAATGCCACCGGTCGGGCGAAGTCGCTCCCATGAGCTTCATGAGCTACGACCAGGTTCGTCCCTGGGCCAAAGCCATCAAAAACGCTGTTCTCACCAAGAAGATGCCGCCGTGGTTCGCCGATCCGCACTTCGGCAAGTTCTCGAACGACCGGTCCCTGTCGCAGCACGAGATTGACACGCTGATCGCCTGGATCGACGGCGGCGCCAAGGAAGGCGATAAGAAGGATGCGCCCCAGCCCCGTCAATTCGCGGAAGGTTGGCAGATCGGCCAACCGGATCTAGTTCTCCAGATGCCGATCGCTGTCGATATTCCCGCCACCGGCGTTGTCGACTACACCTACGTTGTTATTCCCACCGGATTCACGGAAGACAAATGGGTGCAGTTCGCCGAAGCGCGTCCGGACGCTCGTTCAGCCATGCACCACGTCATCGCCTTCCTGCGCCCGCCCGGAAACCACTGGCTGAAGGACGCCAAACCCGGTGTTCCATTTATTCCGGAACATTGGGGCGGAGCTCGCGATCAGGCCAAGCAGGACAAACCCGCCGGCCAAGCCAATAAGGCTAGCCTCGAGGACCAGCTACCCGGTGAGTTGCTGGTTGGTTTCGCGCCCGGCCTTCCTCCCACCGAATGCAAGCCCGGAGAAGCAAAGCTGGTGAAGGCTGGCTCCGATATAATTCTCCAGCTACACTACACTCCCAACGGAAAAGCTACTACGGACCGTTCCAGGATCGGCCTGATCTTCGCGAAAGAGCCACCGCAGCGCCGCGTCATGACCATGAATGCCATGAACGTCTTCCTGAAAATTCCCCCTGGCGACGGAAACTATGAGACGCATGCACATGCCACGATTCCCCAGGACGTGACGTTAGTCAACATGATGCCCCACATGCATCTGCGCGGTAAGGATTTCCTTTACACGGCCGTTTATCCTACCGGCGAAAAGCAGGTGCTGTTGAACGTGCCTCACTTCGATTTCAATTGGCAGCTTGCTTATGTCGAGGACCAGGAGCTTCTGCTGCCGAAGGGCACACGCATCGAGTGCGTAGCCCACTATGACAATTCGCCGAACAATCCGGCCAACCCCGATGCAACCAAAGAAGTCCGCTGGGGTGACCAGACTTGGGAAGAAATGATGATCGGCTGGTTCGATGTTTCCTTCGACGCCAAAACCGACCCGACGCAACTCCGGCAGCATCAGCGTGACCGGAGTGAATAACGAAAGGGAGTACAAGTTAGCATGAACCGCACTAAACTCTTCGCATCTGCATTAATATTCGGCGCGGCCGCGTGGGCAGCCAGCGTTCCGAGAGAAGTCACGTTCCACAAGGATGTGGAGAAAATCGTCCAGGAGCATTGCCAGGAATGCCATCGCGCCGGCGAGATCGCACCCTTCGCGCTGATGTCTTATAAAGACGCGCGTCCGTGGGCCAAGGCGATCAAAGAAGACATCCTGACTAAGAAAATGCCGCCCTGGTTCGCCGACCCGCAGTACGGTCACTTCGCCGACGATCGTTCTCTGAGCAAGCAGGAGATTGACACTCTGGTGGCCTGGATAGATGGCGGCGCGAAAGAAGGCGATCCTAAAGACGCACCCGCTCCGCGCACCTACACCGAAGGCTGGAATATTCCAACGCCCGACCTGGTGCTGGACATGAATACGTTCCACATTCCGGCCAAGGGCGATATCCAATATCAGTACGTCGTGCTCCCCACCAAGTTCGATCATGACCAATGGATTCAGGCCGCCGAAGCACGGCCGAGCGATCGCTCCGTGGTGCATCATGTCGTGATTTTCGTCCGCCAACCGGATAACAAGTGGCTGCATGAAGCCAAAGCCGGCGTTCCCTACACACCTCCCGGCGGCGGCAAGGACTTTGCCAATACATCCGGCGGCGGCAGCGACGTCCTGATGATTTACACGCCCGGAAAAATTCCCGAGATGTGGCGGCCCGGACTCGGCAAGATGATTCCCGCCGGTTCTGACCTGGTGCTGCAAATCCACTACACCACCAATGGCAAAGAGGCTGTGGACCATACCAAGGTAGGCTTGGTCTTCGCCAAGGAAAAGCCCACCGAACGCGCCTTTACGTTTGCCGGGAACAATCTGACTTTCAAGATTCCGCCGGGCGATCCCAACTATCCTGTGACGGCCAAGACCAAATTCCCGAATGAAACCACCATCCTGAATTTCTTTCCGCACATGCACGTGCGCGGAAAGGCGTTCGAATATCGCGCCATTTATCCCGACGGGCGAACCGAAGTGCTGCTCAGAGTTCCAAACTACGACTTTTTCTGGCAGCTCGACTATAAGCTGGCTGAGCCGTTGAAGATCCCGGCCGGAACCATCATCGAATGCACCGGTTGGTTCGACAACTCGCCCAACAATCCGCACAATCCCGATCCGACGGCCACCGTTCGTTTCGGCGAGCAGAGCTGGGAAGAAATGATGCTCGGCTTCTATGACGTCGTGATACCAGCCGACATGAGCCTGAAGGATTTCTTCACGCCCTTGCACGAAGCCAATAAATCCAACACTGGCGGAGGCCAGTAGCGTACGGCAAGTCTCCGACTTGCCAATATGGTGTTTTCTCTCCTTGTGGGCGCCGGCGTCATGCTGAGCGCCCACGATGTGTTTTCGACCAAGATAACCTGGTCCCGCGAAATCTCCCGCTTGGTCGACAAGCGTTGCGTTTCATGCCACCGCGAAGGCGGATCTTCCTTCGCCCTGACCACATTTGAACAAGCCCGTCCCTGGGCCAAAGCCATCAAGGAAGAAGTGCTCGAGCGGCGCATGCCTCCCTTCGGCGCGGTAAAAGGCTTCGGCGATATTCGCGACGATCAGGCTCTGACACAGGACGAAATCCACCTGATCTCGGACTGGGTGGAAGGCGGTTCCCCCGAAGGCGACCCAGCACTGTTACCGAAAAGTCCGCCTTCCGGACAATCGTCCTCGTTTCCGGCGAAGCCCGGCGCCGAATTGATCGTCGATGGCAGCCTAACACTGAAGCGTCGCATCGCCCTGGCGGGAATCCGGCCCACCAGTTTGATGGAGGGTAGTTCGGTGAAAGTTGTAGCCGAACGCCCGGACGGCACGATCATGCCGCTGCTCTGGATCTACAAATACAAACCGGAATTCGACCGCACCTACTACTTCCGCGCACCGTTGAATTTGCCATCCGGAACAAAGATCGAAAGCTTTCCGAGCACCGCCGGAGCCATTTCGCTAGTAACGCGCAACTAACCGAACCGCGACCGTGAGGGAGTCGGTGCTTTTTAGAGAGTGGTACCGAACCGCGACCGTGAGGGAGCCGGTGCTTTTTTAGAGAGTGGTACCGAACCGCGACCGTGAGGGAGCCGGTGCTTTTTTGGAGAGTGTTACCGAACCGCGACCGTGAGGGAGCCGGTGCCTATTTCAACTCCGCAACCGGCACCGTAAACGACGCCGTATTCACCACGCCATTGCGCTGGAACTGCACCCATATTTTGTAAGTGCGCGCGCGCGGAAAGATAATGTTGAACTGCATCTGTGGTCCGCCATCGGCGATGAAGGGGTGATCGTGAATCAGATCGATCAGATCGTCACTTGCCACCAGCATGTGACCCCAGGCTCCGATGTATTTCTCAATCCCGTCGCCCGGTTTAATGTGGAAGAACAGCAGCGTCTTCATGCCCGCGATGGGCTGCGGCGGTTCTGTCACCAATTCCACGTCCATGTTGGTGCAATGGCTGACGCCCAACTCCGGCTCGAGTGACGGATTCGCTAACTTGACCTCGCTACCCGGCGCGCCCGGCACGATTACTGTTTTCGCGATCAGTTGCGGCGTGCCGCCGGTGGGATAAAAATCGCCCGCTACTCGATACATTCCCGGTTTGGGGAACGCCATGTCGTATAGGAACGTGCCATCCGGCTGCGGCACGGGATGTTCGTGTACGAAATATTGCAAGTCCTCGCTCACCAGAAACAGATGGAACAGTCTCTCGTGAACAACCTCGAAATGATCCACCGTCTTGCCGGTGTGTGGATCGGCGATCCGGAACTTCAACTGCACCTTTTCACCGGCCCTGAAGACAGCCGGATGAATCTTCAGCTCCAGCGGATACTCGACGTCTTCGGGAATGCCGAGCACCAGCTTCATTCCGCAGCGCGGACAAAATCCCGGCTTATCGGAACGAACATCTTTGTCCATCGGGCAGACGTAATCCTGAGGCGCGACAGGCGCAATGGGCGCGGCCGGCTGCTTGGCGTCCACGGCGATTTGCGCATGCAGGGCCCACAACCCGATCACCAAGAAAAACCCGAGAACGATCCTCACTCTTCTATTATTTCACCTTGCCGGCTGTTGGCCCTGGACCGCCCGCTGGTGGCACTGCCACAACAGGAGTGGTGATCGCCAATACTTTCGGGTCAGACGAAGTGACGGCAACTGAAAGATTCGCCCCCGGACGGAGATATTGCGGCGTACCAGGCTGGAGGCTCACCGGATCGAGTGGTGCCAGCGCGAACGTTAGTTGCTGGATTCCGGCGTTGGTGAGCAGGTCTTGTCCAATGAAATACGAAATTGTCTCGCCGGTTGCGGCTTCGGGTGTCCATTCAATGTGATGCCGCGATCCGTGATAAAAATGACGCCGTTCGACGTTCGGGCTAGATAGCGAATCTCGGATCCGGTTTGCCCCAGGTTGGGTTCAAACGAAAGTCCGCCGGCATGCAGGCTAAAGGGGATGAGGCAAGCACAAAAGACAAACCACAGGCGAGAATTCGCATGGAACGGACTCCTCTTAAGCGGGAAGCATGATTCTATCACCATTGCGCCAGCCTAACCCCTAGAATGGGGAAATGCCAACTTTCAAGGTCGCTGTGATTCCGGGCGATGGCGTAGGCAAGGAAGTGGTTCCAGCGGCGTTACTGGTGCTCGAAGCAATCAGCGCCCGCTTCGATACTACTTTCGACCTGCACCATTTCGACTGGGGCGCCGAATACTATTTCCGGAATGGACGGATGATGCCGGCCGACGCACTCGATCAGCTGCGTCCGATGGACGCGATTTTGCTGGGAGCGGTCGGTGATCCAAAGATCCCCGATCACGTCACCCTCAACGGTCTGCTGTTGCCGATCCGGCGCACTTTCGATCAATTCGCGAACGTGCGTCCGGCCGTTCTCTACGACGGCGTGGCTTCGCCGTTGGCAAATCCAGGCAAGGTCGATATGGTGGTGGTGCGCGAGAATACCGAGGGCGAATATGCGCAGGTGGGCGGATTCGTTTATCATCAACAACCGGAAGAAGTGGCAATCCAGACCGCGGTTTTTACGCGACGCGGAATCGAGCGCGTGGTGCGATTCGCATTTGAACTGGCGCGCAAGCGCAACCGGCAGCGGCGCGTCACTTCCATCACCAAATCGAATGCGCAGGGTTTCGGAATGGTGTTATGGGATCGCGTATTTCAATCCGTGGCCGCAGGTTATTCCGATATTGAAACGGAATCGCTATTGGTGGATGCGGCCGCGATGAACTTTATCCGCCGGCCTGCGAGTTTCGATGTTGTCGTCGCTTCGAATCTATTCGGCGATATCCTGAGCGACGTGTCGGCCATTCTCACCGGCAGTATCGGTCTTGCGCCCAGCGCGAATCTCGACCCAACGCGGCGGTATCCTTCGATGTTCGAACCGGTGCATGGATCGGCGCCGGACATTGCTGGGCGGGGAATTGTGAATCCGATGGCGGCGATTCTATCGGCAGGAATGATGCTGGATCATTTCGGGTTGGAAGAAGCCGCGCGATTGGTGGAGCGCGCCGTTGCGGGGGTGCTCAAGGAAGGTAAACATCGCACGCCGGATCTTGGGGGAACTAGCGGCACCGGTGAGGTGACGGGCGCAGTGATCGACCATTTAGGCACCGGTCGCTGACGCTCGCGGCTCGGAAAGGAGTTACCGAACCGCGACCGTGAGGGAGTCGGTGCTTCTAGCCTCTTAAATCTGCAAAAGCGTCTTCGATTTCTTTTTTTGCTTGCGGGCTCGGGACAGTGAGAGGCAGGCGCGGTGGGCCACCGTAGTATCCGGCCAGATCCATGGCATGCTTGAGGCCCGGCACACCGTATTTAGCAGTCACTAAGTAAGCAGCGTGGCCGATGCGATTCTGCCAATCGAGCGCAGCTTCCGGTTCGCGCGTTCGATGGGCTTCCCAAATAGAGATGGTCGCGTAAGGAGCGGCATTCGCGAACGCCAGCACGGCGCCCACTGCACCCACGGCCAATGTTGGAGCGAGCGTGGGAGCCGAGCCGGTCAGCACCTGGAAGCCCTTCTTCACTTCGCGGATCATCTGCAGCACTTTTTCCAGATTCCCCGAGCTTTCCTTGATGGCGATGATGTTGGGATGTTGCGATAGCTGGGCCACGGCTTCGGCCGGAATGTCGACGCCGGTGGTTTGTGGCCAGTTGTAGATGATCAGCGGGATTTTCGATTGGTCGGCTACGGCGCGAAAGTACAGCATCTGCGCCGGACCGTTATTGATCAGATTTTTGTAATAATGCGGCGTGCGAACCATGGCCACTTTGTAGCCGATGTCGGCCGCGCGATTGGTGAGCGCGACAGTTTCGCGCACGCTCTCGACGCCCGTGCCCGCGATCAGCAGCTTCTCCGACGCGGCGTATTCCGCCGCCCATTCGAAGAGCTGAATCTTCTCGTCGGTGGTGAGCATGACGCTTTCGCCGGTGGATCCGCACACCACGTAACCAGCAAGACCTGTGACATTCCATTTCTCGATATTGTGCTGGAGCTTCACTTTCCACAATTCGCCTTCGTGATTGAAGGGAGTGGTGATGGGCGGGAAAATTCCTTGCAGCTTCATGAGAGAAGGGGCAGCCGAGAGAAGGCTGCCCCAAAGTAGCTAGCCGTGTGACGGCACGTATCTGGCGATGAACGTGACCACGAGCGCATACAGCGCCAAGGATTCAATCAGCACCAGTCCAAGAATAAGAGCGAAGCGGATGCCTGCTTGGGCCCCGGGGTTTCGCGCCATGGCTTCCGCGGCGGATGCGGCAACCTTGCCCTGTCCTAGCCCGCAAAGGCCGGAAGCGATGCCCACCGCGAGATAGGCGAAGGGTAGATTGAGGTCGGTAGCCCCGCCACCTTGTGGTTGCGCGAAGATTGGGCTGGCCAGCAGCAGGAACGCTATGGTCAGAAAAATCATTTTACGTGTCATTCGAGTGTTTCTCCTTGTATGGAATTGTTCGCGAGGAGGTGGTTCCCGATCTGTCCTGGGGGGACGACGGGCTCACGCTCGGAACGGATAAAGCCATTAATGTTCGTGCGCCACTGCCCCACCCAAATAGATCGTGGCGAGCAGCATGAAGATGAAAGCTTGTAAGAATGCGACGAAGACATGCAGTCCCATGAAAGCGGCAGGAATTGCGATAAAGGTTAGCGATAGGAATGTCGTTGTAATCTTCTCGCCCGCAAACATGTTCGCGAAAAGACGAATGGTCAATGACAGCGGCCGCGCAAAGTGACTGATCAACTCGATGGGCACCATTAGGATGAACAGAGCCGGCATAGGGCCGGCGAAGTGCACCAGATACTTGCCCACTCCTTGCGCCCGCAACCCCATCCAGTGGTAGTAGAGGAATACGCTAACGGCGAGACCCGCGGGCACTGCCGGCGTCATGGTGGGCGATTCGAAACCGGGAATGACCCCGATCAGGTTCATAAACAGAATAAAGATAAAAAGAGTGCCGAGGAACGGGACGTATTTGCTGGAGCCGTGATCGATGGCATCGTGCGCCTGTCCGGCCACGAAGTTATAGATTGATTCAAAAGTTAGCTGCAACTTGCCGGGCTTATCTACCGATAGGCGTGCGCGCAAGAACGCAAAAAGAAACAGGATGATTGCGACTACCAGGATCTCGAAGACGATCCAGTTCGCCCAGGGGTGTGCGGGGTCGGCAGGCGGATGGCCGATCGCGGTGAGGAATGACGTGAGCGCGTTTCCCAGGTACTCGTTGAAGAGCCGAGTCAGCCAAAGTTGCGATTCATGTTCCATGGATAAGCTCGTAAACTATTTCGCAGGTAACCGCGGCGCCGGGTAGCAAAAGCCCCACAACTGCAGCCGCTTGATTCACCCCAGTAATCCTAATTATAACGTAGCCGACTGCTATTATCACCGCCATCCGAAGCGGGAGCAGCCAGGCTGAGCGGCGCACCTTCCCCGGTCCAATGGATTCGACCACGTGCTGCCAGCGCCAGAAGCTCAGGTAGGAAGCGGCGGCGCCGATCAGGAATCCTCCACCGACGCGAGGGCCTTGCCAGATGGCTAGAACGATAGTGCCTGTCGCACCGAGGACCAGGATCATCCCCCGGATGCGGCGAACCACTCTCTCATAAAACGCTTGGTCAATTTGCGGCATCGTCCTGGGTCAATTCGCGAATGACTTCAATGATGCCGGCGGCGACTCCAAGAAGCAGGAAGATGACCTTGAGGAAACCGGTTCCGAAAAGCTTGTCGAGCCCATATCCAATGCCGAAACCAACCAGAATACAGGCCGGGAGCAGGAAGGCAACATGATAGTATTTGCCGAGATCCCGGAAGAGATTGTCTTTAGGCATGCGCGGTTCGTTTGCGCTCCAGAAGGGCAGCGGCTTGGTCGGCGGTCTCTTTCACCAGGAAACCCATCTTGGGATGGCTGGGAACGATGTCGGGTCGGAGGCCGAATTCCTCTAGCGCTTCGGTGGTGGTGGGTCCGATGGAAGCGATCACCATCTGGCGCAGGCTGTTGTGGACTGGTTCTTCTTCTCCTGTTTCGGCAGCGATGCGGAACAGGTGCGTTAATTGGATGGACGTGGTGAACATTGCGACATCGGCTTGGCCGTTCGCGATGCGGCGGACCGCTTCCCGCAATGGGGCGGTGTCTTCCGGGAGATCCCATTGATAGACGCGGACGGCGGTGACCTCAGCGCCGCGCGCACGGAGGGCTGCGAGTAATTCGGGATTCGATTTGCCGTATTCCTGGACGGCGATTTTGCGCTCGGGTCGCGTTGCCGTGGCGGCCAGCAGTTCGCGCCAGGTGTTTGGCTCGGGGACGGCGATGGTGACGGGAACCTGTATTTCACGCAATACGGCGAGTGGTTTGGGGCCGCGCGCGACTACAGCGATCTTGCGCAGCGCTTCGGCGAAGGCGTGCGGTGGGTAGCGCGAGGCCAGCACTTTATCGAGCGCGCGCGTGCCCACGCCGGTGAGCAGGATCATCATGTCGAATTCCCCGTGGAAGAGGCGCTCGGCGAATGCGAATGCTTCGGGATTATTCTCGATGGGGGCTTCGCGCATGGAGGGCGCGACGAACGGGTCGCCACCCTGGCGGCGGATCAGTTCGGCGATTTCTGTGGCGCGGCGGCTTTCGAACGAGAGGACGCGAAGGCCGGCGAAGGGCATTAATTTGAGAGTAGCGTAGCGCACGCACTCGTGCGTGCCGTGTTCGCACTCTTGCGAAGACAAAAGGCGTTCACACGAGTGTGAACGCTGCACGCAGGAGTGCGTGCGCCACATCAAGCTTTGGGGTGGGCTTTATCGTAGACGGCCATTAAGTCTGTCAGCGAGACTTGGGTGTATTTTTGGGTTGTTGAAAGTTGGGAGTGGCCGAGTAATTCCTGGATGGCTCTTAGGTCGGCGCCGTCGCTGAGCAGATGGGTGGCGTAGGCGTGGCGCAGGCTGTGCGGGTGGATGGAAGAATCGCCGGTGATCATGCGCGCGTAGAATTTGACGATGCCGCGTGCGCCTCGATCGGTTAATCGCGCGCCGCGGTGGTTCAGGAATAGGGCGCCGCTCGAGCGGCCTTCCGCCAGATAGCGCGAGATCGCGGCCGCGGCTTTTGTTCCATAGGGAACTTGCCGCTCCTTGCGGCCCTTGCCGCGTACGCGGATCCATCGTTCGGTGAAGTCGAAATCTTCCAGGTTTAGTCCCACCAGTTCGCTGATCCGTAGGCCGCAGCCGTAAAGCAGTTCGAAAATGGCGAGATCGCGCGCCGGGTAGGGCCGCTCAAGTTTATCGGCCGCGACGCCCTCCACCAGCGTGTTGGTTTGCTCGGCGGTCATTACAACGGGCAGCGATTTGGGAGCTTTCGGTGTGCGCACTAAGCGGGCCACGTTGGTGACGATCATGCCTTCTCGGAGCAGAAATTTGAAAAGCGATCGCACGGCCGCCAGTTTGCGCCGCATGCTCACAGCCGTGAGATGTTGAGCGTGTAGATGCCCCAGCCACTCACGGATGGCGAGCAAATCGATTTCTTCGACGGTGACTGTTTCTTTGATTGTGAAGTAATCGAGAAACTGGCCGAGGTCCGAAGCATAGTTTCGCAGCGTATGCGCGGATGCGTTGGCGCGTTTCAGCTCGGCCAAATACTTTTCGATTTGAGCTCCCAGTTCAGGCATAAACGGAGCGGTACTGGTCGAGTTTTTCCAAAGCCCGCCGGCAGACTTCCGCATGACGGGCGCGCTTGTCGTGACGCAGGCGGTGACGGGGCTCTTCGTCGAGCGTAGGCAGCAGATCGAATGTGATGTTCGCAGGTTGGTAATCCGTGGGATCGGCTCCTGAGACGTAGGCGCAAAGCGATCCGAGGGCGGTTTCGCGCGGGAAAGGACGCGTGGGTTCGCCTGTTGCCAACTCCGCGGCATGGCGTCCGGCGATGAGGCCTGTCGCGATGGATTCTACGTAGCCTTCGACGCCCGAAATCTGGCCGGCGAAGAAAATTGTGGGGTTCGTACGAAGTTGCAACGTTTGGGTGAGCAGCGCGGGGGCGTTGATGTAGGTATTGCGGTGGATCTGCCCGTAACGTAGAAATTCGGCGCGTTCGAGGCCGGGGATCATGCGGAACACGCGCGCCTGTTCCGCGAAGCGCATGTGGTTTTGAAAGCCGACCAGGTTGTAACTTTCGGCGCGAAGGTTTTCCTGACGAAGTTGAACCACGGCGTACGGTCTGCGGCCTGTTCGCGGATCCACCAGGCCCACCGGTTTCATGGGACCGAAGCGCAATGTTTCGCGGCCGCGCCGGGCGAGCTCTTCGATGGGCAGGCAAGCTTCGAAGAACGGAGTTTGATCTTCCGGGATGTGCGCGGGAACGGGGTCTGCGGCGAGAAGAGCATCGACGAAGCGCTCGTACTGTTCGCGATCGAACGGGCAATTCAGATAATCGTCGGTGGAGTCGAGCGATTTGCCGTAGCGCGAGGCCCGGAACGCGATGGTGGTGTCTACCGAACCTGCGTCGACGATGGGGCTGATGGAATCGTAGAAGAACAGGCGCTCCGAGCCGGTGATGCGGGCGATCTCCTCGGCGAGGGTGGGGGTGGTGAGGGGTCCAGTGGCGATGATGGTGATGGCGTTTTCGGAAAACGAAGCCACTTCTTCGCGCCGAAGTTCAATGCGAGGGTTCTGCTCGATGGCGCGGGTGACTTCGCGCGCGAACACTTCACGATCCACGGTGAGGGCGTGACCGCCGGGTACGCGGGCCTGCTGAGCGATGCGCAGCAACAGGGAATCCAGGCGCCGCAATTCTTCCTTCAAAAGCCAGGGCGCGGAATTTTCCGATTCGCTTTTTAACGAATTACTGCAGACGAGTTCGGCGAGCTGATCTGTTTTATGCGCAGCGGTGGATTGCGCCGGACGCATTTCATGCAGGATGCAGTCCAAGCCGGCATTCGCGATCTGCCAGGCAGCTTCCGAACCGGCGAGTCCGCCGCCGAGGATGTGGATGGGGGGCACTTATCCAAGGATACAGGGGCTGGGGAGACAGGCTGCTGGGGTTGGCATCATCAGCCGCGCGATGTGCGTCTCTCTTCCGATTCCAGGGCCTGGTGAAGCAGCATTTTCAGATACGTCTGATACCGGAGTCCCCTCTTAGCGGCGAGAGCTCTCGCTCGATCAAGTTCGTCCTTGGGTAGCCGGATCGTTATAGTTGGAGATGGTCCGGAGCGGTTCGCTCGTTCTTGCGCTAACCTCGCGACAGTTCCTTGGCCTAGCTTGCCCTCGGCTTTTGCCTGTGCGAAGTGGTCCGCGACGAGATCTTGGTTGTTCTCCCACCATGCGGCCTCTTGAGCTTCATGCTTAAAATGGGGCTTCTTCTTTTTCTCGGTAACTGATCTCTTATTCATTGTCGCCTGCCTTTCTCCTGGTAGTAGAACTGAACGAGCCGCTTGATTGCTGAATCTTATTACTGCCGTGCGTCGCCAAGAGTGGCGACGCGGCATGCAAAGTGCGTGCGCTACGCGCGTGGGATTTCGATGCTAAAGTTCTTTCGCCGACAGTCCACCAGTGACCTGCACGCGGTCTTCCACCGAAAACTCCCGCCACCAGATCGAGCGTACATCTTTTGTAGGTACACCTGCCCTCTGGACGTTCCTCGAAACCGGTAAGCTGGTTCAACAGTATGAAAAAAGCCTTCGGTGATAATTTGATTCCTGACGGGTGGTCCCTTGAGAAAGGACTGGACCTTATTAAGAAGACCGGGTGCGACGGCGTGGAGTTGTGGCTGGGCGGGAAGCCGTGGTTTCAGATGAACACCACCGATCCTGGTGTTCGCGACCTCTATCGCAAGGTTCGCGATGCGGGGCTGGTGGTTTCCAATGTCTGCAATACGCTGGACTGGGATGAGAATCTCTCGGCACGCGATCCGAAGTTGCAGGCAGCCGCGATCCGTCACGTCGAGCGGCAGATCGAAACGGCGCGGATGCTCGAAACCGATGCCATTCTGGTGGTGGCGGGGTTGGTAACAGAAGAGATTCCTTACAACGAAGTGTATGCGCGAGTTCGAGAGAATCTGCAGAAGTTGGGCGAGACCGCGGCTAAGGCGAAAGTGAAGATCGGTTGCGAGAACTGCTGCTCGGAGCAGCGCTTTCTGATATCGGCGCGCGAGTTCTGGCAATTCTTGAATGATGTGAACCATCCCAATGTGGGGCTGCACATGGACGTGGGAAATATCCATGACACGGGTTTTGCGGAGCAGTGGATTGAAATTAACGGGCCGCGAATCACGCGGGTTCACGTCAAGGATGTTCTGCGGCACAGGGGCCGGTGTGGACAGGAGAGCGTGTACACGAATCTGTTCCTGGGGAACAATAACTGGCCGGCGATTCGAGCCGCGCTCGATAAGGTGCATTACGACGGCTGGATCATCGCCGAGATGGAAGCTGTTTACAAATACGCGCCGGATCAGCAGTTTTACGATACGGCTGCTGCGATGGATCGGTTCATCAACAGGCGGATGTGAGGATGCGGGTTTCGCGGCGGATTTTTCTGGGGGCGGTGGGTGTGGCGCCGGTGTTGGCGAGCAGCGGTAGGCTTGGGGCGCGGTGTGCGGTGGTGGATCTTGGGTGCGTTTTGCCGGAGTCGTTGACGGGGTTTAAAAGGCAAGTCGGAGACTTGCCCTACGGGGACGGGGACGGCGATGTTGTGATTGTTCCGGCAGTGCGAACTCTGACGGAAGTGGGCCGGGACATGATCGAGGGGTGGCTCAAGCGTGGCGCGACGGTGCTGCTGGAGTACGTCAGCGGTGCGCGCGTCGAGCAGAGAGATTACTTTCCGTACGTCGAATACGTCTGGCCGGTACGGGTCAAGATCCGAGAGTTCGCGCCGGTTGAGCTTACGCCCGGTCCGGGAGACGAAATCATCGCAACTTTCTCGGGCCAGCCGGTCGGCTTGCGGCGTAGAACGGGCGATGGCGTGCTCATCACGCTCGGTTCGCCGCTCGGGCCAGTATTTCTGGCTGGGGATCCGGACGCGCGGCGTTGGTTGAACGAGCTTAAATGATCGTCTGCGCCACTGCGCTAATCGCGAACTTAGCAACCGCTGGATTCGTCAACTTTTCGAAGAGCGCGGTGTGCATGTGAATCACGTCCCGATGAGTGCCGGCGTTGAAGGCGATAAATTCCAGGCTGTCGACGCCGGCGTCCACAATCACGGGAAGATTGAACAAGTTGCCCAAAGGAGGCATGGCGCCGAGTTCGCACTCCGGGAACAGTTCCTGGAGCTCGCGCTCGGTGCCCAAGCGAATGAACGGGTCGTTTACGAATTCGCCCAGAGTCGCCATGTCAATCAGGCAGTCGGCGGGCAGCACGGCCAGTCCATAACCCTGGGCGCCGGCGTAGACCACAGTTTTGGCGAGCTTGTGTGGCGAAATGTGCTCCGCAAACGCGACCTCCATGGCGGTGAAGGCCAGGGAGTGTTTGGTGTGTGCGTAGCAAACGTGATTTCTATCTAGGAATTCCAGAACACGTTCTAAGGTGGTCATAAACACCTCTCCGGCTCGTACATTCAGCAAGACAAGGGCCACACGAAGTCCGCTAGCAAACGTGCTGATTCGCGGAACGGTTTGATCTCGACTGAGTGAGAGCACCCAGTGCAGGGTGGGGCATCGCTCCGGCTTGTCTTATAATTCTGAGGTGCTCCGTCGCTTGTTCTTCACCGCTCTCGTGGCGTCGATCGGGGCGCAGGGCGCGGAGTTGGATCTCACCCATGCGCGCCTGGCTGTGCCCGGGGCGCTTTCCAAGCAAGAGTCCAAAGCAATTGAGATGCTGCGGGATGAAGTGGAGAAGCGGACGCTGATTCGTTTTCCACTTGGTGGGGCAGCGGATGGGCCGGCGATTACAATTTCGCGCGTGCGGGGTGTGGCGGAAGGATATTCGCTCAAGACCGCCGACGGGCGGGTGTCTCTTGCGGCCAACGACGCGCGGGGCATGTTGTTCGGCATCGGGCGCCTGCTGCGCGAGATGCACATGCGGCGTGGGCGCATTACCATCGCCGATGATTTGAACATTACCACCGCGCCGAAGTACACGCTACGCGGCCACCAGTTCGGGTATCGTCCGAAAACCAACTCCTACGATGGGTGGTCGGTAGCACTTTGGGAGCAATACATCCGCGATCTGGCAGTTTTTGGAACCAACGCGGCTGAGCTGATTCCTCCGCGCTCGGACGACGCGCGGGATAGCCCGCTGTTTCCGCTGCCGCCGATGCAGATGATGGTGGAGATGTCGCGATTGTTGGATGAGTACGGCCTGGATGTCTGGATCTGGTATCCGGCGCTGGATAAAGATTATTCCGATCCGAAAACGGTAGAGTTCGCACTGAACGAATGGGGCGAGGTGTTTCAGAAGCTGCCGCGCATCGACGCGGTGTTTGTGCCGGGTGGCGATCCGGGGCACACGCAGCCGAAGTTTCTGATGGCGCTGCTCGAAAAAGAAACGCAGATGTTGCACCGGTATCATCCCAAGGCGCAGATGTGGGTTTCGC
>CABEDY010000454.1_pt1 | contig 17257 bp, 13 predicted proteins | sample 3423171 | NCBI WGS metagenome assembly CABEDY01 (sample SAMEA5534333, study PRJEB31848) | metagenome | biome: tundra; feature: field; material: soil | place: USA | collected 2013-05 | depth 0.15 m | reverse complement strand
TCGCGTCGGGCATTTCACGCTCTTTAGAAATTCCGGCCGCACCCGCGAATGCGATCCCTATCAGGCAGACCAGAACTCCGATGAGAATAACCACGCCGGATTGAGTGCCCAGCACCTGGCTTTGAAATTCACCTCGGAAGATCGGCGGCATCAACGTGCCGAACGCGGCGCAATAACCCAAAGCGACCGCCATCCCCAACGACAGACCTAGGTAGCGCATGGTTAATCCAAACGTGAGGCCACCAAAACCCCACAGGACGCCGTAGAAAAAAGGCCAGAAAAGCGCGGCGGTCGGCGTCTCATGTAAAGTGGCCAGCAGATTGTTCGTCATACTGAAAGCCAATATCCAGGGAACAATAATCCAGCTGAACACTCCGCCGGTTAACCAATATGTTTCCCACGACCAACGCTTCACGTAGCGATAGGGGACGTAGAAGGTGCCGGCGGCGAAACCACCCAGCCAATGAAATACCACTCCAAGCGCGGGATTAGGAGTCATGAGTCTCAGGCAGGTGGAAGATTTCTTCCAACTGCAGGAATCCTTCATCAGGATTGCGATCGTTCAAATTCTCAAAGAACTCGGCCATCTCGCGCTGCCACTGCGCATTCACTTCGCGCTGGGACATGCCTTGGAGCGCTGCGGCCAGATCGGGTGTTTCAAAATAACCAACCAGCAATCCGTCCGCACGAAGAAACAAGGAGTAGTTGGTCCAGCCGGTTTCGCGCAAAGCTTGCAGCATGTCCGGCCAAACGGCGCTGTGCCGTTGTTTGTATTCTTGCAGCCGCTCCGGCCGCACTTGCAATAAAAAGCACACGCGTTGCATGGGTTGCTACGATACTTAAACCAGCCAATGGCCGAGTTATTCAGTCTCTCACAAGCCGTCGCTCGGTTCGTCGAGGATGGCGACGTGGTGGCGATGGAAGGGTTCACGCACTTGATCCCTTTCGCGGCGGGACATGAAGTGATTCGTCAACGGCGGCGCGGCCTGACGCTGGTGCGGATGACGCCCGACATCCTTTATGATCAGTTGATCGGAATGGGAGCCGCGCGCAAGCTGGTCTTTTCCTGGGGCGGCAATCCGGGCGTAGGATCGCTGCATCGCATGCGCGACGCAGTGGAGCGCGGCTGGCCGGCTCCGCTGGAACTCGATGAGCACAGCCACGCCGCGATGGCCAATGCCTACGAGGCCGGAGCCGCTGGCCTGCCGTGCGCGTTCTTTCGCGGCTATCGCGGCACGGATCTTCCGCGCGTGAATCCGAACATCAAAGTCGTCGCATGTCCATTCACGGGCGAAGAGCTGGCCGCGATCCCATCCATTCGGCCCGATGTCGCGATTATCCACGCGCAAAAAGCGGACCGCGAAGGTAACGTGCTGATCGAAGGCATTGTGGGAGTACAAAAAGAGGCCGTGTTAGCCGCGCGGCGCTCTATTGTGACTGTCGAAGAGATCGTCGATGATCTTGAGTTGAAAAGCCCGAATGCAGTGGTGCTGCCAAGTTGGACTGTTTCAGCCGTAGTCGCGGCGCCTGGCGGTGCGCGTCCATCTTACGCGCATGGTTATTACGCCCGCGATAACGCGTTCTATTTCGCGTGGGACAAGATCTCGCGCGACCGCAATACGTTTCTCGAGTGGATGCGGGCCAATGTGACTGAGGCGCGTTCATGAATTACACCACCGCCGAGATGATGACGGTGGCGGCGGCACGCGCTCTCTCGAACGACGACATCTGTTTTGTCGGAATCGGTTTGCCATCCGCTGCGTGCAACCTGGCGCGCCTCACGCACGCACCTGAGATCACGCTCATCTATGAATCGGGAACCATTCGAACGCGGCCCTCCGTGTTGCCGCTCTCCATCGGCGATGGCGAGCTGTGCGAGACGGCGCTGGCAACCGTCTCGGTCCCGGAGATGTTCCGCTATTGGCTGCAGGGCGGACGAATCACAGTCGGATTCCTGAGCGGCGCGCAAGTGGATCGCTTCGGCAACCTGAACAGCACCGTGATCGGCGATTACCATCGGCCCACCGTTCGGCTGCCCGGGAGCGGCGGCGCGACGGAAATTGCGACGTCCTGCAGCGAAATCTTCATCATCATGCGCCAAAGTAGGCGGAGCTTCGTTGCCCAACTCGATTTTCTCACGTCGCTGGGACATGGACGGAACGGCACGGAACGTCAAGCCAGCGGAGTGCAAACCAAAGGTCCGACGCTTCTGATTTCCGATCTCTGCAGCATGTCGTCCGATCCGGCCACTAAGGAGTTTGTGGTTCACTCGCTACACGCCGGCGTCTCGCGCGAGCAGGTTCGCGAAAATACCGGATGGGAGATTAGATTCGCAGAGAACGTGGAGGAAACTCCGCCCCCCAATCGGATGGAGCTCGAAGCGTTGCGTGATCTAAATGAGAGAACCGCTGCCGCGCACGGCGTAACAGCCGCGGATTGAAGCTATGTCTCAAAACACTTATCGACGACACGCTCCAGGCGATCAGCCGCCTTATCTCTACAAACAGTACGCATCCACGGTTCGCCGAGCGCCGTCGAAACCTCTGATTTTCCTGCCGCACACGCTCTCGGAAACCAGCGGGCCAATTTTCCGCCCGAGTGCCATTGGCGAGACCGATCATGATCTCACGCGCCAGCATGCAGGAGAGCCGCAAGGCGAACGCATCATCGTCACTGGCCGGGTATTGGATGACAACGGCCGTGCCATTCCCAACGCGCTGATCGAGATTTGGCAGACTAACGCGGCTGGCCGTTACCGGCACGCGAAGGACAATCATCCAGCGCCGCTCGATCCCAACTTCACCGGTGCAGGCCGCGCTGTGACGGATGAGAATGGCGTTTATCGTTTCGTCACCATTAAACCCGGCGCATACCCATGGAAGAATCATCACAATGCGTGGCGTCCGGCGCATATTCATTTCTCGCTCTTTGGTCCGGCATTCTGCACGCGCTTGATCACGCAAATGTATTTCCCGGGCGACCCGTTGATACCCTTCGATCCGGTTCTGCAGTCGATTCCTGACGAGAAGGGCAGGCAGCGCTTGGTGGCCAAATTCGACCTCGATACCACCCAACCGGATTGGGCGCTCGGGTATCAATTCAACATCGTGCTACGCGGCCGCGAAGCCACGCCGTTTGAGAAATGATCATGGAACTGATTCCCACGCCGTCACAAACCATCGGGCCGTTCTTCCACATTTGCCTCACTCCTCAAACGGATCTCGGCGATCTCACGGGCGAAGGAATACGGCTGGTCTGCCGGATACTGGACGGCGACGAAACTCCGGTGAACGATGCCATGATCGAGGTCTGGCAAGCCGACGCCGCAGGCGATTATGGCCACTTCGGACGGCAGTGTACCAACGAGGCTGGCGTTTGCGTTTTGGAAACTGTCAAGCCAGGGCGAGTCGCTGAGCAAGCGCCTCACTTGAATGTGCAGATCTTCGCTCGAGGGTTACTCAAGCAGCTATTCACGCGGATTTACTTCGAAGGTGACCCATCCAACCTGAACGATCCAATCCTCGCGCTGGTGCCCGAGGATCGCCGCGGAACGCTGATGGCGCGGCCGAACGCTGAAGATTCGAGCGTCTGGAATTTCGAGATTCGGCTCTGTGCCGATTCAGAGACTGTATTCTTCGATGTTTGAGTGATTGTATGCCTGTTCGTCTGATCGAAAGTCTCGCCACAACGGAGCCGCTTGCGGATGTTTTTTCCGACCGGTCAATCTTGCGCGCGATGCTGGATTTCGAGGTCGCGCTGGCGCGCGTCGAAGCGCGTTTCGATGTTATCCCGCGCGAGGCTGCGGAAGTGATTGCGCAAGCGGCGAACCCGGATTTATTCGACGCGCCCGATCTCGCGCGCGAGGCTTTGCGGGCCGGGACCCCAGCCATACCGTTCGTAAAGGCGCTGACCGAGCGCGTAAGATCAACGGATCGGAAGGCCGCGCGATTTGTTCATTGGGGCGCAACGAGTCAAGATGTTGTGGACACCGCGTTCGTCCTGTTGCTCAAACAAGCGCGGCCACTGCTCGAAGCGGACCACGTACGGCTGGACGACGCGTTGCGGAATTTGTCCGAACAACATAAGGACACCGTGATGCTTGGGCGGACTTTACTGCAGCCGGCGCCGCCCGTTACTTTCGGACTGAAGGCGGCGGGATGGATGGCCGCTGCGCAGCGTGGCTGGACGCGCATCGCCAGTCGATTCGTGGAGGCGCTCCTGCTTCAGTTTGGAGGGGCCAGCGGCACGTTAGCGTCGCTCGGCGACAAAGGCGGCGCGGTCGGCCGGGCACTCGCCGAGGAGTTGGACCTTCCGTATCCTGATGCGCCCTGGCACACGCATCGCGATCGGTTGGCGGCTCTGGTGGCGGCTTGTGGAGTTGACACCGGATCGCTCGGGAAAATGGCGCGCGACATTTCGCTGCTCATGCAAAGCGAAGTGGGTGAGGCCGCCGAACCGGGCGGCGATGGACGTGGCGGCTCATCCGCTATGCCTCACAAGCACAATCCGATTGCTTGTTCGCTGACGCTCGCGGCGGCGCATCGCGTTCCGGGTCTGGTAGCTGCGTTTCTTTCATCCATGGTCCAAGAACACGAACGTGGCGTTGGCGGCTGGCAGGCGGAGTGGCCTACTGTCGCGGCCGTGGTCCAGGCCACCGGCTTAGCGGTAGCGTCCATGGCGGAAGTCGCGGAAGGACTGTCGGTGGACCCGGCACGCATGCGCGCCAACATCGAGGCCACGCGCGGCGTGATCTTCGCCGAACGCGTTGTGATGATGCTGGGCGCGAGCCTGGGCCGCGACGCCGCGCACAAGTTGCTCGAGGAAGCTACGCGGCAGAGCGTTGCTCAGAATCGGCGGCTGATTGAGGTTTTGGAAGAAATTCCAGAGATCACGCGCGCAATTCCTCTTGATGTATTGCGCACGCTGGATACGCCCGAAGACTATCTGGGCGCGGCTGAAGAATTTCGAAAGCGCCTTTGAAAAGGAGTGCATCTTGCCATTCGTGAATGTTGACAATACGCGGCTGTTCTATCGGATGGAAGGCGCTGACGACCGGCCGGTGCTGGTTATGTCGCACTCGCTCGGCTGCGATCACGGCCAGTGGGATATCCAGACGCGCGATCTGTTGCCACATTTCCGGGTTCTGCGCTACGACATGCGCGGCCACGGCGCATCTGACGTCCCACCCGGCGATTACTCCATCGAGCGCTTGGGCCGTGACGTACTGGCGATCGTTGACGCGCTCGGAATTGGCAAGTTCGCCTTCTGCGGTCTTTCAATAGGCGGAATGATCGGCCAATGGCTGGGAGCGTCGGCGCCGGACCGGCTAACGCATCTGGTGCTAGCAAATACCTCGCCGAGAATGGACACAGCCGCGATGGAGACACGCCGGCGCACGGTGCTTGAGGGCGGCGTGACCGCTGTGGCCGATGCGGTGCTGGGACGATTCTTCATGCCAGAGACGCTGGCCCGGCAGGATGCGGACGTGGCTTCGGTGCGGCGAACGCTGCTCAACACAGATCCGCGTGGCTACGCCGGATGTTGCGCGGCAATTCGAGACATGGATCAGACTGGATTGCTGCCGCAGATTCGGGTACCCACGTTGATCATCGTTGGCGATCGCGATGTATCCACTCCTTGGGCCGGGCACGGCGAGGTGCTGGCGCGCGACATCCCGAAGGCGCGTGTTTTGCACCTTCCCACAGCGCATTTGTCCAACCTGGAACGTCCGCGATCGTTCACGAGCGCGCTCGCTGATTTCTTGATTCCTGTTGCCAGTGATGCTCTGGAAGCTGGCTATCACATGCGCCGCGAGATGTTGGGCGATGCCTACGTGGAAGCTGCTATCGCGAAAACCACCGAGTTCACGCGTGAGTTTCAGGAATTGATCACGCGCTACGCTTGGGGAACCATCTGGACGCGTCCGGGGCTGGACTTGCGAACGAGGCGGTTGTTGGCGCTCTCCGAAACAGCGGCATTAGGACGCTGGGAAGAGTTCCGCTTGCATGTGCGCACGGGCCTGGACCACGTGCTCGAGCCGTGCGATCTAAAAGAGCTGTTGCTCCAGACCGCCATCTACGCGGGGGTTCCAGCGGCCAACACCGGATTCCAGATTGCTAAAGAAGAGATCGAGAAAGCATGCGCACCCAAGTCGGGATAATCGGCGCGGGGCCGGCGGGGCTGATGTTATCGCACCTCCTGCATCTGGAAGGGATCGAGTCGGTGGTCCTTGAAACACACACTCGCCGGTACGTGGAAGAGCGCGTTCGAGCCGGCGTGCTGGAGCAAGGCACGGTGGATCTGCTGGTGGAAAGCGGCGTGGGCGCGCGGCTGAAGAAGCAAGGGTTGGTGCATCACGGGATTGAGCTGAGCTTCAGTGGCCGGAGGCATCGCATTGATTTCCAGGATCTCACTCCCGGGCGCTCCATCACTGTGTATGCCCAACAAGAAGTAATCAAGGATTTGATACAGGCGCGGCTGGACGCCGGAGGTCAGATTCATTTTGAAGTGGGCGATGTTAGCCTGCACGGTTTGGACACCTCGAAACCCTCCATCTATATCGGGGCCCAAGAGCTGGTGTGTGATTTCGTGGCTGGGTGTGACGGCTCGCATGGTGTGTCGCGCGCGTCTATCCCAGAAGATGCGCTTCGAGTTTTCGAGCGCGGGTACCCTTTCGCATGGCTCGGGATTCTGGCGGAGGCGCCGCCGGCATCCGAGGAACTAATCTACACGTATCACGAACGAGGCTTCGCGCTGTTCAGCATGCGGTCGCCCAAGATCACCCGGCTGTATCTGCAATGCGCGCCGGATGAAGACATCGCGCGATGGCCGGATGCCAGGATCTGGGAAGAACTTTGCACACGGCAGACCACGAGCGACGGCTGGAGGCCGGCCGAAGGCCCGATCCTGCAAAAAAGCATCACCGGGATGCGGAGCTTTGTGGTTGAGCCCATGCAGTTCGGCAGGCTTTTTCTGGCGGGCGATGCCGCTCACATTGTTCCACCTACCGGGGCGAAGGGAATGAACCTGGCCATCGCGGATGTTCGGGTGCTGGCTAGAGCACTTGCTGAGTTCTACGCTTCCGGGCGGAAGGAGCCGTTGGATCAATACTCGGCCACTTGTCTCGGGCGGGTGTGGAAAGTGCAGCGCTTTTCGTGGTGGATGACGTCGATGTTGCATCGTTTCGAGACAAGAGATGGATTCGAGCATCGGCGACAGCTCGCGGAGTTGGATTATGTTACTGGGTCGCGAGCGGCGTCGACGTCGTTGGCTGAGAATTATGTGGGATTGCCGATGGAGTAGTAAGAAGCAAGCCGGAGGCTTGCCCTACGGGGACGGGGACGCGGAAAACGCCGGTGAAGAAAAACGTGCTGCCGCTGCCCACCTGGCTCTCCACCCAAATGCGGCCACCCATCATCTCCACCAGCCTCGAACAGATGGCGAGGCCAAGACCCGTTCCGCCGTGCTTGCGGGTGGTGGACCCATCAGCTTGACGGAAGGCTTCGAAGATGAAACCTTTCTTGTCGGCAGGAATGCCGATGCCGGTATCCTTCACCGAGAACTGCAATGTGATTTCAGTGTCCGAAGACTGCTCGACAGCAGCATCGATATGGATACTGCCTTCGTCGGTGAACTTGATCGCGTTCCCGATGAGATTCAAGAGCACCTGGCGTAGCCGGGTGGGGTCTCCGAGCATGTTCTCGGGCACATCCGGGCTGATGGAAGTTTGAATCTGGAGGCCTTTCTGATGCACTGTGCCCGCTAATGTTTTGATGGCTTCCCGAACGCATTCGGCCGGCGAAAATGGCACGCTCTCGAGTTCCAAACGCCCGGCGTCGATTTTAGAAAAGTCCAGGATTTCGTTCAACAGACTCAACAACGAGGTAGCAGACTGCTGGGCTGTTTCCAGGTATTCGCGCTGCTCGCCGTCTAGTTCCGTTTCGAGCGCCAGCGCAGTCATTCCCAATACACCGTTCATGGGCGTACGGATTTCGTGACTAACGTTGGCCAAAAACTCACTCTTGAGCCGGTTGGCCTCCTGGGAATCCTTAAGTAGAAGCTCGATGTCGGCGTTCTTGCGTTCGATCTGCGCCTTTTCTGCGCGCAATTCATGAGTGCGCTGATCCACCGCCGATTCCAGCCGCTGTTGCTCTTTGCGGTAGCGGCGTTCGCGCGACCACATGTAGGACCACACCGCCAACAACAGCACACCGAGTCCGCTGACCCGGGCCCACCAGGTTTCCCACCATAGCGGAAGCACCTCGATGGACATGCGCGCCGGGTTCTGGTTCCATTCGCCATCCGCGCTACGAGCGGCCACTTCCAGCGTGTATTGTCCAGGCGGCAAGTTCGCGTACTCCAGTTGACGGAGAGAAGTCTCCACCCACTCGTCGGCGAAACCGGCCAGCCGGTAACGGCTCCGCACGCTTCTTTCATCCAGAAAGGTGAGCGCCGCGAAGAACGCGAGCAGCGGAGCATGGCCATGGCGCACGCGCACCGGCTGGGACAGATCTATTTGATTGCCGCCGATGTGAGCTTCCGTAATTTCAACTGTAGGAGGGGCCGAGGCCGCACTTGCTGCGGGACGGAAGTGAGAGAGTCCTCCGCTGGTGCCGATCCAAACGCTGCCGTCCGGATCGGCCAGGAAAGAAGCGGCGTCGCAATCGTCCCAGATCAGCCCGTCCTGTTGATCGTAATGATGCCAGCGCGCGCCGTTGTAGAAGTCCACGCCGCGGTCGCTACCGAACCAGATGCGTCCGCCCAGGTCGGCGCCAACGAATATCGCTTTGTCGGAACCCAAACCGTCTTTTTCCGTGAAGGTGCGGATGGCGAGGTGTCCACCATCCAGCGTAATTCGGGAAACGCCGTACGGTTCGCGGTAGCCGATCCAAATGGCGTCGTCCGCAGCTTGCGTGATGTAGCCGAGGTAATTTGTCGGCAAGCCATCTTTGGTGGTGAACCGCCGCCAGTGTCTATTTTCGAGCAGAGCGAGTCCACGACTGCCGCAGAACCACCAACGGCCCTGGCGATCCTCCATGGCGTCAAAGAAGATCTCGTCCGGAGTGCTCAAAGGCAGCTCGACGCGTTCGAAACGCATGCGGCGGCCTTCGGCGGCGCCGTGAAAGACACCACCGCGCGTGCCCACCCAAAGTCCTCCTTTGCTGTCCGATTTGAGCTTGGTGACTCGGTCGTTGGTGATGCCGTCACGCGCGCCATAATTGGTGACAACGCCCGTTTTCGGATCCAGCCGGGACACGCCGCCGGGCGAACTGCCGGTCCAAATGGTCCCGTCTTCGGCTTCCAGCACGTTGCGGACTTTATTGCCGTTGATTCCTTCGCGCTCGGTCCAAGCGCGCCAGTTTGGCTTACCGTCGGCGCCGATATGCAACCGATTCAGTCCAAGATCGGTGCCGACCCACAGGTCGTGGTTAGCGTCGCGCCGGATGGCCCAGATGGTATCGTTCGAAAGCCCTTCGCCCGAGGTCCAACTTTCCCATTGTTGATAACCGAGCCAGCGCGCGACGCCAAATCCTAGCAATCCGACCCAGATGGAGCCTTCGCGGTCAACCAGAACGCTGCTAGTGGGATCTGCCGGAAGACCCTGCGCCTTTCCGACGAACCGCCATTTGCCGCCGGCGCGCATGGTGACGCCAAAATCAGTGGGGACGAACAGCTCGCCGTTGCGGCCGAGGGACAACGCGGCGAAGTCGCTATTCTCGGGAATCGTCACGTCGACCGGCTCGAAGCGCGAAGCCAAGGGCGGGCGGTGGAGCAATCGGGTGGAACTGCGAATCCAGAGCGTTCCCTCTTTGTCGGTGATGATGGCATCCCAGCGATCGGGCGGGATGCCGTGCTCCTCACCAAGAGCGGTCACGTGGTTTGAAACACTGTTTGACTCGAGGCGGCAAATCTGGCTCCCGCAGCCGAACCAGACCACGCCGTCAGGGCTGGTGTGGATACCGTGAACAGCCGGGTCAACTCCGGGGATTGGGGGCGCCGGGACGAAGCGATAACCGCTCCCGGACGGACTTCCGATCAATAGCCCGGCCGAGGTGCTGACCAGAATGTGGCCAGCCTGGTCGGAGGCGATAGCAGAGCGGCCCACGATCTCGATGGGACGGCCCACGTCGACGTACTGGAATTTGGACCCCAGGCGACGGGCCAAGCCAGCCGATGTTGCAGCCCACAATACGTGGTCAACGGTCTCATAGAGTGATTCGATTCTCGCGCTCGGCAGACCATCGCGCATCTCGAAAGCCAGGAAATGAGCGCCGTCGTAGCGATAGAGTCCGTGCTGTGTCCCAATCCAAAGATAGCCGGTGGAATCCTGCAGCATACATAAGGTGGCGAGGTTGCCCAGACCTTGTGAGCCGGAATACAGTTTGAAGCTATAGCGCTGGGCGAAGGCGCTCGCTGGCAATCCGAGCAGCAGGATACCTGTGAGACAGACTATCGTCCAATGGCGAACTGTGCGCAAATAGTCCTTCCGTATCTTCTTCCATCGGCATGCTGCGGGAAAGCTTTATCGGGGGCTGGTTCTTCGGTTATTCGGTTCATCGGTTCTTCGGTTCTTCGGTTCTTCGGTTCTTGGAACGGACCTGTCGATTGAGATTCTTATTCGATGAAGCTTCGCATTAGGGTTGGGGGCATTTCGTAGCGGGCCCAGGCGCAGTGGCGGGCTTCATTTTGGCGCATCAAGAGCTCGTCGTGACGTTCGACTTGCTCTTTTGAAAAAACGAAGCCATGGTCCGCGGGGTGCCAGGGAATCCCTCTGCGGTTATGGAGTTCCAGGAGTTCGGCTGCGTTGCGGAGATCGCGGCGTTCCTGGTGCTTGCGGTCGGACTGGATGGTGCGGAGCTGGTCGAGCGTTTTTTGGAATTGGCGGGAGAGGCGAGAGCTGTAGAGGCCTAGGCTGGCTAGCTGCGGGACTAGGGACTCGGGGCTGGGGACTTCGGTGAGCAGACTGGTTTCGAGGAGTGGAATGCGATTCAGGCGCCAGGAGGTGTCGGCTAGTTCCTGGACGAGCTGGGTTTCGCTGGCATTGGCGGGTTGGTATTCGTCGCGAAAATGGAGGCAGTGTTGTTCGTAGGCGGCCTGATCTTCGGTGGGCAGGACGGCGGTACGGCAGGTTAGGCCGTGACGAAGCGCGTTTTGTGAAGAGCGCTTCTTGCCGGCCTCGGTGCGGGGTCCAGTGGAGTGCTCGGAGTTGGCGCGGTTGATTTCTGCGCGCCGGGCGGCCCATCGAAGGACCGGATCAGTTTCTGTTGTTGCTTGCATGTTGATACCTCTTGGGACCGGAATAGCATGGCGGTGGAGCGTGCGGCGCAGGAGGGTGGTGGAGGTTGTTGAGGGGGAAGGGATGTTTGGTTTCAAGTGCGACGTGACCCGGCGGGTCACACGCATCCGAGCGAGAAACGTAGGGCAACGCAGATCTCTTGCATGCGTTGATGGCTCAAGCTGGCGACTCGCTTGCCCAGACGGACTTGTGAGACGGTGACCAAATTGTGAAGATTCATCGCGCATCGATGCTTCATTCCGTCATCCACATCCAATACCATCTCTGACGGAACGCCGCGGACCGTGGAGGTGATTGGGGCCACTATTGCGGTCGAAAGATGGCCGATGGCGCTATCGCGGGTGAGTATGAGAACTGGCCGTTGCTTGTCCGGCGACGCAAATCGGCAGACGTGAACATCCCCGCGGTTCAATCTTCCGGCCAAGACGCGGCCTCCTCCCAGGGACGATATTCTTCTATGCGCTGCGGCCGGGCTTGATAGCCGCGCCGGTCGCGCTCCTCGAGTTCCACCAGATGCAAGCGCTTCAGATGTTCCCGGAGAGCGTGGCGAATTAGCGCAGATCGATTTACTTTTTGGCGCCTGGCTGCGATGTCAGCGGCCTTCAAGAGTTTGGCGTCCAGAACGACTTGTATGGTTTCCAGTGTGGGAATCTATCCACAGTATATTCGACAGTGAAGTTTTGCTAGTGAGCTACTTCGACTTGATCCAAAGGCCGCTCTTATTCGTTCCTGCAATGCTCTTGGCATAGCCGGGTCGCGCCCGCTTGATAGCCCCCACTCCAACGATATTCCCGCCGCAGTGAAGGATAGCTACAGCAATCGCGTGAGACAATTCTCGCCTGGCGGTCTGGGAATCTTCTAGCGCGCCGCCCTCGTTGATGGCGAGCGTACACGCGGCAATTTCGTCCAGCGTCAGATTGGAACCGAGCTTCGAAACGACTGCGTACTTCATACTTTGATTTTACGCCGTCGTATTGTGGGTAATTCACAGCGAAATACATTTTACTGCGCCGATTTGAGCGCGGTTTGGGGCGCTGATGGCCGCATTGCAGTCAGAGTTCGCGAAGCTGGCGACAAAATGCGGGTCCTGGGGGACCCGCGCGGACCAGGGGGTCCGCCCCACAGAGCAGCATAGCCGCAACCAAAACCGGGCCGACGGGGGCGTCGGCCGCGGACCAGGGGGTCCGCCCTACACATCGTCGCAGGGTGCGAAGATTATCAGGTCTAGTAGTACAACGTATTTTCCCCTTGCTTACCGAGAGGAGTGGTGATATTCTAAGCTCGGTAACCGATAGGAGGGGTCGTGAGCAGACCATCTGACTTGGTCCAGGGAACCCTGGATTTACTTTTGTTGAAGATTTTGGCTTTGGAACCGCTGAATGGCTGGGCGATCAGCCAGCGGCTGAAACAGGTATCGGGCGAGGTGCTGCAAGTGAGCGACGGGTCGCTATACCCGGCACTGCACAAGCTGGAACAGGAGGGGTGGATCACGGCGGAGTGGAAGGCGAGCGAGAACAACCGGCGGGCGAAGTTCTACTCGCTGACTCGATTGGGCCGCGGACAGCTTCAAAAAGAGGCGGCGAACTGGGCGCGGCTTTCGGACGCCATCACACAAGTTGTGCGGCTCGAGGAGGCATGAGCCATGCGCATGGAACAGTGGTTTTACGCGTTGCCGCTGCGCTTACGATCCCTTTTCCGCCGCCAGCGTGTGGAGCAGGATCTGAATGAAGAGCTGCAGTATCACTTAGAGAAAAAGATTGAGGAAAACATCGCGCAGGGGATGACGAGGGAGGAATCGCGGCACGCCGCGTTGCGCGCGATGGATTCGCTCGCACAACGCCAAGAGGAATGCCGTGAGGCGAGGGGGATAAACGGCATCGAAAATACTGTTCGGGATATTCGTTACAGCCTGCGGGCTCTTCGGAAGTCTCCGGGTTTTACCTTCGTCGCAGTGCTGACGCTGGCGCTGGCGATAGGCGCAAACGCGGTGGTTTTCGGTATCTTGAACGCGCTGGTCCTGCGCCCGCTGAATGTGCCTCAGGCGGAAAGCTTTTATGGAGTCCAGCAGAAGAGCGGTTGGTCATACCAGTCGTATCCGGACTATATTGACCTGTGCGAACGCAATCGCAGCTTTGATGGCCTGGCAGCTTATAACATCACTGCAGCTGGACTCGACACGGGCGAAAACCCAGCTCGAGTCTGGATCTATGAGGTGAGCGGGAACTATTTTGACGTACTGGGCATTCAGCCGTATCTTGGACGGTTCATTCACGCCTCCGATGAGCATGGCCCGAACAGCGCTTCCTATGTCGTACTGACATACGCTTATTGGCACAGCCATTTTCAGGACGATCGCGGAGTGGTGGGGCGTATTGTCAAGCTCAACAAGCATCCGTTCACGATTGTCGGGGTAGCGCCTCCGGAGTTCCACGGGACTTTATTGTTTTTCTCTCCGGATTTCTTTGCGCCCATGGTTAACGAAGAACAATTGGAGGGGTTCAGCTACCTGAACGAGCGCGGGCGGCGTGTGGTTTTTCAGGTAATGGGGCATTTGAAGCCGGGCGTCACTCCCCAGCAGGCAGTGGCCGAGCTGAATTCGATTGGCTTGTGGCTTGAGAAGACCTATCCCAAAGACGTTGGCCAAAGGACCTTTTCGTTGGGCCGTCCAGGTCTCCCCGGCGATGTTTTTGCCAAGCCGGCGCGGGAATTCGTTACGGGATTGATGATGCTGGCGAGCTTGATTCTGCTGGCCGCCTGTGCGAACCTGGGCAGCCTTTTTGCAGCACGCGCCGCTGATCGCGGCCGAGAAGTTGCACTGCGACTGGCGCTGGGAGCGAGCCGAAGTCGCATTCTCCGGACACTATTTACCGAAGCCGCGCTGATTTCGTTGATGGGAGGCGCCGTCGGACTCTGGGGCAGCGTACTGCTGTTGCGAGGGCTGAGCATGTGGCAACCAATGCCCAGATTTCCGATCCATGTGCCGGTGACTCCGGACGCAAATGTCTATGGAATAGCTTTGGTTTTGGCATTAGTCAGCGGAATTCTTTTTGGCATGGTTCCGGTGCGCCAGGTGCTGAGAGTAGATCCGTACCAGATCGTCAAAGCGGGATCCACCGCCACGGTCGGGCGGCGAGTTACTGTCCGAGACGTATTGCTGGTGGTGCAGATTGCGATCTGTGCGGTGCTGGTGACATCTTCGATGGTTGCCGTGCGCGGGCTGGTGCGTTCGCTGCATGGCAATTTTGGTTTTGAGCCGCGGAACGCGGTGCTGGTGGAAACCAACCTGAGTATGGCAGGGTACAGCGGCGACGGAGTGCCCGCAATGCAAAAACGCATGCTGGATGCCGTGGCGGCCGTTCCGGGAATAAAGTCTGTTGGATTGGTGGATAATCCGCCATTAACTGAGGGTTGGAACGTCGCGCTAGTATTTAACGACAAAACGACCGATATGAGGCCGGCAAATGCCGCCGCTACCGCCGTAAATTACAGGATATCTCCTGAATACTTCGATGCCGCGGGCACACCCGTGCTGGCGGGCAGGGCTTTCTCGCAGCATGACGATAAAAATGCGCCCCGCGTGGCCGTGGTGAACCGCCTGTTTGCAAGCACAATCTTCGGTTCCGCGGCAAACGCAATCGGCGGACATTACAAGATGAAGGATAGAACGCGCATCCAAGTGGTGGGCATTGTAGAAGACGGAAAATATACGACCAACATTGCCGAAGTTCCGCAGACGGCGATGTTTCTGCCCGTCCTGCAATCGCCATCGGTTGAGACCTGGCTGGTGGTGCGCTCGAACCGCGATCCACAGCAACTGGGCGCAGCGCTCAGGAGTACGTTGCGGGACCTGGACTCCGGGCTGCCGGTTTACATCCAAACGTGGATCCAAGGAATGGACGGAGCTCTTTTTGGTACGCGTGTAGCGACGGTATCGTTGGGTGTGCTGGGCGTGATGGGCGCGATGCTGTCGATCACGGGCATCTTTGGAATGGCTGCGTACTCGGTGAGCAAGCGGCTGAAGGAATTGGGAATCCGTCTCGCCCTCGGCGCACAACCCAGAGAAGTGTTACAAGCGGCGTTGGGAAGAGCATTCAACTTGCTCGTGATTGGTTCGGCGGCAGGACTGGTCCTTGGAATCTTAGCGGCCCGGGTGCTGGGTCACATCGTGTATCAGGCGACTCCCCGCGATCCGGTGGTGTTGGCTGGTGTTGTTCTCGCAATGTTGTTGCTGGGGCTACTGGCTACGTGGATTCCAGCGCAACGCGCGATGTCGCTGGATCCTTTGACGCTGCTGCGCGAAGAGTAAACCGCCATGCGCTTGAGACACTGGTTTTACACCGCGCCGCTGCGGTTACGATCCCTTTTCCGCCGCCAGCGGGTGGAGCAGGATCTGGATGAAGAGTTGCAGTATCACCTGGAACGAAAGATTGAGGAAAACATCGCGCGAGGTCTGACACCGGAGGAATCGCGCCACGCCGCGCTACGAGCGATGGATGGGCTCGCGCAACGCAAAGAGGAATGCCGTGACCGGCGGGGAGTAAACGGCATCGATAATACTATTCGGGATATTCGTTATAGCCTGAGGGTTCTTCGGAAGTCTCCGGGTTTTACGTTTGTGGCAGTCCTGACGTTGGCGCTGGCGATAGGCGCCAACGCGGTGGTCTTTGGTATTTTGAACGCGCTTATCCTGCGCCCAATGAACCTGCCTCAGGTGCAGAGCCTCTACGGAATCGAGCGGGTGGGCGCTGACGCTCCGACGCAATCGTATCCCGACTATCTGGACCTGCGCGACCGCAACCGCAGCTTCGATGGTATGGCGGCTTATCGAATCGCGGAGGCAGGCCTCGATACGGGCGAGAATCCATCGCGCGTCTTCCTTTTTGAAACGAGCGGCAACTACTTCGATGTGTTGCGCATTCAGCCGTATCTGGGCCGGTTCTTCCACGCATCCGACGAGCATGGTCCGAACAGCGCTCCCTATATCGTGCTCAGCTACGCGTATTGGCACACTCGTTTTCAGGATGATCGCGGCGCGGTGGGCCGCGTTGTTCAGATCAACAAGCATCCTTTCACCATCGTGGGTGTAGCGCCGCCTGAGTTTCACGGGACTTTATTGTTTGCCTCTCCCGATTTCTTTTTGCCGATGGTTAACGTGGAGCAGGTGGAGGGTGGGAATCCGCTGAACGACCGCGGAGATCGTTGGGTTTATCTGGCGCTGGGGCATCTGAAGGCGGGAGTGACTCCAGCACAGGCGATCGCCGACCTGAACTCGATTGGCTCGTATCTGGAAAAAACCTATCCCAAAGTGGATGGGCATGTGAACTTTGGATTGTCGCGTCCAAGTCTCTACGGCGACTTCCTTGGCAGCCGGGTGCGGGCATTCGTTACAGGGTTGATGCTGCTGGCGGGGTTGATTCTCGCGGCCGCATGCGCCAACCTGGGGAGCCTGTTTGCGGCACGCGCCGCCGACCGAACGCGGGAGGTTGCTCTGAGGCTGGCGCTGGGAGCGAGCCCCGCGCGCATTGTGCGGCAACTATTCACCGAAGCCGTGCTGATTTCCCTGGCCGGTGGCGCTGTCGGACTATGGGGCAGCGTAATGCTGTTACGCGGGCTCAGCGTGTGGCAGCCGGTGCCCAAGTATCCCATCAGCGTGCCTGTGAACCCGGACGCAAATGTCTACGGAATAGCTTTGGTTTTGGCATTGATCAGCGGAATTCTGTTCGGCATGGTTCCGGTGCGGCAGGTGCTCAGGACCGATCCATACCAGATCGTCAAATCGGGATCAACCGGCACGGTGGGCCGGCGGATTACGGTGCGCGACTTGTTGCTGGTGGCGCAAATTGCGCTTTGTGCGGTGCTGGTGACTTCTTCCATGGTCGCCGTGCGCGGACTGGTGCGCTCACTGCACAGCAATTTCGGTTTTGAACCACGGAACGCGTTGCTGGTGAATACCGTTCTCGG
>CABEDY010000452.1_pt1 | contig 17279 bp, 10 predicted proteins | sample 3423171 | NCBI WGS metagenome assembly CABEDY01 (sample SAMEA5534333, study PRJEB31848) | metagenome | biome: tundra; feature: field; material: soil | place: USA | collected 2013-05 | depth 0.15 m | reverse complement strand
TCCACGCGCGAAGGCGGCGGGCTATACATCATTCCGGCATTGGGCGGTGAGGCGCGCAAAATTGCCGGCAACGGCAGGCAGCCGCAGTTTTCGCCCGACGGCTCGAAGGTGGCTTATTGGGTGGGGCCGGCCGACCCGCTCCCGTTGCGGGAGGGAATTGCCCACGCGTTCCTTCTCGATCTCGCGACTTCCACCAGCCGGCGCCTGCGGCCCGATTTTCCGGCGTCCACACATCCGATATGGAATCCCGATGGCACGCACATCGGTTTCCTGGGATTGAAGGATCCCAAGAACTTGGACACTTACGACTGGTGGGTGACCGCGATTGACGGAAGCTCGCCGGCCGTGATGGTTCGCCTGGTAGGCCAAACCTACTTCGTAAATCCTTTCGCCTGGCGAGGCGACCGTCTGTACTCCATCAAGGAAGATAAGGACCGGACAACGATCGGGGAAGTTCGCATCGACCCTAAACAGTGGAAACCGGTTGGCGAGCTTCGCCCGCTGACGGCCGGGACCACAAACGAGTATTCGCCGTCGGTATCGAGGGACGGCCGGTTGGTTTTCGCCAGTGTCACCGCAACCACCCAGGTCTACAGCTTGCCGCTGGATGCCAATCAGGGCAAAGTTCGCGGCGCTCCAGAGCGCCTCACCCGAGATACCGGTACAGATAAGGCCGGATCGATCTCCGCCGACGGCAAGCGGATCGCGTACATTTCCAACCAAAACGGTTCCGACCAGGTCTGGGTGAAGGATCTCGCGTCCGGCGCTGAACGAGCCCTAACAACCGGCACGGAGAAGCTGGATCCGGTGATCAGCCCGGATGGCCAGCGCGTCGCCTGGACGGAAAACATCGCCTGGCTTAATCAGATTTCGGTCACGCCATTCGATGGCGGCCTACCAACTCAGGTCTGCGGCGAGTGCGACTATCCAAGGGCCTGGTCATCCGATGGACAGTTTCTCATCTATGGGACCGTTCCAGACACGTTTCTCGGCCTTCTGAATGTCGCTACGGGAAAAGCAACGCCCTATTTGAAGGTCTATATTAGCCGAAGCTCCATGTCGCCGGACGGGAAATGGATTGCGTTCACCGCGCGTCGCAGTGCCCGCGAGAATACCACTTATGTCGCACCTTTTTCGCCAAGCGGTCCGCCGGCGCAGTCCGAATGGGTGGAAATTCTTCGGTCGCCGGAGGTAAATCCGGGCGCGGGATGGTCGCCGGATGGCAATCTGCTCTACTTCAGTTCGGAACGAGACGGGTACGCGTGTCTGTGGGCTTTGCGGTTGGATCCGGTAACCAAGCAGCCACGCGGCAAGCTGTTCGCCGTCCAGCATTTTCACATGCCATCACAACGCATGACGGCGCCGTCCGGTCGATACGCGGTCGCCGTCGCGCGGGACAAAATAGCCGTCAGCCTGGAGGAACGCTCAGGCGGGATTTGGATGTTGAGCTTGAAAGACTAGATAGTCGTTGTTATCTGCGCCTGCTTCTGATAACATGGCTCGAAACAAAAAAGGAGTGTGACCCGTGACACCTGAGTTCCTGGAAGGCCCCATCGCGAGAGATTATCGCGAGATTCTCGAAGCCGCTACAACCTACGAAGCCGCAACGCGCCAAAAGCCGGGCACTGGCGGAATAAAATGCAAGTCGGGCAGTAAGGGCTGCCAAGTCCCCACCGGCGGCAAGGCCTGCAAGACAGGCGACGGCTGCCAAGTCCCGACCGGCGGCAAGGCTTGCAAGACAGGCGACGGCTGCCAAGTCCCCACCGGCGGCAAGGCTTGCAAGACAGGGGATGGCTGCGCGGTCACGACGGTCCCGACCAGTGGTAAGGCTTGTAAGTCGGATCGCAAGGTCTGCAAGAAGGCGCACGCATTACACGCCGGCGTCCCCGGCTGGTCGCAGCCTCCTGCGCCGCCCCTCGCGTAAGCTCGCTCCGGCATGTTTTTGACAGAGGCAGGCGTTGTTCACTATCTCGTGGAGCAACGTTTCGTCGACATCGCGGACGTGGTCGGTGGAGAATTTCGAGTTCACGGTGTTAGCCGGCGTAACCTGAACTTTCGCGTGGCCGCAGGCAAGCGCCAATATCTGGTGAAACAAGTCCGCAAGTGGGACGCGGACGGTCGCGCCAGCATCGAACGCGAAGCCGCGGTGTATTGGCAAGCAAAAACGAATCCGGACTTGGCTCCTGTGGCCGCGTTGGCGCCCGAATGCCACGCGTGGGATCCGGCGAACGCGATCTTGATTCTGGAATATCTGCCTGCGCATACGGATCTGTTCGATCTCACCGATCGATTTGATCCTGCCATCGCGCGCATAGCCGGAAAGGCCATGGGCTGTTTCCATCGGGCCATGCGCGACGAAAAACATCGTGAGCAGTTTCCGGCGGAAATACCGTGGTATGTGTCCATGCACGAGATCGCCCCAGACGATCTCAAGGATGAGAGCGCGGGACGGAAAGAGTTGCTTGGGGCGGTTCGAAAATATTCCCAGTTCGGAACAGCGCTGGAGCGAGCGCGTGTGGAATGGCACGCGGAGACCGTGATTCAGGGCGATTGGAAGCTCGGCAACTGCCTGATTCCTGCCGCGCGCGATCGGCTGCGTTTGGTGGACTGGGAATTCGCTTGCTGGGGCGATCCTGTTTGGGACCTCGCAACATTATTGCAATCCTACTGGAACTTCTGGGTGCTTTCGCCGTCGCAATATCGGATTGAAGACATCCAGCCGGCGTTGCGAGCGGTCCTTGAAGGATACGCACAGCCTGGTGTTTCCCAGAAAGCCATCCGGTTTGCCGGCGTGCGGATGTTGCAGACGGCTTGGGAGTGCCTGGATAAAGCAGATCGCATGACGGCGGATGCGGTTCGCCTGATGCAGGCCAGCCTCAATATCCTGACGCGGCCAGAGTGGGCCGCCGGTCAACTATTGGGAACGGCGTGATGCTGATCGAAGAACTGCGGGCAATTCTGGCTCGAGACCTGCCGGATCAGGACGATCCGGCCAAGCTCGCCGTGGTGCTCTATAACCGCTGCTACACGGAGTCGATTTTAGATCCGCCTTCCATCGAATCGAGCGACGAAGACCTGACCGAGTTGCTCGCCGCAGCGAACCAAAGTCGCGCAAGTTGGGATGAAGGCTGGACGATCGACCAAATGCTGGACGGCGGACGAATTCTAGCGCGCAAGGGCGGCGCAGCTCGGGCATTTCTACCGGGTGAGTATTTGACTTATCGCGGGATCGGCTCAGGCCCGGAGGCGGGCGCAAAAGTAAGCATCTTCGCTCCGGCGGGATCTTCGGACTTGCAGGACGGATTCTACTACGCGTTTTCGGAAACGGTCAGCGCATATGACGAAGGGGAACGGACCCTTCGTTTTTACTGGAACGTCACTCGCGAAGGCGCGCCGCGGCTGGTGGAAGCAATCACGCGAGCGTTCAACCGTTTTCAAATCCCGTTCCGATTCAAATGCCTCGCGCGAGCGTCGGCTTATCCGCGACGGGATGCGGCGGTCTTGTACCTCGACGCGCGCTATTATCCGATCGCCTCACTGGTCGTAGAGTCGATTTACGCCGAGGTTCAACATGTGCTCGGTCCGAGCACGCCATTATTCACCAAGCGCCTGGCCGACGGCCTTGCTTTCGCCGAAGACCCGGGCGGGAGCTTTGGAGAAAATCGCACGAAGATTCTGGCGGCTGCCATGGTGGCCACGCGCGGAATGCCGGTGGAGGAACGAATCGCGGAACTCGGCCGGCAGTTCGAGCAGCGCGGCCTGTCTCTCGATCGGCCGTGGCTGAACCCTGGCTCGATGGATCGCTACGAGTTTCCTTTTCCCGTCTCATGAATCCCGGGTACTTCGAGACAGCCGAAAGGATCGGCGCGCGTCTTTGCCGCGATGCGCTGTGGCACCAGGGACGCTGCAATTGGACCGCCGATTTCCTGGATAGCGACAGCGTTGCGCACGGAGCATTGGGACCCGACCTGTACGACGGCGCCAGCGGGATCGCCCTGTTTCTTTGGCGCCTGGCAGCCTCCACCGGGGAACGCATTTTCCGCGTAACTGCGGAAGCAGCATTGCGCCAAGCTCTCGACAGAATGCCGATCTCAGGATGCGGATTGTATTCGGGCGGATTGGGCGTGCTGTATGCGGCAGCCGAAATTCGACAGGACTTCGACGAAGGCGCTGTACTTCTACGAGCCGAGCCCGATGCTACCCGGCTGGACATCATCGATGGCAGTGCGGGCGCGATCGCCGTGTTGCTGAGCCTCCACGCGCAAAGCGGCTGCAGGCGGTTGCTCGACGCCGCGGTGAGGCACGGTGACGTTTTGCTGGCGAGCGCAGCGCGCGGCGAAGACGGCTGGAGTTGGAAGACCATCGCAGCGCATCGCAATCTGACCGGCTTCTCGCACGGGGCAGCCGGTATCGCGTGGGCATTGATTGAGCTTTACCGTGCTACCGAAGAGCGCCGATTTCGCGATGCGGCGCTCCAAGCGTTTCGATATGAACGAAGCTGCTTCCATCCCGCCGAAAGCAATTGGCCTGACTATCGCGGCGAGACGGCGGAGTATCCGGTCTTATGGTGCCACGGAGCAACGGGAATCGGATTCTCACGCTTGCGCGCCTGGCAAATCCTAGGCGATGAAGAGCTGCTGGCCGAGGCGCGAATTGCTCTCACCACGGTCCGCGAGCGCACCGCTTCACTCAGTAATTTCTCGTTGTGCCATGGGAAGGCCGGCAACGCGGATTTGCTCCTCTATGCCCGCCAGGTGCTAGGCGAGGAAGATTGGCTGGCCGCTGCCGAACGAATCGCGCAAGAAGGCATCGATCGATTCGAAAAGCGCCGGGTTCCATGGCCCTGCGGCCTTGCGGGCGCTAACGAGACGCCCGACCTCATGCTGGGCACCGCCGGGATTGGATATTTCTATCTGCACCTCGCCGATCCTGCACAAATTCGTAGTGTGTTGCTGCCGGCTTGCTGTTAGGATGGGCCTCGATCTGCTCGCGGATCAGGTGTTGCCCAAAATGCGAGGCCGTTCTCACGCCAAGAGCGTCCCATCCCTGCCCCCATTCGGAGGGATAATTGCGCTCTGGATCCAATCCCGCCGATAGACTCATTCTAAATATTTCCACCGGATCGAAGGAGCGCTGCAGCGCGAGTTGATATTTCTCGCCTATGCTTAACGGCTCGGAGTCGATGGACGGAGATACCTCGGTACCCAGTTGCCCGGGCTGAACTTGCGCGAGGACCGCAATGCCCGAAAAAAAGAACACGCCACGATCCTGGTCATGGCTTGTGGGATGCAATTCGGCTGCCGCTCGTGAATCGGCGCACACTGCGCGGGTTACCAACCCGCGCGCAGGATTCCATCCCAATGCCACTTAGTTTTCCCAAAACTGCTCAGTCTGCATTCTTGGTGGGGCGGACCCCCTGGTCCGCAGCCGACGCCCACGTCGGCTTGCTGGGTTTGGATGAATCTTGATTTCACTGGCGAGGAGCGGGTCCAGGGGGACCCGCGCAGACCAGGGGGTCTGCCCCACGACTGCATCTGGATCCCCAGTTTTGGGAAAACTAAGTGACATTGGGATTCCATCCTGCCCCACAACTGGTAAGAACTTCATCAGAATTTAATAATTACATCCATCGCCAACTGGAACTGGCCCTGGCGGGTTCCGTTATCGTACGCGCGACGATCGAAAGCCCGATCGAATCGGATTTCGGGACGCAGCAGAACAGTGCTTCCCTCCCAGTGTCCCCACATCAGAGTTTCTTCGGCGTAGCGATTCTTGAAGCCGGTTCGCTGGCCTTTCATGTCATCCAGGAAGTCGGAGCGGATCGAAATATAGTTTTTGGCCGAAAGCTCCTTTTCGGCGTAGTTGACTAGCGCCCACTCCGGAGCGAAGCAACGAATTTCTCCCGCGGAACAGAACGCGCCGTTTGTGCCCTTTTCCGGCACCAGTGGACCGAAGACGCTGGGAACATCGCGCTGATACATGTACCAGGCCTCGCTGGCCATATGCCATGACTTGCTGAACTTGTGGTACCAGGTGATGTCAAACATCTGGAGGTTGTTGTAGCCGTACCGGCCGCGGTTGATGCCGTTGGCGCATGGATACAGATTGTCGTTGCCTTGATTGAATGTATAGCTGATGCAGGCGTCGGCAGATGGTCGCGCGTCCTTCGTCCAGGGAGCTACGTCGTGGCTCGCGGTGACTCCTAGCTGCAGTAACAATCTGTCATTCAGCCGGACCGTGCCGAGGATACCGGTGTCCGTAAACGGGTCAACCGCATAAAGCAACGAGTGTGTGTAGACGTAGTTATTGGGCGCCAATTGCGCTTCGATACCAGGAATCGAGATGAAGCGGCCGATGCGGAGATTGAGTCCTTCGCCTATCTGGGGAATGTATAGATCCACGTACTCGAGCGCTGGATCAAAACCGTACACGCGATGGTCGTCCAGCAACTGCTGGCTGAAATATCCCAGGTTGGTAGTGAAACGATAGCTGGTGCCGTACAAGGCGGTGAGGTGGAATCCCCAATCGAAGTGATCGGTTTGAACCGAGTCAGGGATGCGTTCGACATAGAGCACCGCTTGGTCGAATTCGACGCGATTGGCGAAGATGTCATAGGCGGAGGGGTAGTTCGAATCGTGCGATGTGCTGAGGTTGAAGCTGCCCTCCACCCAGCCGTACACTTTGACCCTGCTCTGCTCCCAGGAATCGCCGTTCGAGCCGCCGTAGAGAGCTTCCATCAGCGGAGGCACATTGGTATCCGGCGCGCCGATCTCTGGCGATCCGCCATAGGACCAGTCGGAGTTGGGAAAAGGCGGTGAGTCGAGCGGCGAGGGCAACGCGCGGCGTGGTGGCTCGGGTCCACTCGCGGCGGTACCTTTCCAGTCCTGGGCGTAGGCGTGCGAAAGTCTTTTGAGGAATCCTTGGTGCGCGCCCAGCGTGAGCGTCACGGTCACGTTTCCGCCAGCGGTCAGGTCTTCTCCGGCCACCGGTGAGTCGGCGAACCCGAGCTTGGTTGCTTTGAACTGATAATGGCCTGGCTTGAGGTCATCGATTGCAAAAGATCCGTCCGCGGCACTCGCGAATGTCCGATCGGTGCTTTCCGTTGAGTTGTGGGCGACCACTTGCGCACCCGCGACCGGCGATCCAATGGAGTCGTGAACGACGCCATGCACCTGGCCGGCAGCGCGTGCAGCGAGGCAAAGGATAAACGCAACCACAGCGCCCGGCCGCGCGCGAATGAAGCTGAAAGGATTCAATGCCGATTTTCTCACAGGGCGCGCTTCAACGCGCCAATTAGGAATGCTACGGTTGCGTAAAACTGAGCCGCGACGGGAACGGAGCGTGTATAGATAGCAAAACCGTCAACAGTGTTGGTAGCGCTTCCTTCCGGTCGCGGCTCGGAATTGAACGCACACCGGAATGCTACCGTGAAGAATGGCTCGCATTACCCGCCGTAATTTTGCGAAGTTGGCCCTCTCTATCCGGAAGGGATCGCCTCAGCCGATCCGGACAGTTAACAGCGTGCTGTTGTGGACTCGCCATCCGTTTCTAGCGGATCACGATGAAGCTCTGACGGTTGAGATTTCCGAAGCTCGAGGGGCAGGTTATCGAAGGCGATCCCTGGTTCTCAATCTGACGCAGCTCGTGCCAAAAGCACCAACTCCCTCACGGTCGCGATTCGGTAAGACGCAGGCCCGCGCTCGTTTATTTCAAGATGGAAAATCCTGCATAGAACACGTTGTTATCCACGCCAGGATTGACCGGGCTCGTGAAGGCGTTGGAGATATGCAGAAACTTGTAGCCGATGCTGATGGCATGCCGCTGGCCCGTCTTTATGCGGATGCCGCCGCCCAGGTCGATTAGAAAATTCAGTCCTGTCGCACCGGTGACGTTGATGGGGATCGGCTCGCTAGAGGCAATGACGCCTTCGTTGGTTTGAAGGAACGGATACACCTTGTGGCTCCGGCCAAAATCCATGGTGAAACCGAGCGGCGTTACCGCGAATCCGTACACGGCCTTGGGCTGCAACAGAACGGCGGCGGGCATGAGCTCGCCGGTATAGGATATCGATACGCTGGGCCAAACCCAGCAACGGTAGCTGTAGCTGAATCCCGCCAGAAAGAAACGGCGATCGGTCGTGGTTCCGATCAGCGTCGCGGAGACGGGCGAATAACCGGCGAAGAATTCAAAATCGTGACGGGGCTCGGAGGGTGAGGGGTCCGAGGAGCAAAAACCAGCCCAGGCGGGCGACGCCAGGAGTAATAGTAGTAGTCCCCAGCCGCGCTGCCAATTGCATTTAGTACTAGTGAATGGTAACCACCCGGCTGAAATTGCTGTCCCACAGAGAGATAATTCAAGGTAGGCAGACATGCGTATAGTTGCTTTTGGTATTGTAAGCTTGCTCGTCGGTTCCTGGGCCGTCGGCGCCGTGACGAACTCCGTAACATTTGTCCCGCTCAATCAACCAGCCGCGGGAGCCGGCCCCGTGTCATTCGCAATCGGCGACTTTAACGGGGATGGAAAACCCGATCTCGCAGTGGTGGATCAGCGTTCGGCCACGGTGCGGGTGTTGCTCGGCGTCGGCAACGGCTATTTCGAGCCCTGGGTGGAGTATCAAGTCGGGATCGATCCGGTTGCGATCGCGACAGCTGATTTCAACGGGGATGGAAAGCTGGATCTGGTGGTGGCGAACCGCACCTCAGACACGGTCCAGCTCCTGCTGGGGAATGGGGACGGCACTTTTCGATCTTTCACCACGCTGGAGGCCTCCGGACCAACGGCGTTAGCGATTGGCGACTTCAACCGCGATGGAAAGCTGGATCTGGCAGTCACTAACTCGAATTCCAACACTGTCTCAATTTGGCTGGGTGTTGGAAACGGCATCTTCCGACCGGCGCTCGATTTTCGCGTCGGGGAAGGCCCGTCATCCATCGCCGTCGGGGACTTTAATGGCGACGGAAAACTGGATTTGGCGGTAGCGAATCTGGCTTCAAACAATGTTTCAATCCTGCTTGGAACAGGCAACGGGGTTTTTGAACCAATCCTGACGTTCGCTGCAGGGCTAACTCCTGCCTGGATTGCATTGAGCGATTTCAATGCTGACGGGAAAGTTGACCTGGCGGTTGTCAACGCGACTGGTTCTAAGAGCTACGGCTTCAAGAGCACCGTCTCAGTACTACTTGGCAACGGGAACGGAACTTTTCAACCTCCGCTAACTTCTTCGGCTGGGCCTACGGCCTCCTTCGTCATATCGGCCGACCTAAATGGCGACGGCAAGCCGGATCTGGTGGTTGCCAACCCCGGTTCTAACAACATTGCAATCCTGTTGGGATTCGGAAACGGATTCTTCGCACCGCCCTTAAACGTCACCGTGGGGCAGGGTCCGGCCTGGATCGGTTTGATTGACTTCTTTCATACCGGTAAGCCCGATCTGATTGTGGCGAACAGTCTATCGGACACCCTTTCGGTGTTATCGAATCTCACTGCCGGCAATCGCAAATAGAGCCGGTTGCTGCCTTCCGGACTGGACTTCGATAAAATCGTTCTGCACGATGGACGGCACATCCAACTCCGGCGAAATCACGGGCTGAATGGCGTGGGCGTGCCAAATAACCGATTCGGCGGTCCGATCGCAGGACGCCGTAGGCCTGCCACGCCTCGTCTGGCCTCATGATCTCTTCTTGCATGACGTGTTTGTTCGTCACCGACCTCAGAAAGCCCAACTGGGTAAGGCGGCAGAACGCGACCTTTTCGTCTTTAAGGTTGCTGAACCAGTGCCGGGCTGCACGATGAAGGGTGTGCCGTTCAGCAGCCAGCGCAATCCAGACATTGACGTCAGGCAAGTAGGTCATCAAAGTCGAAATTCGACAGGTCCAGCGCCCCCGGACGCCTGGAGCGAATTACCGGCAGTTCAATCTCGCGATCACCGAAAGAACCAAAGGCACCTGACGCGAGGCTGCCCTGGACTTCCTTTTCTACGGCCTCAACGATAAACTGTTCCACGGTAGCTCCGCGCGATGCCGCCAGTGTTTCACTCTTTTGGTAAAGGGAGTCAGGAAGATTGACTGTGGTCTGCATAAAACGTGCGCTTTGTTTTATTCTCCCCTGTCGGCAGGCGGCCTGAGCCTCGCCCTGTCAACTCGGGTGCGCGACATAAAAATGGAAAGCACGTAGGAACGTACGAAAAACCGAGCCGCGACCGGCAGGAAGCGCTATCCGAACTCGAGAACTAGCGGCACTCATGGTATCGCTCCCTGCCGGTCGCGGCTCGGCTACACCCTCGAAAGGTTCCACATTTATGTCGCACACCCTATCAACTCCCCCACCCTGGATTAGCTCTAAAGAGCCAGTTTCCTAGCCTCGCGTCACGTCGGGTAACTAATCAGAAGTTTTGAGCATCCTTAAATATGGACGGCACAGGGTGCCCGGCTAAGCGTCGCTCCCTACCTCCCTCGGAATCCTCTTCAGTGTTGCTGCTAGGATAAATTTGGCTCATGCCTTCTTCGACGAATACGCTAGTGCTCAACTCCTGTAGGAATGCTCCCGGTATGGGAGCCGCAGAACGACTCCATGGAAGAACCTTGAGATGGAGGAGCTGAGATGGCGAAAGAGCATCCAAATCCGCCTGGCGCCACCAAACCGAAACGTTCCGTGGTTAAGCGGATCATTGTCTGGCTCGTGATTCTTCTGGTTTTCGCTGGCCTTTTTGTGGTGGTTTTGCGACAGAAGAGCGCTCCACAGGCAGCAGCGCAGGCAGGCGGACGGCGCGGGGCGCCGGGCGGCGGTGGCCCGGTCAGCGTGATGACGGCCACTGCGAAGAAGGGCGACGTCGGCGTTTATCAGGAGGCCATCGGCACCGTTACGCCGGTCTACACCAGCTCTGTCACTAGCCAGGTGACCGGACTGATCGTCGCCGTCCATTACACAGAAGGCCAATTGGTCCATAAAGGCGATCCACTGTTAGACATCGATCCCCGCCAATACGAGGCGAACGTGACGCAGGCCCAGGGAACATTGGATAAAGACACCCACGTTCTGGCACAAGCAAAGATGGACTTGGAACGGTACCGCGCCGCGTGGGAGAAGAACGCCATCGCCAAGCAGATTTTGGAGGACCAGGAGAAGACCGTGCTCCAGGACGAGGGCACGGTCAAGGCCGACCAGGGCCAATTGCAATTTGATCAGGTCCAGCTCACCTATTGCCATATCACCGCGCCCTTCACTGGACGCGTCGGGCTGCGGCTGGTGGACCCCGGCAACCTGGTGCAGGCGAATAGCAGCACGCCTCTGGTGGTGGTTACACAAGAGCAGCCCATTACTGTGATTTTTACGATCGCCGAAGACTATCTCGGCCAGATTCAGGGTCAGCTTCGCCATGGTGGCCAGTTGCGCGTGGACGCCTATGATCGCACCGCGCTGACGAAAATCACCAGTGGCAAACTGTTGACCGTCGATAATCAAATCGACACCACCACCGGCACGGTAAAGCTGCGCGCCATCTTCGACAACAATAACGGTGCGCTCTTTCCAAACCAGTTCGTGAACACCCGGCTGCTGGTGACAACACAACACAATATGACGGTAATCCCCACCTCCGCCATCCAGCACAACGGCGATGCATCGTTCGTATACCTGATTCAGAATGGGACCGCGCTGATCCGTAACGTCAAGCCCGGCCAAGCGGATGGGAACCTAACCGCGGTGGAAGGCATTAACCCGGGAGACGTGGTGGTGAACAGCAGCTTTGAGAAGCTGCAAGCCAACGCGAAGGTGATCGTCGCCAAACCGCAAAAGCCTGCCACCACCAGCGCAACCAAGGCCGCGCCGTGAGTCCGTCGCGCCCATTCATCCTGCGGCCCGTCGCCACGTCACTGCTGATGGCCGCGATTCTGTTGGTCGGGGTCGTCTCCTACACGCAATTGCCGGTTTCCGCGTTGCCTCAGGTGGATTACCCGACCATCCAGGTGCTCACTTTCTATCCAGGCGCCTCCCCAGACGTCGTGGCTACTACGGTTACCGCGCCACTGGAACGGCAGTTCGGGCAGATGCAGGGACTCAGCCAGATGACCTCTACCAGCTCCGGCGCGGTTTCGGTCATCGTATTGCAATTCAGCCTCAGCCTCAACATCGACGTGGCCGAGGAAGAAGTGCAGTCGGCCATCAATGGCGCCGGGAGTTTTCTGCCCAGCGTGCTTCCGGCGCCGCCTATCTATAGCAAGACGAACCCCGCCGACGTGCCGGTGTTGACCCTGGCGGTCACCTCCGATTCCATGCCGCTTTCGCAAGTGGAGGACTTGGTGGACACCCGCCTTGCGCCCAAACTTTCGCAGCTCAATGGAGTGGGCCTGGTGAGCATCAGCGGCGGGCAGAAGCCGGCCGTGCGTATCCAAGCCAATCCCGCTTCGCTGGCCTCCTACGGCATCACGCTGGAGCAGCTTCGCGCGGCGCTCCTCCAGACCAGCGTGAATGCCGCAAAGGGCAACTTCGACGGTCCCCGGCAGGACTACCAGATCGACGCTAACGACCAGCTCCAAAGTAGCGCCGACTACACCAAGGTCGTGGTCGCGTATCGCAATGGCGCGCCGGTGATGCTCAAGAATGTCGCCAAGGTGGTGGATGGCGTCGAGAACAACAATCAGGCAGCGTGGATGAACCAGACGCCGGCGGTGATCCTGAACATCCAGCGGCAGCCCGGCGCCAACACCATCAGCGTGGTCAAGAGCATCAAGGCCATCCTGCCACAGCTTCAGACCAATCTGCCGGCCGGGATCAAAGTCACGCAGATGACCGATCTCACCGTTCCCATCCAGGCCTCGGTGGCCGACGTGGAATTCGAGCTGATGCTGACCGTGGTGCTGGTGGTACTGGTCATCTTTCTTTTCCTGCGCAGCTTCCGCGCCACAGTGATCCCCGCCGTGGCCGTGCCTATCTCGCTGGTCGGCACGCTGGGCGCCATGTATTTGCTGGGCTACAGCCTGGACAATCTGTCCATGATGGCGCTGGTTATCGCCACCGGGTTCGTAGTGGACGACGCCATCGTGATGATCGAGAATATTTCGCGATACCTGGAGGCGGGCGATCCGCCGCTGGAAGCCGCGCTCAAGGGCGCCGAGCAGATCGGCTTCACCATCATGTCGCTCACCATTTCGCTGGTGGCCGTGCTCATTCCCCTGCTGTTCATGGGCGACGTGGTGGGCCGTCTGTTCCGCGAGTTCGCCGTGACGCTGGCGGTGACCATTGTCATCTCGGCGGTGGTCTCACTCACCCTGACGCCGATGATGTGTGCGAAATTGCTGCACCACGATCCAAAGGAACAGCAGACGCGTTTCTATCGCGCTTCCGAGCGCGCCTTTGAAAGAATGATCGCCTTCTATGGGCGGACGCTGAAGTTCGTCCTCCGCTTCCAGACCCTTACGCTGCTGGTGGCCTTAGGCACGCTGGTGTTGACGATATTCCTGTACATCATCGTCCCCAAGGGATTTTTCCCCGTGCAGGATACCGGCGTGATCCAGGGCATCTCACAGGCGCCAGAGACCATCTCTTTTGGGGCCATGGTGCAGGAGCATCAGGATCTCGCAAAAGTGATTCTCGCCGATCCCGCGGTCCAGAGCCTGACCTCGTTCATCGGAGCGGACGGCACCAATACCACGCTCAACAGCGGACGGTTCTCCATCAACCTGAAGCCGCTTTCCGATCGCGACCTGAGCGCCTCCGACGTCATCCGCCGGCTGCAAGGCAACCTCAAAAGCGTCCAGGGAATCCAGCTCTTCATGCAGCCGGTGCAGAACATTACCGTGGACGACCGCGTAAGCCGCACCCAGTATCAGTACACGCTCGAAGACCCCTCATCGGATGAGTTGCAACTTTGGACCAACCGGTTCGTTGAGCAACTCAAGAAGGTGAAGGATATCGAAGACGTCGCCACCGACCAGCAGACCAACGGCCTGGCTGTTTCACTGATGATCGACCGCGTCACCGCGTCGCGTCTGGGTATCGCGCCTTCCACGGTCGACAACACACTGTACGACGCCTACGGCCAGCGGCAAATCAGCACGATGTACACGCAGCTTAACCAGTACCACGTGATTCTGGAGACGCTGCCCGAGTTCCAGAGGGATCCGAGCAAGTTGTCGAGCCTGTACATCCAGGCCAATGCATCCTCGGGATCATCCGGTCCGGGAGCATCCACTTCATTCTCCGCTGCGAGCTCGGCCTCGGCGGGCTCGAACGCCGTCACCCAGAGCGCCCCGTATACGCCCTCATCCGGCGTGTTGACGCCGCCAACGAACGCGTTGACTCCAGTTTCCACTACCTCGAACTCAGCCACCAGTTCTACTCCGGCGAATGCCATTCCGCTCAGCGCTTTCACTCATTACGAACGCATCCACTCGCCGCTTTCCATCAATCACCAGGGGCAGTTTCCCGCGGTGACCGTATCGTTCAATCTGGCGCCGCGCGCTTCGCTGGGCTCAGCCATTACTTCGATGGATAATTTGCAAAAAGAGATGAACATGCCGGCCAGCGTCCAGGCCGGGTTCCAGGGGACGGCGGCCGCGTTCAAAAACTCGCTGTCCAATGAGGCGCTGTTGATACTGGCGGCGCTGGTCACGGTCTACATCGTGCTGGGCGTGCTCTATGAGAGCTTCATTCACCCGGTCACCATTCTCTCCACGCTGCCATCGGCCGGCGTCGGCGCGCTGCTGGCGCTCATGCTGTTCCGCCAGGATCTGAGCGTGGTGGCCATCATCGGCATCATTCTGCTCATCGGCATTGTCAAAAAGAACGGCATCATGATCGTGGATTTTGCGCTAGAGGCCGAGCGCAAGGACGGCAAGAACTCCACCGACGCGGTCTATGAAGCCAGCCTGCTGCGCTTCCGCCCCATCATGATGACCACCATGGCCGCGCTGCTGGGCGGCATTCCGCTGGCGGTTGGCACCGGCATTGGCTCCGAAATCCGGCGGCCGCTGGGCATCTGCATGGTCGGCGGATTGCTCTTGAGCCAGGCGCTGACACTCTACACCACGCCGGTTATTTACATCTTTTTCGACCGGTTCGCGCACCGCGGCTCGCGCAAGAAGCCCGCGACGGAGCCGCATCCTCCAGAGGCTGAGCAGGCATGAATCCGTCCAGCCTTTTCATCAACCGGCCTGTCGCCACCACTCTGTTGACCTTGGCAATTGCCCTGGCAGGAGCACTCGCTTTCACTGTGTTGCCGGTTTCTCCGCTGCCCCAAGTGGATTATCCGACCATTTCCGTAGGCGCCGGACTTCCGGGCGCCAGCGCCGAGATCATGGCCGCTTCCGTCGCCACTCCTCTGGAGCGGCAATTGGGGCACATCGCCGGGGTTTCGGAGATGACCTCCTCCAGTTCCCTCGGCAGCACCGGAATCACCATCCAGTTCGACCTCAGCCGCAACATTGACGGCGCCGCGCGCGACGTAGAAGCAGCCATCAACGCCGCGCGGACCTACCTGCCCGCGAACCTGCCCTCCAATCCTACTTACCGCAAGGTGAACCCGGCCGACTCGCCGATTATGGTCATCGGACTCACCTCCGATATCTACGACCGCGGCAAGCTCTACGACGAAGCTTCCACCATCGTGCAGCAGAAGCTCTCGCAGATCCAGGGAGTGGGCCAGGTCAACACCGGCGGCGGCGCGCTGCCCTCGGTTCGCGTGGATGTATATCCTACCCAGCTCAACAACTACGGGCTCTCGCTATCCAGCGTCCAATCCCTGCTGAGCCTGCAGAACTCGCACCAGGCGCGCGGCCAGCTTTCCGATGGCATCGTTACTGCCGACATTATCACCAACGACCAGATCCGCTACGCCGCCGACTACAAGCCGCTCGTGGTGGGTTTCAAGAATGGCGCCGCCGTACGCCTGTCGGATGTCGCGAATGTAACCGACTCAGTACAGAACGTCCGTTCCGCCGGCTATCTCAACGGCAAACCCGCCATTCCGATCACCATCTTTCGTCAGCCCGGCGCCAACATCATCCAGACTGTGGAACAGATCCGCAGCGAGATGCCCTCCATCAAGGCCTCCATCCCTACTGGAATCAACATCACCATCGTCCTTGACCGCACCACCACTATCCGCGCCTCTGTGAAGGATGTGGAGCGCACACTGGTCATCTCCATCTGCCTGGTGGTGGGTGTTGTCTTTCTGTTCCTGCGCAACCCGCGCGCTACGCTCATCCCAGCCGTCGCCGTGCCGGTTTCACTCATCGGTACCTTCACGGTGATGTACATGGCTGGCTTCAGCCTGGACAACCTTTCGCTGATGGCTCTCACCATCTCCAGCGGTTTCGTGGTGGACGATGCCATCGTGGTGATGGAGAATATATCACGGCACATCGAGGCCGGCATGGAGCCTTACGCAGCCGCTCTCCAAGGCGCAAAAGAAATCGGCTTTACGGTCTTTTCGATCAGCGTCTCCCTGATCGCCGTTTTCATTCCCATCCTATTGATGGGCGGCATTGTCGGACGCCTCTTCCGCGAATTCGCCATCGTGCTTTCAACAGCCATCGCCGTTTCGATGGTGGTCTCGCTCACCACGACGCCGGCCATGTGCGCGCACCTGTTGAAGGCCCAACCAGAGAATCCCGGCGTCCTTTCTAGATTGGGCGACCGGTTTTTCGATTGGATACTTTCCGTCTATCGGCGCTCACTGCTCTGGGTGCTGGATAACTCGGGGCTGATGCTGACGGTCCTGCTGCTGGTGGTCGCGCTGAATGTGGCAGTCTTTATCAAAATTCCGAAGGGCTTCTTCCCGCAACAGGACACCGGAGTTATCTTCGGCGGTGTGCAAGGACCGCAGGACGCCTCGTTCGCGGTCATGAACGACTCTGTCCAGCGCATAGCGTCGTCAATCAAAAGTGACCCCGGAGTGGACAACATTGTCGCCTTCACGGGAGGCCAGGGCAGCACCAACGGCGGCTTCATTTTCATGGCCCTCAAACCGCTCAACGAGCGGAAGGCGAGCGCGGCGCAAATCCTGGCGCGGATGCGTCCCAAACTGCTGGCTATGCCCGTGACTTCCGTTTTCATGCAGCCAGCGCAGGACCTCCGCATCGGCGGACGCGGAAGCAATGCCATGTACCAATACACTATTCAGTCGGACACCGCGCAGGACCTGGCTCACTGGGGACCCATTCTGTTGGCTGAAATGCGCAAGCTACCAGGCTTCCAGGATGTCAATTCGGACCAGCAGAATGGCGGGCTGGATCGGTATCTCACCTACGACCGCACCAGCGCGGCGCGCCTCGGCATTACCG
>CABEDY010000450.1_pt1 | contig 17361 bp, 21 predicted proteins | sample 3423171 | NCBI WGS metagenome assembly CABEDY01 (sample SAMEA5534333, study PRJEB31848) | metagenome | biome: tundra; feature: field; material: soil | place: USA | collected 2013-05 | depth 0.15 m | reverse complement strand
CACGCGGGAAAACTGGTATTCGGAAAGCTGCAAGATTTGGATGTTGTGGTGATGGCGGGGCGCAGCCATCTGTACGAGGGCTACACTCCGGCGCAGGTCACCATGGGCGTGCGAGTGTTACACCAACTTGGCGTGCAATCCATTGTGATGACCAACGCGGCGGGCGGCATCAATCTGGCCTATAGCCAGGGGGCGCTGGTGCTGATTTCCGATCACATCAATTTACAAGGATCGAATCCGCTGATAGGAGTGAACGACGATTCGTTTGGTCCACGGTTTCCTGATATGACCGAGGCTTACTCGGCCAGCTATCGTGCGATTGCGCATGAAGTGGCTCGGGAGCTGGAGATCGAGCTGGCGGAAGGTGTATATGCGGCGGTGACCGGGCCGAGCTACGAGACTCCGGCGGAGATACGCTATCTGCGGGCTATCGGGGCGGATTTGGTGGGAATGTCGACGGTTCCGGAAGTGATTGTGGCGAACCACATGGGAATGCGTGTGCTGGCTATTTCGTGCGTCACGAATATGGCGGCTGGTGTGCTGCCGCAGAAGATTGTGCATCTGGAAGTGCTGGAGACTGGGCGGCGGGTGCAAAATACGCTGATACGGTTTTTGATGGGTGTGTTGCCGCGGGTATGAGAAAGAGTGGAAAAAGTGGGTTGCAGCCCATCCAATGGAATGATGGTGGGGCGGACCCCCTAGTCCGCGCGGGTCCCCCTGGACCCGCTCCCTCAAGTATTAGAGGATACCAGCAGCAGGCCGACGTGGGCGTCGGCCGCGGACCAGGGGGTCCGCCCCACTTGGCATTCATCCATAAGAGAGCGCCACATCATGAGTAAGTTGATTGAGGCTGCGCTCGCGGCTCGTGACAACGCGCATGCGCCGTTTTCTCATTTCAAGGTGGGGGCTGCGCTCGAGGACGAGAACGGGCGCATCTTCACGGGATGCAATGTTGAGAACGCCACTTATGGCTTGACGATTTGTGCGGAGAGAGTGGCCGTGTTCAAGGCAATTTCGGAGGGTGCGCGGAAGTTTGTCGCGATTGCTGTTGCGGCGGATACGGATGAGCTTACTCCGCCCTGCGGGGCGTGCAGGCAGATTCTGTGGGAATTTTGTGGTGATGTTGAGGTGACGTTGGTGAATCTTCGAGGCAAGACGGAGACGTTTGGGTTGAAAGACATTTTTCCGAGGCCGTTTGATGCGTCGTTTCTTTAATACGACCGTGGGGCGGACCCCCTGGTCCGCGCGGGTCCCCCTGGACCCGCATGATGAGGAGTTGATCAATGTACCAGCAGGCCGACGAGGGCGTCGGCCGCGGACCTGGGGGTCCGCCCCACTGTTCTCCAGAACAAGTATTCTTCAGTTTGCAGTCGTTTTTGCCTTTTGTCTGAGCGCTTCCGGTGAGCCTGCGGATTGGATTTATAGTGCGCGCTATGTCGTTACTATGGACGCGCAGCATCGTTTGATTGACGATGGCGCGGTTGCCGTTCGCGGGGAACGCATCGTTGGGGTGGGAAAGCGCGCCGATATCGACAAGCAGTTTCAGGCTGCGCATCGGCTGGACCGGCCGGAAGCGCTTCTTATGCCGGGCTTGATCAATACTCACACGCACGCAGCCATGTCGCTGCTGCGCGGGATCGCCGACGATCTGCACCTGCAGGAATGGCTCGAAAAATATATATTTCCCGCCGAAGCCAAGAACGTGACGCCGGATTTCGTGCTGTGGGGCACGCGACTGGCTTGTCTCGAGATGATGTTATCGGGCACCACCACCTTCGTCGACATGTATTATTTCGAGGATCGTGTGGCGCAAGCCACCAAGGAAGCCGGCATGCGAGGGGTTCTGGGAGAGACCATCCTGAAGTTCAAGTCGCCAGATTCGGCCACGCCCGCGGACGCGCTCGCGTTCACTGAGAAGTTTCTGCGGGAATACAGAGGCGATTCTTTGATAGTGGCGGCGCCCGCTCCGCACGCCATCTATACCAACGACGATCGAACGCTGCGGAGCGCACGCAAACTGGCGGACAAATATGGCGTGCCCGTGGTGATCCATCTCTCGGAAACCAAGCGTGAGAATGACGATTCCATCCAAACGCGCGGGATGACACCCACGCGGTTGCTGGATCTTCTAGGCGTTCTGAATGGACCAACCATCGCGGCCCACGGAGTTTGGCTGGACGACGCGGATATGCAGATCCTGAAAACGCACGGAACTGGAATCGCGCACTGCCCTTCGAGCAACATGAAACTGGCGAGCGGAATTGCGCCGGTGGTGAAGCTGCTGAACCTTGGGATAGCCGTGGGAGTTGGCACGGACGGGCCTGCGGGCAGCAACAACGATTTCGATCTGATGGAGGAGATGAATCTCGCGGCCGATTTGCAGAAGGTCTCGACCGGCGATCCAACCGTGCTCAACGCGGAGCAGGCGGTGGCAATGGCGACCATCGCTGGAGCGCGCGTCGCGGGTCTGGAAAAGGAGATTGGTTCGCTCGAATCGGGAAAGCGCGCGGACTTGATTGCGCTGCGGTTGGACCGTCCGCACGCGGTACCGCTATACAACGTTTATTCTCAAATTGTTTATGCGTTGAAAGGGTCGGACGTGCAGGATGTGGTGGTCAACGGGAGGGCGATCGTGCGGGACGGACGCTCGCTCACGCTGGATCAAACCTTAGTCCTTTCCAAAGCCAAGGAATACGCCGCGAAGGTCGTAGCGTCGTTGAAGTAGTATTACCGGGCATGCTTCGGACTATGTTAGGTCCAGCTAATATGGCCGATTCAAGAGACATGAGCCTATTCCAATGGAAAGACGAATACAGCGTCGATCACTCTGAGATCGACATGCAACACAAAAGGCTGTTCCAACTCGCCGACAATCTGCATACAGCCATGGCGCAAGGCAAAGGCAACGCTGCGCTGAGCAAGACCCTGAGCGACCTGATCGAGTATACGAAACATCATTTCACTTGCGAAGAACGGCTGATGCAGACGCATCACTATCCGGAATTTGCAAAGCATAAAGTGCTGCACGATGAACTGACTACACGGGTGATAGAGTTTCAAAAGGGCTTCACGGCAGGACGCACAGCGATGAGTATCGATCTGTTGCAGTTTCTGAAAGATTGGTTGAGTCATCATATTGGCGAGACCGATCGAAAAGTCGCGGTGTACCTGAAGAGCAAAGCGGCATAAAATTTTCTTGACCGAAAACCAGGAGAGCAACTCCCTCTCGGCTGCACTACAAAGTTTCCGGTTTCACTAAAAAGGAAGCAGTAGAGCAGAGTTAACCTTCCGCTTGGCAGAGTCGATTCTCTGCGAGCACAACCACCGTTCGATGGTTTTTTTCAAGGGAGTTGAAAATGTTTCGGTCCAAATCTTGTGCACTTTTTCTTCTTACTCTTTTCACGTTGGCTGTGATGATTACACCAGCGTACTCAACGACTATTACCACTTACTCCGATTCGGCTAGCTGGCTGGCTGCAACGACCGGCGTAGTTCAAGCGGATAATTTCGAGGGGATGGCGCCGTCCGGCGGCTACACCGTTTATTCCGGCGGGATTTTTCAGAACGGTGTGGAGTTCATCGGCCTCTCGGGCACGACTGGGGTTATGGACACGACCCAAGCGTCGTACTACAACTTCGGCACAGGCGATGCGGGATTCGTCATGGGAGCACCAGACGTCCGGATCACGCTACCCGCCCCGGTGACTGCTTTTGGCATCAATCTCTTTACAAACCCACCTAATCTGACTTACACGGTCACTACGCTCGCTACACCCTTCTCTGTTCCAACATTCGCTGTTCCGACCCCCGCGTTTTTCGGGATCACCTCGGATACCGCCTTTTCCACGGTAGACCTTGGCGCTCCCGCCGGAAGCACGTATGCCTTCTTCGACAATTTCCAGTGGGGCACGGCTCAGGCTGGACAACAAGGCCAGGGACAGGTGCCGGAAGCTGGGACGTTCCTGATGATCGGCACGGGGCTGATGGGACTTGCGATCTTCAGACGAAAAGCGCATCGATCGCGTTAAACGCTTCAACCGGGCTGGCGCGCGGCTCGGCGGTTCATCGGTTGTTCGGTTATTCGGTTCTTCGGTTCGAACTGAATAACTGAACAACCGAATAACGTTCTATAATCTTATTGATGACCCAGAACTCGAACTGGCGGCCTGTCGCTTTATCACTCACGGTGCTGGGTGCTATCGTTCGATTGATTCCGCATCCGTCCAACTTCGCGCCCGTTGGCGCAACCAGCCTGTTTGCAGGCGCTCGATTGGCCGTGTGGCAAGCTTACCTGGTCCCGCTGGCGCTGATGGCCATCACCGATCCGATCGTGGCCAGCTTCTACCACGTTCCCGCCTACTCTCCATATCAGATATTTGTCTACGGCAGCTTCATGATTGCGGTTTGGTTGGGACGGCGTCTGCGCAACACCGAAAGCATTTTACGGATCGCGGGACTCAGCGTCGTAAACAGCATGCAGTTTTTCCTGATCACCAATTTCGGAAGCTGGCTCTGGTTCCAGGGTTATCCAAAGACGGCTGCTGGATTGGCCACCTGTTATAGCGCTGCGATTCCGTTCTTCGGACGGACGCTGGCCAGCGATTTGATTTTCACCGGCGTTCTGTTTGGACTGCACGCCTGGCTCAGCCGGACCATTGCCGCACGCGAACGGGTGGCCGCGGCGGCTTGAAGCGGGTCGCTCTCTCCTGGAGCAGCGGCAAGGATAGCGCGTGGACACTCCACCTGCTGCGGCAAAATCCCTCCATTGAAGTTGTCGCGTTAATAACAACAATCAATCAGGAATTCGACCGCGTCGCAATGCACGCGGTGCGGCGTGAGCTGGTGGAGCTGCAGGCCGACGCCGCCGGATTGCCGTTGTGGAAGGTGCCCCTGCCTTGGCCATGCTCGAACGAAGAATATGAAGCAAGAATGCGCGAGGTTTGTGCGCGGGCGCTCGGGGAAGGCGTGGAAGCGATCGCGTTCGGCGACTTATTTCTGGCGGATATCCGCGCTTATCGTGAACGGCAGCTAGCCGGTACTGGACTGGAGCCGCTGTTCCCGGTTTGGCAGATCCCGACGCACGAGCTGGCCGCCACTATGATCGCAGGCGGACTCCGCGCCAAGATTACCTGCGTCGACCCGAAGTTGTTGCCGCGCGAATTCGCAGGGCGCGAGTTCGACACCGCTTTCCTGAACGATCTTCCGGCGGGCGTGGACCCCTGTGGCGAAAATGGCGAGTTCCATTCCTTCGTGTATGCGGGGCCGATGTTTGGCACGCCCATTCCAGTGGAATTGGGAGAGATTGTCGAACGTGATGGATTTTTCTTCGCCGATCTGAAAGGAACTCTCCCGGCGCGGCATTCCTAGGCTGAGCCGCGCATCCGATGCCGGGCACTTTCGCCGAGGCGAGGCCGTCTAATTGGAGGTGGCGCGAAGGAGATCAACATGAAGTCCATCACGTTCAGTGTGCTTACCGTCGCGGTGCTCGCGCTCGGCTGGGCGGGCAGCACTACTTTATCAAAGAATGATCCAGTGTCTATCGCCGTCCAAAAAGGCACCCAGTGGTTAATATCCACGCAAGGCAAAGACGGGGGCTGGGGCCAGGATGGTGGCGAAACATCTTATGTTCGTCCAGGCGAGCACCTGGAATCCAGCGGAAACGATGTGGCGAACACAGCGGTGGCCGCTACCGCGCTGCTCCACGCCGGCAGCACGCCAACACACGGCGAATATCAAGCGGCGTTAGTGCGCGCTGTGGATTTCATTTTGCGGCGTGTGGACGAGAGTCCGGCCGAGGGGCTAGAGGTGACTTCTCTGCGCGGTACGCAGATTCAACGCAAGCTCGGGCCATGCATCGATACGTTCCTGACGTCGAAATTGTTAGCTGAGCTGGACGGCGAAATGGGAAATGCACTCGCCAACGCACACGTTCGCCGAGCGCTCCAAAAGTGCGTCGCGAAGATTGAGAAGAACCAGCTCAAGGATGGGAGCTGGAATATCGCGGGAGGCTGGGCGCCGATTCTAGGAACCTCGATGGCGTCGCGCAGTTTATATGTGGCGCAACAGAAAGGCGTCGCGGTGTCGGCCGGGACCATGGCGAAGGTGCAGGATTATACGGCTAATCAGGCGCAGGCGGGCGCCGTCGCTGGAGCGGCTTCTTCGCCCGGGGCCGCTTCTTCGATGGTAGTAGTATCCGCCGGCGTTCCGCTGTATCAGGACGCACAGGCGCTGGAACAGCTCAGCCGCACTGAAAAAGATCGCAAGGAAAAAGCTCCGCGGATCAAAGCCATGACTGGCCGGCTCGCGAATCCGCAACACGTCATGGGATTCGGCTCTTTCGGCGGCGAAGAGTTCTTCTCGTATCTCAACATCAGTGACAGCTTGCACCGTACAGGCGGCGAGGAATGGGAGAAATGGAATGGCGAAATCAAGGCCAAGCTGCTGAAGTTGCAGAACGAGGACGGAACCTGGGCCGGACACCACTGCATCACGGGCCGCGTGGCAGTAACCAGCGCTGCTATTCTGGTGATGCTTGTGGATCGGGAGCCGATACTTGCATCTAGCGTTACGAAGAAAAATTAGACCGGCGGCCGCGGTTCTCGCCATTGTTCTGGGAGCCGGTTGTTCCCGAAGACCGCAATCGGCTCTGGCGGGAGCCGCGAATTACCTTTGGAGCCACCAATCGCGCGACGGAGGCTGGCCCAGCCGCACTTATGGGCTGCTGCGGTCCGGACAATCTTTGACGCCGTTCGTTCTGGACGCTCTGCTGCAGGTTCCCAGTAATGTGTATCGCCTGCCGTCCGACAGATTGGAGCGGTCCATCCGATTCATCCGCGCGAACACGAACGCGGATGGGGTGCTGGGAATGATGGATCCGAGTCTGCCCGATTATCCTAATTACGCGACGGCGCTCGCGGTGAGCGCACTCTGCCGGGCTAAACGCGCAGGCTGGGAGAAAGACATCCAGCCCATGGTGGCGTACTTGCGGCGGATGCAGTTCAGCGAGCAGAATGGCTGGAAGCCGGCCGATGCTCCTTATGGCGCGTGGGGCATGGGCGGAATGGAGCACCCGCCTCCGAATCCAGGGCACGTGGATTTATCCATGACACGGTATGTGCTCCAAGCGCTGCGCGCCGCCGGAGTTCCGCTCGACGATCCGGCTTTTGCGCGGGCCCGTATATTCATTGACCGCTGCCAGAACTACGATCCCGAGCATCCCAAAGATGCCGATGGTGGTTTCTTCTTTTCCACAACTGAATCCGATACGAACAAAGCCGGGCAGGACGGCCAGCATTTCCGCAGTTACGGCACTACCACCGCCGACGGCATTCTAGCGCTGGTGGCAATCGGCGGAACTCTTCAGGACCGCCGGATCCGCGCGGCGCACAATTGGTTGATCTCGCATCATCGCGATATGGCCGTCCCCGGCTTCGTCGGCCCGGCCTACCAACGCTGGCCGCAAGGACTGGCCTTCTATTACGCTGCGGCGGCGACGGAGGCTTTCCACGCACTGGGGAATCTCATGGACACTTCGGTCGCGAATGCGCTAAAACGAACCCAGCGGCGTGACGGAAGTTGGGTGAATCCGGAGAATCTGGTGAAGGAAGACGATCCGCTGATCGCGACTGCATTCGCCGTGCGGGCGCTAGTGAATCAGTGAAGCGCAACGGACGGTCCCTAGCACCTCGATCTCGCCGGTGTCCTGGTGGAAATAAGCTTCGTTCGCCGTTAGGGTCCGCGCACATCACCCACAAACTCTTGAAATACTGAGCGCCGACATCTCAGTTGTTCCGGACGGGACTTGGGTAGTGTCCTGCTCCCGTCCGCTGCAAGTTATTATGAGCTAACCATGCCAAGCGAGATCGAGTTCGATCATCAGGTCTGCAGCAACGTGGCTGACGCCACTACTCGCGAATGGCTTGAGACCAACGGCATCGGCGGTTTTGCATCATCCACGATCATCGGCCTCAACACCCGGCGCTATCACGGATTGTTGGTTGCTGCAACGAAACCGCCGGTGGGCCGCTTGGTGCTGCTCTCAAAGCTCGAAGAAACACTGATCCTGGATAGCGAGCGTTTCGATCTGGGCGCCAATCAATACGGCGGTGCGGTTGATCCGCATGGCTACGTCTATTTGGAATCGTTCCGTTTGAAGCCATTCCCGCAGTTCACGTATCGAGTGGCCGGAATCCAAATCGACAAGTCCCTCTTTTTGGTGCGCGGCCAGAACACAGTGGTGATCCGCTACCAGTTCTCCGGCAACTTCGAGGGCCGCAAGTGCTCACTCGAGGTTCGACCATTGATTGCGTTTCGCGATTATCACAACACCACACACGCCAACGGCGCGATCAATCGCCAGGTCGAGGAACGGCTGGGCGTGGCGACTGTGAAACCCTATGCGGATCTGCCCAGCCTGCACTTCGCCCACAACGCCGACGCGCTGGATGCCTCAGGCTTTTGGTTTTACAACTTCGACTACGAACGTGAGCGCGAGCGAGGTTTGGATTATCAAGAAGACCTGTACAGCCCATTCCTGCTGCATTTCGATGCGGAGAAAACCGCTTGCCCCAGCGTCGTTGCGTCCATCAATGAGCACTCCTCCGGCGAGGTCGACACGCTTAAGACGCGCGAAGTGGATCATCGCAAAATGATCGTCGCTGCGGCTCCCGTGAACGACGATTTCGCACGCTTGCTGACAAGCGCGGCGGACCAGTTCGTTGTGGCGCGCGGCGAACAGAAGTCGGTGATCGCTGGTTATCCATGGTTTGGCGATTGGGGCCGCGACACGATGATTTCGCTGCCGGGGCTAACGCTAGTTACCGGCCGCTACGACGACGCTCGCAGCATTTTGCGGGGATTCGCGGCGAATATCGACCGCGGAATGCTGCCGAACCGTTTCCCGGATGCCGGCGAAGCGCCGGAATACAACACGGTGGACGCCACGCTGTGGATGTTCCATGCCGTTTTCGAATTTCTACGCTACACGCGCGATTACGAATTCGTGCGGACGGAATTGTATCAGCCATTGATGGAGATCCTGGCGTGGCACGAGCGCGGAACGCGCTATGGGATTGGCCTGGATTCGGATGGCTTGCTGCACGCGGGCGTTCCGGGTGTTCAACTCACCTGGATGGACGCCAAGGTCGGCGACTGGGTGGTGACGCCGCGGATGGGCAAGCCGGTGGAGATTCAAGCGCTCTGGTATAACGCGCTGCGAGTGATGGAACGGCTGGCGGCGGGTTTTGCCGACCACGACCAGGCGGCGCATTACGGCGCTCTGGCGGAACGCGCGCAGTCCCGATTTCAACAAGCCTTCTGGAACGAAGATGCCGGATGCCTCTACGACGTGCTGAGCGACAACGGGCCGGACCGCTCCATCCGCCCCAACCAGATTTTCGCCGTCAGCCTTCCGCATCCGATTCTTGAGCAGCACCTGGCGTTGCGCGTGCTTGATGTCGTGGAGTGGGAACTGCTTACGCCCTACGGCCTGCGGACGCTTTCGCCGCGTGATCCCAACTATCACGGTAGATTCGGCGGCGACCCGCATACGCGCGACGCCGCTTATCATCAAGGCACTGTGTGGCCTTGGCTGCTCGGCCCATTTCTAACCGCGTACGTCAAAGTGCACAGCGATAGCCAGGAGGCGCGCCACCGCGCGGACCAGTTCCTGGATGCTCTGCGTGCGCATCTCTGGCAAGCGGGCCTGGGGCAGATTTCGGAAGTCTTCGATGGCGATCCGCCGCACCAAGCGGGGGGTTGTATCGCGCAAGCTTGGAGCGTCGCGGAGATCCTCCGCACTTATGTCGAGGACGCGATGGGGAGAAAGCCGAACTTCTAACTCGTTTCTCGTTTCTCGTTTCTCGTTACCAGCACTTGCAGGTGTCCTCTATAGGGGATAGTATTCCTTTATAGAGGAGGCGGAGCGAACAGTGTCAAAGGGACTTCAGTTGGACGAGCTCGGAAATCGGATTCGCGGGGAGCGGCGGCGTAGGGGTCTGTCTCTGGAGCAGCTCGCCGAAAAAGCGCGCGTGAGCCGGTCGATGCTCTCGGCGGTGGAGCGAGGCGACAAAGCGCCATCGGTGCTGATTCTCGATCAAATCGCGACCGGGTTGGGGTCCTCGATTGCGCGGCTGTTGGCATCGGAACAAGAGGGGCGGGTGATGCTCTTGCGCGCGGAGGACCAGACAGTCGCCGTGGATCCGTCTGGTTGGGAACGCCGCATTCTTTCGCCGGTATTGCCGAATGTGGAGTTCGAGTTTATGCGGACGACGCTCGGGCCTGGTGTGAACGCCGGAGCCTTTCTGCCTCACAATCCCGGTTCCAGGGAATACGTGGCGGTGGAGCGAGGCGCACTCAAGCTCACATTGGATGGCACAGCCTACGTTTTGAAAAAGGGCGACAGCATTTATTACGCCGGCGACTGTGTGCACGAATTCGCGAACCTGGACCAGCGGCGCTGCTCGGATTATTACCTTGCCATGGACGTCACAGGCCATCCGGAGCAGTTACGTCATCGCCTTCGAGCTGAAAGGAACAAACACCGTGCGACTCACTGAGGCGGAGTTCCGAAAATTAGGCTACCAGGCCGTCGACATGGCTGCCAAGTATTTCGTCGAGGTTCCGCGCGGCCCCGTTTTTCAAAGGATGCACGAGAGCGAACGACAGGCTCTCATGAACATGCCAATGCCAGCGGCGGCATCTCTAACGGCGTTGGCGACGGCGCGGCACAGAGCGCTGGGCCAACTCGGAATTGACGTTCGGGAACAGGGTGTTGGCAACCACGCCAGGCTCCGCATTTATGCCTCCACCGAAGTGCACAGTTGCATTCAAAAAGCGGTTGAGCTTTTGGGCCTTGGATCGGATTCGATCAGATGGATCGAAGTGGATGAGGACTTTCGGGTATCGTTGGACCACCTGCGGCGGGCGGTGCGTGACGACCGCGAGCAGGGGTGGCATCCGTTTTGTGTAGTCGCGAGCGCGGGCAGCGTTCAGACCGGCGCCATCAATCCGTTGGATGCGCTGGCTGGTTTTGCATCAGAATCGAACTTGTGGATGCATGTGGATGGCGCATACGGGGCAGCAGCAATGTTGGATCCGCAGTCGAGGCCTCTCCTTGAAGGCATTGAGCGCGCGGATTCTATCGCTCTCGATCCTCATAAATGGTTATCTGTTCCGGTGGAATGCGGATGCGTGCTGGTGCGCGATGGGGCGCTGCTTCGGGACACTTTCTCGCTTGTTCCTGCGTACGTTCGGACGGAAGCTGGTAAGGGTATCGGCAATCTTCCGTGGTTTGCCGAGTACGGCATGCAGCAGACCAGGGGATTTCGAGCTCTGAAACTTTGGGTCACGCTAGCGACTCCGCTATGTTCCCGAGGAAATTGCCGGGAACGAAGAAGCCCTGGACGCGCTGAATAAGAAAGTGATGGAGCGAATGCAAGCGGCTGGGAAAGCGTTCGTCACAAGCGCAACGGTGGCTGGCCGGTTTGTGTTGCGCGCCTGCATTCTACACTACGACACTGTGGAAGCGGACATCGACGCGATGTTGCAGGCGGTGGAAGACACGGCCCGGCAGGTTATGGAATGAAACCTGAGGCCGACGTGGGCGTCGGCTGCGGTCCAGGGGGGACCGCCCCACTCAGGATTTTCTGATTCTTATGCCGCCGTTGGTGGTTGTGGCGCGAATGGTTGGGCCACCATTGCCGATGTCGAAGGAGAGGTTCTTGTCGATGCGTCCATGGAGCGTGATGGGGAACTCAACATTGACTCCACCGTTCACCGTCGACGTTTCGATATGAGCTGAATAGCTGGAGGGGACGTTTAGGCTGACGCCACCATTTGTGGTCTCCACATTCAAGCCCGTACCATCCCATCGGTCGCCGGCCAGTGTGACATGCAACCCTCCGTTGGTGGTGTGGCCGTGGACCTCACCCGCCAGCCGTTCCAGCGTCACTCCGCCATTCAGCGCCTCAAAGTCGATGTTGCCGCGCAGGTCCGCGAGATGTATTCCGCCATTGAAGGTCTTCATTTGCAGGTCAGATTGGCGGGGGGCGAAGATCTCGTAAGAGACCGACCAGTTGTGGTGCTGATCCATCTCGGGACCCTCGGCGTGGATCTGGCCCGATCCCGAAGCAAAGCGAATAGCGGAGACCATGCTCCTGGCCTCGGAGTCCGTTTCCGCCGCGGTATCGATGCGGGCCCGCACCCACACGTCCGGGCGGTCCCAACCGTTTACGGTAATCCCGCCATTCATCCCGGGATCGATTCGAATGGCGCCCTTCGAAGCCGCGAGAGTCTGTTCTTTCATCTCGCAATGGCTTACCAGATGGTCGTTGTGGTTTCGCTCGTCGCAATTCAAGCGAGGCGTGGGATTCTGGGCTAAAACTGGCAGGCCGGAAAGCGCCAGAAAAATCAGAAGATTCGTTCGCATAGTTTTCCTCTTGGGGTTTAGACGGAGGAACCCGGAATCGGTGCCTAAAGAGAAAAAGAAGCAGGCTCGACAACGGCTGACATGGACCCCTGGGACTTGGGCATGCGCCAGTCGGCCCCGTAGGCGTGGATCTGGTCACGGCCAAACTCGGCTTGGGCGAGTTCGCAGGTCATCACCACGGTGCGCCCGGTGGTATCCACCTCCACGGCGTGGTTCCAGGCGTCCGTCTCGCCGCAGGCAAACAGTTTTTCGAGCATTTCCACGACGTATTCGTAGGTGTGCTGGTCATCGTCCAGCAGGACGACGTTGTACAGAGGCACTTTTTGGTCCTGGATTTCCTTCTTGATTTCAGGAACGGAAGTGACGCCCGGCATGCCGCTTAACATCGTAGCGCAGGTACGCGGAGGCGCTGCGGTGTTATTATTAGTAGGAGGGGGCGCAACGGATTCGACGGGATTGAATCGTTGTGGGAAGGCGTGCCGGGTTCCGAGCTCCCGTTAAACGATCGGAAAACCAGAACTGCCAATCAGCAGTTTGCATACGCTGCCTAATTAATTAGGTAGCCGCTCCGGGTGCTGGGCCTCGACGGCATCCTCAGGGCGTCATCTTCGAGGATTGGGCCGAGAGCTTCTGTCCGGAGCAGTAGGCTGACGACAATCGGGCTAAGCCGTCGTTTTCTTGCCGGTTCTAATGCGGCGGCCGACAATCACCGAATCGGAAACGCACGTAGTTCTTTTCACGGCGGGCTTTCTCGGACGCGGGTTCGACTCCCGCCGCCTCCACCACTATTTTTATAGACTTATCAGCTACTTACAGAAGCACGGCGTCGTGAGGGGCTATTAGTGGGCTAGACCCGAGGTAGGATTGGGCCATGCTTAGGCTCATCAGGAAGCATCTTGCTGCCTGCAAGAAGACCTCGGAGAAGGATTGGAAGTGTTTTCCTAAGACCGGTAAAGCGAGGGTGGCGTGTCCATTCTTGGTAGTAGGTCCTGATCCCCGAGATCCAACTGCCCCACGCATCAAGAAACATACGAAGACGAGCGACGAGCGCATTGCCAAGGATTTCTTGCTGCGGTTCGAGTTGTCGCTCTATGAGAATCCCAAACCGGAGCCCGTATGGTCAAAATACTCGAAGCCTTTGAAAACGTTGAATCAGCGATGATCTAGGTAACAATGTTAAATTGGTGTCTCTTTGGGGTCGGAACTCGACCAACGTGCTGCGACGAGTAATTTGACCATACGACCACTGGGCTCACGAGCCGTGCTTCTTTTGCGTGCGCAATTCTACTTTTTCAAAATGCGATCTGCCTTGGCGTCAATTCGCTTCTTGTCAGCTGCGCTCAGTTTGCCTTGATGCTCCATTTCAGAGGCGCGAGCCTTTGCATTTCGGGCGTGACTGGCGTCCGGCATCGGGTATTTGCGCTTCTCTGGCAGCCCAAATTCCTTTTTGGGCTCAGTGTTTTTCTTCGCTGCGGTAAGTTTTGCCATGGTAACTCTCCTTCGCCAATTGCGAGCACGTCAGGTTCCTATTTCAACGGTCATGTTCGGGGTAGAGTCGAGGAAGGGCGCTGGACCGGGACCTACTGGCAGCCGGTGGTTTCCCTTCCCCGCTCATCGAACCGGAGGCTCTGGTGCAAACTCAAGCCTACGGTGAGATCGGTTGAGCTCCGCCTAGTTGAGTGATTGCGAATGGGTCAAGCTGCGAGTGCAGCGTTCCACAGTTCCGTCATCGTCGCATTGCACCCGCCAAGTTTGCCGATCTTGAACTGCCCCTTCTTGATCTTTATCGCCATCATGCCCCCTGGAAAGCATGCGTCTTCTGCTCGACGCCGGAGCAGACCCCAACGCCGCCAACGACTTTGCTGCGACGCCCCTCATGTGGTGCACCGGCGATGCTGTCAAAGTTCGGTTGCTGCTTTCGAAAGGTGCGAGGGTCAATGTTCGTTCGAAGCTTGGCCGCACACCGCTCCTGGTCGCCGCTGCTTATGACGGAGCCACCGAAGCCGCACGCCTCCTCATCGAAAAAGGCGCCGACGTGAACCGCTCGCGATGAGAGCGGCATGAGTGTACTAGAACAGGCGGCCTCTTCCAACCACATCGAACTCGTCCGCCTTTTGTTGGCAAAAGGCGCCGACGTGAATACCGCGGACCTGGGCGGCGGCACCGCGCTGATGTCTGCTGCCGGCAATGGCGACCGCAATGCGGCCATGGTCAAATTGCTGCTCGAGCCCGCGAACCAGCGCCAAAGAACCGTACGAGATTCCACCGGTGGAATTTAGTTCTTACCGGCAGTGGAAGGCGGCACGGGCAATCGTTTCTTCGTTTCCGGCTTCCGTACGGACCTGACTGGCGCGGACTTGATCGCTTCGAGCCGCAGATATCCCGCGGCTGCGCGGACGCGTACCGCTTCCTTCTTGTCTTCGAGCAACGGAACCAGATCCGCCTCTAAGGCGGGATCGTTCCGCAGGGCGATCGCATGGACCGCGGCCGCCCGCACGGACCAGTCCGAATCGGCAAGCGCATCCTGAAGCGCCTGCAAGACCTCTGGACTTTTGTCGGTGCTCAAGAGGAGCGCCGTCGCCGCGCGTCCGGAAACGCTTGGATCGGAGAGGATTCCTTGCAGCGACGAAACACCAGCGCCCAAGCCCGGGACGGGAGCGAAGTTGGCGCCCTGTTTCACCGCGAACATGAACATTGTCTTCGGCGTATGCAGCATCCGGAGCGCGTCTCGCTTCTGCTTGGTGATGAATCCGGATGAGGTCTTCGTCTCGCCACTGAGAACGGAAACCAGGGCCTCGCGTCCGGACGGCTCGTTGAGCGCCCAAAGCGCTTTGGCGGCGGCAAAGCTCACTTCGGGCACATTGCTGTCGAGTGCCTTCCGCAACGTGGGGACCGTGCGCTTGTTTTTCAAGTCCACCAGACTTGTGATCGTGGCCAATCGCACCTCGACGTCTTTGTCCTCAAGCATCGCCTCCAGTTGTGAGAGGTAGGGCTCACTCGGGCTGACGAGGCCTAGCGCCTGCACCGCGTGTTTCCGGGTATCCGGATTTTTGTCCTTCAATGAGTTGTCGAGAAGACTGCGGGCTCGATCCTGGTTGGCGGCAGCGGGAGGCGATTTGGACTCGGGAGTCTGGCTGAAAGCGATGCCGAGCAAGAGAAGAGGAACTAAAAGAATGGTTCGCATGAACACTCCACTAAACATAATGGGCACAAATCGTGGATCAGTGCTGGCCCAAGCGCCCGCACAATTGCCGGCGCCGCGAACTACGCATCCCGTGGAGTGGCCTACCTGATCTCGACCTTGCAAAGCACGGTATCCGGATACATAAAAACCAGCCGGGATATCGTGTGATATGAGCTGTGAAGAGTGCGAACGGCTTTCTAGGGCTGAGATTGAAGCTACGCGTCAGGCCGCCGATGCAGAAGCCGACCCGTATTCAAAGCAGGAAATTGTCCTGGCGACCGATGTTTACGAGCACCGGAATCCGCACGTTAACTACAGGGTGGGCCTATCCATTCGGGTCCCCAGACGAAATGGGCTTGCCAGCCAGCAGTTAACGGGCAGACAAACGAGCGTTGGACGGCATTTATTTGGCAACGTGCGACCGGGGGATGAGCGCCGCGTTGATTCCAGAGGGCTTGTGCAGCATCATATTCGCAGCACAGGCACAAACAGCCAGGTGCTTAACCTCGCAATCAGCCGGCTGCGTGTTAACTAAACAGCCGAAGCCGCCGATCTTTCGGGGACCCGGACGAACAGGCCCACCCTGTAGTCCAGGTACTTCCGGATCGTCTTGCGGTCGTAGCCGGCCAGCTCAGATATTGCGATCGGAATCCATCTTGAGCTCACAAGTGACCGAATTGCAGTAAGCGCCAGTAATGGCATTGGTATTGAGCAGGCACAGCACTACAAGGCGTTCGTTGAACGTATCCTCGAAGGAAACGCAAGCGACTTGCTATTGAAACAGCAAGAAGAAAGCGCCATGGGCGTTGAGTCGAAAAAATCGTGCGTGGGCCTGTTAACGATGATCATTGACTATGGTGCACAACTCGGCTTGCGCTTCGAGGTTAGTACTCGGCAAGCGGATATGATGACCGTCACCACAAGCGCGGTCTTGCCTCTCAGACATATTACGGGGGTGTCTGCGCGAAAAGCATCAATGGAGAGTCGTTCGAGGTTCGGCTCGAGGAGAACAAGTCCACCGTCTTCTTCAAAGGTGCGCTGCGGCTGAGCGGAATGGAAGATTATGCACCCATTCTTGCTCTACTCAAGGCAACATTGGTCGATTCAGCGTCGCCGATCGTGCTCGATCTCCGGGAACTCGACTTCCTCAACAGCTCCGGCATCACAATGTTTTCTCGCTTTGTTATTGAAGCTCGAGATCACGATGCGATCGACCTTCATGTCGTTGCTTCTGGGGCTATCCCGTGGCATGCCCGTTCCTTGAAGAATCTTCAACGCCTCATGCCTTCTCTGAGCATTGATTTCACCTGATTTACTCACGCGCCTTGATCCAAGCCACGCCAAGGATCTCCGCCCTGCCGATCGCACGGTCTCAAGTCGCCTACACGTCTTAGACCCGGCCTTAGCAGTCGCGACACTACAATTCGGCTTCCGTCTGGTGGCCGCTTTGCGTGCGATGCCTTTGCTTGCCCTTCTGCTGGAATCAATTCATTGATCCAGTTCAATTCATCTCTACTGTAAGGAATCTCGGCACCCCTAGGCCGGTACCGCACGTTGTTGCGCCGTGGACCCGCCCCACCGCCGGGTCTCGATCCTGCTGGGACGGAAGGCAGGCCGAAGGCTGGCGAGATCGGCGAAGTCGCACAGATCGCAGCCCAAAAGTCCTACAAGCTAGGCGAGCGCACCGAGTGGATGCGAGACCGCACGACGTACGGTGGAACCATTCCGTTCATCGGCGTGCACATGGTTG
>CABEDY010000446.1_pt1 | contig 17400 bp, 16 predicted proteins | sample 3423171 | NCBI WGS metagenome assembly CABEDY01 (sample SAMEA5534333, study PRJEB31848) | metagenome | biome: tundra; feature: field; material: soil | place: USA | collected 2013-05 | depth 0.15 m | reverse complement strand
CGTCGGCTTGCTGGGTTTGGATGAATCTGATTTCACTGGCGAGGAGCGGGTCCAGGGGGACCCGCGCAGACCAGGGGGTCTGCCCCACGACTGCATCTGGATCCCCAGTTTTGGGAAAACTAAGTGACATTGGGCGCTTTCGCCTGCCAACCGATCTTTTCACGGCGCTTCCTTAGACGCGCTGCCGCCACACAAATAGGAAAAAGGTCGTAAACCCTCCTGGAACGGATACCAAAACTGTATCCGCTGCCTCGTGTAGCGCAGGAGTCCCGCACCGTTGGCCAACCGCGTATATCAACCTGCGATAGGCTCGAGTCAGCGAACTCGGGAACTGCTGGGGTGGCAGCCTACCGAGCCCGGGCTGATTCCCGATCTCGACCGGCCGCGCTATTTCGAAACCTGAACAGACGTCGTCTTTGGCAGCTCATACAGCAAGGTAGGACTTGAGCCGTGACCATCGAGCTTCGAGATTTACGATGGGGGATTGTCGCCGCCCACTCGCTACAACTCTCAAGTCGGCTAGGGCCATAGGATGGGCGGTGCTCCACGCGAAATTTTGATAGGTCCCTAGCGCGTTTCTCGGGACTGATCCGGCCTGGTGTGCGAAAATCAGAGACGAGAGGGCGGGCATATGCGTTGTCGTCTACCCACTGTGCGCGCCATGACACCTACGATTGGAGTCCACCATGAGTGTTAGAACGGTTGCCAGCAAGTTTGTGGAGTTGTGCAGGCAGGGTAAGAACTTCGACGTCATGCGCACCATGTACGCGCCTGACATTGTTTCGGTTGAAGGCGACGGCAAAGAGACCGCCGGCCAAGATCCGGTGATCAAGAAATCTGAGGACTGGGTCTCCGACAAGACCTTCAACGGGGAGACTGTGGCCGGGCCGTTTTTCAATGGCGCGAACCCGGACCAGTTCGTCGTCTTCTTTACCCTGGACATCACGCCCAAAGCCACCGGTCAGCGCATCACCCTCGAAGAAGTCGGTGTTTATACCGTCAAGAACGACAAGATCACGCGCGAGCAGTTCTTCTACGACGGCGCCCATTGACCCGATCGCGCGAGCTGGCTGAGCTCCCGGACTTTGTCTGGCGAAGGATGAGAGAAACGCCCGGCTACTATTTTTGCGCGTTGCTGAACGCAAGGGCGGGAGTAATCGCGACAACCTCACAGAATCCGGAGCGACACTTCCAGCCAGAATGCGGCAATCGTGAAAAAATCTCGTCAAGTGCGGCGTCTCGGTGTAGCCGTCTCAGCCCAGAGGCCAGATCCGTGATAAAGTCACGAGTGAGATGATCGTCTCCTTCTCGGTCAAGAACTTCCGATCGTTTCACGCAGAAGCCACATTGTCACTGATTGCGAGCAATCGACTCGCCGGGGAACACGGCAATCATGCCGTTGCTGTTGCGGGCACGCCGGCAAGGGTTCTTCGAACTGCAGTCATCTATGGAGCGAATGGGGCAGGCAAGTCTAACCTATTTAAGTCGCTTGATTATCTTCGATCCCTCGCTTTTCCCTTTTATGGCCGAGATCGCGAGAGTACCGGACGGGAGGCATTTCGCTTCGGTGGGAAACAAGATGACCCTTCGAGCTTTGATCTTCAGTTCATTGCTAACGGCAAGGTCTATCGCTACGTGATCAGGGTTGACGACCGACAGGTGCTTGAGGAGTGGCTCAGTGAAGACGCTGACAGCAGAGAAAGGGCTATTTTCCAACGTGGACAGGAGCGTGAAGTTGTTCTAGGCAGCCAGGTTGGAGAGTACCCACGTCTGGCCGCTTTGGCAACCGTTGGCGCTCCTCCGACTCAGTCATTTCTTAGTACGGTCGTAGCTTCCGCCCTCCCGGCCGGTGACATCGGCCCGGATCTCACATCCGCGATCGGCTGGTTTATGAGTGTGCTTAACCTGATTCCCCCAGGACTTTCGCTGATGCCACTGTGGCGTAAGTTGAACGATGATCCAACGCTCCTTGATTTTGCTAGTGATTTCCTCCGCTCTTCATCGACTGGCGTTGATCGCCTGGAGATCATGAAGTCCGAAATTTCGCGCGAAGAACTTCCCAGTTTTGTGGGTGAACAGCGGGCAGTTCAGCTCGTGCAAGAGGCCGAATCGGGAAGGCGAAGATTCATAAAGGCTACTAGGGTTGCCGGGGATGCGTGGATTGAGGTCGCTGGTTCGGACGGTTTCCGCTTGGTTAGGTTCCAATCGACGCATAAAACCCAGGATGGCAGCACAGTCAACTTGGATCTCGAGGATGAGTCAGATGGAACAAGGCGGCTACTTGATCTGCTGCCAGCACTCCATCAGATGCAGAGACAGGGCGGCGTCTACTTTGTTGATGAGATTGATCGCTCAATGCATCCAATTCTCGTTCGGCGGTTGTTAGAGTTCTTCCTAGATTCTTGCGGGGAGAATCCGGGGCAAATGATCCTTACGACCCACGAATCCAGTCTTCTTGACCTTGACCTTCTCCGACGCGACGAAATATGGTTCGCGGAGAAGGACCACGAGCAGGCCACGCGTCTTTACTCGCTGGCCGACTTCAAGGTTAGAAATGACTTGGAGATCCGCAAGCACTACTTGCAGGGGCGATTCGGTGCTATACCATTTCTCGGTAGTCTGGACCGCCTCGTGAAGGGAAAAGACGAAACCGCGTGACTCTCACGCCGCGACCCCTCGTCCGAGAGACGGCAACCTTCCGCGACGATCGGCTCTTCATCGTTGCTTGCGAAGATACCTACGCGCCCAAGCAATACTTCGAGTTTTTCGAAATCCCGCGAGTACAAATCCACGTTGTTCCGACTGAAGATGGCCGGTCTTCACCGCCGCATGTACTCGAACGCCTTCTGGCGATCGAGCATGCGGAATACGACGAACGTTGGCTTCTCTTAGACGTCGACCATCGTGCTGCGGGTCCGCACGTCGCCAACCTCGTACAGACGCTTAGCGAAGCACGACGTCAAGGGGTGAATGCAGCTATCTGTAACCCATGTTTTGAACTCTGGCTTCTTCTCCACCATAGGTCTGAAGATGAACTGGGCGGGTTCGCTGACTGTGGCGTCGTGGAAGGGGTATTGCGGGAAGTTCTCGGTGGATACAACAAACGGCGACTGAAGTCACACCAGTTCAACCGGCGATCGGTGGCAGAAGCATGTGCCAGAGCGCGTCGCCTCGATGAGACGGTGCCTTGGTCGGTCCCCGAGGGCTACGCGGCCCAGGTCCACCGATTGTGGGAGGCAATCGCCGCGGGGGCTGCGCCGCATCAACTGCCACCGGAGTTCCAAGCCATCTCGACCTAAAGAGGTCTGGCGCGAACTGACGCAGGATCAGCTTCGTGTCCCTAGGGGATCACTCCCGATAAGTCGGCGCGGCTTCGCAGCTTCCCGTAGGCTGGCAACTTGACGCAACGCATGACCCCTGAGCTGCGCCATGTCTCATCGATTCCACAGCCTGCCGCGTTCTCGCTGAAACCTCGCGGGAACTGCTAAAGTAGCGGCTCGCAACAGAAAGCGCGAATCGGGCGTCTCGCCAGTTCAATCGGCCAAACGAAGTGAAATCGGGGACGCCCGCGTTTTCAGATAGTCGTCCCGATAGGCCCGGAAGTCGGCATCCAATGCAGATAGCGGAAGCATTCCGCCTTCAGTGACAACATCCGGATCGATGGTGCGAATCTTTGGTTGCAACCGGACGGTTGGTTTCGATTCATCTGGTTTTGATTCGACAAGCACGAAATCGCGATACCGCAAAATGAGTTTCACGCTCGCGGCGACCGCCGGGTCTCGGGATTGGGATATCTTGTCCCACGATTGCTTGTCCCCTCCCCAGAGATCAGTCTCTGCTATCACTGAGCCATCGAAAGCCGTTTTCACAGCTCTCGCAGTCAACTCACACAGCAAGATTGCCGTTCTGTTCGACCAACTCGTTTGGTCCGCTTCCATGTATTGTAGCCGAAGAGCCGGGCAGCATCGAGTTCCCGCACAGCGTGCTGGCGCGTTTCCCGTTACTAATCGGGCCCGACCGGCGCAACCATCTTGATTTTCTACATTCGACTGCCCGCTCGGCAAATTCGTGCGGATTGCGACCGAACTGATCGACCCGCATACCGCGGATCTGGTGAACGGAACCACAGTGGACTTGCGGCGCGCTCGAAATATTTGGTGCTGTCCTGTTTCTGTGTTGGTAGGGCTTGACTCCGATTTTGAATGGATGTATGGGACTCGGGTTGTCTTCACTTGAAGTCGAGCTTGAACGATCCAAGCGTATCAGTAACTTTGAATTTGATCTTCTCAAGCGTTTCTTTGAGCGGCAGCCCATTTCCGAGCGCTATACGCAACACCGGCTTAATATTCACGTTCATGGCAGTCTGAACGGTGTTCTTTTCTGTGCGGAGTGTAGGGCCGTAAGAGACGGTGACGATGTAATCGTGCGCGACGGCAACCAATTCGTTGTGCTTGTCGAGGTTACTGAGAGTGGCGAGGTGTTCCGTCCATTGGCATCCATTGTACGGCTGCAACGCCTCGATTCCTGTGATGTGGGCCTGGTTGACACCCCTCAGGAAGGTCTTTTTCCTAGCGTTGAATCCGTCTGGAGAGCTTTCGATAGGAAACTGGGTTTTAGGCTGTCTGCTGCCGGAATCAAGTTCGGCGAGTTGCCCTACGAGGTAATCCAGGGCGGAACGGAAACTGTTGGCGGTGTCCCCAACGAGAAGGCGGCATTTATCGGGGATTGGTGTTCTGCCGGAAACAACGCTCATGACTTCTCTGCTCTCACCTGGTGGAATGACTTCGGCCTTAAGATTTATAGTTGTGGCCTTTGCTTGTGCCTCACAAACGGAGTCGCAGAGAGAATTCAACTCCGCGAGGTGTTCGGATGCCCGGTCGATACGCAGATAGGCATCGGTTAGGTTCGGCATGTGCCGATGGTAGCGCGGCTCGGTGTTGGTAGGGCTTGACAGCCGATTCTAAGACGATGTGATACACCGTGTCTATCGGTTTGGGAGCACCACGCGATTTCCAGTCTGCCCCGGCCTCATGGTGCTTGTAAGAGAGCTGGTAAGGGCGCTTAAATCTGGCATGCCACCCGAAAGCATGCTCTCGCGGATAGTCCTATCGATTACGGCGAGTTGCTCCGTTATCTTTTTTTGCTCTGGGCTGGGCTTCATCCCTACGCGCACGAGGGTAATTTCCGCTTCGCGACCAATACCTGGCTGGCGCGTAGCGACTATCCCAGTTTTGTTCAGTTCATCAATTATGACGTTCCCAACTGATGGTGAGCCAACCCCGCTGTCTGTTACGGTGACGCCTTCGCGAAACAACGGATCTGGGTCGGAATTAGGCCTTGGCGTCAGCGTCAATCTGGCCCCTTGGAATACCCACGCGATCTGTTCCGCAGTCCGTTTAGATTCGAGATCATTTGCTAAATACTCAAGTACCACGGCGGTTCCCGAAAAAGCACTGAGTCGCTCAATTGCGTCTTGCTGGCTTTTGAACAGCCTAGGAGATAGGTCTTCTTCGAGCTTGAGTCGTTCCAGTCGCTCCTTCTCGGTGAGCAGATTCGCTTCCGCAGCGGCTTGTTCTGCAACGGCTGCACGCTCCTTGGATTCCGTGATGGAAGAATCGGCGAGTTCCTGCACTCTATGGGATTTCTGGGCGATTAGGATACCTAATAGCACTTCCGCTGCTACTCCAATGGTCACCAGTGCCCCGCCCATCGTATCGCTGGCGGGAAGTTTGCGCCTCATGAGTGCCGCGATGATCCCCGGACCGGACTCCATCAACAGACCGGCGACGACAATGCCACCAGCTAATATAAGCCCGCGTTCCAGCCAAGTAAGAGCGGTATCTAATTTTTCTCTCTCGTTGCTGATTGGACCATTCCTAAAGCGTCGAGGAAGGTCGTCAGGATCGGGATTAGCCGCGCTTGCGGGTTTGGTAATTGGCTTACTAGCTTGGCCTTCTTTTTTCGCGATGACAAACCTCTCAAGTCCGCGTCCAATACTACTAACCGATTCTAAAACAGTATGGATATCGCTCACATTGACAGTGAGCTTGGGCCTTCTTCGGCTGGTAAAAGACCAACCAACACGCAGTTGATTAATCCGGACCCAATCGAAACGGCAACGGATTCTGGATCACCAAAAGCTGGTTTGGAGGAAGCGAAAGCATCCGGCTTAAAATCAACAGCCAGCTTGAAAAATGTAGATGCGGTAAGACTGATCCCAACATCGGAATCAAAGTCCAAAAGCCGACCCCTGCCAGAGAAGACAAGCCCTGGGGATTCAAGCGTAATCTTCAATGGGGTTGATTCGTTCTTCCAGTTCCGCAAAATCTGGCCAGATGCGTCACGCGATGAGAGGCTCATGTACTGTTTCTCCCTTCAGGAAAAATTTAGGTTTGTTATGGAATGCGCGGTAGCCTTTGGGTGGCAGTACCGCGCAGAATTTTCTCACTGGCTCAATAGCAATTCTTCCAAACTCCAGCCGTGATCGGTGATTCCGCTCTCCATCGCAGGCGTAACACGCAATCTGGAATGTACGCGGCAAAAGTTGTAGTGCGCGAAGTACAGACAGAGAGCAGCCCACAGGTTTGTCAAACTTCTTGCTGTACCCATTCGTTAGCCGCGTCAGCCTGCGAATATGCATCCGCATCGTTAGGTTCTGTCGCTCGATATGGCTGGATCCGTTATCGTGGCTTCAAGGTCGATACAGGAACTCCTCAACCCACGGCCTGGACTCTGCATTCAGGCGGTAGTATTTGACAGTTCTAAAGGTTGATTCGTTGCCCCATCCACCGATCCGTCTTTGAATCTCCATGGGATCGTACAGGACTATGCCTGAGTCAACAGCGCTATTCAAGAACTCCGATATGCCGTCCAAAATTGGCATATCTGAAATGGGCGCTTTGTCTCGCTTCAGCATCCATCGGAGTAAGCCGCATTGCTCGTCGGAACAAGTAGCAAGGAACGTTTGTACGATTCTCTTACGTTCAACGTCAACCGGCTTGCTGACTTCAACTGGGTGCTGTGTGTCCTCGGACGGACGTACCTGGAGCATAGAGACAGTTCGCTCCAGAACCTTAATTTCCTGACGGTAATACAATTGCGCTAGCTTCCAGACCGCAAGCGATACCAATATTGCAATCAACAAGAGCATAGGCCATTCCTTTCCTATTACGTCCAGCTTGGACCCGAGGAAATGCACAACCCAATCCGGCATCGGCTCAGATTGTACCGAAGTGAGACAGTTGTGCGTCGTAGCTCGCAATCCCTGCATGGCGAGTCATTGTATACACCTCATCGCGCCCAACACTGAAACAGGACAACGCCAAATATTTTGCATGCCGTCGTCAAATAGGCGTAAGATGAAGCTAGCTCCGTCCGGAGTCGCACGATTCGTGAGCGCCGAAGTCCTCGGCCGCTCCCCCAAAGCCGCATTACCTTCCGCCGCGGCTGGGATCTCGTGTACTTAAAGGAGCCTCAAGAAATGACCAGGAGAATTCGTGGGTATTCGCTGCTTTCGGCGGTTAGCCTAAGCTTCGTGTTGATCGTCTCAGTTGGACGGGGCCGTGCGCAGACTGCTCCGGCGCTTCCCAACATGGGTCAAAACCTTACGCCGCTAGGCACGCTCGTCTCGCTGAACCCTGGTCTGACGCAGAATCCACAGTGGACGGCCGACCATGCGGTATCAAGCGTGGTCAGTCCGCTTGGCAACACGCTGCTGGTTCTGACCAGCGGATATAACCGCGTGTTTGACAACCCTCTGCCTGCTGGGGTCGCATTGTCGGCAGCGTTCACCGCTATCGATTCCACCGAACACGTGTTCGTCTACGACCTGACAACCACTACACCGAACCTGAAGCAGGTGCTGGCGGTGGCAAACACGTACAACGGCATTGTCTTCGATCCATCCGGACTAGCTTTTTATGTGGCCGGGGGCGCGAGCGACAACATCCACATCTTTACTCTGAGCGCGAGCACCGGACTTTGGGGCGAACCCGCTGGTTCACCCATTGCGCTTGGCCATGGCGGCGGTCTGGGCATCAACGTGCTTCCTTGCGCCGCCGGGCTGGCCATATCCGCGGATGGCAGGACGCTGGTGGTGGCGAATTACGGCAACGACTCGATTACGGTGTTTAATGGTGGCTTTGGAGGCTTCACCCGCTGGTCAAAGGTATCGGAACTCGACCTGCGCCCCGGTAAGAGTAACGCCGCACAGTCAGGGGTGCCGGGGGGCGAATATCCATTTTGGGTGGCTATAAAGGGTACCGGGCTAAGTGCCACCGCGTATGTTTCCAGCATTCGCGATCGTGAAATCGACGTAGTGAGCCTGGGAACAATGCCCGCGGTTCTGGCCCGCATCCCGGTGAAGGGCCAGCCCAATAAAATGACGCTGAATAAGGCTCAGTCGTTCTTGTATATCGCCGACGACCAAGCGGATACCGTGGACGTAATCGACACCACCAAGAATGTGGTAGTGGAAAGCATCCCCGTAATCGGGCTGCCTCCCACGCTGGCGCAGTTCAAGTACAAGGGCGCGAATCCCAACAGCGTGACGCTTTCGCCGGATGAGACGCAGCTTTACGTGACGGATGGCAATCTGAACTGCGTCGCGGTGATTGCGCTGGGTGGCGCCAATACCAACGACCAGGTGGTTGGTCTGATTCCTACCGGTTGGTACCCGAACTCGGTCAGCCTGAACTGGTACCCCAATACAGCCACCTATGGTGCCAGTAACACGGTAAACATGTACGTGGTGAACGGGAAATCACCCACGGGTCCGAATGCCGACTGGTGCTATGGAGCGAACGGGCCTGGGCCGCCCGCGCCGAATTGCATGACGTCGAACGAGTATACTCCGCAATTGACCAAGGCGACTTTAGAGACCTTTCCGATGCCAGGCTCGATGCAGCTTGTGACGCTAACCGCGCAGGTAATCGCAAACGACGGGCTGACCAACACCGAGAGTGCTAGCGATGCGGCGGTTATGGCCGCCGTCCATCAAGGCGTCCAGCATGTGATCTACATCCTCAAAGAGAATCGGACCTACGATCAGATTCTGGGTGACTTGACCAACGGCGCCGATGGCGATCCTTCGCTGACTGAGTTCGGAGCGGCTATCACGCCCAATGAACATAACCTGGCGCGCAATTTCGTTACGTTAGATCGCTTCCTGGCCAGCGCCGAAGTTAGTGTAGACGGCTGGGGGTGGTCCACTTCGGCTCAAGTCCCAGACCTGGTCCAAAAGGTGTGGCCGGTGGGTTACGCGTCCCGCGGCTTCAGCTTCGACTCCGAGGGTGCGAATCGCAATGTGAACGTCGGTATTCCAACCCTGCTCGGCCGCCAGAGAGCTAATATCTTCACTCCGTCGGATCCGGATCTGTTACCGGGCACGACCGATGTGTTTGCGCCGGATGGTCCGGACAACCAGATCAATACCGGCTATTTGTGGAACAACGCGATGCGCGCGGGTCTCACGGTTCGCAACTATGGGTTTTTCATCGACATCGTTCGCTATAATACACCGATCAACGGCATCCCCGTGGCCCGCAATCCGTTCGCCACCGGGACTGTACAGGCCTACCCCACCAATGTCGCCCTCACCCCGTACACGGATCCGTACTTCCGTGGCTTCGATAACGCATATCCCGATTTCTACCGTGACGCGGAGTGGGAGCGAGATTTCGATAACAATTACGCCAGTGGCGGCCTGCCCGCATTGACCCTGGTTCGTTTCATGCACGATCACACCGGAAACTGGACGCCAGGGCCCCGGGGCTTTCCGCCAGCCTCGATCGATGGCGTGAATACGCCGGAACTGATGGTGGCCGATAACGATTACGCCGTTGGCAAACTGATTCAGAAGATCTCGCAGAGCATATACGCTAACAACACCCTGATCTTCATCGTGGAAGACGACGCGCAGGATGGCGGCGATCATTATGATTCCCACCGCACCGTCGCGTTAGTAGCAGGCGCCTACGTAAAGCAGGGTGCCCTCATCCACACGCCGTACAACACCATCAACTTCGTCCGCACGATGGAAGAGGTTCTGGGGCTGTCACCCATGAACCTGAACGATGCGATTGCGGCGCCGATGGCCGACATCTTTAACACGACGCCCAGCCCCTGGAGCTTTACTGCCGCACCCTCGGCGTATCTGTATAACACGCAATTGCTGCTGCCTCCTGCGCCGGTTGGCATGATCGTGCCCAAGCCAACTCACAACGCGAAGTACTGGGCGCGGGTGATGAAGGGCATGGACTTTTCGGACGCGGATCTGGTCGATCCCGTGGAGTTCAACCGCATTCTCTGGAAGGGCATGATGGGGAACAAGCCTTATCCGCCAGGCCTGGCCGGAGCGGAACGCCAGGACAAGTCCGCCCCGAACCGGCAATCGTTGAAGCAAAAAGCACCGCAGTCGCTTGAGCAAGATCATTAGGCTCGTGGAGCCCAGCCAAGCTGACCCTGCAACGCGGCGCGGATGCGAGGTGCACTTTGCGTTCCCCATCGGTTCCACCGGAAGCAATGCCAGCTTTGTTGAAGCGCCGACTTCTATCAGGCTGTGTCGAGAGGCTCCTGCCGGTTCTGCGGTCTGTCGGGCGCCGCCATCGCACTGTCCGAGAGGAGTCAATGCCGCTCGCTTGCCAGAGAACATCACGGCAATCTCGATGCAGTCGACCAGGCAAATCGCATCAAATAGATTCTAAAGACGACCCCTTGGTCAGCACAGGAGCCAGCGCGCCTGGGGCAATATTTCCAAGGGTCACAGCCTGGCCCATCTCCCCCGCGCCGACAGGCGCAAGGATTTCGTAGAGGCCAAGTTTCGAGCCTTCTAACTGTCGGCGACGTGAAGGGCTACGTGCAGGCCGCGCCGATCGGCTCAGGATCACGTTCAAGATCTACGTCGGCGCCACAGCGTGGCTTATGCTGACTATACCCGCGGGCTAGACCGGGGTGGTTGCCACTCCGTCGCAGCTCAGTGCGCTGTCCCAGCTCCCTGCGAACGCAGCACTCTCCATCGGAATCACCGCTGTCGGCACCACGTTTCCGGGTTCGGACCTCTCGGTGTTCATTTATTCGTGATTTACAACTCACATTAACCTCATTTTCCGCTCTGCTGAACAGTTTCAACGATGTCGGGTTCAGTGTCTTCTGTCGAGCGCGTCAGGACCATCTGCGGTTTTCGATCTTGTTCTACGTGCAGGATATGGCGTTGACGGCGGAAACTGCGTCCGACCACATCCACGCGCTGAAGCACGGGGGCAGGGACACACCAGACAACATGCTATTGCACAGGGAGCAAAACCGAATTAGAGGAAACTGCAGCAACATCCACCAGCACCGCTTGGTTCCCCGCCTTGAGTGCGGCTGGAACCTCGGCATTGATCTGATAGAGGCCGACAAAGCCGGGCGCGAGACCGCTGAAGCTCACAATCGCGTTCATCCCGCCCATCGTGACGGTGGGCATGGCTATGGTGGGTTGTCCGTTCCCCACCGCACCATCGGCGGGCGCTGATGTTACGGCACCTAAGCCGGTGCAATAAATGAGCACCGTGTCGCCAGGCTTTGCAGGATGAGCCGTATCGGCCAACTGAAAATTGGCGTGCAATATAGCGCCGAAGCTGTTACCTCCGACGCTGTAGCTGAAAATTCCGGGCTGAGCCGCGAGGACCGGAACTGAGACCACCGGGCTCGTCGCGCCGCTGTTCATCACCGTAATCATCGCGTTCGGCCCACTCGCCACCCCCCAAGGCACCTCGAAGTTGATCTGCTGCTGCCCGTTGAGATTGTCCACTGCGAACAGCGGCGCCGGGGCCCCATTGATGTTCACTGACGCTTTCGCGAAGGCAGACGGCAAAGGCAGACCGGAGGTCAGATTGATACCGCTCGCGGACGTGAGATTTGTGCCGAAAAGCGTAGCCATTTCACCGGGAACAATGCCACCCCCCACAAAGCTGGCGCCGTTCACGACTGCGGTGACGGCAGGCGAGTCCGACCCGGGAAGGGTAACTCGAAAGACGGTACCCTGGGGGTTCGCGGCTGCTGATGCAGCGGTTCCAGAAGCGGTTCCATAGATGTTTCCATCGCTCCCTAGAATCAGGCCGTTGGGGTTGGCGCTATCGGTTGAGCTTGCGCCGAACGAGTGGACAACGGTCTCCACCCCGGCTGGAGTGATTTTGTAGAGAGCACCGAGACCGTTCGCGCCCCCCGCGGCCACGCCGTAGAAGTTTCCGTCGCCGGCTTGGACGAAATTGCCAATCGGGTTGTAGGCACCGTTGGCAGAGGCATCGAAATTGTAGAGAACTGTTAACGCTCCAGACGAAGTGATTTTGAAGAAAGTCCCCATGCCAGGGAAACTGGCGCCTCCTTCGACGGTCGTCCCGTAGAAATTTCCGTCTGTACCCTGAATCAGACTGGCCGCGGGAACGGCTGCGCCAGGGCGGCCAGCGAGGACGTCAAGCGTGGTTAGCGAGCCACCGGTTGTTGTTTTGAAAATGGTGCCGCACCCGGCAGCGGTCACAAGAGTTTCTGGATTGTATCCGCATCCACCCATTCCAGCGGTTCCTCCGGTTCCTCCAAATTGGGTTGTTCCGTAGAGATTCCCGTCGCTCGCTTGAATCAGGCCGCCAAAGGGAGTGGCGCCATCAGGAGCCGGGCCGGGCCCTGTCGTCGTAGCGCCGAAGCGGTAGATGGTTGTCAGCGGAACACCGGGAGCGATCCGAAAGATGGTGCCACATCCGAGGACGACCGGTTGGCAGCCGACTCCGCCGAATTGCGTAGTTCCGTAGAAGTTCCCGTCTGTCGCTTGAATCAGATTCGGGTTGGGCTCTCCGCCATCCGCTTTGCCGTCGAACTGATAGAGCGTGGTCTCGGAGCCACCGGGCGTGACGGAGAAGACGGTGCCGCATCCCAGGTTGACATTGTTGATGAAACAGGTACCGATCCCACCTATCTGGGTTGTCCCGTAGAAGTTTCCGTCGCGGCCTTGGACCAGGCCATAAGCGGCGGTCGAATAGTTGGTTCTGACATTGCCGCCGGGCAGCGGGAAAGTGTATAGCGTCGTCAGCGTGCCAGTCGGCGTCATTTTGAAGATAGTGCCAGGTTCGAACCCAGCCGTTGTTCCGTAGAAGTTCCCATCGGTGCCCTGCATGAGCGAGGCCGGAGGATCCGTGCTCGTGCCGAAACTCGCCACCGTGCTGACTGTCTGAGCGTGGGTGGCAATAGGCCCCGCCGCGCAGCACAAAACGACCGCCCAGCTCATTTTCCAGTTCAATTTGCGCACGCTACCTCCGCGAAGTCTTTGCATTCAGTATAGTATGAGGGATATTTTTGCGAAGAACCGCGCTACTGCTTCACCGTGGCCAGGGTGGTCGAAGGCGATTACGCGCCGTTGATGGTGGCGGCAAAGCTCAGTTGCCGTATAGTCGGCGAGTCGGACTTTGGCCGGCGGCGGTTCCGAGCCCGTTACCAGTGGCCGATGTATATCCGTACGGATTGCAGGAAACCCGCGAGCTTCGCCGTAGTTTTGAACCGGGGTATTGGGTCGAGTTCTTTGAACGCCGACGTGAAGGCTTTCGACAGACTCCACAATCTGCGCGGTTCAAACTCCGGGTGAGTCGGCCGGAAATAAAGATCGTGGACTTGCCGTGCCAAGGGCTTCGGGGCGTCTAACTCAGACTCAACGAAAGCCTGATAGATAATCAGTTTTGCTGCTACGGTCGAGATCTGCCTGCCGCGCCACTCCTCAACCTGCCGCCGCATCGGCTGAAAGTTCCGCTGCATCCGGTCGACACCAATCGCCAGGCTATCTTCGAGCGAGAAGTTCTCCGAGTGCTTCGCCGAAACCGCGGTGAAATGACCCCAGAGTGCGAAGTCATTGAAAAACCGTGAGTCATGGCAAGCACAGGAGCTAACTGACCATGGAAGGCCAAATTCGTACAAGTCGGCTTCGATCCGCCGATACTCGCCGCCGCCTTCAGTTCGAAATGCACGCACTCGTGCGTTGGAAAAAACTGACAACCACGAAAAGATTATCCGCCCGCGGGTTGCCCGATAGCCCGGGCCTGCGCATCAGGCTTTTGGATGGGATGTGCGTGGCCTCCGCGAGGTTCGCTGGTGAGTCACCGCTCAACACCCCCAATCTTCGCTTCCCCATCAACAATCTCCACAAAACCGCCCTCCCATCCGCCCCACCACCCTGCTATCCCCATGTCAGGTGACATATCAATGACCCCAGCTTCCATCCACCGCACCGCCATCAATCGCGCGAATTCACAACATTCCACCGGCCCTCGATCCGAAGCCGGCAAACAGCGTTCGGCGCTCAACGCTCTCACTCATGGACTAACGGCCCGCACCGCCGTCCTCCCCTCCGAAGACCAAGCCGCCTACGACCACCACCGCCGCCAGTTCGAAAATGAATACCGTCCAGCCACCCCAACCGAAACCCAGCTAGTCCACGAACTCGCCGACACCTCGTGGCGCCTCAACCGCATCCCGCTTCTCGAAGCCGACGTCCTCTCTCGCGCCCAGTCCCCCGCCCCGGCCGTCGCGGCGCTTGCGACACTCGGCCTCCACGGCCAGCGCCTCTCCCGTCAGTTTCAAAAGACACTCAACCAACTCCGCGACCTCCAGGTCGAGCGCCTCGAGCGTCACCGGCGCGATCTTCGCGACGCCGCCTCCGTCCTCGAATTCCATAAACATAAAGGACTTCCCTACGACCCCGCCGAGGATGGCTTCGTTTTTTCAAAAACCGAAATTGAAGCGTTCGCCCAACGCACCATGCGCCTGAACCAGGCCTGGAAAGTCGAAAATTTCATCCTCCATGGATTCCGAACCCCACGCAACGCGCGAATCCTAAATAGCGTCGATGCTATATGCTGAAAACTTGCAACTTGCAACTTGCAACTTGCAACCTGCAACCAGAAACCATCTCCGGTGTTCAGCGATCCATTGGCGCGGATTTTTGCGGACGAAGATCACTCCACGGACGAGCAGCGCGAGATCATTATCGGCCATTCGCAGGCGAAACGGCTTCTGCTTGTGAGTTTCACCGAGCCGGCGGAGGGCTGGGTCCGGATCATTAGCGCTCGGCGCGCAACCAGGAGGGACCAGCACGATTATGAAGAGTACATCACGCCCTGAGGCGAGAACGAGCCGATCCAACGGGCTTCAGCCCGAGTATCGATTTGACTACACAAAAGCCAAGCCGAACCGTTTTGCCAACCGGGTGCGCCCGGGATCTGTGGCCGTCTTGCTGGATCCCGATGTCGCACGAGTTTTCCAGAATGCCGAATCCGTGAACACCGTACTTCGGGCCTTGCTGTCGACGATGCCCGCCCGCCGTCCGCGCGGGAAGCGCTGAATCCAGTTACGAAAAACCAATCCACCGCCCGCCAATCCCGACACCCGACCACAATGCCAGCGAAACCACTGCGACCACCCGGTTTCGCACAGGCCCGAACCGATCAGCCGCAGTCACGCTGCGGCGAATCGTGAAAGTGAACAGAATCGCCAGAGCGAGCGACGTCATCTTCACCCAAAATGCGCCGTGATAGTAGCACTTGGTCGCCTCTGAGGTGAACAGCAGAAATCCCGAGATCAGCATAACGGTCAGGCTTCCGATCAGCCAGGGCTGAACATCACTAGCGATCTGCCGCACGGATTGACGCCGCAATCCGAAACCCATCAGCCGCAGGTCCACCATCAGGATGGCGCCGCCGATCACCGCGAGTCCGAGAAGGTGAACCGACTCGATGACCGGAAACAGCCATTTAGACTCGCGAATCGCTTCGCCAAGTCCCCAATTCTCGATCCATTGGAAGAAGTGAAACAGCACTAGAGTGGTTTGTCGAACCAATTGTACGCGATCATGCGGCCGGCCACCACGATCGAGGCCCAGAACAGTAAAGACAAACCGCCCGCGAGCCGTGCACGTATGGGCGGCACGGTGTCAAGATTCCATTCGGCCACCTTGCGGTACACAGTGGAATGAAACACGAAGGCATTCACGCCGGACAAAACCAGCAAGACCACTTTGATCCGAAAGAAAATGTTTTGATACGTCCGCACCGGGATGCCGTAAAACAGAAACGCTCCGCTGATCACCATCACCACGAATCCGGCGATGGTCCAGGGTAGCAGGCGGTCGGCCATTTCCGACACAGGTGTCTCGCGCATCGTAATTCCGAGTAGGCGCAGGTCCAGCATCGCAGCCAGACCGAGAAACAGGCACAGTGTCAGCACGTGAATGGATTCGATCACCGGATAGACGTAAATCGATTCGTGCAGGGCGATGCTGCCCGGCGTGTTCGCGAGCCACTCGCAGAAAGTGAGCAGTGACAAGAATCTCATTGTCCCACTAACGTAATGTACAATCTATTACTGAAGCGGGAGGGTTTCCATGAGCTATCGATTTCTCGCGTTTCTTTTGGCCGCGTCGCTCCAAGCGCAAACCAAAGGCATCCCGAAAACTCCGGACGGACATCCCGATCTCCAGGGAATCTGGACCAACGCCACCATCACACCTTTGGAACGGCCCAAGGCGTTTGCATCCAAGCCGACGCTGACCGACGCCGAAGCCGTCGTGTTTGAGAAACAACAAGCCCAGGATCTCCAGGACGTGGATGGCAAGTCCGAACACCCGCTGCTGGCGGCCGCAGGCTCAAACGGGACCGGCGGCTACAACGTCTTGTTCATCGACCGCGGTACGCAACTGGCCAGGGTAGACGGAGTGAAGCGTACATCGCTGATCATCGATCCGCCGGATGGGAGAATGCCGCCGCTCACTGCCGAAGGGCGAAAGCGGAATGCGGCGGAGATGCGGTCGTACATCTCCTTCGAGAACGTCAAGGAGCGGCCGCTTGCGGAACGCTGCCTGCTTGGGTTCGGCTCCACCTCTGGACCACCCATGCTCCCGGTGCTGTACAACAACAATTACCAGATTGTGCAGACTCCGGATACGATCATGATTCTGGTGGAAATGGTGCACGATGTGCGCGTGATTCGCATGAATCAGAAGCACGTTCCACCCGACGTCCGCAAATGGCTCGGGGATTCCGTGGGTCACTGGGAGGGCGACACGCTGGTTGTGGATACCACCAATTTCAATCCACACGTCAATTTCAGTGGATCCTCGGAGAACCTACACGTGATCGAGCGCTTCCAGCGCGTCGACGCCCAAACCATTCTTTACCGCGCTACCATTGACGATCCAACCACGTTCACCAAGCCGTGGACGCTGGAATATCCGTTCGTTGCAACACCCGGTCCGGTCTACGAATACGCCTGCCACGAAGGAAACTATGCGATGCAGGACATTCTCGGAGGCGCACGCAAAATGGAATCGCAGCAGGCCAAGTAAGGAGTTTCCATGAGCAATCGATTTCTCGCATCCACCTTAGC
>CABEDY010000442.1_pt1 | contig 17455 bp, 19 predicted proteins | sample 3423171 | NCBI WGS metagenome assembly CABEDY01 (sample SAMEA5534333, study PRJEB31848) | metagenome | biome: tundra; feature: field; material: soil | place: USA | collected 2013-05 | depth 0.15 m | reverse complement strand
TAACTGTATAGGTCGTGTTGGCTCCCGCAGCCACACTCCGCGATGCCGGTGTCATGCCCAGCGCATAGCTCGGACTCAGCGGAGCCACCGCTGTCCAGGCGCCGCGTTGTGCCCAACCGCTGTCCGATGTAGCGTTTTGCACTTCCATGTAGATGTTCTTCGCTCCTGCAAACGCGGCGGTGAAGCTCAGCGCCAGATTCAACGTCAAATTGTTCCCCGAGGCCGTCACCGTCGAAGCTCCCGCATTCACCACGCATTGGCTGTTCTCGATGGTTCCCGCCGTGCCGACAGTCAGAAAGCCCTGCCAAGCTCCCGCATCCGTGGCCAGATAAATCGCATTGCTGGCGCGCGCGTAGTACAAATAGCAGCTCCCCGCCGCCGCCAGAGTCGAGTTGATAACCATCTGAGTGGAAGCGATGTCGGTAGCTCCGTTGGGGTCTGAAAACGTAAACGCGAAAGTCTGCGACGACCCGCTCCCCGAGTTCGGCGACACCGAGACCACCGCGGGCGGCTCTCCCAGCAGCCCGAATGCCGCAACGCTGCCCGGCTTAGTATTTACTCCATCGATCGATGCCACATATACCTTGCCGTTTACGATGGTGGGAAAAACGAACTTGTTGCCGCCTCCAAACTGATCTCGCGCGTTCGCCGCTTGGTTACTGTTGTACAGTTCCTCGCTAAGACTGCTCGCGTTGTAGGCGTGCAGCACCGCGCTTCCAGACCCGATCGTGGCCCACACGATCCCGTCGGATGTTCCGTTCGCCGAAACCGACGGCGTGGTTCCCGGATAGGGGAAGGTCACCGAAGTTTGAGACACCGGGCTCGACTCGAACTGGCCGTTCACGAACGCAAAGGCCTTTAGGGCGTTTCCCGAATCTCCGTAATACAACGTGCCGTTAAACCATGCCGGACTACCCCACATTCCGCCCGGCAACGCGCCCGTGAGTTGCTGGTACATTTCGTCCGCGTTGGGATTGAACTTGCCGAGGTTGGCTGTGTCCATGACGTAAATGTTAGCGTCCTTGCCCGCCACCACCGCCAGATTCCGCGAGCGCCCGTTGGTATCGTTCAACGGCGGCAACAGCATGCCCCCACCCGATCCCAGGTCGGTGTCGGTACCTGATTCCGATACCGTGCTGGACATCGTGAAGTAGTCCGCCACCGCCAGTTGTCCCCCGCTGTTGGACATTTTCACGTAGGCGTTACCATAATCGTTTCCCGAGGGAAACCCTGCGCCGGTCAGGGTGGTATCGAAGGTTCCATTGCCGGTGGGCACATATACATTTCCAGCGGTATCCGCCTGCGGACCCGAGCCCGAGGCCCAGATCCCACCTTGGGCGCCGTTGGGCACGAGATTCAGCACGGTCTCCCGCGCCAAGGTCGACTCGTTGTACCCGATCACCCAACTCGTGTACGGAGTGTCATCGCAGTGGGACGACCAGCTTGTATACACTATGCCATTCGCGAGCAGAAGTGCCGCGCGGTCCTTGTGCTGCGCCGGAAGGAACGTCGACTCATCGCCCGTTCCTGGATAAGTCGCCGCCACTTCCACCGGTCCACCGAACTCCTCCGCCAAAGTGGTCAAATCCAGAGCATGCACGCGCTGATAATATGTAACGGTACTGCCGGAAGTCAGTTTGCTCATCGCCACTACGTAGATAGTTCCGTGCGGCCCGCTGTGCGGATCGATCACCGGGGTCGCCGTGACCCCGATCTCGGGAGTAACCTGGGAGCAACCCCGGTCATCGGACGAAGTTTCGCTTCCCTCCAGGAGCGTTACTTGTTTTAGCAGTGCGCCGCTATCGGCATCGAACGCGTACACGCTGTCGTGTTCGGTGGCGATATAGAGCACGTTGTGCACGCCTTGACCGGGAATTGTCAAACCTGGCACGTATAGCGGCTGCCCGTCCACTTTGCCGTCCACTCCCATCGTGAACAGCTTTCCGAAGGTCGACACGTTTACGTTGGCCGTAGTAAGGATGGTCTCTTGGAGATTCTGACCCGTCCGGGCGTTGTCATTGTGCCAGGTCAGGACGCTCGGCTGCGAGTACAACGCCGCCGCGCAAAATACGGCCATGCCGCCGAGTAACGCCGTCCGCCTTGGCTTTAGAACGCGATAGAGCATGAATACACAACTCCCCTTATGATCCGATTGCTTCATGATGAGGCTAGGTTGTTAGATCCACAATCAGGCAAATTTGCTACATTGTCAAATAAAGTAACCAGTTTGTCTTCGTGGTCTCCTGAGACGACGCCCAGTTAATAGGATCAATCACTTATGCCCCTGATTGACTCTGCATTTGCTGCTTGGAACCCTATGGCTTCGATCCCAACCTAGGCACTCGTCCCTCCCGGCGCTCTGAAAGTTGTGCCTGTGAGCGGCCAACCGTGGGCCAGGATGTTCTGCGAGAGTGCATAATAAGAATTACCCACAAACGAATTTTCCGTGCGTCAGCATCACAAAATTTTTTCACGTTTCAAGCCATATCATGGCCCGTGCCTCGCCGGACAGTTCATTGACGGTTTCCTCGGAACCAAGGTTCGACACGAGTTTTACGGGCGAACACCTGGGCCGCACACCGTCGGGAATTCGATCGTGCGGTGTCCCTATCCTGCGTTTAACGAAGGTTATATCGAGTGGATCGATCTTTTGGAGTCCGTGGTTGCCGCAAGAAAGTCCTACACCATGATTGAGCTCGGTGCGGGAATGGGACGCTGGGCGGTGCGGGCCGCTAGCGCTGTTCGGCACTATAACCCGAACTTGCCGTTTCGGTTGATTGCCGTCGAGGCCGAACCGACGCATTTCGAGTGGATGCGCCTGCACTTCGCCGACAATGATGTCGACCCCAACCAGCACTCCCTACTATATGCCGCAGTCAGTGACGTGCCAAGGAGAAGTTTCGTTCTACGTGGGAACGGAATGCGAGGAGATCGCGCCAGGCGCGTGGTATGGACAGAGATTAGCGAAGGACTATGAGGTGGACATCCAGGTGGAAGAAGCTCCCTACGGCAGACACCAAGTTCGGCGTCACGTCAGTGGCGCCAAATCCATCACCGTAACGGCTATCACGCTGGTGAGTATTTTAGACGGACTGGATCAAGTCGACCTGATCGACTCTGACCTACAGGGCGCGGAACTGGGCGTCATCCGCTCGTTCCATCCGCGAGTTGGACGCAAAAGTGAAGCGACTTCACATCGGGACGCATGGCCGGGAAATAGAAAACGAACTCCGCCAGTTGTTGACGAGTCACGGCTGGCGATGTTTGGCCGACTACCCGTGTTTCTCGCTGGAGGAGACACCTTGGGGTCCAATCGAATTTCAAGACGGCGTTCAGAGTTGGGTGAATCCATCGCTCACCGGACCATGGTGGCCGCCTTCTGCTTTTGTCTCCAAGATGAAGGCCCGATTCAAGCGCCGGCACGGCTAGGGCTAGACGCGGCGCTTCAGCGCTAGCCGGCCGCTATCGGCCAAGTCTCCAGCCCAACCTCGAAGCCCGTCGCCCGGCCACAACCACCTCTTGACATGCATCGCAGATTGCAATATGATTATATCGGATTGCAATATTATGAAGCTGGGCGAAAAAATCCGCTACCTGCGCCAGGTGGAAGGCACCCTCCGGGGCCTTGATCGCGAGATGACCCAGCAGGAGGTGGTCCGCGCCTTGAAGCGGGATCTGCGCCAGTCCATCAGCCAGTCCTACCTGTCGCAGATCGAAAGTGGCGCACGCCCGCATTTGACCAACTCCACCCGCATGTTGCTGGCGCGCTTCTTCAAGGTCCATCCCGGCTACCTGGTGGACGATCCGGAAGGTTTTCATACCGAACTTATTTCAGACGTGCGCGGGATCGAAGATCAACTGGACCTGTGGCTCATTGAGGGAGCGGAACGTTTTCGGCGCGATCCGGAAATCGGCCAGGCGCTGCTCACCCTCGCCCGGCGCGACGATTCGCGCAAGTGTCTGTTGCTGCTGGAGGCCATCCTCGATACTCCGGGTTTGGCGGACCGTCTCTTTCAAGTGCTGCGGCCGGAACCGGCCGCAACGGCAAGGAGGCAAGCGATATGAGTTGGGAAAGCTTCTATTTCGGCTGCTTCTTGATCGGTTTCTTCTTCAGCCTGCTTTCGTTTGTGGCAGGTTTTGGATTTCTGCATGTGCCGGGACTGCACTTTCACGCAAGCCACGGCTCGGGTGGGGGCCAGAACTCGCCCGTGAATTTCGGAACTGTGGCGGCTTTTCTTGCGTGGTTCGGAGGCACGGGCTATCTGCTCACGCGCTATTCGAACATCTGGGTGCTGTTGGCCCTGACCATCTCGTTTGTGAGCGGATTGGGTGGTGCGGCCGCCATCTTCTGGTTCCTGGTGAAGGTGTTGCTGGCTGACGAAAAAGAGCTCGATCCGGAGGACTACGACATGCTCGGAGTGCTCGGAAACGTCAGCAGCACGGTGCGCGAAGGCGGCACCGGGGAGATGATTTTTTCACAAGCCGGAGCGCGCCGCGCCGCCGCCATCCGCGGTGAGAGCGGCGAAGCTATCGCCAAGGGCGTGGAAGTGGTGGTCACGCGATTCGAGAAAGGTATCGCGTATGTGCGCCGTTGGGAAGAACTCAGTGAGACCGCCGGTCCGGGTTCCTCGGACCATAAGGAGAATTGAAAATGCGGATTTCATCCGAAGTATTCATCATCGCCGGGCTGATGGTTTTGGTCGTCATGTTTCTCATGGCCATGTTCGCCCGGCTCTACCGAAAAGCCGGGCCCAATGAAGCGCTCGTGGTGTACGGCTTCCGCGGCACCCGGATCGTCATCGGGCATGGCACGTTGATTTTGCCCATGCTGCAAAGTTATCGCGAGCTTTCGCTCGAGCTGATGTCGTTTGATGTCGCGCCGCCGCAGGATCTGTATACCAAACAAGGCGTGGCCGTGACTGTTGAAGCTGTCGCGCAGATCAAGGTGAAATCGGATCCGGAATCCATCAGAACCGCTTCCGAACAGTTCCTTTCGAAAAGCGATCAGAACCGCGAGGGGCTAATTCGCCTGGTGATGGAGGGCCATCTGCGTGGAATAATCGGCCAGCTTTCGGTGGAACAGATTGTCAAGGAGCCGGAGATGGTGGGCGATCGCATGCGCGGAACCTGCGCGAGCGATATGAGCAAGATGGGCCTGGAAGTGATTTCGTTCACCATCAAGGAAGTCCGGGACAAGAACGAATACATCTCCAATATGGGACGTCCGGATATCGCGCGCATCAAGCGCGATGCGGATATCGCCGCTGCCGAGGCCGAACGCGATACCGCCATCAAGCGCGCCGAAGCTACGCGCGCAGCCGCTGTCGCCAGAGCCCAGGCGGACCAGGAACGCGTGCTCGCGGAAACATTGTCGCAAGCCAAACAAGCCGAAGCCACCCGCGATTTGGAAGTGAAGCGAGCGCTGTATCTCGAAACCACCAAGAAGCAGCAGGCGCAAGCCGACAAGGCCTACGACATCCAGACCAATATCATGCAGCAGCAGGTGGTCCTTGAACAGGTGAAGATCCAGCAGGTGGAGAAGGAACAGCAAATCAAAGTGGCGGAGGCGGAAATCAAGCGCCGCGAGAACGAACTGATTGCTTCCACGTTGAAAGTGGCCGAAGTGGAGCGCGGACGCATCGAGACTTTGGCATCCGCCGAAAAAATGCGGCTCACGGCAGAAGCGGAGGGTCATGCCTTCGCCATCCGCGCGCAGGGCGAAGCGGAAGCAGAAATCATCCTGAAGAAGGGCGAAGCCGAAGCCAAGGCCATGAACGTCAAAGCCGAGGCCTTCCAGGAATACAACCAGGCCGCGGTCATCGACAAACTGCTCACCGGATTGCCGGAAGTAGTGCGAGCATTGTCTGCGCCGCTCGCCAATATCGACAAGATCACCATAGTCTCAACCGGCAATGGCGATTCGGCCGGCATGCACAAGATCACCGGCGACATTACGCAAATGGCGGCCCAGATCCCGGCCCTGTTTGAAACCCTTTCGGGCATGAAAATGTCCGATCTACTTGGAAAAGTGAAAGCCATCGGCGACAAATCTCCGAAGTCGGATGGCACATAGGCGGGAAACGCTTGCTTCCGCGCGCGGCTCGGAAAAATGCACAATGCTACCGAGCCGCGACCGGGAGGGAGCGTTAAAACCAGAAACCAGAAACGAGAAACGAGGTTTTTTTATGGCATTAATGGAGCGAGTCTCAACACTAGTCCGAGCCAATCTGAATGATCTGATCGACAAGGCCGAGGAGCCTGAAAAAATGATCAAACAGGTGATTCTCGATATGCAAAATCAACTCTTGCAGGTCAAGACGCAGGTGGCGATCGCAATCGCCGACCAGCACCTGCTCGAGAAGAAACGGAAGGAGAACCAGGATAAGAGCGCCGAATGGGTTCACAAAGCCGAGCTTGCGGTGGACAAAAAGCAGGACGACCTGGCTCGCGGCGCGCTGGAACGCTCGCTGAGTTTCAAGGCGCTGGCCGAGAACTTCGCGCAGCAGGTAGCCGACCAGACCGTGCAAGTGGAGAATCTGAAATCCGCGCTGCATAAGCTCGATCAAAAGCTGACCGAAGCTCAAGCCAAGAGCGACGTTCTGATTGCCCAGCATCGGCGCGCCCGCGCTTTGAACAAGGCGGGCGATGCTCGCATGGCCATCGGCAACGATTCCGGCTCCGCCGCGTTCGATCGCATGAAGAGCAAAGTGCAGCGCAACGAAGCGCTCAGCCAGGCCAAAGCCGAGCTGACCGCCGATTCGGTGGAAGATCAGTTGGCTTCGCTTGAAAAGCAGGATGAAGTGGACAAGCTCCTGGCCGAGCTCAAGTCAAAACGAGGACTGGCGGGCTAAGTGAACCCCACGGATGCCCGTCTGCATGTGTCGCGCACACCCTATCTGAGAGCAGTCGCCTACTATCCCCGGCGTTGGGAGGGCGGATGGCTCCTGAACAATCGGGACTACTGCATCCAAGGTGGCGAGCCGCACCCCGATGATCGAGAGAGCGAGGAGGTTCGGCGATGAAACCCGCCATGGCTTGCTTTAGCGGCCTTCCGGTCGCAGTCGCGCTCTTCACCTTAGGTTGTGCTGCCTCCTCAGACGAAACCCGCTTCAACTCGGATACTGTCTCCTATTTCAAGACGCTGAGCGATCAAGGAATGGGAGCGGCGCAAACCATGGCGGGTGCCTCAAATCTCGATAGCGTCAAGGGAGCCTTGCTGGCGGCGAAATCCGTTGAGGGTGTCGGATATGAGAAGTATTTCAGAAGTCGGGCCGAGGAGGGAATCAGCGACAGCGTTCACGACATCGCTGACAACGCTGATGAGGCCCACCGTCTTTTTCAAGAAGCAATGAGCGAATTCTTGATGTACTGGGATGACAAAAATACGGCCCATATTACAGATGGAAGCGGCACACTCAATCGTTGCATTGCTCTAGCGAATGCCACGGTACTGAAAATCAACGCCCGACGCTGAGATGCGCAAACCGGGGCGGACGGCTAATGTCAAGCTAGGGCGGAGTCCAAAAAATGAGAGACGCGAGCCGAAAGCCAAAGCTATCTCGTGAGCGGATCGAGCATGCCCGGAAGCTGATCGAGGAAGGCCAGAGCCGCCAGCATGTCGCTGACCTACGGGCTGGAGAAGGCCATTTATGGCTGACATGCAGGTTCACTCGACGAGCATGTTGAACTATCGAAACGTCGGCGAATGGGTTGAAGACCTCGCCGCCTTTTTAGAACGTCGGGCCGCACGGCTCTCTACCCCGCGCTTGCCGGTTGATGCCGCCTGCTAATCTCTCGAGTGGCAGGAGAGCCAAACAAGTATCAAGGAAGTTCCAATTAGTCGCGTTGTTCACGGGGAAAGCAAACTGTCGTCGTAAGAGCGGGTCCCCCCGCCCGCAAAGCAGGTGCGAGAACATTAACTGAGTTGCAAAAAGACGCCATGAAAGAATTCATTCCAGCCGTTGCCGCGACCATCGCCGGAGTTTTCGCCATCGTCTCCCCATTCATCACTTGGAAGCTCAAGAACGCCAGTGATGAAAGGGCGAGGCTCATAGCGCTGGATAAGGAACGGGGAGACGAGATTAAGCGGCTTTACACCGACATCTTTGTACTATTCGAGCAGGCCATCAAGCAAGTATTGCAGGGTGAAACTTTTAGCTTGGCCCGAGAGGTCAGTGAGGCCACTGCAAAGATTCACCTGTTGGCACCGGCAAAGATCGCCACGCAGTATTCTGACGTTTGTTCGTTGCTAGAGGAATGGTCGCAGCTTCACTACAAAGCCACACCGCGACAAATGAAGGTTGGGGAAGAGACGTTCACGATCGTGCAGGCACCCGATCCAACCGCAAAGTTCAAAGAGCCTGCGAACGTAGCACATGAGAGGCTTCAAGACGCGCTGCGCAAGCTCATTGGCTTAATGCGCGGGGAGTTGGGAAGGTAGCAGCGGTCGTTCCCAGCGCCCAGGCCTCTCGCGGCGATAAAACGCGACATTGATCCCAAGAAGGAACCGACGGCAGTCTAGCAGCCGATATCTAGAATTCCGCTCAGATCAACCGTCTGGTGATGCTTGTTCCCGTCCCCATCTATTAAGATGACCTCTACAGGAGATTGGAGATCTTCCGGGGACACATCGAAGGCGAAGTCAAGAGTAATCTTGCCTTCTGCGACGCCAGCGACGATCATACCGACGGACTGATCCGACTGCTTCATCATGCTCTTGGCGACTGGCTGGACAATCCGTTCGCCGATTTTCAAGACAAGGTGCGCCCGTTGTTCTCGGTAGCGCCGATTCATTTTGCTGGCAGGAATCGCTCCGCGCGCATGGACTTCCACGAAGGCATGAAGAAGTCCGCTCGCCTGAACGTCATCCGCCCTCAGTTCACGCAACTGTTGGTGGGCGGCGGCGGCCTCAGCAGCTATGGCCTGCCAGTCATTGAAGAACGTGGCGTATTTGCTGATGCCGTCCACTGCCATGGCGCTGGCGAGCTTGACCCGCTTACCCTTGAGGCCCTTTTCAAGGAACCTATCTATCGTCTTGTACTTGCTGCCCTCCTGAATTGCAGCCTGGACCTGTTGAGGTGTAAGCACGGGGCCAGCACACCATGCGGATGTTCCGAGCAGGGAAGTCATCACGAAAGAAACTTGCACCACTGCGGTACGCATAATCTGAATCCTACCCAGTTTTCGGATCTCCCGCAAAGGCCGTCGTGTCCCAGACCTTCAATGGCGTGTGGCGAGTAGCATCCGCCATTGCGTTCAATGCTCCCAGGCTCGCCTCAAGACAACGCCGCAAAGCCGCGTCATTTGTCACGACGGCAGTGAAATCGTCGAGCCCAAGATGGAGGCAAAGGCGCGCATCCTCAAAGTCGTTGGGATCGATCCAGTCCGTGTCACGGGTGGCATATTCGCCTGCACGACGTATCAGATAGGAATGGTACAGGTACGTCTTTCGTACAAACTGCTCATACACAGCAGGGGCCTCAGTGGCCCTGTCGCCGACTTGGAGCCACCAGCCGCGGCTGAGGTCCTGAACACCCTGATCATAATCGGAAGCTTCTATTAGGCGGACTTTCTCGGCGCGCACCGCGGCAGCGATTTCTCGGAGTAAGGTTTGAAATCTGTTCTCCTCGGTCTGCAACACTCCGCGGACGGCAGATCCGCAACCCGCGATCGAGCGAATCTGGCCAGACTCGTCTTGAATGAATCGTTCGTAGAATTCCTGGGTTGACCTGGAATCGTCAAGCGCTGCAAGCGCCGCGTAAACAAGGTCTCCATCGCGCACTCTGGTGTGAACTTTATCTGAGGATGGGAAAACTAGACGGTACACTTCGGCATGTGGGTCATCTAGGACGGCCACATGACGAAACTTCATAAGATTTCCCTTGACCCTGCGGAACTGCTCATCGTCCTCAAGGTGCGTCAACAGCTCCCAAAAACAGAAGGGCGAAGCATACACGCTAACGGACCGGGAGGCCGCCTCCAGTTGACAGGTTCGCAGGGCCTTGAACGCCGATGTGTCGAGGAGAAACGAAGGTTGCATGCCACACTTCTCGGTATCAGGTCTTGTCTAGACAGACCCGCTAGTCTGCCCTCGCGAATGGCCTGAGGCGAAACATCCCACCATTGACAGCTTGGAAACACTTCCCATTATAGGGCTGCTAGGGACGCCGCAGCCGGGCCGGCTCGCAAAGAGCCGAATCGATCGAAGGCTCGCCCGGACGACGCCAATTGTTGATTTGAAGCCTTCCTGTATCATCAAGAAATGCCGCGCAACGCCACTGTATCCCTCAGCCTTTTGTCTCTCGCACTGATCGCGCAAACGCCGGCCAACGCACCCGACCCATGGAAGGACTCCGACCTGATCGAACCGCAGGCGTTGGCCGCGCGAATCAGCGGTAGCGGGCTGAAACCGAAAATCCTATATGTCGGTTTCCCGATCCTCTACCGTGGCGCGCATATTTCCGGCGCCGAGCTGGCCGGACCGGCCTCCAAGCCCGAGGGCCTGGAACTGTTGAAACAAACTGCAGCGAAACTCCCGCGCAATCAGGAGCTGATCATCTATTGCGGCTGCTGCCCATGGGACCATTGTCCCAACGTGCGCCCGGCTTTCCGGTTGCTGCACGAAATGGGATTCACACGCTTGAAGCTGGTAACAATCCCCACCAACATGTCCACCGACTGGATCACAAAGGGCTATCCGGTGGAGCGCGCGACTCCAAAATCGGAATAGCCGGCCAGTTTCGCGTGTGGAGCAAGTTGAAACTGGGTATTCGGGCACAATCGTGGGGCAGACCCCCTGGTCTGTGCGGGTCCCCCTGGACCCGCTCTTCTGGAACGCAATGAGCTTCATCGAATCCCATCAAGCCGGCGAGGGCGTCAGCTGCGGTCCAGACATGGGGCTGGCATCCCACCCCACCATCAAACTGACCCAAGCTCAAATCGAAACAGGAGCGTGTGGAGGAGCAACTTCGTGGGCGGTTGGAGCTTTAGGGGCGGACGGCGCGTCGGCTTTGGTAATCTTAGGCTCCATTGAAACCAGCACTCCGCTGCGTGGAAGCACGTACATCAGGTACGTAGAGCCGTTCTCGAGCGCCTTATAACAAGCGTGGTTCACATCGTACCTATTGTTTTTCGAATCGAAGTAGTATTTCTCAATCGGATCGCGCCCATTCGGCCGCATAGTCTGCTCTTCCCGCGCAATCACGCGCCCTTCTCTCGCTACCACTTCGCGTGCCAACAGATCAAAGTACATCCCCGGCGAAAAGCGCATCAGGTTGTAGGCTGCGAAACCCAAGCCGCCCAGAACAGTACCTACCGTCACCAACGTCGAGATCTTTCCCTTCGCTTCCGCCATCTCGCTCAAGTGCAGCAATTGGCCGACGAATATGCCGAGAGCCGCTGTGAAGGAAACGTGCTCCCGCATGCCCGTCAGAGCAACCCACAACAAGAACGGCGCGATAGCTGAAACTATCGCGATACCGGCTGGATTCAGGCAACGCCCGATAAACTTCTTGAACTGTTCCCCGGAAAGACGGCCTAGCCGGTTCGCTGCGAGCGACTCGGGCGAGAATCCCATCGCGTTGGAAAGATCGAACAGGACTTGCTCTTTGGTGCGGAATACTGAGGCGTCGTCTATCACGAGAGCACTACTTTTGATATATCGACGGTGGGAGCTGGATACTTTAATTTCATATCATCCAGCGCGTTCACAATCAGCTCCGCAATCAAATGATTCCTCAGCCACTTTCGATCCGATGGAATTACATACCAAGGAGCCCATTCAGTGCTGCATTTGCGCAGGGCGTCTTGATAGGCTTCCTGATATTCATTCCAGTGTTGACGCTCCTCGAAGTCAGGCAGCGATAACTTCCAATTGCGGGAGGTGTCCTGCATGCGAATCTCGAACCGCCGCTTCTGCTCATCCTTGCTGATGTGCAGGAAGAATTTCAGGATGGTCACGCCGTTCTCGGCCAACGTCCGTTCGAAGTCATTAATCTGACGGTAGCGCTTCTCCCAGACTTCGGTGGGCGCAAGCCGATGCACCCGCACGATCAGCACGTCCTCATAATGAGAACGATTGAAAATCCCAATATTGCCGAGCGGCGGCACGGCCTGGTGAACACGCCACAAGTAATCATGGGACAGCTCTATGCCCGATGGCGCTTTGAACGAGTGCACATCGCAGCCCTGTGGATTCACCCCCGACATGACGTGCCGGATGGTCCCATCCTTGCCGCCTGCATCCAGCGCCTGGAGCACGATGAGCAGCGCGTACCGCTTGTCGGCATAAAGCAGGTGCTGCAACTCGTTCAGCCGGACGATCGTCTTTTGGTGCGCTTTGTCGTTGCGCTTTATCCCGAATGTATCGTCGGGATCGCGGTCTTTGAGCCGCAGTTTGCTCCCGGGCTTGACAATGCAATGTTTCGCGATATCCATGGTTTCACTGCCTAACCATTCATCGAACGCTCGGCCCCGAACCGTTATAGCCCCGCACGTCAGAAGCTGTGAAAAAGCCGTTTCTCGTTTCTCGTTAGGAACTATCGAGCGCACCTAACGAGAAACGAGAAACGAGAAACGGCCTTTCGCCTGCCAGTCATGCAAAACTGGAACGATGGATCTGCTGCTTCACCCCGTCGAGGTGCGAGTGCTTGGCTCGCTGCTCGAGAAAGAGATCACCACGCCCGAGTATTACCCGCTGTCCCTCAACGCGCTCATCAATGCCTGTAATCAGAAATCCAACCGCGACCCAACCGTCAATTTCGATGAAGCGGCCGTCGAACCGGCCCTCCACTCTCTGCGTGATAAAGGTCTGCTGCTATCCATCACCGGCGCCGGAAGCCGCGTGCAGAAGTACGCGCACCGCATCTCCGAGAAACTGAATCTGGGACGGCCGGAGTTGGCGATTCTTTGTGAACTGATGTTGCGCGGTCCACAAACGCTGGGCGAGTTGCGAACGCGCGGCGAGCGTATGCATCCATTCGACGATCTGGATCAAGTGCAATCCGTGATCGATCGCTTACCCGAGCTGATCGTCAAACTCGAGCGGCGTCCGGGCGAAAAGGAAAGCCGGTTCGCTCACCTGCTCTCCGGACCTCCCGCTGTCTCGCACGCTGAGCCCGAGACTCCGGCTCCCCACCGTCAGGACCGGGTCGCCACACTCGAAGCTGAAGTCACGCAGCTACGCCAGGAACTCGAAGATCTCAAACAACAATTCGCAGGTTTCAGAAAACAATTCGAATGAGGACGCCGGCGGTGGGTGGTCGGAAGATCTAGATCCCCCACCCAGCCACCAGCAACCAGCCACCAGCAACTACGCCGCCCGCAACGGCGGCCGCACGGGCGCTGCACTACCCTCCTCCAGACAGCTCCTTACACCCTTTACGGGACCGTGCAGGTAATCGTCGATCGGGAACAGCGAGTAAGGCTCCAGTTCCCGAAACACGCGCCCCAGCTTCTGCTCGATACGATACACCGCATGAAAGAAATTTCCACGGTCCATCGTGAGCTTCCGGCAGCACAGTTTCCAGTCCGCCCCCAGCAGGAAGTGATACTTAAAGATGTCGTATTCCGGCGGCGTCAACGTCCGTTTGCTGATGAGACAGAAGTCAGCCGAAAATTCCTCTGACTTGCGGCCCCATGCGCCTCTCCGATCCTTTCCAGGCAACGGATCCAGCGTAACCTTACTGATATACCTTTCCCGGCTCACGCAGTCGCGAAAATGCTCAAAGCAGGCCCGGAATATTGCTCGCAGCACACAATTACAGGGATGCGTGGTTTCGTTCCTTCCAATCCGTAACCCTAACCCAAGGCACGTGTTACACCCCGGGGCGGCATGCGCCAATGTCTCTGATCTAGTCCATTCCATTTTCTTCCTCTTTTTTGGAACTCGGAAAGGCAACCGAGTCAGTATTGACGTGACTTACAGTCTCGTAGCGGCCCTTAGATGCGTCAACGCATTAATCTGCGGCATCTAGGGCAAAACATTCCTTCAATTGAGGAGAGAGTAGGACAAAGGTAACGTTGTCTTTTACTTAGATAGGGTCTATAACTTCCAGCACCATCATATGTCTCTGGTGTTAGGTTGCGCTTGGTTTTCCTATTTCCTGTGGCCCTATTTCACTGTGAAATATGGGGAGACGCCAGCTTGACCTTCCAGGACGCGCAGCTCCGATTGCTGGCTTACGTTCGGGATCGCATTCACAACGGCGAACTGACGGAGAGAGGATTCGCTCGTATGCTTGGAGTCTCGCAGCCCCATGTCCATAATGTGCTCAAAGGGGTGCGAACCCTCTCCATCGATCTGTCCGATTCTATATTAAATCTATTTCATCTTTCTATCCTCGACTTGGCCACCCCGGAAGACCTGGGGCGCAACAACCAGCGCCGTGCAGCGACCGAGCCCCAGTTGGAAGTGCCCTTCCTCGAAACTGCAATTGGCCCAGGTCTTCCCTGGCCGGCAAGAATTGACCGCCGGAATCGCTTCCCGGCTGGGATGGTGGCGCCTACATTAGTGATGGCGCGTCTGGCGCCTGATGCTCAAATGAGCGAGACGCTGGGAGGCTACGATATCGCTCTGCTCGATACCTCGGACCAGCAGCGAGCCAATCCCTCACCAGAGGGCCTGTACGCCGTGGAGAGAGGCGGGGAAGCGATACTTAGGTATCTGCGGCCCGGAGCACGCTGTTATTACCTGCTGAGCGATACAGCACTCGAGAATCCAGATCAGTGGGAACATCTCAACATATCCCAAAAGGAGTTGCCCGGCCTCATCAAGGCCCGAGTCCTATGGCTAGGCCGCGAGAAAGACCGCAAGCTGCCCATGAGTCAACGCGGCCGCTTCTTATACGATGTAATCTCCTCGTAATTCTGGAGTACCTGTGCGGCCGATCGTTCCCAACTGAATTGGCGGGCTTGTTCCAGACCGCGCTCAATGAGACCGCTCCGTAGCGCATCATTCAGGAGCACTTCCCGCATACCGCGCGCGATATCGAACACGTTCTCCGGGTTGACGATCAGCGCCGCGTCTCCCACCACTTCCGGCAGCGAACTGACATGCGAGCACACCACCGGAGTCCCGCACGCCATCGCCTCCAGAGGCGGCAAGCCGAAGCCTTCATAGAGTGAAGGAAACACGAAGGCCGACGCGGCTTGGTAAAAGGCTCGCAATGTCTCAATGGGGACGAATCCAAGAAACCGCACGCTATCTTCCACCCGGCTTTGAATCACGGCATGCCGCAGCGCCGGATGCCGTGCGATCTCATCGCCGATGATGATCAGCCGCAGATCCCTGTAGCGCGCTTCCTCACGCAGTTCGCCACGCAGCACGGCGAACGCTTCCACCAGGCGCGGGATGTTCTTCTGCGGATTGGTTCGCCCCACGTAGAGAAGAAATGGATAGTGGATGCGGTAACGATCGAGCACGCGCTGTATTTCGGCCGCGGACTGCGCCGAGTATTGGCTGAACGTTGGATCCGGGGCGTTGTACACCACCTGGATGCGGCTGGACGGAATTTGGAGCACTGCTTCCACGTCGCGCCGGGTGGCGCTCGATACAGCGAGCACGCGATCGGCGCGCGCCAGCCCGCGCCGCAAATAAAATAGCCGCAAATTACTTCGATAGCCCTTCTGGTCTGAAAACAGCAACGTGCTCATGTCGTGGATAGTCACCAGGTATGGCTTGGGCATCCACATCGGAACGGCGTTCAACGGAATGTGGAACAGATCCGCGGAGAACCGGCTCAGAAACAACGTGAAACCGAGCTGGGCGAAGCCAGGCCTGCTCTCCTTCGCGTACACGGCAATTTCAAAATTGGAAGGAAGCTCCGCAAATTCCGGCACCGCCGGCGCCAGCGTGATCAGCGTGTATTGGTTCTTGTTATCCAGCCTGGCGAGCGAACGAACCAGGTTCCGGATGTAAGTACCGATGCCGAAGTCCGCCACCCGGCGGGCATCCAGAACAATCCGCAGCGCCATGTTACTGAGCCCCGACCGTGAGGGAGCGGGTTACGCCGTCGCGCGCGCCAGCTTCCACCCATACAACGGAAATCGTTCAGCCAACGCGGTCACGCGGCGCCGCACCGACGCGCACGTATCCTGGGAACTGATATTATCCAGCACTTCCGCGATCAGCGACGCCACCTCGCGCATCTCCGCTTCCCGGAATCCGCGCGTAGTCACCGCCGGGCTACCCAAACGGATACCGCTAGGATTGAGCGGCGGATTCACATCGAACGGGATCGCGTTCTTGTTCACCGTGATATACGCTTCGTCCAGCGCCTTCTCCGCTTCCTTGCCGCGGATTCCCTTGGCGAACACATCCATTAAGATGAGGTGCGAATCGGTTCCACCGGAGACAATGCGGAAGCCTTTCGCCGCCAGGGCTTCGCCCAACACCTGCGCGTTCCGAATCACCTGCTTTTGATAAACAGCGAACTCCGGCGCCATCGCCTCCAGAAAACACACTGCCTTGGCCGCTATCACGTGCACCAATGGCCCGCCCTGCACTCCCGGAAACACTACTTTGTCAATGGCCGCGGCATATTCCTCGCGTGAGAGAATCATGCCTCCGCGCGGGCCTCGCAACGTCTTGTGCGTGGTGGACGTAACAATATCGGCGTACTCGCACGGATTCGGATACAATCCAGCCGCCACTAGCCCCGAAAAGTGAGCCATGTCCACCAGGAACAGTGCGCCCACCGAATCCGCGACTTCGCGAAAACGCTTGAAATCGATAATCCTTGGATAAGCGCTGCCGCCCGCGATCACCAGTTTCGGCTTGTGTTCGAGGGCGAGCCTGGCCAGTTCGTCGTAATCGATGCGCTCATCCTCGCGCCGCACGCCGTAAGGGATCACGTGATAGGTCTTGCCCGAGAAATTGAGCGGATGGCCGTGCGTCAGATGCCCGCCATGCGCCAGATTCATTCCCAGGATGGTATCGCCGGGCTGCAACACCGCCGAATACGCCGCTTGATTTGCCTGCGATCCGGAATGCGGCTGAACATTGGCATGCTCAGCGCCGAAAAGTTTCTTGGCCCGATCGCGAGCCAGATTTTCGACGATGTCCGTGAACTCGCACCCGCCGTAATAACGCTTCCCTGGATAACCCTCCGCGTATTTATTCGTGAAGACGCTGCCGGTAGCTTCCAGCACGGCTTCGGAGACGAAGTTCTCGCTGGCAATCAGCTCCAGGCGTCCGTGCTGACGTTCCACCTCATGCTGAATCTGCTCGTAAACTTCCAGGTCGACCTCGGAAAGAGGACGGGACATGCGCTCTTGTTCGGTCATTCATTCTAGTTTAGCAATCGTGGCGCAGGCACTCTTGACTGCCGCGTCGGGAGGGTGCGCGACATAGAAATGGAGAGAACGCAAGGTAGGCCGGAATCGCACTTAATCTGAGTATATGCGTATACTCAGAGAAGGAGGCGACAAACATGTCCCTGACTCTGGCTGATTTAGA
>CABEDY010000437.1_pt1 | contig 17649 bp, 10 predicted proteins | sample 3423171 | NCBI WGS metagenome assembly CABEDY01 (sample SAMEA5534333, study PRJEB31848) | metagenome | biome: tundra; feature: field; material: soil | place: USA | collected 2013-05 | depth 0.15 m | reverse complement strand
CACTGCCGGAGGCACCCGGGCGCCGTTTGCAAACAACGTGATTCCTGCTAGCCGCATCGATCAGGCAGCCGCGAAATATCTGGCGGCCTATGAGCCGCTCCCGAACTACCCGCTGGCCAATGGATTCGACTATGTGGATGCGACGCCCAACCGCGACCATTCCGACAACGGTTCCATCCGCCTGGACCGGGCGTGGGGCGAGCGCAACCGTTTCTTCGTCCGCTATACCATCAACGACGAGCGCGCCGACCTGGCTGGATCGTTTCCCGCCCTGCCCACCTTGGAGACAACGCGGGCGCAGCAGGCCGTCATAGGACACACTTACGCCGGTCCATCGTGGGTGAGCGAAACCCACTTCTCCTTCATGCGGCTGCGTGTCTTCGATCTGCCGCAGAACGCTTTCGGCTCGAACGTGCTCGCCAATTTAGGAATCACAGGCTTGTCGACCAATCCGTTCAGCTATGGCCTGCCCGCGCTGACCGTCACCGATTACGAGACCGTGCAAGACTCCGACAATTTGCCGCAAACGCAGCGCGACAACACCTGGTATTTCTCGAACGGCATTTCGCGAACCACGGGCCGCCATACCTGGAAGGCCGGGTTTCAGTTCACGCACTTCACCATGGCGTATTTGCAGAGCCTGTTCGTGCGCGGTAATTTTATATTTAACGGAACTTATACGAACGACCCGAATAATCCGAACAAAACTGGCGATGCAATGGCCGATTTTCTGTTGGGTTATCCGGCCGAGACGCAGCGCGCAGTCGGCAATGCTCAGGCCTACCTGCGCCACGATAACTACGCCGGCTACATTCAAGACGACTGGCGCGTGACGCCGCGCATCACTATTTCGGCCGGGTTACGCTACGAATACTTTACGCCGTTTACTGAAGACCGCGGCAATCTTCTGAACCTGGATTATTCGACGCTGCCAGCGGCGCCAGTTCTTACGCCCGTTACCAGCGGCATCAATCCCGATCGCAAGAATTTTGCTCCCCGCCTCGGATTAGCAGCACAACTTCCCCATATATTCGGAACTTCGCGCGATACCGTGTTTCGCGCCGGCTACGGCATCTACTACAGCCCCGAGCAAGCCATCGAGACCTATAATCTTCTCCGCAATGGCGAGAGCAATGAGCTCAATCAGCCGTCCGGGCTCTTACCGGTGCTCACCTTTGAAAACGGCTTTCCACAAACCAGCTCAACCGGTTTTCCCAGTTATTACGGTGTGGATCAACACGCGCCGATGCCTTACGTACAACAGTGGGCGGCCAGCATCCAACATCAGCTTCCGGGTGACACTCTGTTCGAACTCGGCTACGTGGGAACCAAGGGAACCGACCTTGGCATCTTCCGCCGCTTCAACACACCCGCGCACGTCGAGATTGGTCAGGATCTGCCGCCGCGCCCCGGGGATTTACAATCCTTGCGAACGTTTCCCGAGCTCGGAACCCTTTACCAGGATCAGCATATCGGCAACTCCATTTATCATTCCCTGCAGGTCAAGGCCGAGAAGCGATTCACGCATCGCCTGGCCTTCCTCGCCAGTTTCGTCTGGGCCAAATCCATTGATGATGCCGACGGCATCGTCCCTGGCTCCTATGAAAGTTTCGGCGCGCAGGATGAGCGGAACTTGCGGCTGGAGCGCGGTCTCTCATTCTTCGACGTGCGGCGGCGATTGACGGGCGGCTACGTGTATTCCATCCCAACGGCGCCGGTTTGGCGGCCTGTGCTCGGGAACTGGCAACTCAGCGGCAACATCACTTTCCAGGACGGAACACCCCTCAACCCGGTTTACTACGCCACCGATTACGCCAACTCAGGCACACCCAACCGCCCCAACGTTGTTCCGGGCGTAAGCGTCAATCTGCCTGCCGGTCAGCGCAGCGTCAATGAGTTCTTCAACGTGAATGCGTTCTCGGCTCCGGCGCCTTATACCTTCGGCGACGCTGGCCGCGATATTTTGCCGGGACCCGGTAACGCAGTCGTGGATGGCGCCTTGCACCGGCGATTCGTAGTCACGGAGGGTAAGACCATCGAGTTTCGAGCGGAAACGTTCAACGTCATGAATCATCCCAACATCGGAATTCCCATTCCCTATCCGGATTTCGGTTCCTTCTTCGGCAAGGCTGTATCGGCGGGCGACCCACGCCGCATGCAATTTGCTTTAAGATTCGATTTCTGACCCTCTTCGACTCACTTGTTCCTCCGTACGTCAGCGCGCTTCTGGCAGCGCTGCGTTTTTCGTTGCCGGAATTCGGGCCACTCGGGGAACTCAGCGAAAAAGATTGGAAGAAGGTCCTCCACTTCTGCGATCGTACCCAGTTGACTCTTTGTCTTGGCTTGACCTGCCGCGAGCACTTACCGGAATGGGTCCGCTTGCGCATCGACGGCAATCTGGCCAGCAACGCGGCGCGCTGGGAGCGTACCAAAGCTACGTATCGGGAAGTCGCTCGCGCATTTGAACCGGCGGGCCTGGAGTTTCTAGTGCTGAAAGGCTTCACTCACTACCCGCGTTTCGTGAGTGACCCACGGTATCGACCCCAAGGCGATCTCGATCTGTTTTTTCCCCAGGAAATAGTGTCGCAGGCGTTCGACGCCGCGGTAGGGTTGGGATACCAGCCTATCGCGGAGCATTCTCATCCCATCGACCACTTGCCGATGATGGTCCGCAGAACCGGCTGGCAATGGCGCGGCGATTTCTTTGACGCCGAGAGTCCCGTTTCGCTCGAACTCCACTTCCGGCTCTGGGACGAACCCACGGAGCGATTCGATCCGGTAGGCCTGGATCAATTTTGGCTTCGCCGCCAGCCGCGAGAATTGGACAACATACATTTCACCGCCTTTCATCCCGCTGATGAGCTTGCCTATGCGTCCCTGCATCTGCTCCGGCATTTGTTGCGCGATGGTGTGCGCCCGTTCCATGTTTACGAGCTGGCCTGGCATCTCCATCACTCAGCCGACGACCTTTCATTCTGGTGCGAGTGGTCTCAATTGCACCACCCGTCGATGCGGCGGCTTCAGGCCATCTGCTTCTCGCTGGCGCAACACTGGTTCGATTGCCGAGTGTCCACCGTGGTTCAAGAGGAGATCCGGAATCTGCCTTCCGATCTCACTCGCTGGATGGACATGTACTCCGCCTCTCCGCTTACTACCCGATTTCGACCCAACAAAGACGAACTGTGGCTACATTGGTCACTGATTGACTCGCGGCGCGCGAAATGGACCGTCCTGCGCCGCAGACTTCTGCCTGATCATCTGCCCAATGCGCTGGATGCCGTCCACGTGTCCAAGCAGCAACTCACTTGGTCCGTTCAACTCGCCCGCTACTTTCGGATCGCGGCCTATTTCGGATCGCGTGCATCGCATCACGCTCGCGCGCTGCCATCCGTGGCTTGGAGCGCCATGCGCTGGTTCGGCCAAGGCACCGGCCTCGGCGGCGAATATTGGCGCTTTTTCTTCGCCGAGGCCTTCTTTGACTTCGGGATGTTTGTTTTCGTCTTCCTCTACAATCTCTACCTGCTGCAATTGGGGTTTCACGAAGATTTCCTCGGCCTGGTGGCGGGCGCTATGACAGCAGGTAATATCGCCGGAACCATGCTGGCGGTCTTCGCGATGCAGCGGTTCGGAATGCGCCGTACGCTTCTGGCTTCTTTCGCCGGAACCGCCGCGCTCGCTGCTTTGCGCGCATACTTCACTTTCCCGCCGGCTCTCATTGCATTGGCTGCCATCGCGGGTATCGCCTCCGCGGCGTGGCCGGTGGCATATGCGCCCGCCATCGCGCAACTGACTACGGAAAAGAGCCGCCCGTTCGGGTTCAGTCTCACATGTTCGGCCGGCATATCGATCGGAATCCTTGGCGGGCTTGCGGCGGGACGCCTGCCCGGTTGGATCGCGCGCTCGCACCTGGCGTCAACGGGTATCGAATCCTACCGGTTTTCTCTGTTCGCCGGCTGCGCGTTCGTTTTACTCGCGCTCATTCCGCTATCCGGCGTGAAATTCGGCACGGCTCAACCGAGCGAACGAAAGCTGCATCGTCCCAGCCCACTGGTGCTGCGCTTTCTGATCGCCATGGCGGCTTGGAGCCTGGGGACAGGAGCGATGAACCCGTTTTTCAACGTATTCTTTGCGCAGCGAGTTCACTTGCCGGTCCAACAGATCGGTTACGTTTATGCTGCGTCCCAGGTGGCGCAGGTTGGCGCGATTCTGGTGTCGCCCTTGGTGTTCCGCAAGTTCGGGCTCACGCGCGGCATCTCGGGAATGCAGTTGGCTACCGCGTTTGCGCTGCTCGGCTTGGCTGCGACCGGTGGTCCAATCTGGGGCGCCGTCGGATATTCGGCCTACATGATGTCTCAATACATGAGCGAACCTGGACAGTTCACGCTGCTGATGGAAGCGGTGCGCGCGCCGGAACGCAACAGCGCTTCCGCACTCAACTTTCTAGTATCGTTCGCAGGGCAAGCCATTGCCGCGGCCGGCGCAGGTTGGCTGCTGTCGCGCTTCGGCTATCCGCCGGTGATGGTTCTGGCGGCGGTTATCTGCGTGATTGCGGCGATTCTGTTTCGTGTACTGCTGGCCGACGCGAAACCAGACTCTCCATCACAGCCGTGACGTTCTTCCGGTAAGCCTCCACGGTGTACTTGCGTTCCCACTCCCGCCGCGCGTGGTTGGCTACCCTCCGCAATGGACCTTGGCCGAGCAGAATGATTTCGCGGATTCTCGCCGCCAATGCTTTGGACGTTCTCTCCTTCACCAGGAATCCAGTCTCGCCATCGGTGATCACTTCCGGAATCCCGCCCACCGGAAAGGCAACCACGGGGACACCCGCCGAAAATGCTTCCAGCATGACGCGCGGCATACCCTCCGCCTTCGATGTGATCACCAACAGATCTAATTCAGCCAGCACCGGCGCGACATCGTCCCGCCATCCGAGTAAATCTACCGGGAGAAAGTCGACATATTTCTCGACCATCCGGAAATAGTTGTCTTGCGGAGAAGACGGCTCGCCACAGAGAACGAATCGTGCATCCTTGAATTCGCGTGCAAGGATGGCAGCGGCGCGCAAGAACTCCACTTGCCCTTTTTCGGGACTGATGGCGCCAATCATCCCGATCCGCCATCCAGTCCAGCGACGCTCTCGCAGGCCCATGTCGGGTGTGCCGTTTGGAATCACCGTCAATTTGGCGGCGCGGACGTTGGGAGCTACAGCCCTAGCGCACGCTACGACTGTCGCATTCATCCTTCGAATGCTCCAACCGGTGAGCCATGTCTCCGGTCCCGCAGGAATGTGGCTGTGCGCGTGGAATAGAACAGGCATCCGGTTCCCGTAGGCGATGGCTGCGCCAGCCAGCATGCGCGGCCCGTTCACGTAGAGCAGATCGAAATTCAGCTGGCGAAGCACGCTCACTTGATGTAGCACATCACGCCTGAACCGGAGCATGTCCGCAATGCTCTTGCTACCGGATCGATACGGCCCGCAGGGAATGGAATGAACTTGGATATTGCGCGCGCGCAACCGATTCACCAGGGGTCCATTGCCGGGCAGGGTAGCGGAAGCACACCAGCCTCGTGCTTCTATTTCGGGAAGCAGATCCAGCAAGCACTTTTGCGCTCCTCCAAGCTCGCTGAACTGCTCCAGAAACAGAACGTTCATTCGCGGTCTGCGACTGCAAGCACGAACAGATACACCGGCAATACGCGCCAATACGTCAGCAGATCGGCTGAAAACATCTGCACCACCTGGCCGGCCCAGAAGCAGAACATCCAGGTCCCACAGAATGAACGCACCGGATCGGGTGAACGCGATGCGCGCCGGGCAGTCACCAGGATGGCGATATTGAGCGCCACCACTGCAGCCAACCCGGCGATACCGGTTTCTACGAGCAGAGTGATATAGGTGTTGTCCCCGATCGCCTTGCTTCCGATAAAGTCCGAGTACGGAAGCGTCTTGTATCCGATTCCCAGCAGCAGGTGCCAAGGTTCTGAGGCGATGAAATGCCAAAGCATCTGCCAACTTTCGACCCGGCCGGATAATACCTGATTGGGAGCCTCCCAGAAATATTCGAATGCGACGGCGACCCGCTGCCAATAGACTCCCGCGAAGATCGGAAACGCAAATGAGAGCAGGGCAGTGGCGCCGGCGGCGAAGATCGCCACGCCCGCCATCAAACCCCGCCAGCGGATCCGGTCGCGATGCAACCACAGCAGGACAATCAGCGCCACTGCCAGATTCAGCAACGACGCGCGCGAGTATGACAGTACCAGTGCGGCAGCCAGAGCCACGCCACCGGCGAACATCGCCAGACGCGAAATGGGTTGGGTATCGCGCGGGCGGAAGAGAGCCACCGCGATCATCTCCAGGAAGAACGCGCACAGATTTCCCAGTGTGCTCGCTTCGTAGAACACTCCCTGCGCCCGCCGGAAGACGCCGCTATCCAGCCAGATGAACTGTTGTGCGTACCCAGCAGGAGCTGGAAACTGAAAGTAGAAATCCACGCAGGCGACCAAGGCCGAGAGGCTGACCGCCCAGAAGAGCCAACGAATGGCCCGCAAAGATTGCCGCTGATTCAAGGCCCCGGGGCCGTGGCGGACGTACAAGAATGTGTACACCGAGATGCCGAACAACACCACGCGTGCCAAGCTGGCCGCAGCAACGTTCGGGCCGGAATAGAACGCAGCCATGCTGACGCTGGCGAAGAAAATCGCCAAAAGGGTCACCAGGGAAGCCGCTGCGATGTCCGAGCGAAAGCGCCACTCTGGAAAGCGAAGCAGACCGACAAACAAGCCGGCCGCCGCGAACAGCACAGCTACGTGAGGTCCGGAATCGCCGAGCGCGATGGGCAAAGGCGGCGCCAGCAGCGCAAAAAGAAAGAACAGCGTAAGCCATCGGTTGGGCGTGCGAAGTATAGACCATGCGGTTGGAATCAGGATGAGCGGGACGCAAAGAATTGCTTTGCTCCCCCATCCTGGTGACAGTGCCACCGCCGCTGCATAGAGCCCCAGCGCCGCGCCCGCCATCACCTGCCGCGAATCCCGGGTTTCGGCTCTCTGGATCATGCGCGCATCCCACGCGTGACCGTGGGTTCGAAACCGACCGCTCGGCGGCGCAGCACGAATGCGAAGCTCAGGTAAATCATGGACGCCGCCAGCGCCAAAAGCAAAGCCGCTGCCACGTTGAGCGGAACATTCGGCGAGCTTGGCCGCTCGGGAACAATTCCTGGGTCCATCACGCGAAGCCGTTCGCCACGGCTCCCCGCCGCCGCGCGAAGCTCTCGAAGACGCGTCTCCGCCGCCTCGGAAGCAGTCTGCGCCGATTTCACTTCGTTCTGCAACGCGTCCCGTTTGGCGCTTCGGCTGGCCATGGTTGCGCCCAACTCCTGAATGGAGTGTTGCAGGTCCTGCAATCTTTTCTCCAGCACCGCGGCCCGCGCGCGCTCCGCTTGCAATTGCTCTCGAGCAAATTGAGAATCCGCCTTGCCCTCCTGATATTCGGCGATGTTCCCTTGCGTCTCCACCAGTTGCTGGCGCAATTTGCCCTGCAGTTCCAGGCTCGCGTCCAGCTCACCTTGTAAAGCTTCCACAGGTTCCCGAACCGTCAAAGTGGTCCACGATTGTTGCGCCTGTGCGAGCCGGCGCGCGGATGCCGCTGCCTGTTTCTCGGCCTCGTCAATAAGCTCGCGATCAGCATCCAGGCTCTCTCCGTGGCTCAATGCTACGGTCTGCTCGGCCAGGTACTGGGCCATCCTCTGCGCCAGCATTGGATCTGTCAATGTCACGTTGATTTCCATGATCTTGGTGTCGCGCAGTTTGGATACCTTCAGCACTCCCCGCTTGAGCGACTCTATGGGACGGTGAGAGGGGCCGGCCTCCTGAAGATGGAATTTTTCTGCCGCGCGCGCAAACAAGCTGTCGCTATCGGCGAAACGCTCGTAGGTTTTCAGGGACTCCAGGTACATCGGACTTATGACGATGGCCGTTCGGGCATCCGTATTGCCGGGTGGCTCAATCACAATGCTCGCGGTCGCCGTGTAGCGTTTTGGCATCAACAAACTGAGCGGGAGAGATAATAACAACGCTACCCCGCATGCCACCGCCGCCACGCGCCAGCGGCGCCGCAGATAATCGACGTACTCGAACGCGTCAAATGACTGGTACATGCTGTTTCGCAATCCCACTTGCGCTAGTCTGATTCGTATGCGCCTGCTTGTGCCGTTGATCGCGGCACTGGTTCCGCTCCTCGTAACACCCGGCGCGCTCGCTTATTTCGATGTTACGCCGAGAATTGCGTTTCTTTTATTCGGCACGGCGCTAATTCTGTTATATCGAGCCCAAAACATTCGCAATGTTAGTGCCATTCTCGGGGCCCGGGTTGGTGAAAGCAATATTGGCCGTTGGTGGGTGGCGCTGCTGGCTGCTCAATGGCTTTCAAGCGCGATCGCAACAGCATTCTCCACGCATCCGGCGCTCTCGCTTAACGGCGGTAACTGGCGGCGCTTCGGATTGCTTTCTGAAACCGGCCTTCTGCTATTCGTGTTATTCGCCGGCGCATGGGCCGCACGAGATCGAAGAAACATCCGGACGCTTTTGAGGGCCGCTACAGCCGCTGGCGCACTTGCCGCGCTTTACGGAATCGCGCAGTACTTCGGCTGGGATCCGCTGCTGCCGGTCAAAGCCTATCAGGCCGGAGAGGGTCCCTTTACCATCGTTCGACCGCCCGGAACCCTCGGCCATGCTGATTATTTCGGAGCCTGGCTCGTGATCATCGCGTTCTTCAGCCTCGCTCTGGAGCGCCTGGAGCAAACAAGGTGGCCGAAAGTCGCCGCACTGATCACAACCGCCCTGGCTGTTTTTGCAATCGTTCTGAGCGGCACTCGCTCGGCGATGCTCGGTCTCCTGATCGGCGCGATTGTCTTCATCATCACGGGACGTCCGCACATTCGTGCCCGTGCCGTCGGTTTCTCCCTGGCTTCGCTGGCTGCTCTCTCGCTGTTCTTTTTCTCAGCTCCGGGATCGAAGTTGAGAGCGCGCCTGCATTGGTCACTCGAAGACTTGCGCGGGGGCGCGCGCCTACTGCTCTGGCGGGATTCGCTACGGATGGCAGCCCATCGCCCCATCCAGGGCTTCGGTCCGGAGACCTTCGTCACTGAATTTCCGCGCTTCGAATCAGTCGAGCTGGCGCGCGCTTATCCGGATTTCTATCACGAATCGCCGCATAACATTTTTCTGGATCCCTTGACGAGTCGGGGCCTGATCGGTTTGTTACCGCTCGTGGCGCTGTGCGGGCTCGGCATCTGGGCCGCGTTTCACCTGCTGGGGCGCGGCGATCCTTTGGGAGCCCCACTCGCAGCCGCTCTTGTCGCCAGCCTGGTCTGCCAGCAGTTTGGCGTGCTCATCGTTCCAACTGCCCTGTACTTCTATTTGCTGCTTGCCATCCTAGTAGCCGCTGCTATTCCCACAGAGAATCTCCCGGACTCATCCAGCGCCCGATGGTATCCGCCCTGCGCCTTCGCCGTGGCTATTCTCCTCGCCGTGTTCGCAGTCCGGCTAGTTGTGGCCGACGCAGCCCTCGCCATCGTGGACCGCCGAATAGATGCTGGAGACGCCATGGGTGCGGCCGAAGCCTACCGTACAGTTCTCGGATGGCAGCCTGCTGGCGCGGGATCCGACCTGCGCTACTCGCGCGCTATGCAACAGCTCGCGGTCCACGCCCCGCTATTTGCCTCCAGCCAGATGGCCCGCCAGGAGGCGATTAAGGCCGGTATCGCGGCCACGCGCACATCCGAGGATCGTGAAAACGCCTGGTACAATTTGGCCACGCTATTCGCGGCGAATAATGACGCGGCCAGCGTCGAGCGCAGTTTGCGCAACGCCATTGCTTGGGCACCCCACTGGTTTAAGCCCCACTGGACGCTGGCGCAACTGTTGGAGCTCGAGAACCGGCACAATCAGGCTCTCGCGGAAGCTGCCGAGGCTCTCCAGCTTGACGCTGGACACGACCCAGAAGTCACCGAGACGTCGAAACAACTGAAAAGAATACAGTCCACGCCCTGACCTTTCACAAATATTTTACCTTCTGTCCATTGCTCTGATTCCGCTCCGCGCTCATACTGAACCTAGATCTATGCGACTAACATCTGTCCTCCTCTTCTTGGCTCTTGCTGGCGTGGCGGTAGCTCAGCCCACGGTCGGCGGCATCGTGAATGGCGCCAGTTTCGTGCCAGGGCAGTCCATCGCGCCGGGCTCGCTGTTTTCGATTTTCGGATCACAATTGGCCGCCGCTCCGGCCGGCGCAGATACCATTCCGCTCTCCACTTCGCTCGGCGGCGTAACAGTAAAATTTGTCAGCGGCAGCACTACCGTCGATGCCCCCCTGCTGTTCTTGCAGTCCAATCAGATTAACGCTGTGGTGCCCTGGAACTTGGTACCGGGTGAAGCAACTGTTACTGTCACCAATGGCAGCGTCGCCTCCGCGCCGGCGTCCGTCAAGATAGGCGATTTTTCACCAGCCGTTTTCGCCATCGGAACTATGGCCGCCGTTCAGAATGTGGATGGATCTCTCGCTCAGCCTGCCGGCAGCATCTCGGGCCGTACCACGCACCCGGCCGCGATCGGCGATGTTGTGATCATCTACGCTACCGGCTTAGGACCGGTCGCGACCACGCCTGCCGAGGGCGATACTCCTGGTGGAACGGTCAACACGCTGCACAAGCCTTTTGTGGCCATTGGAGGCATCAGCGCGGAAATCCAGTTCTCGGGTCTCAGTCCGCAATTTGTCGGCGTCTATCAGTTGAATGTCGTTATTCCCAACGTCGCGCCCGGGGACACCGTTCCAGTTCAGCTATCGCTGGGCGGGATTACCAGTCCCAAGCTCACTATGGCGGTGTCCCAATAGCCGCCATCAGAAAACCGGGCCGTCCCCTTGCTTACGCGCGGGGCTACTCGGCGCTTGGATTGTAGTCCCGCGCGCCAGCAAGGGGACAAATCAAGCGGTCACAGACCTAGTCCTCAATCTGGATCGACGGGCCCTTCTTGCTGCTTTCCTGAGCGGCTCGTCGCTCCACTTCGTGCGCGATAGCAACGAAGGGCAAGCCAGCGTCTCCCAGCGTAACCGGATTCCCGGAATCTCCACCCACCCGCACCGCTGGATCGAGCGCCAGTTCTCCCAAGAAGTGAACATTCATCGTCTCCGCCGTTCTTCTGCCGCCACCATGACTGAAGACGTCGATGCGTTCCTTGCAGTGCGGACACTCCAGATAGCTCATGTTTTCCACCAGGCCGAGAATCGGCACACGCACCTGCAGGAACATGTTGATGGCCTTGCGCGCGTCTTCGAGTGAAACATCGGATGGTGTGGTGACCACAATCGCGCCGGTCAAGGGCGCGGTCTGAATCAGAGTGAGCTGTACGTCGCCGGTTCCGGGCGGAAGGTCGATGATAAGGTAGTCCAGCTCGCCCCAATCCACGCCGCGCAGGAACTGCTGGATCACGCTGTGCAGCATCGGGCCGCGCCACACTAGCGGCTTGTCGCCGGGATTGAGAAACCCCATCGACATGATGCGGACGCCGTTTTTCTCGATCGGTTGAATGCGTTCGCCGATGGCGCTGGGCGCGGTGCGCACGCCCATCATCAGCGGGACGTTGGGACCGTAGACGTCTGCGTCCATCAAGCCCACTTTGTGGCCGAGCCGCGCCAGCGCGATGGCCAGGTTCACCGAAACCGTAGTTTTCCCGACGCCTCCCTTTCCCGAACCAACTGCGATCAGATTCTTGACGCCCGGTATCGGGAGCTTCGGTTGTTCAGCTTGCGTTGCGTTTGGACCCATCAGTTCGATCTTAGAACATAGTCCCATTCCTTCGCGGCCCGTTCACGAAGTTTGGGAACGTCCTCGTCCAGAAGAAAGCCTAACTGCACCAGTTTTTGTGCAGCCGCAGTGATGCGCTCCAGGTAGTCGGCCTTGTTCGGATAGCGCTCTTCAATCGACATCCGTGGATCTTTCCGCAACTCTTGTTCCGCCTTGTTCCGAGGAAACGGAATCCACGATCCGGTCATGCTGTACAATTCCTCCGGCGCGCCGATGCCGTTGCTGCGCAAATTCCAGCCCGTGTAGGACGCGAGCGGTACTTCGACCTCCGGCATCTTGATTCCAGAGGTTTCGTTGCCGTCCATATCCACCTGCGGAACTAGCGTTGGGAAGGGCGCTCCAAGCGTAGGTGGTTCCACGGAAAAATCCAGCGTGTACGCTTCGCGCTTCCGTTTGGGCGTCTCCACTCCCGGGATTTTCGGGAAAGCGTAAGCGCCCAGCATCACCAACTGATCCTTGGCGACGCGCGGATATTCAGAAGCGGGCGGTTCTTTTCCATCCTTGAGCCAAGCCTGCATCGCCACCAGCAAAGCTCGAAGGCCAGTGCGATAGTCGATGACGCTGCTCGGATTTTGCGCCTCCACCGTGCGCGGCGGGATGGAGCCGGAGCCGTGCTGCGATCCCGCAAAGAAATAGACCCGTGTGTCTTTGGCGACCGTCGCATCCCTTGGGCCAATCTCTGTGTGGATCAACGAGGCCGCGCGTCCCCAGTATTCGTAAGAGCCGTTGCTGTAAAAGATTTTTGGCACGACGTTTGCAGTTACTGCCTTCGCCAGCAGGCCATCGTTGTCGGTAAAAGGCGGGATGTCTACTGGATAAAAGACGTTGTAGAACGGATGCCCGTCGCGCGATGGCTGCGCGAATCGAGCGTTGAAGCTGCCGCGTCCGGCGCCCGCAACATGCGCCCACACGCCGTCGAAGACACGGGCGTTCTTCTCATCCTGATTGAAACCGTCGTACAAGAAACTGCGGAGGAAACGGCCGCTTTGTGAAATTCCAAAGCCGAGCGCGCGTTTAATGTAATTGTGCTGGTCCGCCAAAAGAGTCTCCACGCCGCCATGCTTCATGAACGAGACCATGTCGCGCACCGCCGCCGATCCCAAGCCAGCCAGCACCGGATCTTTCGCCTGATAGATCACTTCGTAAATTTTGCCCGGCTCGAAACCGTTCTCCATGGTGACGTGCGTGGCATCGGAAAACCTCCACTTGCCGCGCGCCATGGTGCGCCGCTCGCCATTCACGGTGTCGCGCACCAGCAGCCTGTTCTCTGAGTAGTTCTGATCTGCCACCGCATAGCCAATCTGGTTGCGATCCCCCAGCGAGATCGTGGTGACGCGCTTGTCGCCTTCCCATTCCGATCGCACCAGCCCCAGGATCGGCTGGCCGTTGTTGGTCGCTACTGGAGCGTAAACGCGTAACAGATCCTTGCCTGCTGGAACGTCGAATTCCCACCCAACCCAGACCAGCGTGAATCCACGCTCGAGCAGGAAATTATCGCCAAGCTGGAATGTTCCAAGCAATCCTCTGCCGCCACGGTTCGATATCTCAAACAACGCCGTACCGTTGCCCTTCGCGGAATCGCGCGGCTTTAAAACATCTAGATCAGCGGAGAACTCCACAAGGCCTTCTTCGTTGCGCGGAGCCAGATCGATGTCGGCGATGATGCGGTTGGCGGCAAGTTTCGGATCCACCGCGAAGTGTACCTTGGCGACGATGTGCTCGTAAGGACCAGCCGCGCCGTAAGACGCTCCGTCCAGAGCGTCCGTGCGCTCAACCAGCTCCACACTGGTGACAGCCGCAAACGATGCGCCTGCAAGGACCAGAGTACAAGCCGTGATGCGATGCCACATGTTTGTACATTGTACGGCAAGCCTCCGGCTTGCCACGTGGGGCAGCGCCATGCGCGGTCTTCTGTCTACACGGCCACTCATGGCAGCGCACGGCGCTGCCCCACTGTTACCGCACGCACGATATGCCCGCCCTTATCGCGACCATCGCCAGGTCTGTGTGGAAAGTACCGCGAGATGATTTGCGCTGGCCCCAGATCTTCTATTTCAGAAAATCCGAGAGCCGTCAGCTTAGCCCGAAGCTGGTCCGCTTCGAAATAGTTCACCCACGCTTCGCCCAACTCGGCTACGTGCGCCGCACGCTGCTCGTGGCTGACGTGCATTTCCGCCGGCAACGAATCCGGAGGATCGCTGTAATCGAATACCACATGTGCGCCGTTGGGCAAGCTCGCGATGAAGCCAAGTGTCGACCATGTGGCCTCCGCAGTCAAATACGGCACCACGCCCAGCCAAGTGAAAAAGGTCTGCAGCGCCGGATCAAAACCAGCCGCCTCCAGCCCGTCCGCCAAACTCTGCCGCTCGAAATCCATTGGCGCGAACGTAAGATTAGCTGGTAGTGCGATCGCGGCCTCCTCCAGACGCTTCCGTTTCCAGGTCTGCGTTGCTGGATGGTCAACCTCAAAAATGCGGAGCCGATCTCGAAACGTGCCGCGATACGCATACGTGTCCAGGCCCGCGCCCAGCACAACCAGTTGCTGGACGCCGCGCTCAATTGCGGCCGCGAGCGCATCCTCCGCAAAACGCGTCCTCACGGCGACGAAAAGTCGCATCCTGCGCCCCGAGGAACGCTCCTCTGCCCAGCGAGCCTCGGTGTGCGCATCTTCACCCAGTATCCTCAGCGCCAGGGGATCGGTGAAAATGCGCCCCTCGTCCAGAACCTGATGAGCGGCGCGATGCTTAGCGGCTGCTAAGGCGGTCCTGCTAGGTGTGCCCGCTTCCATATGTAATTACAGTAATATTACGATCGTTTTCGACGCCCGGGTTTACTATCAAGCCAGATAGAGGAGTTTAAGAATATGAGCGTTCACCCCAAGGGCAAAGAAGCCCGCGTTCTCTTCACCTCGGTTTTCGGACCCTACGCCCAGGATGATGAGTTCGGTAGCCGCCGCGTCAACCCCATGGAGCTTTATCACAATCAGGTGACGCGCGCTCAAGGATCCTTCTCGTTGCGGATGTTCCATCGCTCCTGGGGCATCCTTATGATTCAGCAAAATATCTCGGCGCCCTCTACCGTTCTCGATTTTCCCACGCGAGAAAAGTTCGCTAAAGAACTAACGGAAAACCATTACGACATCGTCGGCATCTCTTCCATCATCGTGAACGTCGGCAAAGTACGCGAGATGTGCCGCATGGTGCGGAAGCTTTCGCCCGGTTCCACGATCGTGGTGGGCGGACACGTGGCCGCTATCCCAGGTCTTGCTCAGATGATCGATGCCGACCATATCGTCCGCGGCGACGGCATTTCTTGGATGCGCGCGTTCCTCGGTGAGGACGTGAGTGCTCCCATCCAACACCCACACATTGTCTCGGGTTTCGGCGTCCGCGCCATGGGAATCAAGGTACCGACTGCTCCGGGCCACACCGCGGCTACCATAATCCCTTCAGTAGGCTGCCCGCTGGGATGCAATTTCTGCACCACGTCGGCCTTCTTCGGCGGCAAGGGAAAATTCCTCAACTTCTATCAGACCGGCGACGAGCTGTTCAACGTCATGTGTGAAATAGAATCCTCCATGAACGTACGCTCGTTCTTCATAATGGACGAAAATTTTCTTCTGCACCGCAAGCGCGCCATGGAGCTGCTAGACCGGATGAAGGCCACGGGCAAAGCATGGGCGCTGTATGTCTTTTCTTCGGCGAACGCCATCAGCAAGTACACTATGCGGGAGCTGGTGGAACTCGGCATTTCCTGGATCTGGATGGGCCTGGAGTCTCCCCGCTCGGGATACGCGAAACTGAAGGGTCGCGATACGCTAGCGCTCTCGAAGGAATTGCACCAGCACGGTATTAAGGTGTTGGGCTCAACCATCGTAGGCCTGGAGCACCACACGCCCGAGAACATCCAAGACGAGATTGAACATGCGGTCTCGCATGCAACGGATTTCCATCAGTTCATGCTTTATACGCCGGTGCCAGGCACTCCGCTCTATCAGGAAATGCAGGAGAAGAGCCTGCTGCTGGATGTGGATTTGGCTGACATTCATGGACAGCACAAGTTCAACTTTGAACACGCCGCTATTTCGCGCGACGATTCTCACCGCTTTCTCGACCGGGCGTTCTTGCGCGATTTCGAGCGTAACGGCCCCAGCCTGTTCCGCATCTGCCGCACCACGCTGGAAGGTTGGAAGCGGTATAAGAACGATTCGGATCCACGCGTCCGCGAGCGGTTCCAATGGGAAATCCGGTCTATCAAGTCCGGGTACAGTGGCCTGCTGTGGGCCATGCAGCGGCAACTTCGGTTGACGAATCCGGCCATCAGCCGCGAGATCCGCGATTTGCGGAAGGAAATGTCCTCGGAATTCGGAATAGCCAGCCGCCTGGTGGCCGGCCTTCTTGGACCCGTGCTGCTGTGGACCAGCCGCCGGGAAGAGAAGCGATTGGCCCAAGGCAAGACCTACGAACCCCAGACGTTCATCGAACATCGCAACTGGGTAGAGGCCTGAGCGCCACGCCGGTGAGGCAAATCCGGCCCGTGTTACGCTGTGTCGGGTAGTGGAATTTTGCCAGCAATCCGCCGGTAACTCAGTCCCGTGCAATGATGTCACTAGAATATTCATGTTTATAAAATCCTCGTTTGGCCGGTTGCTCTGATCCTGTTTCCCTTAACCACGGCCAGGTTGTCTTGTTCGGAGGAGAGGGCTATGGCCCCGATTTCACCGACACCTGGGTTTGGGACGGCGCCAATTGGGAGCAAAAATCCCCAGGCTAGTGTGCCGCCAGCTCGCTATGCCTTCGGTCTGGCATAATGATTCCAAGCGCGGACCGTGCTGCTGCCCTGCAATAAACAATCCACCCGAGGTGCTTTGTCCGCGATTTCCGCTGTGTCGAGTTGAGGCATTCTTTCGCAAGGAGCAATGAATAATGAACAAAATCGTGGAGTTCGCTCGTTCGCGCCGCGTCAGTTTGCCCGGCGTGCTGATCCTTCCGTTGTTGACGGCAATGTTGCTCGCGCAGACTGCCGGCAACTGGACGCAGGAATCTCCGCCGGCTAGCCCGTCCGCGCGTGATTTGCATTCGATGGTCTACGACGCCGCCCACGGCCAAGTGGTCTTATTCGGGGGAGTGTTTCCAGGTAACTCGGACCCTCGAGTTAGCAACTTCTTGGGTGACACCTGGATCTGGGACGGGACCAATTGGAATCAAAAGTCCCCGCAAACCAGCCCGCCTGCTCGATACGGTTTCGGCATGGCTTACGATTCCACACAAAGTCAAGTTGTTTTGTTCGGGGGAGCGCTCGGCTTCTACACCAATCTCGGAGATACGTGGGTTTGGGATGGGACCAATTGGACCCAGAAATCACCACAAACCAGCCCGCCTGCTCGAGGCTATTGCCTCATGGCTTACGATGCCGCCCACCAACAAGTGGTCTTGTTCGGAGGCTTCAGCTCGGGTCCACCATTCGTGGCTGGAACCACATGGGGCGACACGTGGGTATGGGACGGCACGAACTGGACCCAGAAATCTCCACAGAGTAGCCCTAGCGCGCGAACCGGTGCAGCCATGGTATACGACGCAGCCCATGGGCAGGTAGTCTTGTTCGGTGGTATCGTTGCGGCGGGTCTGAATGACACCTGGGTATGGGACGGCTCGAACTGGACACAGAAGTTTCCGCAGACCAGCCCGGGTACGCGATCGGGTCACGCCATGGCTTACGATTCCACGCGTGGCCAAGTGGTGTTGTTCTCAGGCAATATCAACGACACTTGGATATGGGACGGCTCCAA
>CABEDY010000431.1_pt1 | contig 17702 bp, 14 predicted proteins | sample 3423171 | NCBI WGS metagenome assembly CABEDY01 (sample SAMEA5534333, study PRJEB31848) | metagenome | biome: tundra; feature: field; material: soil | place: USA | collected 2013-05 | depth 0.15 m | reverse complement strand
CGACCGCCGGTTCGTCTTCGCCGAAGATGTGGGACGCCAGGACTTGTTCTCTAGTCGCTGGGTCCATGATTTCGTTCAGGAGGCGAAGGCCGGTCATGGCATCCTTCGCGTAGAAGGTGGGCGCGGAATAGCTGGGGCCGATTTTCGTCTTAGTGAATTTTTCCGATAGTGCCGCGCCGCCTACCAGCAGCGGGACGCTGACGCCGTTATCTTTCAAATCGCCGCCGGTGATTACCATTTGGTGCGCGCTCTTCACTAGCAAACCCGAGAGTCCGATGGCGTCCGGATGATGTTCACGGAAGGCCTTGATCAGGTCTTCCGGAGGAACCTTGATTCCCAGATTGATCACCGTGTAGCCGTTGTTGCTGAGGATGATCTCGACCAGATTTTTCCCGATGTCGTGGACATCGCCCTTCACCGTCGCGAGAATGATTTTGCCGCGCGCCGAGGTTTCCGACTTCTCCATGAACTGTTCGAGATGCCCCACACCCGTTTTCATTGCCTCGGCGGACTGCAGCACTTCAGCGACAATCAGCTCGTTGTTGTTGAACAATCGGCCGACCTCGGACATTCCGGCCATCAGCGGGCCGTTGATGATGTCGAGCGGCGCCACGCCTTCCGCGCGTTTGCGATCCAGGTCGGAAACGAGGCCGTCCTTTGTGCCTTCGATGATGTAGTTGGCCAGACGCTCGTCAAGCGGAAGGTCGGCGGCTTTTTTCTTCTCCTTCTTGCCTGCTCTACGGAAATATTCGGCGATGGCGGCGATGTGGAATTGATTGACGGCCATCTTTTGCTTGCGGGATTGCTCGCGCCAATCTTCCGGAGCGGTCTTCAGATCGTCTGCGTTGGGATGATCCGCAGGGACCTCGGCGGGCGGCGTGTTGAACAGCAGGCTCTCAGCCAGACGCCGCTCCTCCACCGGGATGGATGCGAAGCGTTCCAACTTTTCGGCATTGACGATGGCGAGATCAAGCCCGGCCTTGGTGGAGTAATACAGGAAAACAGAGTTGACAACTTCGCGCGCCGACGCTGGCAGGCCGAAAGAGATGTTAGAGACACCCAAAATGGTCTTGACGAACGGGATCTTCTCTTTGATTAATCGAATTGCCTCGATGGTCTCCACCGCACCGCCGATATAGTTTTCGTCGCCCGTCGCGCAAGGGAAAACCAGCGGATCGATGATGATGTCTTCGGGCGGGATGCCGTATTTTTCAGACAGCAGCTTCACCGAACGCTCGGCTACCGCCAGCTTCCGATCGCGAGTAAACGCCTGCGCCTGCAGCTTGTCCTCGTCTATGGTTCCGCAGATCACCGCGGCGCCATACGCTTTGGCGAGCGGACAGATCAGCTCGAACTTTTCCTCGCCGTCTTCCAGGTTGATGGAATTGATGATCGACTTACCCTGGCAGTACGTAAGCGCCAGCTCGATGCCCTTCGGATCGGTGGTGTCGATCATGATGGGCGCTTTGATCTTGCGGATCAGCTTTTCGTAGAAGGGAGGGATGTCCTTCATCTCGTCGCGATCGCTGGATTGCAGGCACACATCCACGATGTGCGCGCCGTTTTTGATCTGCCAGCGCGCGATTTCCGTGGCCTCTTCCCACTTGTCTTCGGCGATCATGTTTTTGAAGAGACGGGAACCGATGACGTTGGTTCGCTCGCCGACGATGAGCGGGCGATTGCTGTCCTCAGCCTCCACCAGTTCTTTGTTCGAATAGTAGGCGCGATGCGAGGGCGCCTGTATAGCCCGCGGTCGCTTACCCGACGCCATTTCCGCGATGGCTTTGATGTGCGCCGGCGTGGTGCCACAGCAACCACCCACCAGGTTGAGCCAGCCATGATCGATGAACTTTTCAAGCTGCGCCGCGAGCGAATCCGGCGTCTCCCCGAACTTTCCGTCCGCGTTTGGAAGCCCGGCATTCGGATAGCAAGAGACGCGGAACCTCGACATTTCGTGCAGGCTGCGAATGTGATCCGTCATCAGATCGGGACCAGTGGCGCAATTCATTCCAATGGCTAACAGATCGTTGTTCGCGATGGAGGCATACAGCGCGTCGATCGGCTGGCCGCCCAACATGGTGCCGTTGCGCTCAATGGTCACCGAAGCGACTACGGGAATCGGTACGCCCAGATCGCGCCGGAGCTTCTGCACGGCCAACAGCGCGGCCTTGAGGCTTCCGGTGTCGAAACAAGTCTCGATCAGCAGGAAATCGGAGCCACCTTCGACCAGCCCCTTGGCCTGCTCATAATACGCATCGTGCAACTTCGGGAAGGTGACCGTGGCGGTTATGTTCAGGTCTTTGTTGGTAGGTCCCATGGAGCCGGCGACGAAGCGCGGCTTGGCAGCCGTCCAGAACTCATTCGCGGCCAGGCGCGCAATTTTGGCCGCAGCGTAGTTCAGTTCGTAAGCCCGATCTTCGAGTTTGTTGTCGGCCAGCGCGATGCTAGTTCCGCCGAATGAGTTCGTCTCGACGATATCAGCGCCCGCTTCCAGATACGCGCGGTGGATGTCGCTGATTACATCCGGCCGCGTAACATTCAGAATCTCCGGGCAGTTTTCCCGGCCCAGATAATCTGCTTCAATGCTGAGCGGCACCTGGTGAATCATGGTGCCCATGGCGCCGTCCAGAACCAGAATACGGTCCGCTAAGCTATCGATGAGCGTTTGGACTCGGTCGGGCATTTCGTTTCTCGTTTCTCGTTTCTCGTTTCTCGTTGGCTGCCACGACCGTTCAGGAGCCAGAACGAGAAACGAGAAACGAGAAACGTGTTTACTTACTAGTTTAACCCAAGCAGGGCTAAGCGGTTACGGAGGCGTTCGGAACCGGTTCAACCGCGTTCTCATTGAAGCTGTAACCGAAGCCTCGAACGGCGCGGATCAGGCCCGGATTGGTGGGGTCCGGCTCGATTTTCTGGCGGAGACGCAGAATGTAGACGTCCACGGTGCGATCAGTGACGGCGCGATCATGGCCCCAGACGGCATCCAAGAGCTGCTCGCGGCTGTATACGACGCCTGGGCGGCTCATCAGAAAATCCAGCAGGCGGAATTCGGTGGCTGTCAGGGCAATTTCGCTGCCATGCCGCAAAACGCGGCAACTGGCGCGGTCCAACTCCAGGGCCCCCGCTCGAACAGTTCGAACGGGCACGGTTTGGCTACGGAACTGGTTCTTGATGCGGGCGATCAGCTCGCGGATAAAAAAGGGCTTCACGATATAGTCGTTGGCGCCGAGCTCCAGGCCCAATATCCGGTCGGTTTCAGAGACTTTAGCGGTTAGAAACAGGATGGGAACGTGGGCGAGCTCGGAATGGTTGCGAAGGCCTTTGCAGATGTCCAGCCCATCGGAATCGGGCAGCATGATATCCAGGATCACCAAGTCCGGCCGCTCCCTTCGGCACAGCTCAATGGCGCCCTTGCCGGTCTGCGAACCCGCGAAGGCGAACCCTTCCTTCTCCAGGTTGTACTTCAGTAGACCAAAGAGGTCAGAATCATCTTCGATCAGGACGATCTTCTTCATATGCCCCTCACTTGAAGGTAACCCGATTTTGGTTACAGGTGCATTACAGACGTATTACGGATGGCTGACGGAACGCGCCGTAGCGCAGGGAAGCTGATACAAACCCTTTTCGGCGATGTATTGAGCGACCTCGGGAGGCAGTTCGGGGGGGATTTCTCCGGCCGCGAGCTGGCGCCGGATCTCAGACGATGAAACGGGCAGCGCTACTGTATCCAGCCGATGGACGCGCGCGCCCGGAGGCGAAGCGTACTCGTGTCCGGGCCTAGTCACCACAATGAATTCGGTGAGGCGGAGCAGGTCCTGCCAGCGGTGCCACGTTGCAATTTCGGCGAACGCATCCGCCCCGATGATGAAATACGGCTCTTGCCCGGAGGCCCGCACTCGCCCGATCGTGTCGATGGAATAGCTCTTCCCTGCCCCGGATTCCAGACGCGACACCACCAGACGCGGGTCTCCGTGGCAGGCCAGCTCCACCATTTTGCAGCGGTCCTCATAGCCGGCGCCGGTCTGGTCCGATTTATGCGGCGGATGAGCGGCCGTCACAAACCACACTTGATCCAGATGAAATTTGTCGGCCGCTTCACGCGCCACTGTCAGGTGAGCGCTGTGAATAGGATCGAAGGTTCCTCCGAATAGGGCGAGTCGCATCACGTTGGCGTGGGGCGGACCCCCTGGTCCGCGGTCGACGCCCTCGTCGGCCTCTTGGGGCGTGCATGCGAGTCCTGGGGGACCCGCGCGGACCAGGGGGTCCGCCCTGGGGTCCGCCCCACAAGCAATGCAGAACTAAATGCCATTAAGCGGGCTGCTGTCAGGCTTTAACCGCCTTCGTGGACGCCTTCCAGTTCTTCTCATCCCAGAACAGCAGGCGGCCCTCGCGATAACTCTGTACCGCCAGATTGATGACGGCTTGAGCGCGCGCACCCGTCTCGACGTCCAGATGCGGCTTCTCGCGGCTACGGACGCAATTGATGAAATTCTCGACGTGCGATATCATCATGTCCTTGTCGTCCACGGGAATCTTGATCGGATCCTTGCCGAACTTGGCCAGATACTCGGGCTTCATGGTGGTCCGCTCTTTGGTCTCCCGGTTGTACTGTAGCTCCGGAATTACGGTGATATTCTCGGCGCGGCTCTCGAACTGTCCGTTCTCCACCATGATGATGGTGCCTTCGTGGCCACGGATTAGTCCGGGAATGTGGTGCGAGTTCGCCATGGACGAACTGAGCACTAACGAATGCCCGGCCGGGTAATCGGCTACCAACATGAAAGTGTCCGGGACCTCGCGCTCATCTTTGAAGACATAGATGCCGCCCGTGCCCGTGACGCGCGACGGGAATTGCGGCTCGCCCCAGCAGATCTGCAGCGGCGCCACCACGTGGTAGAAAAGATCGGTCGCGATGCCGCCGGAATAATCCCAGTACTTGCGGAAACGGAAGAATCGATCGGCATCGTAGGACCGCTTGGGCGCTGGCCCCAGCCACATTTTCCAGTCGATGTAATTCTCGCCCTTGCCGTCCGGGCCGGCCTCTGCGTCGATGGGCCAGTTCCACTCGCCCTCGTTGGAGTTGCGGTGATACGAGCCCTGGCTCATGATCATCTGCCCGATCATGCCGTCGGCGATGGCCTTGCGGGCCTTCCACCATTGGTCGCCGGAAGTGGTTTGCGAACCCACCTGGAGGACGCGCTTGGTCTCCTTCACCGTGTTGACCAGTTGCTTGATCTCCTCATTGGTGTGGCACATGGGCTTCTCGAGATAAACGTCTTTGCCATGATCCATGGCATCGAGGGCGATTTTGGCGTGCCAATGGTCGGGAGTTGCGACAATCACAGCGTCTATGTCGGCGCGGTTGATCACCTCCCGGTAATCCAGGTAGCCATCGCACTTGAACCGCTCCGCTTGCGCTTTCTTGCGCTTTTCGTAGACGTCGCAGACGGCCACCACCGCGCAAGCGTTGTTGTTCTTCTCACCGTAGTGATGGAAGACTCCGCCAACATAGGAACCTCGGCCACCCGCGCCGATCACACCGATGTTGATGCGGTCGTTCGCGCCAATGACACGCCCGCTCGTCTTGGCGCCGCGCGCAGCAGCGAATGCAGAACTTGCAACGCCCAGCGATAATCCGACTCCGCCGGCAGTCTTCAGGAAATCTCTCCGGTCCACGGAGTTGTCCGGTTCAGACATGGAAACCCTCCCCATTGGGATTTGTATTGGATTTCAGTTTAACTCTAAACAGTGGCTGGTTGCTGGTGCGTAACGGAAGGCTGCGATGTTTCGTCTTCGTAGGGGTATGAGCTTGCGGGTTGTCATGTTTTTGATGGCTGGGTTGCTGCTTGCGCAGAAGATACCGCCGGCTATGTTCAATGGGACGGTGCATGGGGTCTCGAACAAACAGATCACCATTGAGAACGAGAGCGGCAACCTTTTGGACTTCGACATCAACCGTAAGACGCGTCTGATGCGCGGCAAAACCCAGATTTCGCCGTCGGATCTGGAAAAGGGAGAGCCGGTAACCATCGAAGCCCGGCAGGAGATGGGACGCTTCCTGGTGGCTCTAAGCATTACTGCGCAGCCGAAATCTACCGAACCGCGACCGTGAGGGAGTCGGTGCCTTTACTCGTACTTTTCAAACTCCAACTGATCGCCCGCCGCGGTCTGCGTTTCCGCCGCTCGGCCGCTGGGGAGTTCCAGCACCGAGTGCGCGAACAGGCTGACCGCCATGCGCCAGCGCGGCATCGCGGGCCTTACCTTGAGCACTTTTTTCTTCTTATCGAGAAACAATACATCGATCGGAAATTTCATTCCGATGGTATGCACGGCCTCGCAGGGTGCGATCCACAAACCTTCGCCGGGTTCCAATCCCGTATGTTTCAGCAGACCGGTACGACGCTTGGCGCTGGTATCGGCGATATCCGCGCGGTCCGCCACGAGAGTGTCCCTGGATTGATTGCGGATGCGCAGCTTGGCCAAATTGTTTCTATCATAACGAATGATGAAACGCTGCCAGTGGGCCACCAACGAACTTTCCATCGTTTATCACGATCAGGAGTGGGGCGTCCCGATCCACGACGATCGCACGTTGTTCGAGTTTCTGATCCTCGAAGGCGCACAAGCCGGTCTCAGTTGGGACACCATCTTGCGAAAGCGGGAGAACTACCGGAAAGCCTTCGATGGATTCGATCCCGCCAAGGTGGCGCGCTACGGCGCGAAAAAAACCAAGCAATTGCTCAATGATCCCGGCATCGTCCGCAATCGTCTGAAGATCGCGGCGGCGATTCAAAATGCCCAAGCGTTCCTGGCCGTCCAAAAAGAGTTCGGGAGTTTCGACGCCTACATCTGGCAATTCGTGGGAGGCAAGCCGAAGAAGAACCAATGGCGGGATTCGAAGCAATTGCCCAGCCGAACCCCCGAATCCGATGCAATGAGCAAAGATCTCCAGCGCCGCGGCTTCAAATTCGTAGGCACCACCATCTGCTATGCGTTCATGCAAGCAGTCGGCCTTATGAACGACCACGCGCCTGGCTGTTTTCGACGCTCACAAGTCACCGAACCGAAGAACTGAACAACCGAAGAACCGAAGAACCAGCTTACATTTCCCAGACAATTTATTTGCACGGAATTTGCGCCGTTTATGGTGTGCGATGACAACTGATCGCGGATAAGGCCGTATTCTGACATCACTATGAAACATTCACTTTGGATTCTCTCAACCATCTTTGCGGTGACCGCTCCGGCTGTCGCCGCCGACACAGTGTCACTTAAATGGAGCGAACTTGCACCCCAAGTTGAGGGTCGTCGGCTGAGCGTTACCACCAACGACGGAGTCAACGCGCACGCGCGCTGCCTACGCATAGAGGGCGACAACCTTGTTCTGGAAAGCCCCTCGCCAGCCGGCCAACTACTCAAACTGGCGCGCCAGAAGGTTAAATGGATTCACGTTGACGGCAGAGAAGGGCACAACCTGAAGCGCCTGAAAAAGGACACGGGATCGGCGCTTCACTGGTTGACCGGCGCTATATTCACCCCGCAAGCTCTCGTCGGACTGGCCGGGACGCCGGTGGTCGCGGCCTACTTTGTGGCCGTTGTACCTTTCTGCGCCGTCGGGGACCTGCTGGTTCGAGGAAAGCCATCGCTGGACATCCGAATAGTAAACTAATGCTGGCATGGCTTCCGGACCACAGCGGCGGCGGGTAACGATTTTTCTGATTTCCGTCCTGATTCCCGCCGTCGTTCTTACCGGCGTGGCCATTCAACTCTACAGGCAGCAACAAAAACTAATCGTGCAGGAGCTGGAAAAACATTCCGATCAAGCGCACACAGCCGCCGAAATCCACTCGGTGTATCGCGAGAGCAATCTGCGCTTTGCCTTTTATGGATGCGCGGTGTTCCTGGCGCTCTCGGTGACTTTATTTTGCCGCTATGTGGTGTGGCAGGACTACCGGCGTGAGACCGAGCTGGCCGACCTGCGCTCGCAATTTGTGGCGCACGTGTCGCACGAGTTGCGCACGCCGCTCACCAGCATTCAGATGTTCGCCGAAACATTGGCGCTGGGGCGCGTCGCTGATCCGGAGAAGCAGCGCGAGTATCTGGAGACCATCGCGCGGGAGAGCGAGCGCCTGGCGCGGCTGGTGGATCAAGTGCTGGCTTTCTCGAAGATCGAACAAGGCCGAAGCGATTACCGGCTGCAGGTGCTAGCTCTGGTACCGATTGTCGAAGCGGCGGTGCAAGCCGTTGGTCCATCCCTGGCGCAACAAGGATTTGCTTTTCGCCGGGACTATTGCGGCTGCGCTCCCATAGTCCGTGCCGATGCGGACGCGTTGGAACAGGCTATCTTGAATCTGCTGACCAATGCGATGAAATATTCCAGCGATTCGCGCGACATCGAGCTCCGTCTGCGCCAATCGGGCGGCGAAGCCATTGTCGAAGTGCTGGATCAAGGCGTCGGCGTTCCCGAGGAACTAAGGGAACGGATCTTCGAGAAGTTCTTTCGGGCTCCCGTGAGCGCGGGCTCAGTTCCGGGCGTGGGCCTAGGATTAACGGTGGTGGCGCATGTCGCCGCGGCGCATGGTGGCAGGGTAGAAGTACGCAACAACGAACCGAAAGGATCGGTATTCTCGTTAATTCTGCCGATAGACCAGAAGATATGAATCGTGTGCTGGTAGTGGAGGATGAAACCGCGATTCTGCAGGGCCTGCGGGACAATCTCGAGTTCGAGGGATACCAGGTATTCACAGCGGCCGACGGAATCGCTGGCATGGAGCTGATCCGCAAGCACGATCCGCACCTGATTGTACTTGACCTGATGCTTCCTCGCTTAAGCGGCTATGAGCTATGTCGCAAACTGCGAGCGGAAGGCATCCACACGCCGATCCTTATGCTCACGGCGCGCGGCGAGGAAGCCGACCGCGTCCTGGGCCTGGATCTTGGCGCCGACGATTATGTCACCAAGCCATTTTCGGTGCGGGAATTGATGGCGCGCGTTCGAGCGCTGCTTCGCCGCAGCGCTCCCGGCGCGGACCTGCCGAACGAAATCGAGTTCGGGGATGTGCGCGTCGATTTCGTGCGCTATGAAGCTTTCCGCGCCGGCAGAAAGGTGGATCTCACGCGCAAGGAGTTCGGATTGCTTCGGCTATTGGCCGCGAAGGAAGGCGCCGTGGTTACGCGCGATGAACTACTCGAAAAGGTGTGGGGATACGACGCAACACCGACCACGCGCACGGTGGACAATCATCTGGCGGCCCTGCGCGCCAAGCTGGAGCAGGACGCGGGTGAGCCATGTCATCTGGTGACAGTGCACGGTGTTGGATATAAATTCGTGCGTTGAAACCCGTTCTTCAGTTCTTCGGTTCTTCGGTTCTTCGGTTCGTTGTCCTCTTGCTGGGAAGCCCTGAAGAAATAGCAACGACCGGTCGCTTACGCTAGCGGTGTTACCGAGCCGCGACCGTGAGGGAGTCGGTGCCTGCGCTGATTTTTTCACGGGTCTTTATTGATGGGACCTCGCGCGACTAGCGCGTTGACACGCCCGCTAAATCAGTCGACACCAACTCGGGGGCTACCAAGAACGCGGGGAATGATGGTGGATCTTTTTGGAAATAGACGTTGTAGCGGCGCACGAACGCCGGCGGCGGCGTTTGATCCGATCCGTTCAGTAACGTGGGTAGGATGCCGTTTGCGAAGTACATGTCCAGCTCACGCTTTTCCTTGGTCAGAACCTTGCCGCGATGTTCGCACTGGAAGAAATCCTTCACGCGCGAATACGTTCGTTCGGACAGATTGATTCGGTTAGCTTCCCCGCTCGACTCCATCCTGGAACTGTAGTTCACCGTATCGCCCCAGATGTCGAAGGCAAATTTGTTGATGCCGACCACGCCCGCGATCACAGGCCCCGTGTGAATGCCGATGCGCACCTTCCATTGCGCCAGCCGATCCGGACGCTGGCGCTCGCGCACCGCTTCCAGCATCTCGAACGCGGCCATTACCATATCCACCGGATGCGCCGGATTGCGCAGGGGCAAGCCGCTGATGCACATATAACTGTCGCCGATGGTCTTCATCTTCTCCAGGCGATAGCGCGCCACAATCTGATCGAAGGCCGTGAAGTAATCGTGCAGCAGCTCCACTAGTTCCTCGGCCGCCAGCTTCTCGGTGGAAAGCGTGAACCCGACGAAATCCGTAAACAGGATGGTGACGTCTTCGAAATACTTGGGAGACACCAGCCCTTTCGCGCGAAGCTCATCGGCCACCTCGCCCGGAAGGATATTCAGCAACAGCGATTCCGATACGCGTTTTTCGATCATCAACTTCTCACCTGCCCGCACCCGCTGAAGCACTGTGGACAACAGACTCGATATCGATTTGAGAACGGTCTCAGAAAAAGCCGTGCCAGCCAACCCCAGACTCCCGATTTTCTCGCCGCCTACCTCGATGGGAATTATCGAAACTCCCTGGGCGAGGCCACTTCCCGAGCGAAGCGCTTCATCGCTGATCGCATCGCTCGCTCCTGCGCGATGGATTTCATTACTGGCCTGCAAGTAGAACGCAGCTCCGGGAACACCAAAAATTGGAATGGCCTGATTGATCGCAATCCAAACCGTGGTTTGAAGACTATCGCTCGCGAGCATGGCTTGGCCAAATTCATAAAGCCGCTCCGTCTCACGCTTTCTTTCCAGCGCCTCCGCGGCACGCTTCCTGGCCGTAAGCGCAGTCTGGCTGACCACGATCGCCGTGATCAGAAATCCCGCAACGGCCACGTAGGATTGCGGATCGGTTGCCTTCAGACTGTAAGCGGGTTCCTGAAAGTAGTAAAGGAAGCCGACGGCGGCAGCTATGGACGCGAGGATAGTCTCCAGGCGGTCCCAGCGCACCGCGAAAAACAGGATCGCCAAGAGCAGCGTATAGGTAACGGTGGTGTTGCGCAAACCGAGGTGAAAGTGAAACTCAGTGAGCAGCAAAACGCACACAATCGCAACGGCCGCGATTACTCGCAAGGCTCTCCCGAGCCACGCACGCGTCCACAGCATATATAAGTGATCGGACGGGACTGGCCGTTCCGTTAGGTGGATGAAAACGAGTTTAAGCCCGCTGTTGCGGCATGGCAGGTATCGCCGGCCGATTAAACATCGCTTCCGTCTCCGGATTGAGGAGCACCCAAAAGCCGTAAATCCCCAATGCGGTTCCGAAAGGAATGTGGATTAGGTCGAGTGCGGAAATCACAATCACGGTGATACGCGCCCAGGACCTGAATTGGAGCAGCCCTATGCCGCCTACCAGGCCGGGAAGCCCTATCACCAGGCACAGGACACACACGAAAACGCCGATAGCTGCCAGCACCGGGACCGCAACCGCGGCATCCTCGGAATGATCGGATGAACCTACAATTCCCGCGATGCCGCCCATCACAGCCAGGCAAATCAGCCCGCCCAAAACGCAGAGCGCGCCGAAAACTATGTGGAGAATACCAAGTACCTTTACATGCTGCGCCATATTCCCCTCCCAGTGACTCGATCCCTCCGACATTACTATACGGATAAGGCGCGCGCAAGTTCCCGTTACTTGTCGAATGTGATCTTCGACTCGGCCCCGAACTTCTTGTATTGGCTATAGCGGATGATCATGCGTATCCGCTGTGGACCGTCGCGAAAGTACAGCGTATCGTCGCCATAAGTAGTCACCGGAAACCAGAAGTTGCCGTCCATCTTTTGCCGCAAAGTGGTGAAGTGAATAAACAGATTCTCGGTCTTGGTGGTCCGGATCTGCGGAACGGCTTGCCCTTCGCTGCGGATGATCGAGTAGTCTTTTTTGTCCACCCACAACATGCCTTCGAACAGCCGCTGGCCCTGCAGGATCTGGCGAGGCTGGATCTGGATGACATAGCAATCCACTCCGTCCATGCTCTCTTCGCCTTTGAAACGCGTCTCATACAAAAACAACTGGTCCCTGGTCAGCAAGAACGGCTGGACGTCGCGGATGTCTCGAAAATCCTCTTCAGTCAATGCGATCCTGTGGAGGTTGTTAAAAGGCCGGTCGATCATCTGCTCGGTGCGCTCTTGTTTCGGCGAGAAGATGATGTCGCGCTGTTCCCAATAACCGCCCACGATCGCGCCCCGATTGTCGAATTCGTCGATGGTCAAACTCTGGCGATACGTGTAGTTGGCCTGGGCTTGGGACGTTTCCGTTTCGCGCTGGGCCACACGTTTGGTCAGATCGGCCGGTGGATCGTCCGCGCCCCACACGGCTAAACAAACCGCCGATGCTAAGATGAAGCGAATGCGCCAGTTCCTGACGACGCTTGTCGTGGTTTGGACGGCCGCCTCAATCGCCACTTACGTATACTCCCAACAACAGAATATACCCTCCTCGCTCGCGATCGCAGTGCTGCCCGCGTTTCTGATTGAAGCAGTTTTCTACCTGATGCCGGGGTTCGGAGAGGTCCGGAAGGCCTTCGACCGGTTGGGCGGGAAGCCTCTTCGAGCCGCGCTTCTGGCCGCCAGCGCCGTCGTCCCCTATCTGGTGGAGGCTCCCCGAACCGGCACGTTCCGGCTTGCTTCCTTCGTCGCTTTACTGGCAGTGGTGCTGGCCGCGGCGTTCTGGTACGCGTGGATCCGGCCCGGCATGTTGGCTGATTTATTGTTCCTGGCCTTGATCGCCGCGGTCTATCTGAGCAAGCTCTTCAATCAGATCTATGGGCAACCGGCGCCGCACGTTCAGCTTGCCATCCTGGGACAACTGATGTGGATCCGGCTCGGCATCATGGCAGTGTTTTCATTGCGCTCGCTCCCGGACCCGCGCTTCGGTTTCGTGCCATCGCGATCGGACTGGCGTATCGGCTTCCTGTACTATCTGTTTTTCCTGCCGGTGGGCGGCGCGATCGCTTACTTCTTGCGATTCGCCAGATTTCATGCTCCGGCGATGGAGTGGTGGAAGGTGGCCCTGCTCGCGCCGGGAATGTTCCTCGCGTTTCTGTGGGTGGTGGCGCTGTTTGAAGAATTCTTTTTCCGGGCCTTTTTACAGCGTTTGCTGGCAGGAGCGCTGGGAAGCGAGATCGGAGGCTTAACCGTGGCCTCCGTGCTGTTCGGCCTGGCGCATTTGTGGTTTCGCCATAGTTTTCCAAACTGGCGATTCGCCATTGTGGGAGGGGTGAGCGGCATTTTCTATGGCCTGGCGTTCCTGAAGGCGCGAAGTGTCCGGGCAGCGATGGTGACCCACGCACTGGTGGTCACCACCTGGCGCATGTTTTTTTCGTAGCGTAGCGCACGCACTCTTGCGTGCCGTGTTCGCACTCCTGCGAACACACGTGTACAAAGACATTCAGGCGTTCACACGAGTGTGAACGCGGCACGCGGGAGCGCGTACGCCACATTTACTTCGTAATACCCACCTGGCTCATCAACCACGCGTATTCGAAGGCTTGCTCCTTCAGCCGATCGTAGCGGCCGGAAGCGCCGCCGTGGCCCGCGCCCATGTTGACTTTCAGGAGCAGCGGGTTGTTATCGGTTTTTAGTGTCCGCAAGCGAGCGATGTATTTCGCCGGCTCCCAATAGCCAACCTGGCTGTCGTTGAGACTGGTGGTTACCAGCATCGCCGGATAAGCACGCTTCTCCAGGTTGTCGTAAGGACTGTAGGTTTTCATGTAGTCGTACGCGGCTTGCTCGTTGGGATTGCCCCATTCCAGATATTCGCCTACTGTGAGCGGCAAGCTCGCGTCCAGCATTGTGTTCACCACGTCCACGAATGGTACGGCAGCATGCACCGCGCGAAATAAATCAGGACGCAGATTCACCACCGCGCCCATCAGCAAACCACCCGCGCTGCCGCCTTGAATCACCAGACGATCCTTCGACGTCCACCTCTCCTTGATCAGATATTCGGCGCTGTCCACAAAATCGTAGAACGTGTTTTTCTTTTTCATGAGCATGCCGTCGTCGTGCCAGGCCTCGCCCATTTCGTCGCCGCCCCGTATATGAGCGATCACGTAAACCATGCCCCGGTCCAACAGGCTTAGCCGCTGGCTGGCGAAGGTGGCGGGCATGCCCGCGCCATAGGAGCCGTAGCCATACAAGAACAGTGGCGCAGTTCCGTCCCGCTTGAATCCCTTCTTGTACACGATGGACAGCGGCACTTTCGTGCCATCCCGAACGGTGGCCCATGCGCGCTCGGAAACATACTGCGTGGGATCGTAGCCGCCCAGCACCTCTTGCTGTTTCAGCAACGTCGTCTTGTGTGTCTCCATGTCGTAATCGAAAACGCTGGAAGGCGTGATCAGGCTGGTGTAGCTATAGCGAAAGACGTGCGTGTCGTATTCGGGATTGCCGGCTGGAAACGCCGAGTACACCGGCTCGGAAAAGGTCATGCTATGCCATTGGCCCGTCCGGAAATCCAGCATCCGGACTCCATTCAGCGCCTTTGATTTTTCAATCACCACGGCGAAGTTTTTGAACAAGTCGACAGCCTGCACCAGCACGTCGCTCTGATGCGGGACGAAAACCTTCCAATTCGTGGAACTGATATCCGATTCAGGCGTGGTCAGGATCTGGAAATTCTTCGCATTCTTGTTAGAGCGGACATAAAACAATCCCTCGCGATGATCGATGTCATAGCGGTGTTTCTTTTCGCGCGCCAGGAACACGTGAAAATCGCCGCGCGGTTGATCCGAAGCCAGATAGCGTGCCTCCGTGGTATCGGTGCTGTTGATATCCAGGATGATGAATTTCTTGTCACGCGTGCGGCTGCTAGAAATGGTGTACAGCTCATCTTTTTCTTCGTAAATCGGATCGTTCCCGGTAGCACCCAGCGTGTGCCGCCAGAGATGATCGGAGCGTTTAGTAACAGCGTCTTCCGTAGTCAGGAACAGGGTCTTGTTGTCGGAAGCCCATTCGAGCGACGTTACGCGCTCGGCAGTGTCGGCGAGCGTCTGGCCGGTGCGCAGATCCTTTACGTGCAGGGTGTACTGCCGGTAACCGGTGACGTCGGTGGTATACGCCAGCAGATTCGAATCGTCGCTGACCTGGAAGCCGCCCAGGCCGAAGAACGTGTGCCCTTTCGCGGCCTCGTTGCCGTCCAGCAACACTTCTTCAGGCGCGTCCATGCTGCCTTTGCGCCGGCATTGAATGGGATATTGCTTGCCTTCTTCGGTGCGCGAATAGTAGAAATAGCCGTCGCGGCGGGTGGGCACCGAGAGGTCGGTCTGCTTGATGCGGCCCAGCATTTCCGTATACAGCGCCTCTTCGAACGGCTTCAGACCTTTGGTCATCGCGTCGGTGTAGGCGTTCTCGGCCTTCAGATACTCGACCACCGCCGGATTGGATTTGTCGCGCAGCCAAAAGTAGTTATCGATCACAGTGGCTCCATGCCTCTCTTCGCGGTGCTCAATGCGGTTAGCGACCGGTGGCGTGTCGGTAGAGCCACCCAGGACGATCCAGCTCAAGCCGAGGACAAGTATTGCAGCGATTTTGGGGCGATTGCTTTTCATAGAACCCTTCTTTTTGGCCGCGGATAAACGCTGATGAACGCGGAGTTTTTATCTGCGTTTATCTGCGTTCATCTGCGGCTAATTTTAGCACTGGTGGGCCAGTGACGAATCGCCCTCGACTACGACCGCCGGCATCGGCATCCGGAATCGCGCCGTGAAGTGGACCGTGCTCCCTTTTCCTGGCTCGCTCTCCAGCCAGATTGAGCCGCCCATCAACTCCACCAGCCGCGCTGAGATCGTGAGCCCGAGTCCCGACCCGCCGTAGCGCCGCGTCATCGACCCATCGGCTTGAGAAAATGCCTGGAAGATTACTTTCTGCTCGTCCTTGGCGATGCCGATACCGGTATCTCTTACCGCGAACTGCAGTGAAACGGCCTCGGCGCTAATGGATTCGACTCCCACTCGGACCTCCACGGCGCCGGCAGGCGTGAATTTGATGGCGTTCCCCACCAGATTGGTCAGGACTTGACCGAGGCGTGTGGGATCGCCTGTCACCTGGTCCGGCACTCGCGCCGCGATGGAGTGAGTCAGTGCCAGCCGTTTTTGCGCTGCCTGTGGCGCGAAACCCTTGATCGCCTCGCGTACCAACTTGTGCAAATCGAACGGAACCTGCTCGAGATCCACTTTTTCCGCCTCCATCTTGGAGAGGTCCAGAACATCATCCAGCAGGTGCAGCAACGCATCGGCGGAGTTCCGCGTGGTCTCCAGCAATTCGCGCTGTTCGCGGGAGAGTTCCGTATCGAGAGCCAAATCCGTAGTCCCGATGATTCCGTTCATGGGTGTCCGCAGCTCGTGACTCATATTCGCCAGGAAGCTGCTCTTGGCGCGATTCGCGCCCTCCGCCATCTGCATGGCCACGACAAGCTGCCTCCGGTGATTCAGCGCTTTCCGATATTCGCGGTTTAGATGCCGGCCTTGAATCAGGGATAGCCCCACATACACGATCGTGATGAAGGCCAGCAAATAGCCCTGGTTCCCGCCCACGTACAGGTCGGCCACGATGCATGGCACGAGCATCGGCAGAACGTGTAAGTTCAGATACAACATGCGCGGCGTGAACGGAACCAGCCCGCCGGAACTAATTCCCACCACGCAGAATGTCAGCAGCACGGAGTTCCAATTGGAAAAGCCATACGCCACATAACTGAAGCCCGTCATCGAGCCCCAGGCTGCCGAAAAGATCAGAAGACACGCGCTGAACGCGATCCTCCACTTTCTGGGATGCTGCGGATAAATGTCACTCTTACGGAGCACCAGGAACAAGCGCGTGACGCACGCAGCCATCGTGAGAACACCGAAAATTGAGGATACCAGCGGGTGCTGGACGAAGTATGTCCCCGCCAACAGGACAAACTGCACCGTACCCAAGCTGGCCCAAATGCCTGGGACGGTCCGGCGGGCAATGTCAGCATCTCGCTGAATCGCCAGGTCCGCAACTTCGCCGAGTTGCTGGTTTTTGGATGACACCTCCCGATCTATCGGCAAGTGGCGGGAAAAGCTTGAGTTAGCTGTCTCCTTGCGGAGAAGTTGAGAAAATCGGCAGGATCGCGAAAGCATCGTTTCTCGTTTCTCGTTTCTCGTTGGGTGCGCTCGATAGTGCCTAACGAGAAACGAGAAACGCCGCTTACCGCGCAACCACTTGAACGCTCTCCAGCGCGTCATCCGACACTCCCAACTTAACGCCTTGGCCCTTACAAGCGGCCAGATCGTCGGGGTTGTAGACTTCGCAGGGCGGCTGATCGAGCCACGCCACTGCGATGTAGTTGCCTGGCGCCACTCCGTGGATGAGAAAATTCCCGTACTGATCAGCATAGGCGAGTCTGTACGCTTGCGAACGCCCAATTGGAGGATCGGGAATCAGCAGAACGCTGGCGCCCGTAGCCACCACGCTGGAATCGGCCGCTGTCACGGCTCGCCCCAGCACTTTGCCGCCTCGCGTGCACAACACCACTTCCATCTCTTGCGCCTCCGCGCCCGGTTCTGCTTCGAGACCGCTAGCCAGGTGATCGTTCTTACCCACGCGGACCGCCTCCAGATACACATCCTCGGGCGCGTTGAGAACTTCCAGATCGTAGGTCTCCTGCGGCTGAAATGGAAGGCTGAACTCGAGATTCTTTTCCACGTTGGCGCGCACGGGGGAAGCCGTAGCGCGCCGCGGCTGCAGTTCCACCCCGAGGCCTGGAAGCTGGATGGACTCGTCCCCGTCCACTACGATCTTCCC
>CABEDY010000425.1_pt1 | contig 17837 bp, 21 predicted proteins | sample 3423171 | NCBI WGS metagenome assembly CABEDY01 (sample SAMEA5534333, study PRJEB31848) | metagenome | biome: tundra; feature: field; material: soil | place: USA | collected 2013-05 | depth 0.15 m | reverse complement strand
TGTGGCATCACCCGACATCAAGATTCGGGTGTGCCTGGAAGAATTATATGAACCCACAAACCCGTGCCATCATCCTGCGTTTGCCTGAGTCAGTCATCGACCGTCTCGACAACGCCGCCCATTCCTTACACATGAGTCGATCCGCATACATTCGACGCTGCGTCGTCCGTGGCTTGGAGCACACTGAGATCCACGAACTGCCATTGCTGGAGCACCGGGCGATCAGGCAAGCATTGACCCGCTAGGAGACCACAATGAGTTACGCACTGAATCAACTCGCCCATTCCAAATTGCTGCCCCCGTCCGTCTCGGCGGCGATTCTAGCTGGCAATGCGCTACCAGTCCCGGAGTTGACGGAACATCTACTCACGACCGCTATGGACGCACACTTCATGATCGCCGGAGATCCGAAGGCTTCGTGGATCGACAAGAGGCTGTCACACCAAAATCTTGTGACGACGTTCATGCTGGCGTTTCTGTTGGAACAAATGCTCGGCCCGGAAAACGATAGAGCTGGAACGACGGTGATGTGCGGGAGAAAGTCATGAGCGACAAAAGTTCCGCCCTGACGCCAGAAGAACGGGAACGACTGAACTGGTGTCTTTGACCGAATAAGTCAAGATATACTTCAGAAACCTTTTTTGTGTTCGTTTAATTCGGGATGACCAGAAAAATTTTGGTTCGTTTTATTTGACCTGTCCTTCTATCTCAGAAATCGCTGAGAATTGACAAATCCCCGATCCGTGGTCAAATGGGTTCAGCCGCAAGGGAGCGGCAATAACTTGACACCAACACCAACAATAAAACGATATAAAGTCACAATGCAGGTAAGCAGAACTTACACACTCTGGGTGAATGCCGAATCTGAAGATCAAGCGGAAGGACTAGCCGAAGAACATGAGGATTTAGATTCCTGCCCCAGATCCGAGGATACGACAACCATCGCTGAAGAGATAGGCATTGCCGTTGACGATGCCGAAGTAGGCGTGCTATGACCCTACAAGAATGCTACGCACAGGTGGACACTGCCGCCGAACTTGGCCTGCCGATTGAACTGATGCCTGAGTTCTATCGTCTCCTGGAGACTTATATGGAGAAGAATTTTGATAATTGGCCAATGGGTCTGACAATATGGATGGATCGCCGGGGAGACCTGGGCTATCTTTATATCTCGGAATCCATCGCATCTTGGATGCGCATCGAATATGGCCTCATCGACGACGAGAAACAGGAATTAGTGAACTGGCGGAACGCAATCGAGAGAGCCGACCAAGTATGACCGCACCACAAAAATATGAACAGGCCCGCTGGTGGCGCAGCCGAGCATGTTTTGGTTGCCGTGGCATCAAAGGATATAAACCTTGCCACAGGCCCGAGTCCTGTCAAAGACATTTTGATAGAGCCGACGCATTAGTGGCCGAAGCAGACGCCGAAGCATTAGGGAAGAGGAGAGCGGCATAAAATGACACCAAACTTACAAATCCGTCTCGACATCGAAAACATGCGCTATCAAGTCGTCCATGCGTTCATGGATCGCAGCGTGGAAATCGAACACGAAATTTCAAAAACTCTCGACGCCCTTCTCAAAGATTTTGATTTTGCAACTCTTGTTCGACAAGAAGCGGACAGAGCAATGCGAGATGCGATCAAAGCACCGGCTCCCTTTTGGAAACCTGTGTATCTACTTTCAACGACTTAGATGGAGATGGCGGCTATGGAAAAAGCGGAGGTATGCGCTCTGGTTCAAAAACGAAAACCCGATCTCCCCGGTCGCTTGGCGTCCATGAGGGATCGGGTCTAAGAAGGCATGCAGCTAGTATGCCTGTGGTATTCTTTAAGAAGCTCATTGTGAAACTATCCTTTCGCATTCGAGTTAGGGTCGGTTCGATGTTTCCGTTGACCCGATGCCAAAGGTAGAACAATCTTGTATTCGACCGAACTTGATTCTCCGTTGGTGTAGGACGATAGCGCCACAGCATACCACCCGGCCCGCAATGAGCCACCAGTAGCAGCCGTACAATGCAGTTCCGGTGCGGAAAGTTCCAAATCAGGAGCACTAGAGGCAACGGGCTGCTTGGAAACCGGCGTCACTTCCAGGGTGACTGTGAAGTCGGGGAATCCGTTGTTCGTCCATCTCCAGCCATTGATCTCTACGATCTTCAGTCCTTTGGATTTCAGATCAGCATCAATGAAAGACTCAATGTCGGACTTGCTTGACCACCCGCTTCGCAAAGTTGGACACCAGACGAACCGGCACTTTCATGGGTTCTCTTCTTTACTGAAATAAATCATGCTTCATTGTTTTCACAAGGCGATCAGCAACTTTCCGCTCTCCACCTCGTCGGTACCCCGTGAATAGTAAACTACGGTCACCGGCTTCACCGGCCCATATCATTCGCTTCTCTGCTACGTTGAGTAAACGGACGTTCCCTTCGTTCTTGCTCCGGTCAAGATGAAGTCTGCGTCTTTTTCATCCGTGGTGACAATTACCGGAGCCGTAGCGGTAACCGGCGGCGGTGATGCCAAATCACCCACGTCAAATTGGACTGCGTACTTATTCGCTTTGCGTCCTTGCGTCGGCAACAATTTTCTCTGAATCTCATTCTCAATTTGCGAAATATATGGACGCAACGTAAAGGTGACTAGGTTGATTGCTAATTGTTCTGCGGAAGAACTAGAAAGTCGAGTTGTGTCGCCAAGGAAATGTGGATCAACGCCCCAGATGGCTGCGATCTCAGTTCTCTGATACGCTCTCGACTTCAAAACTTCTAGTTGCTCCAGGTTGAGCGTCATCGGGATGTATTCCCATTCGTTGCCATTGAGAAAAGCCGTCTTCGCAAAATTCGATCCGGTCTGATTGGCGTTCCAGCTTTCACGAGCATTGATGATGTCTTTGTCGTCGAGCGCTGCCTTTGACATCATAATTCCGCCAGGTGTTGAGGAGTTCGCAAACACTCTACCTGCTGTCTTAGTCGCTGCCCGTGCAATCCCTAATCCCTCACGATGCAATTCAACCGGCGACAGACCGACCATGCCACCAAGTGAGAATAATCTGAAATGCAAAATCTCATCAGCGTTGAATGTGCGTATCTGGCCACACCGCACACGGCGTGTCTTGGTGGTTCGGCGCATCAACTGCCGGTGTAACGGTCACCAAATCGCATCGGCCTGGGCGTCGGTAATGGTTCCCGTGCGAGTGGCGTAGTCTTCTAGTTTTAGGAACGTCGGCACGCTTAGCCAAAGGCACAACTGCGCTCGCTGTTCGTGGGTCATCGCTCCCATGAGCGGGGATCTGGACGGATTCATTGCAGCCGAAATCATCAAACAAAAACTCACCCGGCAGCGGTTGAACTTCCCAGTCGTGTTAGAGCAAACGGAACAGGCATGTCTGCTTTCCATTGACGACAAGCTAGGAACGATCAAGGGAATTGCAATTTGGTTTCTGAGATGAGATAGATGGGACTTGCAAATTACTTACTTGAACCCAAAAAACTCTTGTCAGGTCTCAGTTGCAATTTACAAGTCCCATCTATCATCTCCATCTATCATCTAAAGTAGATACGCATCTTTAAATCTTTGTCAATACCTTGACATATCCGGCCATTATTGTTAGTATGGGTCAGGTGCCGGTTTGTTGTATCGTTTTCCTTTGGAACCGGCACGCTGAGCGTCGCAGGGCCTAGTGAAAATGTCATAGCCACTTCGGACTGCGCCGCAACCCTAACCCATCGGCGTCAAGCTGCTGTGCATTTCATGATCGTCCGTGATGTACTCATTGGCCAGATGCAGATAGATCATGGTCGTCCTAATGTCTGCGTGACCCATAATTCTTTGCAACTTACGTTGACTGGTGTTGCTAACATCAATACTACAATTGTCGGCAAGTACCTGAGGGTTGTCGCCCTGCTCGATTCGGATTGTGCTCTTCGTGCTCACTGGTCGGTTGGTTTTCTGCGTCAGCTTCTTTTTGCGCTGACACTATTCAGCTTAGAAAGCGACTGGGATCTGGCGATACGGAAGTCTGAAACAAAAATAGATGTATCTATTCCTAAGCGTCACTTCTCTGTAGTCGAGGCCGAGAATGGCAACAATGAACGCCTGTGCTCCTTTTGTCATTTCGGGCGGCGAACCGCCAGCGTGCCTCCACCCAGATGACTGTGCTAAGTTCTGGCGCATGGCCCTGATCTATGCGGAGGATATACGGCAGAACCTGCGGAGCATGAAGCAGGATCTCAAGGATCTCGCCAATCAGAGGGCAGATAAGCAGAAAGAGCAGATACAACAGACCAGACTACTCAGTACAATTTCGATCCTCGGCCAACGGGGGGCAGTTCGAATCGACCCAGTTAGACTGGGGGATAGCATTGCCCAGTTGGATCGGGAGATCCGAAGGCTCACCGTCGAGATAGGTAACCAGGAGAAGCAGTGCGATAGGCTTCTGGAGAAATTGGGCGAGGCACCGAAGAGACCAAAAACTCGGTCACAGGCTGCAAGCATAGCCGCCTCTGGGTCAAGGGCGATCAACGACAAAGCGAAACAGTTTGATCGGCAGTCAGCATGGACTACCTGGAAACGAGGGGGTGGCCGGGAAACTCCGGAAGAAGTCCTCCTGGCAGTGGGAATGGCCGCAGCCAGAAAGACTGCCGAGAAGTATAGTAGTACCGATGCTGTACCTCCTGAGGCTCAGACAATCATGAGGCGCACTCTGGAAAAAGAACTCAAGAAACGAAAAGCCCTCACCCGCTCACAATAGAATCGTTGCTGCGCTTACCCGGACCACGACGCAGCGTGAGTGTTCTTTCAAATTAGATACATCTTCTTTTTTTCCACACTTCCGTAGTGTTCGCCGCCGATGCCCCTCTACCCTGGAAATGTGCGGCGCAGTTAAGCCGTGCGCATGACGGCGGAGAGAAACAAAGGGTGTTCCAGTCGAGTTATTAACTTGAAGAAAAGGGAATTTGAAAAGAGATGTGCGGAGATGCGGGTACGTAGTGGGCAAGACCCAACGCCCGTCGCTATGTCAGGTAAGAGCGTAGAACGCCCGGTGACCATCAAGGAAGCGGCACAGCAGTTGGGGCGTAGTGTTTGGTGGACGAGACGGTACTTCAGAACAGTTGATGGTGCTTTGAGGATGCCGCCCGCAACAGGAGCACGTCGGGGCACTCGAACGTATCAAACGATCACGATTCCTGTCGATGTACTGGAACGTGAGCTAGTGAAGTTTCGGAAAGCAGCATAGTGGAGCCGAGCCGGATCATTCCAATTTGTTCAGTTTCTCTTTAGCCCTCACTGTCTTCAGCGCTTCCCTCACCTTATCCTTCCTTCCAGCCGTAAACTTCGCATAGTGTTTTTGAGTCGTTTTGATACTCTTATGAGCGAGCAGAATCATTGCTGCATCTAACCCGCCTTCCTCTGCCACGCTTACGGCCAACGTCTTTCTAAAATTGTGCGACCGTCTGGATATGCCGCCTTGGACATTCGCTGCACGAAAGAGCCTAAGCATGTTCTCGGACCAGTCCTTCTTTGCCGTCTCAAGTTGACCGTTGCCAGTCCAGAAGAAATACTTCTGGCTCTTTGGTTCAAACCCATTCAGCGCTACGAGCACTTCCTCGGGCAAGGTGACCCAAACGTATTCATCAGTTTTTTCGGTCGTGATCTCGATTTCACCAGCAGGCGTGATGTCTTGTGGTCGCAGTTTCACCACGTCGCCGAGTCGCAAAGCCGACTCCCGAAGAACGAGTACAAAGGCCCTGACCATCTTGTGAATCTTCGGGAAGGTTGGTTCAATCTTGCTGAAGATGTTGCTCCACTCCTTAACCGTGAATGGTTCGATCACGGAATCCGTTACCGTGATCTTGTCGAGTTTGGAGGCCGGGTTCTTGACGATCCATTCACGATCCACCGCATGGTTAAAAAAGATTGTAAGGTTTTGCTGGTATCGCTGTTTTCCGCCTTGCGTCTTTGGCTCATGGCCGACGATCACGCCACCTTTCCAAGTCGATCTTCCTTTCCAGGTCGATGCAAGAACTTCAAGATCCTCCGTACTAATCTGCTTGAGAAGAATCAAGCCCCTTTCATGACAGAACTTTTTGAGTGGCGTAAGCACATCTGTGTACTTGCGGACTTGCTCTTGTTCGTCGTCGGGGTTACGTCCAGTTCGATCCCGAAATGCCCTCACAGACTCCGAGACGCCACCGAAGTCTGCTCTGGCGGGAAGACTGTTCTTTTTGGTCCTGAGAAAATTTTGTACCGCCGCATCTACCGTGATATCGGCCTGCACAGTTTCGCCACGCAGGTAAGGGTGAAGTTTTGCGCTTAGAATCGTCTCGGCATCTTTCCAGCTTCGGGTGCCAAGCGAACCACGCATAGGAATTTTGATTCCGTCTGGCGTCGTTACAAATCCATCCATTGCCATGACGCAACTACAATCCTTGCCCTTACGTGGCTCTGGATACTTCTTGCGGTTCAGATATTTGCACTTGCGGCTGGCTTCGTGGCGTCGAAACAGGGTCACCATCCCCTAATTTTGACACACGCTAGAAACACGTAATCAATTAATTATTCTAAGTTGTTGATTACAAACAGAATGTTATGGCGGAGAGGGGGGGATTCGAACCCCCGGTAGAGTTTTTGACCCTACGACGGTTTAGCAAACCGCTGCTTTCGACCACTCAGCCACCTCTCCGTTTTTAACTCACCTGATTTCAGCGGGTTCTGGTCGATGTCACTACATTATACTGCGATCTTCGCCCTCCGTGGAACGATTGCCACTGTTTTGTCACTACTCTTCAAGCGCTGCACCGCCCGACGCTTCGCCTCATCGTTAGAGTGCGCGTAGCGCATTGTGGTGCTGATATTGGAATGCCCGAGCAGCTCCTTGACTGTCACGATGTCCACTCCCTCGCGAGTCAACCGCGAAGCAAAAGTATGGCGGAACATGTGCCAGGTGATCTTCCCAAGGCCTGCTCGTTTCACAGCCGCAGCGATGGCGCCCTTCACATCCTTGAACTTGTCGCCGGTCATCGGATTGTAGAACACGTAGGGACCATGCTGAATCCCTCGTCGTGCTTCAACGATTTCGAAAGCTGTATCGTTGAGCGGCAAGCTGAGCGGCCGCTGGTTCTTCTTCACGATCTTCTTTAGGCGTCTTTGCTCAATGTCCACCTCCCTCCATTCCAGATTGAAAATATCACTTGTCCTCAGACCGGTATTGATCGCAAACAGAATCATGTCGCGCAGGTAAGGCGGGGAGACCAGAAGCAGCCTTTGCTCCTGTTCCTCGCTTAACGTCTCGAAACGGAGATTGTCCTCCGGCAGGAACCTCACCAGCCGCACCGGATTCGTGCCCTGATGTTGTCCCCACCGCTCCGCCATGTTGAACATGTGCTTGAGCAGCGCCATTTCCCGGTTCGATGTCGCCGGCGATACTTCCCTGACGCGCTTGCGCTGATATTCCTCGACCCGCAGCGGCGTGATGTCCCGCAGTTTCGCTGGGCCGAAGAACGTGTGCAAGTTGCTTAGCATCTGCACGTCGCGCTTCCATGATCTTTTGTGCAGCTTGGCGTATTCGATGTAGCGCTCGCCAAGCTCCGGCAACGTCGTGTTGACCGGCTTGACGAAAACGCCCCGCTGCACTTCTGAGATGCGCAAGGCCAGGAACCTCTCAGCCTCGCGCCTGTTCGCCGTTCCGGTGCTCTCCTGTAATCGCTCACCGTTGGCGTAGTAGTCTGCATACCAAATCCGGCCTCGTTGGTAGAGGGCCATTGTCTTGCTCCTTCTACCTCCTGCCAGCCACTTCCAGTGTAGAGGATGAACCCACGATTCGCTCGATCTCCCCACATCGTGTGCGCGACATTGTCCGCCAGATGAACCGTGCTGGTCTGGCCGACGGCTCTGGTGCAAACTGAGCCCGACAGGGAGTTCGGTTGGGCTCCGCGTGGCTGAGTGAACTGCGATGTGTTCAAGCAGCGAGTGCCGCGTTCCACAACTCCGACATCGTCGCCTTTCGGCCGCCCAGCTTGTCCGTCTTGTATTATCCTTTTTTTGATCTTCTCCGCCAACTCTATTCCTGAAATCGTTACCGCCGCGTTGTCGAATCGCTTGAATCCCAGCATGGGCCGGATTCGTTGCTTCACTCTCCGATGGTCCTGCTCCACGAGGTTGTTCAAGTACTGGCTGGAGCGGACCTTGGGAGTTCGCCGTCTTCCTTCATCTCTCGCACCGCCCGGTGCGACGCCGCATAGGCGTCCATCGTGATCTTCGTGGGCACGCGAGTGTTCTTCATTGCGCTGCGCAGAAACGATTTGGCGGCGTTCACGTCCCGGTTCCGGCTGAGAAAGAAATCGACCGTTTGGCCCGCTTTGTCGACGGCCCGGTACAGGTACACCCATTGTCCGTGAACCTCTATTATGTCTCGTCCATCCTCCACGATCCGCCCATGCGCCGAGCGTAGCGCCACCAGCGCTTTTCGAATTCTGGAAGGTAGCCGCTGGACCCACCGGAGAATCGTTGTATGGGTCACGGAGATGCCGCGGTCCGCCATCATGATTACCAGATCCCGTAGGCTCAGCTTGAAGCTCGTGTACCAGGCGACACACAAGATGATGATGATCTACCCGTCGAAGTGCCGTCCCTTGAATAGATCTTCGATCAGTACGAACCGTTGCATCTCTTCATCATCGCCTGCCACCCTCGAGTTTGCACCAGAGCCTGCGATGTCAGGCACGTTGTCGCAGACAACGAAGGAGTGAGCCTGGAACTCTCACGCAATCAATGATATGCGCACGGTTCTGGCTTTCGTGTCCTCGGCATGACGGAACTTTTGCTGGATACCGAACTCAATGCCGAGCAGCGGGACTACCTCGGCATGGTCAAAGCCTCTGCTGATTCGCTCCTCACCGTGATCAACGACATCTTGGACTTCTCCAAGATCGAGGCCGGAAAACTGGAACTAGACCTCGTCGAGTTCAAACTGCGTGGCAGCCTCGAACCGATACTCAAGACTTTGGCTCTGCGCGCCCACGAAAAGGGCCTGGAATTGAACTGTCGGGTGCACCCCGATGTGCCCGAGACCCTGCTCGGCGATCCCGGTCGTTTGCGCCAGGTCGTTGTCAATCTATTGGGTAACGCCTTGAAGTTTACTGAAGAAGGTGAAGTGAATGTCATGGTTGATCAGGCCCGGACGGAAGAAGACTCCACCTGGCTGCACTTCAGCGTGCAGGATACCGGCATCGGTATTCCTGCCGAGAAACAGTCCGCTATCTTCGAGTCTTTCATCCAGGCCGACGGTTCTACCACGCGTCGCTACGGGGGGAGCGGTCTGGGTCTGACCATTTGCCGGAGGCTGGCGGAGATGATGGGCGGCCACATCTGGGTAGAGAGCACCCACGGCCAGGGCAGCACGTTTCACTTCACAGCGCGCTTCGGTGTCGCTAAATCGTCCGAGCCGTCTGCGCCTGCACCGGAGTCAAGCCTAATCGACAAGCGGGTGCTGGTAGTTGATGACAACGCTACGAACCGTCGGATCCTGGAAGAGATTCTTCGGAGTTGGCGCATGAAGCCCACTTTGGCCGCAGACGGTCATGAGGCTCTGAGCCGGCTGGAGCAGGCGCTGGTAGCTGGAACACCCTTTTCCCTGGTGCTCACCGATGCGAACATGCCTGAAATGGACGGATTCGAACTGGCAGAGCAGGTCCGCAGCCATTCGGGCGTGGCCGGCGCCACCATTGTGATGCTCACCTCAGCGGGTAAGCGCGGTGACGCAGCACGCTGCCGGCAACTCGGCGTCGCCACTTACCTCACCAAGCCTATCGGCGAGGCCGAACTTCTGGACACCTTGTTGCGGGTCCTGGGCTCCAGATCGCAGCAGACCGAGCCCGCTTTGGTCACCCGCTCCGGTTTGCGTGAAACAAAGAAGTGCCTTCGTATCCTGCTAGCCGAGGATAATGTAGTGAACCAGAGGCTGGCCGTGCGTCTGCTCGAAAAGCAAGGACATTCGGTTGAAGTTGCCAATAACGGGCGCGAAGCTCTGCGTTGGGTAGACCAGAATTCCTTCGATGTAGCGCTGTTGGACATCCAGATGCCCGAGATGGACGGGTTTGAAGCCACGGCGGCGATCCGCGAGAGAGAACAATCGACAGGCGAACACCTGCCGATCATCGCTATGACCGCTCATGCCATGCAGGGTGATCGGGAGCACTGCCTGGCGGTCGGGATGGATGGTTACATCGCGAAGCCCATTCAACCCGGTCGGCTTTTTGAGGTGCTGGAAGAGGTGGTCTCCTCGTCAGCACAACTCGTGGCTGCACAGCCTGCGGGCTTGAAGCCCGAACGACAAACGGCAGGCCGGGTCTTTAAAGAAGATGGACCACGTCGAGACTATGGCTCCAGTACGGAGCAGAGTATATGAAGATCAGGTTTTGGAGACATCGAGCGCGAACGCACGTCAACTGGCGAGCCGCGCGCGGGAGCATTTGCGCGCACGACGTCCAAAGGTCCAAGTGAAGCGGGAAAAACATCAGCAATTGCTCTGGGCCTTTGTGAAGGCCTGCGCTGAAGGCGACGCGAGCGCTTTGTTCGGGCTGCTGAAGCAGGACGCAGTGCTATATTCCGACGGAGGCGGGAGAGTCCAGGCGGCGATCAATCCAATTTATGGAGCGGATCGAATTGTCCGGTTCATTCTGGGTCTGCATAAGAAGGAGATCGGAGAACTGCGAGGATTTGCCGTGGATGTGAACGGAGCGCCCGGCGCCGCGGTGACCCGCAACGACTCACCTTACATGATCCACACGATCGAATTGGAAGACGATCGGATCCGTACCGTGTACTACGTGATGAATCCGTAGAATATACCAGCGGATGTTTTCCTGGTGGCTGAAGATCAGCCGGTGGTGTTTAGATGACCTTTTGAAGGCAAGGCAAGCGCTATCTTGGGGCCGCGACGAAGGAGAGCAACGATGACGGACCACAAAATCGTGACACGTGAAGAGTGGGGTGGCGGCGCGCGCTCGACCAGCTGAAGGCCGAGACGGAACTAACGCTTCGTAACGACGACCATGGTACAGCGCTTATTCCTGCTACTGGCGGGGCATCGACGCGCTCAATTGCACCTGCCAGTATCTCGACCTTGTACCGAAAGGCCGTGATGAAGATGGCTTCAAATTCCCGATGGAATGGGTACGCCGGCACGATCAATACTGAAACCCTTGCAAAGCGTGCTGCTGAACCCGGCGACTATCATGACTCACACAACTTCCCTGGCAAATAGCTTCGAGTCCAGAGTCTCGAGGCCGACGCGCTCTCGTGCTCTCTGAGCAAGTTTCCCATCGAGCCTTTTTCGGTGTCTCGTTGCTGCTCTTCACCGTCAGCGCAGCGGCGACTGTGCTTTGGTGCGGCTCCATGTCAGTGATGGGCGAAATGCGAATGCCCGGCGGCTGGACGATGTCGCTGGCATGGATGCGAATGCCCGGACAAAGCTGGGCCCGCGCAGCCGCGTCGTTTGTTGAGATGTGGATCGTGATGATGACAGCGATGATGCTCCCGTCCGTTGCGCCACTGCTTTGGCGCTATCAGCTGGTTATTGGCAGGACAGGTAAGAAGCGGCTCGGCTACCTGACCGCGCTGATGACTATCGGTCACTTCTTCGTCTGGACCATGTTGGGAATCGCTGTATTTCCGGTAGGCGCTGCACTGGCAAGTTTCGCAATGCACCAGCCGGGGTTAGCGCCCAGTGCCCATCCTTGTTGGCATGGTCGTTCTGATCGCCGGTGTACTCCAGTTCACCGCCTGGAAAGCTCGTCACCTGGCCTGCTGCCGCGAGACACCAACGCCCGACCGAGCAGTCTCCCTAAGCGCCTATACGGCATGGAGACGAGGCTTGCATCTCGGAGTGCACCGTACCCTTTGCTGTGCCGGGAGTCGGAAACGCTTTCGCCTGTTTCGGTATGCGCCGCGCGGATCGTTCGATGAGCGAGGATGCACTCACCGATGAATGTCGGCGGGCTCGGATCGGTTGAGCGGAACCGCCAGAGATGAATCGCAGGGCCCTCCCGTGAAAATAGTGTGGAATCCATGGTTGACAAGTTTGCGATGACCGAAGGCAGGGTATCTAGCGGCATCCTGACCTTGGATCGTTAACTGCAGAGTAGATCCGGCCTCGAAGAGCGTCGCAGATGGCCAAATCTCGATCTCCACTGGCACAATGCCGCCGGACTGCAGCTTTTGAATACGAGTATGGCTGTGCCATGGGCGCAGCGGCGTGCTGCGTGACGAGTCTAGTTCCCGGTGGGAAACTCGGAGCCACCCCTTGGCAAGGCCATCGTGCTCGTATCCATTGAACCCAGAGAAGAAAACCTCGTTCCCCGTGGAATCGAGCTTTCGCAGGACTACGAACAGATCCAGATCGTCGCCTTCGGAGGTGCTGACCCAAAGCTTTAGCCGCATGCTGCCAATCAGTTCTACTGCTCGCTCTACTCGGAAGGAAAAAGCCGCTTTGCTGTCTCGACTCGCAGGCCGATACTGCACCTTACCTTCGGAAGCAACCAGCTCTTCTTGCAGGCTGCCAGTATTCGCGCAGAGATAAAGCAGCGCTGGTTGCACCGACGCAGGGGGCCAACTCTGTTGGGAGCGAACCTCTTGCCTGTAGTAGGCCTTTCGAACTTCCATCCGCACCTTCGGCACTCGATCCATCCCGTTGTCGAGGCCTTTCAGAAAATGGTCCAGAAATTGCTTCTGCCAGGCCAGCGCCTCTTCGCTATAGAATGTTTCCCACTTCTTCCGCCCATGAGTGAACAACCACTTTTGCCTGGAGGATATTCGCTCAAACCCTTTGATCGATCCGCGGGTATGCAATCCATGGTCGGACCAACTGGCGCACACCAACGCCGGCACGTCGATGTTTTCGAGGATCGGGCGTTTCGACGCCCAATACTCGTCGTCCAACGGATGCGCGGCTTGCTCAGACAAGAAATCTTCGGCCAACGGAAATCTGCGATTGCGCCCGCTCTTGATTCGTTTCTTGGCCCAGATGGGAACGAATTTCGTCTCAGGTATCCCGCCATGGAAGGCCAATTCGCGGTACAAATCGGTGACGCCCTCCCACGGAACGATGGCCCGCAGGTGCGGAGGTTTGAGCGCTGCCACATGCCATTGCGACATGGCCAAATACGAAACGCCCATGATGCCGACTCGCCCTGTACACCACGGTTGGGATACCGCCCATTCGATCACGTCGTAGTAGTCCTCCGCGTCCTGCTGTCGGAGCACTCCGGCATTTCCCTCCGACTTGTGCATGCCACGAGCGTCCGCCTGAAGAACCGCGTAGCCTTGCTCCACCCAATAGACTGGATCTGGTGATTCGAAACCCGTCAGCCGTGAGCAATTGAGCTTGCCGAACTTGACCCCGGAAAGCCGCATGAAAAACATCGCGAGGCGATCCGGAAGCTTGTCCTTGCCGTAGGGCGTCACGGACATAATGACGGGATACGGCCCATCAGCCGCCGGCCTGAACAGGTTGGCAAACAGACGCACGCCGTCACGCATCGGCACCGCAAGATCACGTTCTATAACGATTGGGTACATTTTTGTGGTCCCGACCAACTCACTCTACCGCGCTGCGAAAAAGGGATGTTTAACGCCAACGCGGCCATCCTTCAATAGCAGAAGCGCGATTCCGCGCGGTTCCCCTCATCGCGCTAGGCGACCTCTCGGGAGTTATCCGGCGCGGTCTTCTAAGGCTGAACCTCGCGTCCTCACTTGAACCCGGACCACCACAACAGCCCAATAAACAAAATCTGCATCGGCGCCCGCAGCCACAATTGCGTCGCCACCTTACCGCGAAGTGTCAACCTTTCCCGCGCCGCTCGAATGTTCGCCGGAAACAACGCTACCAGCATGACAATCAGCGCCACGGCCGCTGCTTCTCGCGTCTTCACGATCAGCAACCCGATCGCGCCCAGCCATTCACAAATTCCCGTGAAATAAATCAGCCCCAGCGGGTGCGGAAAAACGCTAGGAACCATTCGCGCCATTTCGTGTTTCATTTGTGAAGTGCGCTAGGCCTGTGAAAACGAACATCACCGCTAGAGCGAACCGTGCCGAGTCGTACCAGCTTACCAACGCCGGGATCCCCAGAGCTCCCATCCCGCGAAATGCCAACCACGACCCAAACAGCACGATCAAAACCGCCATAGCTGCATCTCCATATTCGTATCTTAAAGCCAACTTCGCCGAACTATAAGCCTAGATGCGGCTAAGGATCAGGCCTATGCCGAGCGTGATGACGCTGCACGCGAGGACGACGACACCGATCCAGAGAAGCGCGATGAGCCCGCCGGGTTGGTTCTTGCCAAGTGCGGCGCCGAAGAACCCTCCGCTCACGAGGAGGGCGGCGAGCACGAACCCGATTCGCACCGCCCATCCGAGGGTTTCCGGCAGCCGCGCTTGGTCCACGAAGATCTGGGCAACAAGAGCAAGGATCACCAACACGCCAGCATGGGCGTGACCGGCCCGGAACATCGAGCGCTGGAATTCGGTGAACTGCGGCATCTTGCCGGAGAGGAGGCTGAGGAGAAACCACCCACCGAACTCGATCGTTGGAACGATGATCAAGAGGATCCCTGACATCAGCTTGGTTGCATTGGACATGATGTGCTCCCTTGGTTCAGTTGGTTGGATAAGTCACATCTCTCTGCCACTCATACTACTTATCCGGAATTGTTTATATGAGGCTGGCTATCGGTCGGCGATCCAGCTGCCGTGGAAGCCGAGCGGTACGCGGGCCGGCAGGTGCACGCGCGCAACCGGCTCGCCGGTGAAGTCTTGGGAAGCGAGGACCACCAGGTCCGTGGCACCCCGGTCGAGAGAGTAAACAAAAGCCATAACGTAGCCGTCGTCCTCGGCAGCATCTGGAGAAGTCGGCACGAAGACTGCCTCTCCCGCGGCGGCACCGCGCCCGAAATTGTGCGCCTCGACCGAGCCCGCTGTCAGATCGTGTTTGTACAGGGCATTCGCTCCTGCACTGTTGGGGAAGTGGCCGTTGGTAGAAACGACGGCCTCTCTGACTTCTTCGATCGGGGTGCTGTAGCCATATCGGTGCTGCCGACCGATGGCCCTATCGTCGACGCGCGGAAACTCCTGGAAGTGGTCGTCGAGGCGCTTTTGAGTGACTTTGTCCGCCGTCGGGTCAATAATCCACCGGTCAAGTGTCACTGGCCCAGGACCCGCCAGAAGGGAGACGTCGTAGGCACCTTCGTAGCGGCACATGTCAACCACGACCAAGTCACCGTCGTCATAGGCGTTGAGTGTGTGAAAAATGAAGCACGGGTCGACGGCAAACCAACGCACATCGACGGAGCTTCCGTCGAGCCGCAGCAAACCAACACGAGCCTGGTGCTTCGGATTCCAAACGTAAGGCAACTCGCTGCCCGCGGACGCCGCGTCCATGCTGAACGTCACCGGCAGGTCAAACAGGACCACATATTTTTGAGTCAGCGCGAAGTCGTGCATCATGGGCTTGTCAGGAACCACGATTTCTGTCACACGACTCACTTTGCCGGTGCTGTCGATGACAACGTGCTGAACGTTTTCTCGATGAGGAGAATACGCTATAGCGTGCAGTTCACCCGTGCGCCGATCGGCCTTGGTGTGGGCGGCGAAACCGGCAGGCAGTGTGCCAGAGAAGTCGCACGGGCCGATGGTGTCAAGCTCATCTGTGAGCTCATACGGCAGCGGGCCGGCCTCGACCGTAGCGAGTGTGTGGCCGGCGTGACAAATGATGTGTGTATTGGCGGGGAAATCTATCTCATTGTGGATCGGTCCTGACTTCCACTTCTCGCCCAATGATTCCGCCACATCTTTGGAACGAACCCAGCGGTTTCGGTACCACTCCGCCCGCCCGTCCCGCAGCCGCACACCGTGCACCATGCCGGCTCCCACAAACCAGTGATAATTGGGGTCGGCCAAACTCATGGGGTTCGGTCCGTTGCGCAGGTAGCGTCCGTTCAATTCCGTGGGCAAGCGGCCAGTGACGGGTAAGTCGAAGGCCGTGATCTCCTCTGTAACCGGGGCGAATAGACCCGTGAGAAAACGATTCTCGGTAGCCAAAACGGTTGTGTCCAGTGCGTTCATCCTATCCTCCTTGATTTCATCTCTTTCTCAACAGATCGACGATCAGTTCCGGTGTTTCACAATCCGGTCCACTGGTTCGCGCTAACGTTGTCCTCGGGCACGTGAAGGGCCGATCACAATTCTTTACGGGAATTGGAACGCGGTTAGCTCCGCAACAAATTGGCGAGTTAGCGCACGGCCCCGCCATTTTGCCGATCTGAGGGACCAGCAAGGTCAAGCACCTATGACGGATGCTCGGGGCTGGGACCTCCTGAGTACCCCTGGACGCTTTGCGAGGAGTCGGCGCATCGCTGGCCGGGCCGCTTCTGGCAGAATTGACGGTCATTTGACCGCATATCGTCACACCTTTCGCCATGTGGGTCGGCCTCGAGTGATCTCAATTGGGCCAGGATACTCTTTTGGGCGCATCTATTCGTCAGGAAACGTGAGCGAACCAGTAGTCGCCAAGGAGCAGGCCCCCCTCGATCCACAAGCGTCGTGTGTCTAGATGGTAGGAGTAATTAAAACCTTACCGGTCATCAATTCTTGTTTCTTCGGAAGAGCCTCCGCCGGGCGTACGCCTATTTCAGGAAGCCGAGATGTCGATGTCGAAACGAAAGACAGCTACGACGATGGGTATCCGGTTGCAGCCTTCACCTCGCGAATCTGTGATGTGTGCCTGGCGGAGTGGGCAGCTAATTCCAAAAGAAACTGGTAGACATCGGCAGTAGCCCCCGATGGACCATCACCGACATGGACGCGTAACGGATCGTTGGTGGTCTTCACATACGCGCTTGTCTTATCGCGGCGCAGTTTAAATTCCTGTGCCGCACTCTCCGGCGTTGGGAATTTACCGGCCGGCTGGATGACCTTGGGAGCCTTGGCCTTCTTGCTGCGATCCTCCATCTGAGCTACTATCTGGCGGTCTCCTTCGCTGGTCGCATTTGGGAGGCGTGCAACCGCCGGCGTCCCCAATGTTTTCCGAGCTTCGTCGAAGATCAGATCCTCGGCTAGGATTAGATGCTCCGCGCATTCCTGAACAGACCAAGCATCGGGGGAGGGTTTGAAGGTCCACTGGGCTTGTGTCAGTCCCGTGATACTCGTGAGCAAAGCCGTCTCTGAGGATTTCAGCTCAGACAACAGATAGGCGCGCTCGGCCTTCGTCATGCCGCCCGTTGCACCATCATCCTTCGCAGCACCGACTGGTCCCGTCACAAGGGCCGCCACCGAACACACCAACATGAATCGAACCGGCAAACGTTGTTTCAACATAGTCCTTTCATCTCCAAATTCTGGGAAATGGCCTCGACTCGCGGTCCCGGGCGATTGCTCGACCCGTCCTGCCTGGACACCCCGGAGCGCTGTGCCTTTTGCGGTCATTCTCCCGCTACTCGCGTGTATTTATTGATCCAATTCACTTCCCAAGTCTTGCCACCATCTTCAGAGAAGGCCTGCTCAGACTGCGCTGTGTCGTCCGTGATCTTCCAGATCGAAAACCGCACGAGCACAGAACGGCCGCTAATTCGTTCGTAGTCGTAGAAGTCGGCGCGCCCATCCTTAAACGTGCCCACCCCTGGCACGCCAAGCGTTCCAACCTGTGGAGTTGCGAAGTCCAGATTCCACTCAGCAGTCGTTGGATTAAACCAGCGCAAAGCCAGCAACGTCACATGGCCCCCGGCTCCGCTGGCATCGTACTCAGCAAGATTAGCCCGCCCGCCCCACACTTTATTCAC
>CABEDY010000424.1_pt1 | contig 17854 bp, 11 predicted proteins | sample 3423171 | NCBI WGS metagenome assembly CABEDY01 (sample SAMEA5534333, study PRJEB31848) | metagenome | biome: tundra; feature: field; material: soil | place: USA | collected 2013-05 | depth 0.15 m | reverse complement strand
CTTCGGTACTCATGGGATGGGCTTCGAGGTATTTCGTTTCGAGAGCTTCGAAGATTGCTTTTATCTGCGCATCTTCAAACGGCAATGTCGGCTTCGGCTCCACCGTCGGCGCCTGGACCGATTCGGCGGGGCTTGATGCGATCCATTTCGATGCAACGCAAAACCTGAAGAACGCCTTTACCATCTCCAAACGCTTCTGCATGGTGAGCGGTGCTATCTTCCAGCTTTCGCGCACAGCTCTCATATCATCGACGGTTACCTGCCGGAGCGTCTTCTCCCCGAGCATCTCTTTCACCGCTTTCACCGACTGCTCGTATTTCAAAATGCTTCCTTCGCTCAAATTCCGCGCCTTCGCATCCGCTATGAAACGGGCAACCGCCTCCCGCACCATCAAAGTGGACTCGGGCTTGTTGACCTCCCACTCGCGGATCAGCTTCACCGCCGCTTCCCAGTCCCTTAAATCTAATGACTTTCGGATGTGCTCACCATGCACCGTGCCTTCAGCCCAGATCGGGCAGCGGCATCCCCGATTCCTCCGGGATGTGTATTTGCAGGCCTCCTGATGCCTGCGGTAGATGGTAATCACGGAAACGAGGATAGCACATAATGCGCACGCGTAACGTGCGTATGTGCTATCCCCTATGGAATGAGCTACTTATAAAAACGGAGGAAGAGGGATTCGAACCCCCGAGCGAGTCACCCCGCTAACGGTTTTCAAGACCGCCGGTTTCAACCACTCACCCATTCCTCCGATTTCTATCCTACCTGATTTCATCCGCTTGAAAGCAGTGTCACTACCTGATTCTCGATGGGTTCCAGAGTAGTACGATTGACTTTCGCACTAATTCTCAGCGGGATTCAGGAGCAGCGCATGCATCGGACAATCAACCCTTTCATATTTATCGTTCTTACCCTCTCGACGGGCGGATCGGCGCAGAATGCACCGAACCCGGCGGAAGCGAACCCACTCAACGGTTATCGACGCATGTGGTGGAAAGAGGCCGTGGTCTATCAGATCTATCCTCGCTCGTTCAAGGACTCGAACGGCGACGGCATCGGGGACCTGCCGGGCATCACCGGCAAGCTCGACTACCTGCAAGCTCTGGGCGTCTCCGTGATCTGGCTCAGTCCGCACTTCGATTCGCCCAACGCCGACAACGGCTACGACATCCGCGACTATCGCAAGGTCATGACCGAGTTCGGCACTATGGCCGACTTCGACACCATGCTCGCGGGCATCAAACGGCGTCACATGCGCCTGATCATCGACCTGGTTGTCAACCACAGCTCGGACGAGCATAAATGGTTTGTTGAAAGCCGGCGTTCCAGGGACAATCCCTACCGCGACTACTACATTTGGCGCCCTGGCAAACCTCATCCCGGCAGCACCACCGGCTTCGATCCACCGAATAATTATCTATCTTTTTTCTCCGGTTCAGCCTGGCAATTCGACCCCGCCACGAAGGAGTACTATCTCCACTACTTCGCCGTGAAGCAGCCCGACCTTAACTGGGATAACCCCAAGGTCCGAGCTGAGGTCTTCGACCTCATGAAGTTTTGGCTCGATAAGGGTGTCGACGGTTTTCGCATGGACGTGATCCCGTTCATCTCGAAGCGCGAGGGATTGCCCGACCTGCCGCCGGACTACCTGACACGCCCGCAGTACTTCTACGCCATGGGTCCGCACCTCGATGAGTATCTGCGGGAAATGAATCGAGAGGTGCTGTCAAAGTACGACGTCATGACCGTGGGCGAGGCGTTCGGTGTCACGCTGGAGCAGACGCCCACGCTGGTCGACGAGCGTCGCAAGGAGTTGAACATGATCTTCAACTTCGATGTGGTGCGGCTGAATCGAGATGGCAATCAGTGGCGTGATTGGACCCTGCCGGAGTTGAAGGCTCTATACGCGACCCAGGATCAGGCTCTCGACGTCCATAGCTGGAACACGATCTTCCTATCGAACCACGATAATCCGCGCCTGGTGTCAACTTTTGGCGATGATTCGCCTGCGTTTCGTGTCCCATCGGCGAAGCTGCTGGCGACCATGCTGCTGACGCTGAAGGGCACGCCGTTCATTTACCAGGGCGACGAACTGGGGATGACGAACTATCCGTTCACGCGCATCGAGGAGTTCGACGATATCGAGGTGAAGAACGGATGGAAGGCCGACGTTCTCACTGGGAAGGTGAAAGCGGACGACTACATCGCCAACTTGCGTAAGACCAGCCGCGACCATTCGCGCACTCCGATGCAGTGGGATAGCTCGGCCAACGGAGGCTTCACCACGGCAGCGAAACCGTGGCTGGCGGTTAATCCGAACTACAAGAGCATCAATGCCCGCGAGGAATTGAGCGATCCCAACTCGATCTACAATTACTTCGCCAAGATGGTCAAGTTCCGGGAGAAGACCCCGGCCCTGGTCTACGGCGACTATGAAGATCTCGATCCACAGAACGCTAAAATCTTCGCTTACACGCGAACTTCAAGAAGAGACAAGTACCTGGTCGTCCTGAACTTTTCCGAGAACAACATTTCTTATACGCTGCCAGGCGGGCGCAAAGCCGGACAATTACAGATCTCGAATCTCAATACAAACGAAGAGAATACGCCGGAGCTCAAGCTGAAGGGCTGGGAGGCCAGGGTTTACAAGCAATAGCTGTACCCACCCTTGCGGAATTACACCCTACACCACTGCGGCAAAGACACAGCAGTTACATGTAAATCGCAGTATCTAAAACAATTGATCGGCGGTTCCTTATTTGCACAGGCTCCTGCGTCAGTGAACGGGAGGAGGTCGTGTGGGGAGTGTATTTTGCCGGCTCGGCGTACGAGAGGTTGCGTTGAGTGTATTGCTAGGCGTTGGAGCGACTGCTGCCACCAACCCAAGCCCCACTTTCTACAAAGATGTTCTGCCGGTGCTCCAGCGGAATTGTCAGAACTGCCATCGTCCCGGGGAAGCGGCGCCCATGTCGTTTTTGGACTACGGGAGCACTCGCCCCTGGGCCAAGGCGATCAAGTCCGAGGTTCAGGTGAAGAAAATGCCGCCTTGGCTCGCCGACCCGCACTATGGGAAGTTCTCCAACGACCGCAGCCTGTCGGACGCCGATCGGAACACGCTGGTGGCGTGGGTGGACGCAGGTTCGAGGGAAGGCAACCCCACGGATGCTCCTCAGGCTGTCGCCTTTCTGGAGGGCTGGAACATCGGAAAACCCGACCTCGTGTACACGATGCCCAATGCGTTCGAGGTGCCGGCCAGGGGGACGATCGAGTATCAGTACGTCGTCAATCCCACCCATCTCTCAGAGGACAAATGGGTGCAGATGGCCGAAGTCCGGCCGGGGAATCGCGCCGTGGTGCATCATGTAATCGCGTTCATTCGGCCTAAAGGGTCGAAGTGGATGGCCGGCGCTCAGCCCGGCGTAGCGTTCGTTCCTGGGAAGGACGCCGGCAGCCGCCGTGGCGCCGAGGGCAATGCCGCCGTCGATCCACAGGAAACCGGCCTCGAACTTCTTCGCAATGAGCTTCTGGTGGGCTACGCGCCAGGCATGCCTGCTGAGATCTGCGCGCCGGGTGTGGCCAAGCTGCTTCCGGCAGGCGCGGATCTCGTGATCCAGTTGCACTATACATCCACCGGCAAGGCGGCTACCGACCAGACTTCCATCGGACTGATTTTCTCCAAGCAACCCCCCGAGCGTCGCGAGATCACCGTGGCAGCGATGAATGCCCTGTTTGCCATTCCGCCCGGCAATTCGAACTACGAAGTGAAATCGCAATTCACGCTGCGGGCCGACGCCGAGTTGGTAAATCTGATGCCGCATATGCATCTTCGTGGCAAGGACTTCGTCTACAAGGTGGTCTATCCGACCGGGGAGACCAGCACCCTGCTCAGCGTTCCCAGATATGATTTCAACTGGCAACTCGTATACGTGTTCGCCCAGCCGGTGCTGCTGCCCGAAGGAAGCCGGATCGAGTGCGTCGCGCACTTCGATAACTCGGCCAACAATCCTTATAACCCCGATCCAAACGCGGTTGGGCACTTTGGAGATCAGACCTGGGACGAGATGATGATCGGCTGGTTCGATGTCACCGTCCCTGCGATAGCCGATCCGAGGGATCTCTATCGCGGAAGGCGCGTTAGCAGAAGCTTGCGCGTGGATGATGTCCGGCGACTTGAAGTTCATCCTTGAGAACGGATAGAATCACGCCATGCGCCGCCGAGAGTTTCTCCAGTCTGCTGGAACATTAGCATCCGCCCCACTCTTTATTCCCGCGTCTGCGCTGGGCCGCCAAGGGAATGTCGCACCGAGCAACCGGATTACCATGGGAGTGATCGGAACCGGCAACCAGGGCACTGGCGACATGCTGGGTTTCCTCCCCGACAAGCGCGTTCAAGTGGTGGCCGTGTGCGATGTGAACCGCGAGACTCCTGGGTATTGGGACGGAGCGATCGCGGGGCGCGAGCCGGCGCGGGTGCTGGTTGAGTGGCACTATGCTCGCGACAAGCGGGCCGGCTTGTACAAAGGCTGCACCGCCTACGAAGACTTCCGCGAAGTAATCGCGCGCAAGGATATCGATGCCCTATTGATCGCCCTGCCGGATCACTGGCATTCGATTCCCGTGATTGAAGCGGCGCGCGCGGGTAAGGATATTTACGGGGAGAAGCCGCTTTCGCTCACCATCGCCGAAGGCCGCGCCATGTGTGACGCCGTGAAAGCCAACCACCGGATCTTTCAATGTGGGAGCCAGCAGCGCTCCGATCCGCGGTTTCGTAAGGCTTGCGAAATCGTTCGCAACGGAGGCATCGGCAAGCTGAAGACTGTGACTTGCGGTCTGCCTGGCGGAACACCCGATCTCGGGAAAACCGGCGATCGGCAGGATCCCGAGCCGGTTCCCGACGGTTTCAATTACGATATGTGGCTCGGTCCTGCGCCCGAAGCGCCATATGCCCCGGGGCGCTGTTTCGTAAACTTTCGCTGGATTCTCGATTATTCCGGCGGCCAGATTACCGATTGGGGCGGCCATCATCCCGACATTGCGCAATGGGGCATGGGAACCGTATTGACCGGACCTGTTGCCATCCGTAACGGACAGGCGCAATGGGCGAAAGAAAAGCTCTGGAATACTGCGACGGATTATTACTTCGAGGCCATTTACGAAAATGACGTGAAACTTATCGTCTCCAGCCGGGTGCGAGGCGGCGTTACTTTCGAAGGCTCGGATGGCCGGGTGTGGGTGAATCGCGGAGGTATTGAGACGAGCCCCATGTCGCTGCTCGATTACGAACCGGGACCAAACGACGTGAGGTTGTACCGGAGCGACAATCACTACCAGAATTTCATCGATTGCGTGATTTCGCGCCAGGAACCGATTGCGCCGATCGAACAGGCGCACCGCTCGATCAGCATCGGCCACCTAGGAAATATCAGCCTGCGCCTGGGCCGGGATCTGCGCTGGGACCCGAAGCAAGAGCGCATTCTCGGCGACGACGCAGCGAACCAGATGTTGTCGCGGCCCATGCGCAAGCCGTGGGCGATCCATCTCTCCTAGGATAGTGCGTCATGCAGAATGACGATTATGCCGAAGAGTGGGGCAGCCAATCCTGGCTGCGGCCGGCGCGCGCCCACCAAAAAAGCCGCCTGAAAAGGCGGCTGCGGGCAGGATTGCCCGCCCCACAGAGCAGCATAGCCGCAACCAAAACCGGGCCGACGTGGGCGTCGGCCGCGGACCAGGGGGTCCGCCCCACAAATCGTCGCAGGCTGCAAAGATTTTCAGGACCAGAGGGCAATAACCGCGCTCACAGGGACCTGGCGATGAGCTCCTTCATTATTTCATTCGTGCCTGCATAGATTCTTTGCACGCGGCTGTCCGCCCACATGCGCGTGATCGGATATTCCATCATGTACCCGTACCCGCCGTGCAACTGAACGCATTCGTCGATGATTGCGCATTCGCGTTCTGTGAGCCAGTATTTGGCCATGGCCGCTGTTGGCGTATCCAGCTTGCCGGCAATCAGCCGCTGGATGCAATTGTCCAGGAACACGCGCATAATGTGCGCTTGCGCTTTGCATTCCGCCAGCTTGAAACGGGTGTTTTGGAACTCGATTAAGGCCTTGCCGAACGCGGTGCGCTCCTTGCAATGCTTGGTGGTTATCGAAACTGCATGTTCAGTCACCGCCGTCGCGGCAACGGCGACACCCATTCGCTCGTACGGCAACTGCTCCATCATTTGGTAGAAGCCGCGACCTTCTTCACCACCCAGAAGATTCCGAGCGGGTACGCGGATATCGTCGAAGAACAGCTCGCAAGTGTCCTGACCGTGCATGCCAACCTTTTCGAGCGTGCGGCCGACCCGATAGCCCTGCAAATCCTTGGTCTCCACTACGACCAGCGATATTCCTTTGGCGCCCACGCCGGACTCGCCAGTCTTGACGGCCAACACAATCAGATTGGTGTGCCAACCGTTGGTAATAAAAGTCTTCGATCCGTTTATAACCAGGCACTCGCCCTGCCGCTTGGCCATGGTCTTGATGTTCTGCAGGTCAGATCCGGCAACCGGTTCCGTCATAGCGATGGAACCGATCAACTCGCCTTTCGTCATTCGCGGCAGCCAGAACTGTTTTTGCTCTTCAGTGCCGTAGTCAAGGATGTAGTGCGCCGCTATGCTATGGACGCCATGTCCGAAATGCACACCGGCGTAGCACAGTTCTTCGGTGACCACGGCCTCATAACAGTAGTCGCCACCACCACCTCCGTAAACCTCGGGGACGTCGGTCAGCAGCATGCCGACTTCGCCGGCTTTGGTCCAAGCTTCAGGATCGACGCGGTGTTGTTCGCGCCAGCGGGCTTCATGCGGAACGAATTCCTCGTTTACAAAGCGCTTCACTGTTTTGCGGAAAAGTTGGACTTCCTCAGTGAACCAAGGAGAGACATAAGGATGGGTAGTTTGCTGCGGCTTGGCCATGTGATTCATTGTACGCGGTTCGATCTTGCCAATCGGATTGATGGGCGCGGGATTGGAATAGTCATAGGGACCGCTCGGATCGTGCGCTTTCAGCGTATGCCCGCCGGTTTCTTACATCAGTGTTCTAGAAACTCAGCGAGCGCGCTCTGAAGTTTTTGCGCCTCGCAGGAAGTCGCCAGATGCCCGCAGTCGGAGGTTAGTTCCAGAATTTGTGCGTGCATGAGCCGGGCGAATTCCATTGCGGGGCCTGGTGTAACGACATGGTCGTACTTCGAGACTACGACCAGCACCTGTGCCTTCACTGCGGCGGCTGCGCGAGCCAGGGAGCCTTCCACGGGGAGGGACACATCGAGCGACATCATCGCTTCGCACTGCCGGATTTTGTCATTAGCATCCGAGCCGCCGAGTGCGTTCCTTGCCTGCGCGATTTGTTCCAGGACTTGCTCGCGGCGATTCGCGCGGTTATAGTGTTCCGGCGTGGTCAGGAACAACTCGCCGAATTCGTATTCGGCCGCGCGGGCCGGGTTCTGCTCGTAGTCTCCACCGTGCCAGGCCGGATCCGTTTGGATGGCGTCGATCTGGGCCTGCCAGAGCAGAAGATCGTAGGGCGCCAACCGTGGCGAACCGACCATGGGCACGGCTTTGTCCATGAAGCCGGGATATGCGGTCATCCACTGAAAGGTTTGCATCCCTCCCATGGAAATTCCCAAAACGGCCTTGACGTGCTGAAGGTGAAACACCCTGGTCAACAGTTCATGCTGCGTATTGACCATATCGCGGATCGTTATTTTCGGAAAACGCATGCGCGGCTGCTGTTTGCTATTGGAAGGTGACGACGAGACGCCGTTGCTGAGTGCGTCGACGAGGATAACGTAATACTTGGAGCTGTCCACGAGTTTGCCAGGGCCGACGCTGCCGCTCAACTGCTCGGTGGTTCCACCAGCCCAGGTTGGAAACAGAATGACGTTCGATTGATCGGAGTTGAGGGAGCCGAAGGTTCGATAACCGATGCGGCACTCCTGAAGTACGCCGCTTTCCAATTTGAAATCGCCCAGCGCCGCGAATTGCTGCTGCGCGAAGGCGCCGGGAGCGAGTAATAACGCCAACCAGAGCGGTTTGGTGCGGCCGGAGTTTTTCATACGCGAGGGATTGTAGCACGTGACCAATGTAAAGTGGGGCGGACCCCCTGGTCCGCGGCCGACGCCCACGTCGGCCTGCTTGATCCGTTCTCGATGCTCGAAGTGCGGGTCCTGGGGGACCCGCGCGGACCAGGGGGTCCGCCCCACCCGCTGGTCGAAGTTTTCATTTCAATATTTTGGTGGGCCAGCAGGAATCGCATTCAGAAGATCAGCTTCAGCCCGAACTGGATCTGCCTCGACGTGGTTGCAGTGCTGGTGATCAATCCCGCTGATGCATTGATTGTGCCGCCGGCGAACACGGTAGCGTTGGGAGTCCCGAAATTCGCCCGATTGAGCGCGTTGAAGAACTCCGCTCGAAACTGGAGTGTAGTTCTTTCAGCGACCACCGTATCCTTAAAGACCGACAGGTCCAGGTCCACCAGCCCCGGCCCGATGAACGTTCCCCGGCCCAGATTCCCGTAGGTGCCCGCGGCCGGCAGAACGAAAGCATTCGGATTAAACCATTCATTCGGGTTCCCCAGGATCACAGGGCCGGTGAACGAGGGATTCAGCGAAGGGCGGTCCGGATTTCTGGTATCGCCGTCACCGGACCTATTGGACCCGACCTGTGGCGTGAATGGGAAACCGCTTAGCAGCGTCGCGATTCCGTTGAGCTGCCATCCGTTGATCAGCTTGGTTGCGACGCCTCCAGCGTTATTCAACCACCGCTTCCCCTGACCAAACGGCAATTCGTAATGGCTGGAAATGCTGGCTTGGTGGGTTATGTTCAGTGCGGCCAGTCCCCAATCCCTCGCGAGATCGTTCCGATCCAGTATCATTTGCGCCTGATTCTGGGCCTGGGCTCCCGTCAGACCGGAGTTCAAATCCAGATTCTTGGACCACGTGTAGTTGGCGCGAAAATCAAGACCTTGCGCCAGGCGGCGCCTCACATCCACCTGCAACGCGTTATAGCTGGAGTTGCCTTCCGTATACCAGAAGAATCCCGCTCCCAAATAAGGGTTGGGCCTCGACTCCACCGGGATGTATTGCGCGCCCTCCGGCACGGTGCTTTTGGTGGCGCCGGGCGTGCCACCCGCAGTGCAGCCCTTCGCATTGGAACAGACCGACGCGGGAATCGTGTTGGGGTCGACGCTCAGCAGACCATGGTATCCATGCGAGCCGACATAGGCCAGCCGAAGAACTGTGTTTTTGTCAAGCTCCTGCTCGATCGTGAAATTCCATTCCTGGACCGTTGGAGTTTTGGCGTTCGGCTGTACTCCCTGAGGCGCGAAGATGGTGCAGGGTTGCGGAATGCCAGGACCGCAGGAATGTGCCGGAGCAACGCCTGGAACAATCGGCAGGACTGAAGCCAGTGGAACGCCGGCGTACGAGACTGAGCCGTTGTACGGAGGCAGCGAGTTCAGCAGAAAACTGAGGTCGTCGATCAGAGAATAATAAGTGCCGAATCCCGCGCGGATTGAGGTTCTCCCGTTCCCGAACATATCCCACGCCAGACCGACTCTCGGACTGAACAGCCGCGTCGCGTTGTTCTGAGTGAAGGCCGAGCCACCCACGCGCGGGGTAGTGATCAGGACCCCGCTCGCATCGGTCAGGTAATTGGAGGCCCTTCCGGATTCCTCGTTCCAGCCTGTTGTGAATTCGTGCCGAAGACCAACCTGTAGCGTGAGATTGGTCCGCAATTTGATCGCATCCTGAAAATACCACGCGCCGGAGAAACTTCTCCACCCGAGCTCATTTGCATCCGGCACAACTTGAAACGTGCTCACGGTTCCTCGCAGAAATGTGGTCAAGCTGGTAAAGCTAGCTTGCCCCAGTTGGCGCGACGCGGTGTCTTCATTGTCATCCAGCCGCTGGAACCAGGCCCCGAAACTGATCTGATGCCTTCCTGCCGTGATGGCGACGCTATCGGAATATGTGAAGAGATTCCGGCGATTCCAGACGCCCGCCGCGTTGTTCGGACCTGCCGAGGTTATGGCGGCCAAACCGGTAGTGGTTGTACCGCCTCCGATTACGATCCCGCCGGGGCCCTGCCCTTCGACGAAGGAGAGGCTGGCCGGAAAGGAGGCGAGGGGCGAGGAGTCCAGATTGAATCCCGCGCGCGAAAAGCCGGCACGGAATGTGTTCAGAATCGACGGAGAGATGACATGGGTTTCCTCCAAACTGGCCACTTGCATCCGAAGCGTGGTGTACGACGCGAATAACGGGTCGGCCAGAGGAATCAGGCTATTGCCGTCATCGATGGTATAAGCCGCTGAAAGAGTGTCCCGAACCCGGAGGATATAGTCGGCCCGCAGCGTTCCGAAGTCCTCACGAATGGACTCTTTGGGATTGTTGTAGGACAGGGCCGTTCCACCGGGGAGCCCGTTGGCCAGCAACTCGGCGCCGTTTGAGTGGGGCCAGAAGGACATGTACGGCAGCATGGCGGGATTGAGCTTCGAGACCTTGGTCTCCACACCGGACGCGTTCGGCAGGAAGCCCAGGCGCGCCTCCGCGTCGGGTACGACGCTGACGCTGCTGACAGCAAGTGACTGCCGGAAGCCTTCGTAATTGCCGAACAGAAACAGCCGGTTTTTCTTGAGCGGCCCTCCGAGCGCGCCTCCGAACTGGTTTCTGCGGAAGGGAGGGACGAAGGCCTGGTCAAAAAAGTTTCGCGCATCCAGCGCGCTGTTTCGAAGAAACTCAAAGATGGTTCCATGGAGGACGCTGGTGCCGGATTGGGTCACAACATTCACCTGGGCTCCGGATCGCTTCCCGTATTCGGCTCCGTAGGTATCCGTCAGGACGTTGAATTCCCGGACGGCGTCAATTCCCAATAACTCCCCGCTTACACCACCCGGAGTCACGGCAAGCTGGCTGGAACCGGTGTATTCGATACCGTTCAACAGAAACAGGTTGTCGCCGGGCCGCCGCCCCGCTACCGTAAACGTGTTTCCGTCGCTGGTGCTGGTGTTGGCGCTTTTCATCGCGCTGTAGTTAATGGCTCCAGGGTTGAGTGTGATGAGGTTATCGAAGCTGCGGCCGTTCAGCGGCAGATCCTTCACCTGACGCTCATCCACTATGCCGGCGACGGAGGCCGTGGTTGTGTTCACCACGGGAGCTTCTTCAGAAACCTGCACCTGCTGGATGAGTTCGCCGATATCGAGCTTCAGATTCACCACCGCTTGCTGGCCGACCTCTAAGTTGATCCCGGTCCGAACAGCCGCCTTGAAGCCCGTCTTTTCCACCTTTACTTCCTGGCGGCCCAAGGGAAGCCCGACGATTATGAAGTCGCCGGTTTCGCCGGTGGTGACTGCGCGGGTGGCTCCAGTTTCGAGGCTTTTTACCGTCACGGTTGCGCCTCCCACGCCTCTGCCGGAGGGATCCACGACCTTCCCGGATATCGACGCTGCCACCTGAGTCCACGCCAGCGTGAAGGTCGCGATCAATCCGAGACATAGGCGGAGTACACGCATCCAGTCACGCAGCGAATTACTCTTGCACGGCTTGTTCAATAGATCCCTCCATCGGGGTCTTCGTTAGGATTTCACTACACGGTCAAGGAATACGGCGATGTTATGCTCGATGTCCTCCGCGGCTGAACGTACGGGCCCCCATCCATAGGGTATACACACCGTCCGAGAGTAAGTTAGGCGCCGCTTGGTCGTGGAGTGTTCTGCGAAGTTCCCTCGCCACCGGCAGACGCCCGAGGAGTCCGGTTCGAGGAGATGAGCTATGCTGCCGGTGGCGCCGGTAACTTACTCAACGCCGTTTGCGGACCACGAGCGGCACAAGTCAGCAACGGCGACTTCTCACCCATTCGGTTTCCTTGGATGGCATTTATCGGGACTGATCCGGCGAGATGATCTCCCAGAACCGGACTTGGGGACAATCACAGCCATTTCCACGAGTAGGCCGTTATGCGTCAAAATGCGATAACTTCCGGATGTGCCGTGATCCGGGCGCGGTCCTCCAAGGACAGCCTCCTTTTCGGTGCTGGAAAGGGCGTCGTCGAATTACGGATCAAATCTTGAAGGAACTCTGTCCGTCCGTCGTATCTACGTACACAAAAATGCCGTCAAAGACTCCAGTTGTTCCTCCCAGCTTTCTTGATGCTTCCGCCACTGCCTCGGGGTAACTGAAGTCAATCCCCTCGACGGGGGAGTTGTAGGCGTACGCCTTGAAATCGTAGTGAACGAGCAAGAAGAAGTTGGCCAATCCCGTCGGCCTCGTCGCGTACTTGGCGATTTTCGCGCTGATGTTCTGGCATAGGGCGTCCACCGACCAAGCCGGTGAATAGAATCCTCCACGGTGCGGGAATGTAAGCCATCCAGGCGCCGGTGACGTTGCTGTCAACGCGGCCAACCGCCTTGGGTGAATGTCGAGGCTTACAAAGTAGCGTGCCAAAGTGGGGTATCCAGTAAAGTCAGTCCAATCGAAGCCTTGGGGCGAGTGCCAATCTGGCTGAGCTTCCCATCTCTGATCCAAGTAGGCCATGAGACGGGCCATCTCATCTTTCAATGCGGCCTCATCGCCCTTACGTAGCCGCTCCTTTATGTTCATCCAAACAAGCTGGAAGTGTTTGGTTTCGTTCGGAACCATGAAAAGTGCTCGCCGGAATGGCTCTTCTTTGGACTCCTGGCCCTTCGCATCTTCGATCTGTCGTTCGTTCAGCCAATTCGTTAGTTCGAGCCCGATGGTCCGACCGTCCTCCAAATAGCACTCGATATCTGGGGGGTCATTCCGGGGCTGAATCCAGTTTGTGACAGGACTTCCAGCAAACAGTGGGCAGTCGTTCAGGAATGCGCTGAATATCCTCTTTTCTTCAATCGGGTTTCCCATTACACCTCCAACTTCACTTCCCCACAAACGCAGCGAGAACTCCAATGGCCCACTACGAGCGGTGAATCTTGTGCGCCCACGGAAAGTTATTTTGTCGCGTCAACAAACCTATGCTGCTCTGTCGTCTTGCCATCCCAAAAGTTCTGAACTGCAGCTTTGATTCGTCCCTTGGTCTCAGGGTTTAACCCTCCAGAGCGCTCAAAGTCTAAGGGCCAAACGACCAGGCTCATAACGCGGTCTGGGCTGGCGCGTTTTTGGTGTAGCTTATAGCCATGATTTACTGTGTTCTGATCCAATATCGGATAGCTCCAGAAAGGATGAAGCTCAATATCCAAATTGAGATCGGCATTGATCTCCGCGAGTAGTGTAGTAATGGCTTGAATTTCATCCATTCGCCCCGCCTTCTTCGCCTTCTTTCGTAGAGCCTCGGCTTCAAGACGTTCCCTAAGATAATCGACAAACATCGAAGAAACACTTTCGCCGAGTTCTTGTTGTGCACGTTCCCAAAGCGACAGATCGGAATCTTTTAAGTAAATGGTCTTGTTCGGCAAGGGCTTTTGTCCCTGGCTTGATTATAAGCACAAGTGCACTCATACGTGCAAGTATCCAATCCCTTTCCGTGTGGTCGGCCAGTCGGAAGTTACCCATCTGGACGTGGTGTCGGCAAACCGTCGAAGTGACCCAGTTACGGCGTTGTGGGAGATTACTCCTGTGATGTCGGCGTCACGTCAACTTGACGGGAAACGCCCAATTCGTGGATGGGCGCTATTCGATCGGAGCCACAAATCTCATTGTGTTCCTTTTGGTTTGGAGCCTTCTTCAATCTCCACGAAGGCCGTCTGAGGGGCACATCTGCAAAGCTTCGCGTCGGGCTCTGATTCGGCCGCAACGGTACACTACTCGCCCGCCGCATCGCGACGAAAGGTGCCTGCGCGACACGACGATCCCTCTCCTGCTCGTGGATTGCAAACGCCTTACTTTTCACTCGGTCACGCGGGTATGCGCGCGGCCGCGCCATTTCTCTTAACGAAGTTGGACCAGAGATAAACGATTCCAATGTAAGTTAGGCCCGGCTCATTCCTGTCGGGTTCGCCGAAGTTCAATCACGACTATTTCCGCCGGACAGTTGTACCGCACAGGCAGAAGGGAGGCCCCGACTCCGGCGCTGGTGTAACCCTGCAGCGCCCCGTGACTCCAGCTCCCGTAGGTGTACTGAGGCGGGCACGCCGCGTTCCGAATTGGTGCTGCCCACGATCCGCGAAACGGTTTGGGCAATCGGATCTGGCCGCCGTGTGTGTGGCCGCAAAGATAGAGGTGTATGCCGGCTCGGTGGGCGTCCTGATACATCTCGGGCGTATGAGCGAGCAACACTTTGAAAACATCATTCGGAACATCTGACAACGCGGCGCCAAGGTCATCACAGCCGTAATAATGGGGATCATCCACACCAGCGATCCACAATCCCGACCCATCTGAGCGCAATTCCGTCGCATCATTTATGAGCATGTGGACGCCCATCTTCGCAAGTTCCAACGCCATCTCCGCCGGGTCGTGATTGCCGAGAATTCCAAGGACGCCATATCTGGCACGGATAGCGCTGAGGATCAATCTCATCCGCGGGTAGACTTTGGCGCAAGTGCCGAAGATTTCGAAGCGGTAGTCACCCGTCATTACACAAACGTCGACGGGCAAAGTACCCACGATCTCGGCGGTACGCTCTGCCAAACCGTCGACTCCATCGATGTGGAGATCTGACAAATGCAAAATGCGAAAACCGTGGAACGCGGCTGGCAGAGAGCTGAACTCGAAGCAAAGCGAGCGAACCACCGGCTGCCGGGCAGCACGCAAACCGGCCTGGTACAAGCCCAGCGATTTCAGCGACCACTTCAGAACGGGCCGGACGACATCGTCGTGCCAAAGGAAGAAATCACCGCGCCCATGTGCTTTCTTGCCCTTGCGATGCCCGGCTTCGATCGCCATGCGCCGTGCAAGGCGAGTTGATAGCTCCGTGAGGGAAACCGGCTCAGAAACAGCATGCCCCATACTTAAGTATCGTCCGCACAACCACTTTTTGTTAGCAAACATCCCTGAGGGCGCGGGGGGCTGATACCTGAGCCGTTCTCGACCAACTGCTGCGTGCGTGGCTGTTGGGATGAGTTCAAGCAGGACAAATCATTGAACGGAAAGTGTCGAAATCCAGTTTGTCTCAGCCGAGGGGCTCACCCCCACTAGTGCAAGCGTTGGAACTCTGTGCCTCCGTCTATGGCCCGGGGGTCATCAGCGTACTTCGAAACCATTTGCTGCAGCGCGGCCGTGCTGTCGGGCAGAACCACAAAATTGCTTTGATTCAATCCGGCGGCGGCCGGGCGTCCGCTCAGGATCTCCTGCTTCAACCAGTCCGAATCCAGGAACGACACGGAGAGCGTATCTCCGTTCAATGAAACCTTTGCGAAAGCGTGTCCGGGAATGGCCCAGCCGGATGTGTCGCGCACCAGATCCGCATAGAGCCTGCCCTGCAGCTTGACCAACTGAACTTGGAAAAGCATGGTTGAGGCGGAGTCCTTCATGGACGTGTAGAGCGCCTGGTAGGTTTTGTTATCTCCCGCGCGGACCAGCAAAATGTCATCGCCGGTGGACGCCTGCCAGGTTCCGATCAGGCCCGCATTTTGAGTGACGGTCTCGTCCGAATACAAAGGGGAAACCGACACCATGGAGCCGCAACCGGTCATCAAGAGAGCGACTGCCGGCATCCAAAGAATGAGCTTTTTCATATATTTCGTGTGCCTCCACTATGGAATAGCGACACCGGCGGCGGGAAATTGCACTTGGCTCAAAAAAAAATTAGCGGCGGCGAAAGAGACGGATCAGGCCTATCTTCAACGGCGCGTACTCGGCGGCGGCGAACATCAAGGCGATCCCGATCCCGAGCAGCGCGATGGGCCAGAGCGCTTGATCTTTGAACAGATCGTGTTGCAGGCGCACGATGCCGATAGCCAGAAAAAGCAGGCCGGTGGCGAAGAAGTTCTTCATTTGTCTGTGGATGCTGCCGAAGATGAACATGCAAGCCACCAGCGGCAGCAGCACCTCAAAAACGCGCGCCTCGAAACGATTATTTGCTAAGGCCGAAGCGCTCAGCCCCAGCAGGAGCAGCGAGGTCATCACGTGGCCGGGAATGACGAAGCGAAACGAGCGCGCGACGATGCGCATCTGCGGCAAGGAAAATCTCTCGCTGATCACTTGCAGCAGGAAATAGATGCCCGCATTGAAGATGAAGAAATACTCCACTTGGCCCCGGGTCCACGGGAAAGTTTCTTTCAACCAGTCGGCGTAAGGCTCGTGGAAGAGCGCGACACCGCTCAGCGCGATCAGCGTAAACCCAACTCCGAACGAGTAGAAGTAGCGCGAATCGGATGCTACCCCCATTCGCTCCAGCACTTGTCCGACCACCAGGAACATGGCCGCGAAAGGAATCAAGTAGAAGTACACTTTACCGGGATCGTTCTCCAGCCATTCCAGCATCCCCGCGCGGAGCAAAGTGACCACCGAGAGCGCGGCCAATAAGAGCGAGAACATCAGCGAGAAGACGGATGATTTTGTGAAGTGACGCAGCCAATATACAGCCGGTAGCGACAGCGCGAGCGACCACCAAAGCTGCAGATTGGTGGTGTGGCGCGAGAAGCCGGCTTTGGCGATTAGCTCCAGCTTCTCCTGCCCCTGGGTAAGCGCGGTAAGCCAGCCGTATTCGCCCATCGTAATCACTAGCGCGACAGGCAGCAACAGACAAAATGCCAGCAAGTACGCCACCGCGATCCGATAGCGCGCCTGCTTCCACCAGCGGACACCGAAAATCGCCACCGGCGCCGTGGCCAGAGCCGCAACCAAAACGGCCGGGGTTCCGCCGAAGCCGTCGTAGCGGAAAAGCGCCAACAGTGTGGCTCCGACAATCAAAATCCAAGCTCCGAGGTACAGGCTGACTTGAGTGAGTGAAAGCCGGCGGGCTTGCATGATCCACGCATCTTCGCGTTCGATCAACCGACCGTAGTTCTTGCGGAACCCGTCGTATTCGTACTCGGTCAAAATGTGGTCGCGCTTCCAACCCTCCAGCTCGCGCAGATGTTGTTCGATTTTTCCCGCCAGCATGCGCCCGTAGGAAGCCGGATACGCCAGCACCGGCTCTCCGGCCAAATAGCGTTCCAGATCGTCGGCCATTTCACTCGCCGAACGGTAACGCTCCTTCGGATTCTTCTCGAGCGCCTTGAGGCAAATGTTCTGGAGATCGCCTGGAATAGATTCGTTGAGCCGCCGGGGGAGCACCGGATCCCGTTCCTGGATCTCGATCATTTGCTCGCGGACGTCCTGGGAGTGGAAGGGCAGTGTTCCCGCGAGCATTTCGTAAAAGACCGTTCCCAACGAAAAGACATCGCTGGGAGCATCTAACGCCGCGCCGCGCACGTGCTCGGGCGAGAAGTAGTCCGGCGTGCCCATGATCTCGCCCGGGATGGTTAAGCGCCGCCCGGAATCATCCACCTGCAACGCCAGGCCGAAATCGAGAACCTTCGGCTCCAGATCGCTCCCCACCAAAATGTTGCCGGGTTTGAGATCGCGATGGATGGTCTGGTTTGCGTGCAGGAAACCCACGGCCCGCGCCACCTTCAGCATCAGCGCCGCTTTTTGCGGGAATGGGAGCGCGCGCGTTGCGTCCACCAGCGGTACGCCTTCCAGGTACTCCATCACGAAATGCGGCGGTTCGTTCGCGGGGCCCAGACTATAAATGCGAACGATGTTCGGATGGCTCAGCTTGGCCAAAGCGCGCGCTTCCCGCATGAACCGCTCCTGGAGCGTGGCATTGCCGGCATACCGCCGGTTCAGTGTCTTAATGGCTACTTGCCGGCCCAGAGCTTCATCCAGGGCCAAATACACGCAGCCCATTCCACCG
>CABEDY010000423.1_pt1 | contig 17909 bp, 14 predicted proteins | sample 3423171 | NCBI WGS metagenome assembly CABEDY01 (sample SAMEA5534333, study PRJEB31848) | metagenome | biome: tundra; feature: field; material: soil | place: USA | collected 2013-05 | depth 0.15 m | reverse complement strand
AAGGGCGACTGCTGCACGCCGGACGGGCACTGCAAGACCTACACACCTACTCGGTGCCTCAAGGCGCACAACGCCGAAATTGCGCTTATTGAGCAAAGCGCGCAGATGTATCCCGTGATGACCGCGTCGAGTATTGATGTCAAAGCATGGATTGATCCGGTCCTCAGCCAGATCGAAGCACCTGCCCCACTCACCTATAGCTACTCGCCTCCGGAACCTTACCTTCTCAATTCTGTCTTCCTGATCTAGCTAGACCGCATCGTCCCTCGCGCTTTAGTAGCCCCAAGCGTAAGCGCGGGGACCACCCAACATTTATTCGCACACGGTCAAGTCGAAAGGAAGAGAACATGCATTTCCATTTAAGTTCGAGCGCCGTCCTTGCGCTAACGTTCGTCCGTTGTGGGAGCACAAGAACAAACCCTCGCATTGCGGGATCTGATCACCGAAGCTCAACGCAGTAATCCCGAAATACTCGCTGCGCAGAAGCGCTACGAAGCGGCCCGCCAGCGGCCGCGGCAGGAGAGCAGCCTGCCCGATCCAACCATTTCACTTGGCTACTCGAGCAACGGCAATCCCCTGCCAGGGAGCGGCATCGGAACGCAGCCGACCAGCAACATCGGCCTCAGCTTCACGCAGGAGTTTCTCTATCCCGGAAAGCTCCGTCTGCGCGGCGAGGTCAGCTCCAAAGCAACGGACGCCGAGTTCGAACAGTACAGGATGGTGGAGCGAAATGTGATTCTGCGGCTCAGCCAGGCCTTCTATCGGCTGCAACACACCTATCCCGAAATGGAAGTGTTGGAGCGCAACCATGCCCTGCTCCAGACTTTCCTACGTATCATTGAAGCCCGCTACGCAGTCGGCAAGGCGTCCCAGCAGGATGCTTTCAAAAACCCAGACGGAGCTGACCATTCTTGAAACGAAGAAGATACAGACCGAGCGCGAGCGGCGTATTCAGCAAGCCGAGATCAACAGTCTTTTGAACCGCCCGGCCGGCGCTTTCCTGGCCCAGCCGGCTGAGCCGCACGTGCACGAGCTGACCGTTTCTCTCGAAGAGATCCAACTCCACGCACGCGATACTTCTCCGGAGCTGCTCAGGGACCAGAAAGTGGTGGAGCGTTCGGATCTGGCGCTCAACCTGGCGCGCAAAGAGATCTATCCTGACTATGCGATCACCGGCGGCTATTTTTACATGGGAAGCATGCCGGCCATGTACCAGGTCCGCGCCGACATCCACATTCCTCTGTATTTTTCAAGGAAACAGCGCGCGGGTGTAACGGAGCAGGCACAGAAAATGGCCGGCGCGCGGCATGAATACGATGCGGCCAGCCAATCGCTGAGCTTCCGGATCGAAGATGCGTATCTGACGGCCGAGACCTCCTACAAGCTGATGAAGCTTTATCTGGACACGGTGATCCCCCAGGCGCATCTGACGCTGCAATCGTCGTTGAATGCCTATGCGACCGGAACGGCAGACTTTCTTTCGGTCTTCACCAATCACATCGGGATCGTGGAGTACGAAATGAACTACCACGAAGAAATGCTGAATTACCACCTGGCCGTGAGCCGGCTGGAGGAGTTGACGGGCCTCGACTTGGCTCGATGAGGTGCGATTTATGAAATATATTCTTCTTTCGATCGGCGCCGCGCTCCTGGTGGGTGGCGGCTTTTTAGGCGGCATCGCGTACCGCCATCACGCGACCCAATCGGATCAACATGCCGGCCACGCTAAGGCGCAACGCAAAATTCTCTACTACGTCGATCCGATGCACCCGGCCTACAAGTCGGATCGGCCCGGCGTGGCGCCGGATTGCGGGATGAAATTGGAGCCTCGGTGTACGAAGGCGATCCGGCAACCGATCCAACCAAGGCCGGCTTGCTCAAGGTGAGCGCAGAGAAACAGCAACTGATCGGCGTCGAATACGGAACCGTCGAGCTGGCTTCTTCTTCGTCGAGCTTTCAGGCGGTGGGCAAGGTCACCCAGGACGACACGCGTGGTCCGAATCCATTCGAAGGTGGAAGGCTGGATCGAGCAGGTCCACGCCGACTTCACGGGCGCGCGCGTAGAGAAAGGCCAGCCGTTGCTCACCATCTACAGCCCGGAGATGCTCGCCATCCAGCAGGAGTACCTGCTGGCGCTTCAGGCTCGCGAAATATTGAAGGCCAGTTCGCTGAAGGAAGCCGGCGAGAACAGCGATTCGTTGATCCGCGCGGCTAGCACGCGTCTGGAACTTTGGGATTTCGGCCGCGCCCAGATCGACGAGCTACAGAAAACCAAAAAGCCCCAGCGCGCCATTACGCTCTTCGCGCCGGCCTCCGGATACGTCATCGCGCGCAATGCATTTCCAGGTCAGAAGGTAACTCCGGACACGGAGTTGTACGCGCTGGTGGACCTCAGCCGGATCTGGGTACTGGCCGACGTGTTCGAAAGCGATGCGGCGAACGTTCGAGTGGGGCAAAGCGCCGTGATCGGTCTCCCTTACCAGCGTGGCAAAGGATTGGTGGCTCGTGTCTCCTACATACAGTTCCAGGTGGATCCCGCTACGCGCACGCTCAAGGTACGGTTGGAAGCGCCGAATCCCGGCCTGCAGTTCAAGCCGGACATGTTCGTGGAAGTCCAGTTCCAGCTCACTTCGCAGAGAAAAGTAAGCGTGCCTGCGGAAGCGGTACTGGACGCGGGAATACGCAAGACCGTGTTCGTGGATCGCGGCAACGGCTACCTGGAGCCGCGCCAGGTGGAAACCGGCGAGCGAATGGGCGACCGCATTGAGATCCTCAAGGGCTTGAAGCCGGGTGAGCGCATCGTCATCTCCGGAAACTTCCTGATCGATTCCGAGAACCAATTGAAGCAGCCTGCAGCCTCCTCGCCTGCCTCAAACCCTGGAGCTCATCATCATGATTAACCGCATCATTGAGTTCTCGGCGCGCTACATGTTCCTGGTGTTTCTGATAGTCGGGTTCGGTGTCGCGGCCGGCATCTGGTCTATCAAGCACATGCCGCTGGATGCGATTCCGGACCTGAGCGACACCCAGGTAATTGTGTACTCGCGCTGGGACCGCAGTCCCGACATTCTGGAGGACCAGGTGACGTATCCCATCGTCACCGCCATGTTGGGCGCTCCAAAAGTGAAAAGCGTGCGTGGCTACTCGGACTTCGGCTACTCGTTCGTCTACATCATTTTCGAAGAAGGCACGGACATTTACTGGGCGCGCTCGCGCACGCTGGAATATCTTTCCAGTGTCCTGCCGCGTCTTCCGCAAGGAGTGAAGACCGAGCTGGGTCCAGATGCGACCGGCGTCGGTTGGGTGTTTCACTACGCTCTGATCGACACCAGCGGCAAGCACAACCTGGCGGAGTTGCGGTCCGTTCAGGACTGGTTCCTGCGATATCAGCTCCGCGCGGTGCCGGGCGTGGCCGAAGTTGCACCTCTCGGCGGTTTCGTGCGCCAGTATCAAGTCAACGTCGATCCAACCCGGCTGCAGGCATATAACATTTCGATCACGAAGGTTGCAGAAGCGGTGCGTGCGGGCAACAACGATGTGGGTGGGCGGCTGGTGGAGTTCAGTGGCGCCGAGTATATGGTGCGGGGACGCGGCTATGCGAAGTCCGCCGCCGACCTGGAGAAAATCGTGCTGGCGTCGAGTGCGAGTGGCGTTCCCATTCGGGTTCAGGACGTCGGCAAAGTCGTGCTTGGTCCGGATCTGCGCCGCGGGGTCGCGGATTGGAACGGACAAGGCGACGTGGTGGCCGGCATAGTCATCATGCGGCAGGGCGAGAATGCTCTGCAGGTGATCGAGCGCGTCAAGGCGAAATTGCGCGAGATCGAGCCCGGCTTACCGGCCGGCGTCAAGGTGGTCAGCGCCTACGATCGCTCCGAATTGATCCTGAGATCCATCGACAACCTGAAGCACACACTTGCCGAGGAGATGACCATCGTCTCCGTCATCATTTTGCTATTCCTGTGGCACATCCCGAGCGCGATCATTCCCGTTTTCACGATTCCCATCGCCATCGTGATCTGTTTCATCCCCATGAAGATGTTGGGGCTCAGTTCGAACATCATGTCGCTCGGTGGCATCGCGATCGCGGTCGGCGCCATGGTGGACGCCGCCATCGTGGTGGTGGAGCAAACCCACAAGAAGTTGGAGGAGTGGGAGCGGACGGGGCGAAAAGAAGATTACCACCGCGTGGTGATCGACGCGGTGAAGGAAGTTGGAGGAACCAGCTTCTTTGCGTTACTTGTGATCGCGGTTTCCTTTCTGCCGGTGCTGACGCTCGAGGCGCAGGAAGGACGGCTGTTCAAGCCGCTGGCGTACACCAAGAACCTGTCCATGATCGTGGCGGCTGTTCTGGCCATTACGCTCGATCCAGCCATGCGTTTGTGGTTCACGCACATGAACAATTTCCGCTTTCGCCCGGCGTGGATCTGCCGCGCCGCCAACGCCGTGCTGGTGGGAAAAATCCATTCGGAGGAAAACCATCCGATCAGCCGGATTCTGATTCGCCTGTATGAGCCTGTGTGCGCCTGGGCGCTTCGCTGGAAGTGGTTGGTGCTGGCGGGCGCGGTGGCGATGCTGGCGGTGACCGTGCCAGTTTTCAATCGGCTGGGATCGGAGTTCATGCCGCCGCTCGACGAGGGGCCCTTGCTTTACATGCCGTCCACGCTGCCGGGTATCTCGGTCACCCAAGCGCAGAATCTGCTCGCAGTGCAGGATCGCATCATCCGGCGATTTCCGGAAGTGGATACGGTGTTGGGCAAAGCCGGACGCGCGGAAACATCGACGGATCCCGCCCCGCTATCGATGGTGGAGACAGTGATCACGTTGAAGCCTCAAGCGGAGTGGCGCAAGGTGGAACGCTGGTACTCCGGCGCGCCCGAGTGGATGCAACCAATTTTTCGGCCGTTCCAGCCAGACCGCATCTCCACCGAGCAACTGGTGGAAGAAATGAACGACGCGCTGAAGTTGCCGGGCGCCTCCAACGCCTGGACCATGCCGATAAAGGCGCGCATCGATATGCTGACTACGGGTATTCGCACACCGGTCGGCGTCAAAATCTACGGAGCCGACACCCACGTCATCGAGCACCTGGGGACGGATATCGAGCGGCTGCTGGCCCACGTGCCGGGCACGCGCAATGTCTTCGCGGAAAGGACCGGCGGTGGATATTTCCTGGACTTCGACTGGAAACGCGACCAGATGGCGCGCTATGGCTTATCCATGGATGACGTTCAGAACGTAGTGATGAGTGCCGTTGGCGGCGACAACGTCACCACCACGGTGGAGGCCGCGAGCGTTACCCGGTGAACGTCCGCTATGCGCGGGATTTCCGGAGCGACCTGGGCCGGTTGAGCCGCGTGCTGGTCCCTGTAATGAGCGGCGCGCAGATTCCAGTCTCCGAACTTGCCGAGGTGAAGCTGGTTTCCGGCCCTTCCATGCTGCGCGATGAAAACGGTCTCCTGAGCGGCTATGTGTACGTGGATGTTTCCGGCCGAGACGTGGGCGGCTACATCGAAGAGGCCAAGAAAGTTGTGCGTGATCAACTGCACGTGCCGGCCGGTTACTCCATCGCCTGGAGCGGCCAATACGAAGCCATGCAACGCGTGCGTCAGCGCCTGACGATTGTGCTGCCGCTCACCGGACTGCTGATTCTGTTGCTGCTCTATTTGAACACCCGGTCCCTTACCAAAACCATGATCATCATGCTGGCGGTGCCGTTTTCAGCAATCGGCGCCATCTGGTTCCTGTACGCGCTCGGATACAACATGAGCATCGGCGTCTGGGTGGGCGTAATTGCTCTCACCGGTGTGGACGCGGAAACCGCGGTGTTCATGCTTCTGTATTTGGATCTTGCTTACAATGACGCGCAAAAGGCCGGCCGGCTGCGCTCCTTAGGCGATCTGCAGGCGGCCATCCAGCATGGCGCGGTGAAACGTATCCGGCCTAAATTCATGACCGTCGCTTGCATGTTCATGGGCCTGGTCCCCATCATGTGGTCCACCGGCTCCGGCGCGGACGTGATGAAACGCATCGCGGCTCCGATGATCGGCGGCATCTTTACTTCGTTCCTGCTTGAATTGGTGGTCTAACAATTGGCGCGCTCTTGATTTTGGCGGGGTTGTGATCGGTCAGCCGTTCACGTATGAAGTTCGCCATCGGCACCTGCATGGCGGCACCGTCGGCACGCTACGAATCGGCCAGGATTATATTGCGTTCGAAGAGAAATCGAAGAACGCCAAGCACTCTCGGGAATGGAAGTACGCAGACATCCAACAGCTATCTTTGAGCCCGTTGGAGCTGCGGATTCTGACTTACGAAGATCGCAAGTGGCAGTTTGGCCGCGATCGCGAGTACGTCTTCGACCGGTTGCCGGAAGGTCTGGCGCAGGCGTACGGACTGTTCCATCAAAGCCTGGACCAGCGCTTCATCGCCGAATTGTCTGATCCCAACGGGCGCGTGCTTTGGCAGACCGGCGCAAAACTGCGCCGCGGGCTGAGTGGTTCCGACGGGACTCTGCGGATTGGCGAAGATCGTATCATCTTCGAGACAGGTGCCGGCGGTGAATCCCGCACCTGGCGCTTCACCGACATTGACAATATCAGCACTGCGGGCTCATTCGATCTGGCGATTACGACCACCGAGCTATCCCGTTGGTTCCATGCTGGTCACCGCGAGTTCCGATTTCAATTAAAGCAGGCGCTGCCTGAGAATCGTTACAACGACCTATGGCGCCACATCAAACAAAGTAAGCGCGCCACCGATTAGTGGACTGTCTGAGCACGAACTTTAGCATCGAAATCCCATGCGTTCGCAGGAGTGCGAACGCGGCAAACACGAGTGTTCGCGCCACGCGTAGCGCACGCACCCTTGCGTGCCGCGTCGCCACTCATGGCGACGCACGGCAGTAGTAAAGATTCAGCAACGACAGCCCACTAGTTGCTGGTGGCGGGAGCCCCTAGCTCGGTACCGACCAGGTCGATTAGCTGTTGGGAGGTGAATGAGGAGCCTTCCACTAAGGCTGCCAGTTTGCCCGCGCGGTCGATGATGGCTGTCGATGAGGTGTGAGTAATGGCTCCTTCTTCAGGCCAATAGACTACGCCAAAGTGGCCGGCCACTTTTCGGATATCGTCCTCGGAGCCGGTTAGAAACAGCCATGTGTGGGAATCGGCGCGCCAGCGTCCGGCGTATTCAGCGAGAACCTCGGGAGTGTCGTGGCGTGGATCTAGGGTGATGGATAACAACACTATTTTTCCCGCGTATCTCTTCTGCAGCCGCGCGAAGTTTGCGGAGAGGCGCGGGCAAACGTCGGGCAGTGGACAGCGGGTATATATGAAATCGACCGCTACCAGTTGGCCCTGGAAGCCGGACAATCTGACGGCCCGGCCGGTTTGATCGGTCAGTGTGAAATCTGGCATTCGTTCGCCGATGGCGACCTTGTCGTCGGCTTTGGGCAGTGGGATACCATCGACGGCGGTCTGCTCGAAATGGACGTGCCGCGCGATCACGGCGCCGCGGGTCACCTTGAGTTGAAAATCGATGCGCGAGCCGGGGGTGAGATGTTCCAGATCGCGAGCTGCTTCCACGTGAAATGGCATGCTCATGGCTTCCATGTAGCCGGGTATGGCGCGATGCGAGATGGTGAGGGTCTGATTGGGACGGTCAATGGCCAGGACAATGCCTTGCGCATGGAAATGGCGGGCGCAGGAACACAGGAAAAAGCAAAGGGAAAAAACGATGCCGCGGCTACTTGAAATATAAAACATCGGGGCGGATGGAGTGTTCGGTCTCAGAGCAGGGACCGCACTGCATTTGGTAATCAGGCCGCGCGGCGTGGACGACTTCAGGAATCAATTTGGGATGGTCCGGTTGATGATAGGAAGCGATAGAGAGCCGGGGTTTATATTTCGCAAGCGTTTCCTTGGCGCCCGCCAGCGCTTTCGGCTCCGCGCCTTCGATGTCGAACTTGATGTAATCCACGCGCTCCAGCTTGAGCTCGGCCATCAGCTTGTCGATGGTGGTGAGCGGGACTTTCTCCAATTCCACCGCGCCTTTCCGTTCGAGGACAAAAGAGTCGGCGGCGGAATTCTTCGGATCCACCCGTAGAGTGAGGAAATCCTCTTTGTCCCAGACGCCCTTAGGCACCAGAATCACCTGTCCAGACGCGATTTCTTTCGAATAGTTGCGGCGCAGGCATTCCAGATTTTCAGGCGCTGGCTCGATGGCCACGACGGTTTTGGCGCCGGCTGCCAATTCTTCATGCACGGTAACGCCAATGTTGGCGCCGCAATCCAACGTGATGTCGCCCGGGTGCGGTCCGTAATCGCCGGTGCCGTAGATCTTGCGCTGTTGCTCGGCCAGGTTGAAGGGCAAAACGTAGCGGCTGCCGGCGGGAATCCAGTAGCGGCCCTTGGGCGTGTCCCACAGCTCGTAGCCGAGGTCTTGTTCGACCAGCTTGCTGGCGTTCAGAATTTGGTCTTTGTACGCAACCTGGCGCTCGAAATTTGATTGCGACTTTAGCGCCTCTCGGAGCGAACAAACCGGGCTGCGGCCAGCCGCCACCCACGTGATTAATCGGAACGGAGGAAAGTAGGCATAGGCGACTCCGGCAATAATAAGAATCAGGATGATTAGGCCGGCGACGCGGGAAGCCTTCACGAATGCATCATAACAGTAAGCAGGAGGCAGGCGGCAGGCGGCAGAAGGCAGAAGGCGGGTTGCTTGCGGATGTTGGGGGCATTCGGCGGAGAATTCTCGCGTGGTACGGGAAGAACAAGCGGGATTTGCCGTGGCGGCGCACGCGGGATCCTTACCGCGTGTGGATTTCCGAGATCATGCTGCAGCAAACCCGTGTGGCAGCGGTCATTCCGTATTACGAACGGTTTCTCGATCGTTTTCCCGACGTGAATGCGCTCGCCTCCGCGCCGGAACAGGAGCTGCTGGCGGCCTGGGCAGGCCTGGGTTATTATTCGCGGGCGCGGAATCTGCAACGTGCCGCTCAGAGAATCCGGGAGTTGGGCGGCTTCCCCCGCGAATATTCCGTGCTTCGTAGCTTGCCGGGCGTGGGCGATTATACGGCGGCGGCGATCGCAAGCATCGCATTTGATTTGCCGCACGCCGTGTTGGATGGCAACGTTCTGCGTGTGCTGAGCCGATTCACCGGCGAACGCGGAAATGTGGATTCAGTTCCAGTGCGAAACCGGCTGCGAGCGGTTGCCGAGCAAGTGCTCGATCCCAAGAGAACCGGAGAATTCAATCAAGCGCTCATGGAACTCGGGGCGCTAGTGTGCCTGCCGAAGCAGCCACAGTGCCGCGAGTGTCCAGTGGGGCGCCAATGTGTGGCGCGCGAGCTGGGTATGCAGAATGAACTGCCGGTCAAGTCAATCCGGCGGGGTTCCAGGCGCGTGGAGAAAGAGCTGCTTGTAATCGAGAGAGCCGGCAAAATCCTGATCTGGCAAAGGCCGCAGGAAAACCGCCGGTTGGCGGGATTCTGGGAACTGCCTGAGCCGGATCAATTGACCGGGGCGAAGTTGGGACCCAGGATCGGCCAATTCCGGCACACGATCGTGAATACCAATTTCTTGTGTCATGTTTTTCGGGCAACCTTAGCGCTTGTTCCGGAAGGCTTTCATTGGTTGGCGAAATCCAGAATCCATCGGGTTCCGTTGAGCACCACGGCCAAGAAGGCCCTGGCGTGTCTGGAGGATTAGTCATTTGTCCCCTTGCTTACGCGCGGGGCTACAAAACGCCGCGACCGTCGGGTGCAACGCCGTCTTGTAGCCCCGCACGTAAGTGAGGGGACAATGCAAGGTTATAATTTAGTGAAATATTTTACCCCGGGCGTCGTCCTATGGAGGGTGAGTCGCATGATAAGTCGCATATTCCCAGCAATCTTGTTGGTGTTAACGCCAGCCGTTGTGTTGGCTGAGAGCGTGACGCCCAGCATCGGCTATACCGGCGCGCCTGCCGATCACAAAGGGCAGAACTGTAGCGTCTGTCACAGCAGCTTTGGCGCCGCCAACAGCGATACGCGAGGATCGGTGACGGTCTCGATTACCGATTACAATCCGGGCGTGCAGCAGATGATTCACGTCACGGTGAGCCATCCGACGGCCACTCGCTGGGGTTTTCAGATGACGATCCGCGAGGTGAGCGATGAAACCACCGAGGCGGGAACATTCTCGACGTCCGCTGGCGTCCCTTTTACGGTAGTTTGCGACGACGGTTCCCATTTCGGATCCGCACCTCCTTGCAATGGGAACAACGGCCGGCAGTTCGCGGAACACGACAACGCGCCGAGCACCGCTGAGGGAGCGGGTTTTGAGTGGTTGGTGCCGTGGACGCCCCCTGAGACCGAGGTCGGACGGCTGCATATCTATGTAGCAGCGGTTGCGGCGGACGGGGATGGGACAGCCCAGGGTGATCGTGTGTACACTTTCGAAGGAACTCTTCCGTTTGTGGGTGCATGTAGTCTATCCGTGGCGCCTAATTTGCGAACAGTAATGAACGGCGCTTCGTTCCTGCCGCCGTTTTCCTCGAACGCAATGATCACGGTATTCGGTACGAATTTTCAAGCCTCCGGCCTCCAGCGCACCGTGGGATTGGGAGATTTAGAAAACAACAACACAACGTTTCCTACCACGCTGGCCTGTGTCGCGATAGAAGTGACGGGGCCCGGAATTGCGCAACCAGTCCGGCTTCCCATCGCATTTGTAGAGAATGTTCAGATCAACGCTCAGGCCCCGGAGTTCATAGGTACCGGGCCTGTGATGCTGAAGGTGATTTTGAATCCGGATAAACCGAACCAACTACTCAGCGACGTTGCAACATTGAATTCGCAGCAGGCGTTTGCTCCGGCATTCTTTTTCATTCCAAAGTCCACTACCATTGCCGCGCAGATCGCGGGTACCGGCGTAACGGTTGCCGATCCGACGCTCGTTCCGGGAGGTCAAGCAGCGAAACCAGGTGACATTGTCACTCTCTGGGGAACCGGGTTCGGCGATTTTATGCAGCCGATACCGGCCGGTCAATTGGCGACGGCGGCGGATTCGCTGGCCAATCCGATCACGGTAACCGTCGGCACTACGACGTTGTCCTCCGCGGACGTCTTATACGCCGGTGCGTCACCGGGATCGCTGGGCGGCCTGTATCAGTTCAATGTACGAATTCCTGCTTCAACCCCCAATGGAGCAACGCCGGTGACGATCACAATCGGCGGATTCTCGACGCAGACGGGTCTCACGATACCGGTTCAACAGTAATCTTTAGTTCACGAGGTCGGCTGAATTCGGGTCGATCAACTGGCTTGCGATTCCGACGAACGTCACGAGAGGGCAGTCGAAAGTTGCATTGCCGATACTGCAGCCGGGGATGAAAAACGGCGAGCTGGCCGGTGGCGAAGTGAGTGTCAGGGGCGTGAGATTACTCAACTGGTCCATGGTCTGCGCGACGTACGAGCCTCGGACGATATACTCGCCGGTGCTCTGCGACTGGCGGAGTTGGAGCACAATGGCGCCACCCGGGCCACAGAAATTCGGCTGGTATCCCGGCACAAGCCAGTCGATATGGAACAGGCCGGCGAATCCGCAGACATTGACGTCCGAAGCGATCAAAACGACGATCTTCGTTGACGGAGTTCCCAGTGTGCCCGTCATCGCATTCCCGGTGGCTGACTGAACCATGGATCGAACTATGTGCGAGGCCACATTGGAACTCTGCACCCTGGCCAGATAGGGTGTGCGGAACTCCAGATCCATAATCAGGTTGTAGAGGCGCTCGATCTGGTTGACGCCATCGGGGGTCAACTGGCCCCAACCAACCTGCAGCCCATCGGCTTCTTCCATAACGAACGGATCGATCGCAATTCCGGTGGTGCTCAACCCTCCGAGGTTGATCAGCGAACCCTGCGATCCGGGCGTAACGGCGATGGGATTGGCGGTGAAGTCGGTGACGTCGATCTTTCCTGCGGGGGTGAGGGGCGGCGGAGTCTGGCTGAGGGGATAGCCGAACAAAACCGAGCGTGTGAGGGCGAACTCCGCGGCGTAGGCGGAGACCAAGGCCTGCGGATCGCCGCCCAAGCGTCCCATCGCGGACGCCATCGCTGTCGGCGGATCCACCTGTGCGACACCCGCTCCCACTGCATCGAACAGCGGGTCGGAGGCTGTTGAAGGAGTGAGGTATTGAACGTTTACGGGCGCCGCTGGCAGCAGGCCCTTCCAGAGGTGTTGCGCGGTGTCAACGGTTCGCTGGATGGCGTTGGCATGGAAATAGACGAACTTGGCGTCGGCTGTGTCGTTGCCGGTCAGCAGACCCTCGTTGGTGAGCCAGAGACGGTAGTAGCCGCCGAGCATGGTCTCGAGCGCCTCCCCGTTGGGGGTCAGAATGCCGGCCGCAACGCCGAATTGCGGAAAGTCTTGCACCGCGAAGGGCTTGAGCTGGTCGTTGGTTGCAACCGGAGCTCGCACACTATGCCTTCCGAATATGATCACCTGCTTGAGTTCGGTATCATCGACGGTCTGTGCGGTGAGAAAGGCAGCGCAGAACGGAGCTAATGCGACCAGCCGGAGGGAACGTAATTTCATGTCATGGTGTAGTGCTATGGGCTTGGTTTTGCTCTCAATGGATTTTCGGCGAACGATCGAAGCTCATCGCCCGTCAACTACGAACCTCATGAGGGCACACACTTTGCGTATGTGTACGCTAATTGCAAACATAGTGCACGAGAACAGAAGAATGGCAGCGCTCACGGTTATAGACGCGAGGTAGATTGGAACGTGCAGCATGCTATTTGCCGAGAGGCGACACTCACCTCGGGCCGCCAGCACCGTGGTAAGAACGACCGCAACCGCTGCCAGTGCACCGACCGCTCCGGCCATCAGCATCCGACGCGCCGACTTGTACGCGGAGTTGATCGAGCCGCCGCCTGTCGTTTCATTGAAGTAGACCGAAGCGCAGCCAGGGTCGCCCACGCGCGCGGCGATCAGCACATTGTCTCCCTCGGATACGGCGACAGGATCACCATTCGGAGCCGCTAACTGAATCGGCCGACCACTCACCTCGATCGTGGCTTTGGCGTCCACGGGATGATATGTCACGTTCCGCGCGGCGCCTTGGATGATCTCGAAGCGCCATCGGCGCGCTTCACCTCTCTTACTTAGCATCCTGTGAAACCGCGCGAGCGATTGCGCGCGGGCAAGGCCGGGCCGTTCGGCTTGACTGGGGTTTTCCGGCACCTTCATAGTGGCCACTTCATCCATCGGCGCAACACGTTCCGAACTGCACGCGCCCGGCGTCACCGTGCTCTCCTAGACCTGCTAGTTGTGGACGATCCGATTGGGCGAACCCGATCGGATAGCCTAGTTCACCAGGTCGGCGGAATGCGGGTCAATCACGTCCATTGCCAACGCCATGAAACTTGCTAGAGGACAGTCGAATGTAGCATTGCCGATACTGCAGCCAGGGATGAACACCGGAGCGATGGCCGGTGGAGCAGCGAGCGTCAGGGCGGTTTGATTGCGAAGCTGGTCCATAGTCTGTGCGATGTAGGAGGCACGGATGATGTATTCGCCAGTGCTCTGCGACTGGCGGAGTTCGAACACCAAGGCGCCGCTCGGAGCACAGACGTCCGCTTGGTAACCCGGCAGCAACCAGTCGAGATGGAACAGGCCGGCGAATCCGGCGATATTGGTGTTCGAAGCCGTCAACACGATTATTTTGGTGGTTGGATTGCCCAACGCGCCGGTCATCGCATTCCCGGTGCTGGCTTGAACCATGGAGCGCAGGATGTGGGAGGCCACATTGGAACTCTGCACGCGCGCCAGGTAGGGTGTGCGGTATTCGAGATCGAGTATAAGGTTGTACAAGCGAAAGGTCTGGCTGATGCCGCCGGTGGTCAAATGGCCCCAACCCACGTCTGAAAGCGGCAGTCCGTCCGCGTATTCCATGACGAAGGGATCGATGGCAGCAACAACATCGTTCAGCCCTCCGAGATTGACCGGTAAAGTGGAATCTCCGGCCGTAACCTGGATAGGAAGGGAGACGACATCCACCTTGCCATACGGGGTCCCGGGCACCGGAGTCTGGCTGACGGGATAATCGAACAGAATCGAGCGCGTGAGGGCGAGTTCGGCGGCGTAGGCGGAGGCCAACGACTGCGGATCACCACCGAGACGTCCGTTGACGGCTGCGACCGCCATCTGCTCATCGAGCCGCGCGACGCCGGCATCCACCGGAACGAATAGCGGGTCGCTGGCCGGTGGGGCGTAGGAATTGACGTTTACGACAGCCGCTGGGAGTAGGCCGGTCCAAAAGGCTTGGGCGGTGTCAAGGATCAGAGGAGTCCCGTTGGCCCGGAAGTAGACGAAGGCGGCGTCGTAGGAGTCCTTGCCGGTCAGCAGCCCCTGTTGCTTGAGCCAAAGACGGAAGTAGCCGCCGAGAATGGTCTCATCGGCGGTGCCGTTGGGGGTGATCACGCTAACGCCCGAAACGCCGAAATCCGGGAATGGTTGCTGAGAGAAGTTGTTGAGGGCGCTGTTGGCGAGAATCGGAGTTCGCACACCATGGCGTCCAAAGATGATCACCTGTTTTAGTTGCGTGTTATCAGCGGGCTGAGCTGTGAGAAAGGGAACGCAAAATAAGGATAAGGCGAAGAACCGCAGGGAGAGAGTGTTCATTTCATGTAGTAGTGCTCTCCAAGCTGGGTTTATCTCTGATGTGTTAAGAGGCCGACGTGGGCGGCGACCGCGGACCTGGGGGTCCGTCCTCATGAGCGCTAACTTAACGGTAACGTCGCGTTTCCCGGAACGCCGTATCTTGGGAGCCTCACGCTGCACTTCGGCGGGAGCCTGCGTTTTGCCAAATGGAAAGTCGTGAAAAAAGCAACTTCCGGGTGCCCGACGAACCGGGCGGAGGCACAAACTGATGCGCAATGTCGCCTCGGATTACGGCATCCTTCTCTTCATCTCGTCGAAGAAATTCAGGAGGAAATTCACGTGTACCGCCGCTCTTTCTTCGGCAGCGGTTTCCTGCGCGGGGAACACCACCAACCGTTTACCGTCTGGCGACAGGTCGGGATTGAGATACACCGAGGTTGCTAGAATCGGGATGCTGGACCATTTCCGTGACTTTCCGGGGATGAATATCCCGCCTTTGGATGTGTATCCGGCGGCCATGATCTGGCCAGTCAGTTCCTCATAGAACAATTCGTTATCATTGCGCGACCACATAGGGAACCTGGCCTGTTGTCCCGAGATCAGCCATTTGCCGCCACCGCCCGTGGCCGGATAGGGCCGCACGTACACTTGATACTGCGCCGTTTCTGTGGAGGCATAGGCCAGCCACCGGCCGTCTGGAGAGAAAGCCGGATCGACGTCGGCGCCGGCTGTTGCCAGGAACAATTCTGGCGCGCCGGGCTTGGGATTTTCGGGCTCGCTGACATTAAGCGGTAGGATCCAAATGTCCAGTCCGCCTTCGCCGGACTGGACAAACGCAAGGCGCTGCCCGTCGGGGGAGAACGAACCGGACGCCACTGTGCTCTTGGTCTCCAGGATGCGCTTCGGCATTGCGGAACCATCCGCTCGCGTCCACCAGATGCTGCCGCGCGACGAATACACGATGTGCGTTCCATCTGGGGTCCATACCGGATAGCGGTTGTCCGTTGCCGTGACCGTGATACGCGTGATTGCGCCTCGTTCAAGATCTTGCACAAAAATGTCACCGTTTACGGCGATGGCCACCCGCTTTCCGTCCGGAGAAAACCTCGGAGTCAGCACGGCTCCCGAAGGCATACTCAACGGAGTCTTCTTGCCCTCGGCGTCAATCAGCGCCACTTCCAAAATCCCGCGCTGGGTGTTGTCGCTCCGATATACGAATGTGCCATTCTTCGAGAAATCCAGTTGTCCCGCACCGTTGGTCGCGCCAGCGCCCAACATATCTTCCAGAATAGGTGCAGGTGTGCCTCGAGTTTCCAGCCGCTTGGAATCGAACCGCACGCCGAACAGAGTGCCCTCATGGATATAAATCAGGTGACCGCTGTCAAGATAACGGCCGAAATACCCGCCCTGCGCGACAATTCTTACGTTTCCGGTCTTTAGCGAAACGGCCGCGATGCCGGCGTTGTCGAAATCGCCCACGATTCCCGCCGTAACGATGGCCGTTTCAGAGCGCGGCAGAACCTGTGGCCAGCGGTAGTCGATTTGGCCGGTTTGCTGGGGCATCGTCCGCAGCAATTCCGGTTTGCCGCCACCAGCCGGGACGCGGAAAAGATGGTGGGCATCCAGCGTGGCGATAATCATGTCATCATCACCCCAGGATGCGCCTCGGTCGCCATTGTTGGCGGTGAGGTCGCACAGCGTAATTACGGCGCCTCCCTGCATAGAGATTTTTTTTAATTTGTTGTCGGCAAAGAAACCAATCCATTGCCCGTCTGGTTTAAAGAACGGATCTCGCCCACCCTCCGTACTAGGCAGCACGGTGGCGTTGGATTGATCGAGCAGGCGGGTGGCGAGTTGACCCCTTCCGGACCCGGAACGCACTGGGAACACGATACGCCTTCCATCCGGTGAGATCGCAGCCGACATGCGGGTCCTGCTGAGAGCATCCGGGCCGAGATCGACGCTAAATCGCAGCAGGGTATGATCGACGGATCGCGTTGTTTGCCACCAGCCCAGGCCCAAGAGAGCGGCCGTCAAAAGCAACATTGCCGTCGCGCATGCCCATAACCAACCAATGTGCGACCGTGAGGGAGGCGCCGCCACAGCGTCCGGGACACCATTCGGATTTGCCTGCCATCGTTGAATCGCCACGCGAGCTTCGCCGATATCGCGCAGTCGCGTCTTGACGTCGCGATCCAGGCACCGTCCGAGCAGTTCGCGGATCACCGTTGGGGTGGTTGCGGACAGACGACTGAGTTCGACTGGCGCGGTCAGAACGCGCGCCAGTATCTGGGAACCTGTTTCATCATCGAACAGTCGCTCACCCACGAGCATTTCGTACAGCACGACGCCAAACGACCATATGTCGGAGCGCCGGTCGACCGGTTTGCCCGAGGCCTGTTCCGGGCTCATGTATGCAACCGTGCCCACAATCACGCCAGGCTGAGTAGCCATGGTTACGGTCAGCGTATGGACGGGATCGCGCGCTACGTCACGGCTCGAAATTGTGGCGAGTCCGAAATCGAGCACCTTCACAACGCCTTCGGGTGTGATCATGAATATTGCCCGGCTTCAGATCGCGATGGATAATGCCCTTTTCGTGCGCTGCTTCGAGAGCATCGGCTATTTGCCTGGCGTAATTGAGTGCAGTTTCGATTGGCAAAGGGGTTTGGAGGGTTGCACCGGACACCAACTCCATCACCAGGGCACGAACGCCATTCGATTCCTCCACGCCGTAGACCTGCGCCACGTTAGGGTGATTCAACGCCGCGAGTGCCGTGGCCTCGCGATCAAATCGTAACAAGCGTTCGGGATCTTGGGCGACCGCGTCGGGAAGAACTTTGATTGCCACTTCCCGCCCAAGCTTGGTATCTCTACCGCGGTACACCTCACCCATGCCCCCAGCGCCGATCGGGCCAATGATCTGATACTGCCCGAGTTTGTCACTCGCAGCAAGCGACATGTGCGTGATTCAGTTTAGCCGATAAACAGCCGGTTGTGTCCAAGTCACGGCGCATCCGGAAGTTATCTCCGCGTTCCGGTCCAAATGTCTGGATCTGGGAAGCTTCGGACGGATGACGCGCCACTCGGACAAAGCCCGCTTAGAAGAGATTGGCCGCAAGTTTATGGAAAGTGGATTACCCGTGAGTAACAGCGCAGGATTTACTTTTCCGCTAACGACCTGATACGTGGCGCCTTCGTCAAAGTGACTTCAGGCTGGTCGGTTGTTGAACTAACCGCGGTGATGCCGGGCCGCGGCTATCC
>CABEDY010000422.1_pt1 | contig 17912 bp, 11 predicted proteins | sample 3423171 | NCBI WGS metagenome assembly CABEDY01 (sample SAMEA5534333, study PRJEB31848) | metagenome | biome: tundra; feature: field; material: soil | place: USA | collected 2013-05 | depth 0.15 m | reverse complement strand
TGGCGTAGCTGCGGGCGTGATGGCGTTGGTAATCGGCATCGCAATCAACAATGGTTTTCGAAGCACTCTCCAACGAAGCCTGTTGGGCGCAACCGCCCACGTCATGCTGCTCGAAAAAGAGCGGTCCCAGGGAATCTCGAATTGGGCGGAATTGGATCCTCAATTGCAAACGATTCCGCACGTGGTGAGTGTGTCGCCCGTGCTCTATGGAAAGGTGGTGCTGTCAGGTCCACCGGGCGTGGGGCAGATAGAAGGCGCGCAGCTCAAGGGCATTCCTCTCGACGCTCCGCCGGATATTCTGCTGCACCTCAAGGAAGGCTCCTTCAACGATTTAAAGAACACGGTCGGGCTGCCGGGCATCATACTGGGCGCGAACCTGGCGGAGAAGACCGGCATGCTTCTGCATAGCGTGGTTACGGTGGTCGGGCCCCAATGGGTCGAAACCCCACTGGGCATGCATTTGAGCCTGATCTCGTACAAGTTCCGCGTGGTGGGAATCTTCGAATCCGGGTTCTTCGAAGTGGACTCCTTTTGGGCCTTCACCGCCCTAAGTTCAGCCGAGGAGATTCTGAACGAGGGTCACGTTGTGAATACGATCGAACTCCGCCTGGACGATATTGATCAGGCGCAGCAAGTAGCCGAGGCGGCAGAAAAGATAGCTGGGCCGAAGATCGCAGCCAAAACCTGGATGGAGCACTTTCAACAGATTCTGGGCGCTTTGAATAGCGAGAAAGTGGTAACGGCCCTCACCATCGGCCTGATCCAACTCGTGGCCGCGCTGAATATTCTGATCACGCTGATCATGATGGTGGTGGAGAAGAACCGCGACATTGCAGTGCTGATGTCGATGGGTGCGAAGCGCCAGCAGATCCGAAAGATCTTCGTCCTGGAAGGTCTGCTGATCGGCGTGGTCGGAACGGTGATCGGACTCATTCTCGGTTATTCGCTCTCGTTTCTGGCCGACCATTACCATTGGCTGCGTCTGAACGCCGAGGTGTACTCGCTCCCCTATGTTCCGTTCAATGCGCGCTGGCAGGACGGCATCTGGATCGCAGCCACGGCCATCTTCATCAGCTTCATCGCGACGTTGTACCCGGCCAGGAGCGCCACGCGCATCGCACCTGTGGAGGCGCTGAGGTACGAGTAGTGTTACATTTTGTATATGGCCCACGCGAACGTTTCTGTCCCACAAGAGAGCTATGTCCTCCATCTGGGAGATCGCGGCCGTCTGGTGCTTCCATCGCGATTGCGTAAGCGCTTGGCGCTCAAGAGCGGCGAGGAACTGGTACTGACGCTGGATGACGATGGCGCGATGCGTCTCACAACTCGCCGCCAGCGGCTCAACAAGCTCCAGGGTATGTTCGCCGCGATCGAGCCCCACCGGAGACTCTCCGACGAACTGATCCTCGAGCGCCGCATGGAAGCGCGTCGAGAAAGCAAATAGGTGGCCCAGCCCAGCGCGGTGCTCGATGCATCGGCTCTACTGGCGTGGTTGCACCTTGAGCCTGGCGCCCTGGCGGTGAGAGCCGCCCTCGACAATACGGCTGCCATGAGCGTTGTGAATTGGGCCGAGGTATTGACGAAACTCGCGGACCTTGGGCAGGACCCAGTTGAGGTTCGATCCAGGATGTTCAAGGAGGGCATATTTGAAAAGGATCTGCTGCTCTGGCCCCTGGATGAGGCCATGGCAGTCGAGGTTGCCAAGTTGCGAGGGAAGACTCGCTCCCGAGGACTCTCACTCGGCGACCGGGCATGTATTGCTCTAGGCCAGCATTTGCGGCTCCCGATCCTCACCAGCGACCGCGGCTGGAAGACCTTGCATTTCGGCGTTCAGATACAGCTCATCCGATGAGCATTCGATGCGCAGCCTACACCGGTACCACTTCCCGCTGACCGCTCTGCGTCACTACCTTGCGGCCCCGCAGGCTCGACTGCAATCTCTCCATGTAGAGATAAATCACCGGCGTGATGTACAGCGTCAGGAACTGGGAAACCACTAATCCACCCACTACAGCCAAGCCGAGGGGCTGCCGGGCGTCCGCGCCTTCCCCGATTCCCAGCGCGATGGGAAGCGTCCCGAATAATGCCGCGACCGTGGTCATCATGATCGGGCGGAAGCGCAGCATGGCGCCGCGGAAGATGGCGTCGAATGGATTCATGCCGTCCACACGCTGGGCTTCCAGCGCAAAATCGATCATCATGATGGCGTTCTTTTTGACGACGCCGAACAGCATTACCAAGCCGACAAACGCGTAAAGATCCAGCTCCTTGTGGAACAGCCGCAGCGTCAGCAGGGCGCCGAACACTGCCGACGGCAGTCCGGAGAGAATCGTTATCGGGTGGATGAAGCTCTCGTACAGAATCCCCAGCACGATGTAAATCACCAGAATCGCCACGATCAGGAGAATCGACATTCCTTGGAACGATTTCTGGAATTCCTTCACCGTGCCCTGGAAATTCGCGCTAATGGTTGCAGGCATGCGTAGCTCACGCACCGCATCGCTGACCTGATCGGCCGCCTGTCCCAACGAATATCCGGGTTTCAGATTGAACGACAGTGTAACGGCGGGAAGTTGTCCGAAGTGATTTACGCTCAGTGGGCCAACCGTGCGTGTAACGTGCACCAAGGTATCCAACGGCACTAGCGGGCCCCGCGACGACCGAACGTAAAGCTTGGACAGCGCGTCCGGACTGCGTTGGAATTGCGGCTCTACTTCCGCGATCACCGAGTACTGGTTGGCCGGCGTGTAGATAGTGGATACCTGCCGCGCGCTGTATGCAGTGTAGAGCGCGTCTTGGATCTGTTCGGGCGATACGCCCAGAGCTAGCGCACGGTCGCGATCGATATCCAGGTTGACCTGCGGGCTCGATATCTGGAGGTTACTGCTTACATCCAGGAAACCGGGCAGCGTGCGCATCTTCATTGCAAGCCGGGGCGCCCAATCGTAAATCTCATGCAGGTTGGCGCTCTGCAGCGTCATTTGGTAGAGGCTGTTGGTCACTTGACCGCTGATCGTAATGGGCGGCGGATTCTGCAGGAATACCAGCATTCCCGGCACGCTGAACAGCTTTCCGCGCAACTCTTCCAGAACCTGATCCACTGAAAGCGGCCGTTCGGAACGAGGCTTCAACGACATGAAAACCACTCCAGAATTCGGAGTGGGCAGGTACTGGCCGACTTCAAGGAACGATCCCACGTTTTCTGCATTCGGATCCTTCTGAAGGATTTTCATCGCCGCCGTCTGATGCTTCACCATCGACTCGAACGAGATATCCTGGCCGGCCAGCGTTGCGCCGAAAACGAACCCACTGTCCTGGCTGGGGATAAAACCGGTGGGCATGGTGAAAAACAACCAAAACGTTCCGCCCAGGAGGGCCACCGCGAACAGGACCGTCGCGAACTGGCGGTGCAGCACTGCTTTGAGAGTGTACTCGTAAGCGCTCGCCATGCCCTGGAATCCGCCTTCCAGCGTTCGATACAGCCGGCCGTGCCGTGCCTTGTGATCGATGCGGAGAAAGCGGCTACCTAACATGGGAGTCAGGCTCAGCGAAATAAACCCGGATATCAGGATCGCCACCGTAATGGTTACCGAGAATTCGTGCAGCAACCGGCCCACAATGCCGCCCATGAACAATACAGGAATGAAAACGGCGACGAGCGAAATGGTCATGGACACGATAGTGAATCCGATCTCGCGCGACGCCAGTTTCGCCGCTTCCATGCGGGAATGTCCCTGTTCCATGTAGCGGACGATATTCTCAAGCATGACGATGGCGTCGTCCACCACGAACCCCACCGAGAGCGTGAGGGCCATCAGTGACAGATTGTTGAGACTATAACCGAGCAGGTACATCGCCGCGAACGTGCCCACTACGGATAAGGGAACTACTACGCCCGGAATCACGGTAGCCGACAGGTTGCGTAGAAATAAGAAGATGACCATTACAACCAGACAAATGGTCAGAATCAGAGTGAACTCCACGTCGCGGATCGATTTCCGGATCGACTCCGAGGCATCGAACATGATGTGGAGATGCACGGAAGGCGGGATTTCCTTTTGAAACACGGGTAGCAGTTTCCGCACATTGTCCACAACCTGTACGGTGTTGGCGCCCGGTTGACGCTGCACTCCCAGCATGACGGAGCGTTCTCCGTTGGCCCAGGCCGCCGCTTTGTCGTTTTCCACGCCGTCGATCACGCGTCCAAGCTGCTCCAATCGCACCGGATTTCCATTGCGATAGGCCACGATCATCGGACGATAAGCCGCTGCATTCATGAGTTGGCCGCTGGATTGGACGGTGAACGCCTGCTTATCGCCCCACAGCTTACCGGTCGGCAAATTCACGTTGCTCTGTCCGATGGCGCGCTGTACTTCATCGATCCCGATGTCGTGCGATACCAGGGCGTCGGGATCCATCTGAATGCGTACCGCGTATTTCTGCGATCCGAATACTTGCACGCGCGAAACGCCGCTAACCATCGAAATCCGCTCTGCGAGCACTGTTTCTCCATATTCATCGACAGTGTAGAGCGGCAACGTGTCCGAACTGAGCGACATGAAGAGAATCGGCTGCTCGGCCGGATTCACTTTTTGATAGGAGGGCGGCCTCGGCATGTTGGGCGGAAGCTGCCCGCCGGCCTTAGTCATGGCAGCTTGTATATCTTGGGCGGCCGCGTCGATGTTCCGGCTGAGATCGAACTGGACCGTGATGACAGTGGTGGCCTGCGAATTGGTGGAACTCATGTTGTCCACGCCCGCGATGGTCGAAAATTCGCGTTCGAGCGGAGTGGCCACTGAGGACGCCATGGTCTCCGGGTTCGCGCCAGGAAGCGACGCGACCACCTGAATGGTTGGATAATCCACGCTCGGCAGCGCGGCAACCGGCAACGCGCGATAACCGACGATTCCGAAGATCAGGATGGCAAATGTCACCAGCGCGGTCATGATCGGCCGCTCGATGAAGATCCGGGAGATGTTCATGGTCCCTTGGCTCCCGATTCAGGTTTGTCCGCGGCTACGGGCATTACGTGAGCGCCAGGGTATAACAGCAGTTGTCCATCGGTGACCACCGTCTCTCCCGCCGCAACGCCCTTTTGCAGGACGATTCTCTTCTCCATTGTCCGGCCCACCGTCACCACTCGAAGCTCCACGCCCTTATCCGCTTTGACGACGTAGACGAACTGCCCTTGTTGACCGGCTTGTACCGCCTCCGCAGGCACTAGCGTGACATTCTTCAGCGTGTCGAGAGTTAGCGCTACGTTGACCAACTGCCCCGGCCATAGGATGCGCTCCTGGTTATCAAAGGTGGCTTTCAGGCGAATGGTTCCGGTGGTGTTGTCGACGGTGTTGTCGATAACGGAGAGAAACCCGCGCGCGGTCTTGTGCACGTCCTCCTGCAAGGAAACCTGGACGGGAAGCTTGCGGTCGCCGCTGTTCTTGCGGATATCGCCCAGGAATTGTTCCGGTACACCAAAACTCACGAAGATTGGCTCGATCTGATTGATCACCACCAGAGCTACATCGCTGACTTTCACCAGATTGCCTACATGCACCAGCAGGTTCCCCGCGCGTCCGGAAATAGGGGAGCGAATCTGGCAATAGCTGAGATCGAGCTTGGCTTTTTCCACGGCCGCAAGGTCTGTGTCCACGCTTGCGCGACTGCTTTCGATGGCCGCCTGGTCGGCGCGGGCGGACTGCTTAAGGCTGTCGAGATTGGTCTGCATCTGCTCGCTCTGTTCGCGCGAGGTGACACCCTCTTTGCGCAGCGAATCGTAGCGGGCAGCCAGGACCTCGGCATTCTTCAACTGGGCGTTGTCTTTGCCCAGATTCGCTTCGGCCTGCTGCAGTTGCGCGCGATCCTTGGCGGTGGCGGCTTCGGCTTGACGTAACGCGTCCTGATAGGGACGGGAATCGATCTCGATCAGCAGATCGCCTTTCTGGACGTTGCCACCTTCGGTGAAATGCACAGCCGTCAACTCGCCAGCGATTTGCGATTTGATCTGCACCGTGGCGGAGGGCTCAACGCCGCCGAAGGCGTGAATTTCCTCAGGAATAGATTCTTCGGTGGCCACCGCCACAGTGACTGGCACAGGCGGAGGCGGTCCCGCGGATTTCGCTTCCCGCGAGCGGCATGCGCTGAGTAGTAGCGCAAAGAAAACGGCAATGAGTAGGATGAGTCGCAATGATTGACCTGATCCCAGTTCGATGAGACTCGGCTAGGAGATGATTCTATTTTGGCACAGGCCATGCCGAGGGAAGGGTCCCCAAAGTGAGGCGGACCCCCTGGTCCGCGGCCGACGCCCCCGTCGGCCTTTCGTTTGTTAATCGATCACACAGCCGGACCAGGGGGTCCGGCGCGGACGTGGGCGTCCGCCCCACGGCGATGAAACTGTAAAGCCGCACAGAGCAGCATTCCAACGGCAGCCATGGCCATGCCGATGAACACGCTGGTGGGTCGGTAAAGCATGATCACTTCGTGGTCGCCCCTCTCCACAACTACGCCTCGGAGGAGATTATAGGCGCGATAAATCTGCGCGGGTTTTCCGTCCACAGTTGCGTTCCAGCCCGGAAACCAGGCGTCCGCTAGAACCACCATCCCCCGACACGGGGAGCTGACTCGGAGAACTACGGAAGTCGGCCGGTAGCGCGGGATGTCAACATCCCCTCCCTCGCAGGTTTCGAGAGCCGGCGCCGAGCCCTCCAAGATAACTGTCCGCCGCAAGTCGGTGGCGCGGTTAACGACAGCCGCGATCACGGCGCGATCATCTGCTACGCTGACGGCCGCGTGCACGATCCTCGCCCGTGGGAATGCGCTGGGATCTATAAAGACCCGTAACCCGCTCTTTCCCTCAAACGCCGAAATTTGCTCGGGTCTCTTCGGATTGCGTCCGATAAAGTAATTCGTCGCGAGCAGCATCGGGAAGCGCGCTTCGCTTTGTATGTCCACAAACGGCTTCAAGGCGGCGGCGAGAGATCCGCGGAGCTCGTCAACACCGTACCAATCGCCGAAATCGAAACTGATCTCCTTATCGTCCACGTCCACCCGGGGCAGATCCCGTCGCTGCTTCAAGAAGGACGCGATGTCGTCCAGCCGATGCAGCTCGGCGGCTTTTTCTATCGGTTGCTGAGCGTAATTGGTGACTTGGTTTAACTCAAACAGGAGCAAGAAAATCACCAGCAGGCTGGCCGTGCGGCTGCTGAGCCGCGATTTGCTCCAGGCCAGCAGAATTCCGGCCAGGAACAATGCTACCAATGCAGCTTCCGCCAGGAACGTATAAGCGTCGGTGGTAGGCGGACGCAAATTGACGAGTACGATCAGCGATGCGTACAAAAACAGCCCGGCGAGCGAGAGAACGCGGATAGCGATCCGAAGTGACTGCGGGCTTACCTCCGAGGACCGAAGCGAGTCCAGCCCGTACGCGGCCAGCACCACGACTCCCAAATGGAAAATGGCTATTGCGACATCCGGGGAACGAGCCTTGTCGAGAGTTGGGATTACCGCGTAAAGGACGCCATGGAAGAGACTGCGTCCCCCCAAAGCAAAGAGCAGACCCGCCAGGGCCACTGCTGAGAGCAGCCGCACCGTTCTTTCCTGCCATTTCGCCGCCGCGCCCAACAGCGCAAGGGTTACCGCAACCAGCCCGATAAAAGCCGGCCGTTGCGAACCCGGGATCACAATGTCCAGGATGGCCAGCGGGTGGAGCGAAAACTGATTGTGTACGCTGTAGGGCACGGTCTCGTTCCAGGTAACCGGAGACGGTGCATTAACCCAGCGCAAGGACAGTTTTCCCAGCTCTTGGGCCGGAATGATCTGCGCCGCGGCGATCAATACGAAGCAACCAGCGAATGCGGCTGCCGCAACCAACTTCCGCGCCGGCGCGCTACGGGACGCCAGGAAGTAGTAGATCCAAAGGCCAACCATCAACAGACCGAAGAATAGAGGAACATTGTGGTGGCCACCGAGAAAAGAAGCACCCAGCAATGCGCCTGAAGCGGCTGCATTCGCCACCGTGTTCTCCGAACGCAGGACGCGCAGAAAAAACATCAGAATCAGGGGCAGAAGCAGTGCGCTCATCATTTTTTGCGGCCAGTGGATGGACCCCATGAATCCGCCCAAACCGAAAGCGCATGCACCCAACACGCTGGCCATGGGCGATAGCCGAAGATCGCGGCACAACATGTAGCCGACAAGTACGGCAAGGAATTGGATGAGAACCCAATACTAGTTGAGGGAAACAAACTGGACGAAACCATTCTCCAAAGGCATGGAGAAGAGAATCCAGTTGAGAGGATTCAATGTGCCCGGCTGCACTTGGCCAACCAGCGGCACTCCTGCTTGCTGGTGTGGGTCCCACAATGGGAAATGCCCGGTGTGCCACTGAGCCGCTTGAACCTGGAGCCACGGAGCCACCTGGTTGATGTTGTCTCCCTCGTCGAGCCAGGTGTATTGCGTAGTCAGTACGAGCTTCCACGAAAACGCCACCGTGATCGAGAAGAGCAACACGGGAATCCAAAGGTTCCTGGTTAGACGGGACACAGAAGGGCGATTATAGCCCACGGAAACACCGGTCAGGTGAGTTAGAATCGAATTGGTTGCTGGTGCTACTCCGTTCACCAAGTTGGTTTCTCTTGCTTTCCCTTGCGGGCTTCTCCGCGTTGTCCGCGCAGCCGGAGAGGATCGTAGTCGATAGCGTCGTCGATCTTCAAGCCTGTGTGGATCGGCCGGCCGGCTCGCCACTAGTCTGTGCGTTGCGCAGTTCGCCATCGCCCTACGCTATTTCCGGCGCTATTTTCACCATCCGCCGCTCTGACACCACTATTGAAGGAGCGGTTGAGCCTGGCCAAGACCCTCCCACGTTGAAGCGGATGGACCCCGAGCTTAAGAAAATGATCCTGGTTCATAAGTTTGCTTCCAACGTCACCATAAGGAATCTGCAAATTAACGGTAATAGCTCAATTGTCCCGGGGAACGGAATCCAAGACCTATCGGTGGAGGGAAGTAACGTTACAGTGGCCGACAACTATTTCGTTGATTCGGCTTCTCTCAGTATGTTCTTCAATGGACCGCACTTTGTGCTCCGCCACAACACCTTCGGCAAACTGATGGCAGGTGGAGTCGTTCATGCGGCGAATGGAGTGCGCCCCAGCCGAACCGCCATCCTGTGTTGGGGACCAAACGCCACTCAGTTCATAATCGAATCCAACAACGTTTCCGATTACAACGGCGCCATTAACGTCAACGATGTGCCCAACGGAACGGATCCTGCTCAAGCGAGCGTCATCTCGAACAACACCTTCTACCACAACTCCAGCTGCGTCCCGGATTGCGGAGGTGGCCAGATTTACGTGTCCGGGAAAACCACGAACGTCAAGATTACGAACAACACCATCAATGGGGGGTGGGCCGAAGCCTCCGAGAACCGGGACACGCTGCACAATTATGGAATCGAGGTGGACAAGGCGTCATACATCTATACCAGCTCGAACCAGATCTTCAACAATTCGATCTCAGGCATGTGGATCGGCAACGGCGCACACCACATCACCATTGAAAATGACAACGTCTACAACAATGGGCTGGACGGAGTGCAGATAGCCGGCAGCGGCCGTCTACTGCCAGTCACAGACGTAGCGATTATCGGGCTGACGGCGCAGCACAATGATCAACACCGGAGTCCGCGAGCCCCGTATCCCACCTTGCCGAGATTCTGGGGCGTTATGATCCAGGACGGAGGAGCCAGCAAGGAAGTGTGCATCCAGGACGACAGCAATTTGGCAACGAATGCGCGTGGAGCAGTATATTCGGAGGGCCGCTACATGCGATCGTCGGCCTGCCCGCGTCCTTACAACTAGCCTATTACGGCTTGCCCACCACTTCGATGGTCCGAACGGCCAATCCAAGGTCACGCTGATCCGCGCCGACGCGCACCGTTCGATCCACATGAACCACGACGTCGATCTCTTTCTTGCCTGGTGCTGCGTGGACCGGAGCTGTAACAACGACCGCCTGATTGCAGTCGCGAATCGTCAAACGCGGGCCTGTCTCGCCGTCTATGGTCAACCACGCGACAAGCGGCTGAGCTGCGACTTGCACGGGCGCGCAAGACGCTTCCACGCGAACTTCGCCTTCGCCGGTCTTGGGTGTGCCCAGGCGAATCGAAGCCTCCTTCGGCATCCACCGGAAGTCTCCCTCTGAGCCATACCAGGATGGTCCCAGAAGCGATTCTACGAGCGGATGACCAACCTCGATCCGCCGCGGAATTGCCCCTTCCACAGCCGTGGCCTTAAATACGTTGGTGATATCGCGCAGCCTTCCGTCCACCACGGCGAAAACGAGCGCCCGCTGTTCGGACAATGCAGCGCGCTCCTCGTTCTCGGGCAGAGTGTAGTCCGCAATATTGCCGAGCTCCGGGTAGAGAGTCATTTTGCGCGCGCTCTCGGGCGTTAGATAAACATCCGACGCTCCCACCAAGCGAAACGGATGATTGTACACGCCGAGCCAGAATACGGGTTCGCTAACGCCATCCAGAAGAATGATCTTTCCCGGATCGCGCTCATGGACGCTCTGGACACCCAAAACCAACCGCTTCAATGGAACGCTGCGCGCCCAAAGCTCCTGGGATTCTCTCCGAGCAGTTGGGATCTGAAAAGCGAGATAAACGCCAATCAGCCCGAAGGTGGCAGCCCGAGCGATAGCGCCGCTCTTCAAACTGACTGTCGCTGCCCACGCTCCAAGTAGAGCGAGCCCGATAGCTGGCACCATAACGTAGTAGTCAGTGATGTGACTGTGAATGGCGAGGAAGGGAGCTAGCGCGATAAGAAACCAACCCAGGCAAAAGACTGGAATCCGATCACCGCGCAGCGCTCTCCATCCGGCGAAACCTAATACGCCTAGAGTAAGAACCAGCGTGACCGGGAGTGCGATCGGCCGGACCCATGAGAAATATTCGGCAGCGGCGCTCGGCCCTAACGCAACTCCCCAGTAGCTCGCCAGTGTTCCTAGTGTGGACAGGCCGGCGCTCAGCGCGTAGAATGCCTCATTCTTGGGCTTGATTTTCACGGCGAAGAAGACGATCGTAAAGATCGCGGACGGGATCAACAGCAATAGCGTTTGACGTATAAGCTTACGCGCAAAACAGACGACATAGAAGATCGCGATAAATGGATATACTACATTTATTTCCAGAATTCCGAAGCCGAACAGGAAAGTGATCCATTGCAAAACGTTAAAACGCCGCTCATTTGTTTCCACGTAGCGGATCATAAAATAGAAAGCAAGCAAAAATACGCCGCTACAGAGAACCTCGTTATAAGCGCAGGTCCAAGTCAAGGGCGTCGCCAATGCGCTGTTGGCGACCCACAGAATGGGCGCGACGAAGGCAGCCAGCAACGACCGGCACAGTCGTTTAGCCACTACGGCCAACAGGGCAATAACAGCCAATTGCGTAACATAGACAGCAATCCGGTAGGGCAGCGCATGGATGCCAAACAACGACGAGAAACCCATGAAAAAGGCTCTCTCACTGAGGGGCCGAATGCTGCCTCCGGCCAGTGGGGCGAACATTGCGTACCAAAACTGTTGTGCATTGTGCACGTGGAGCCGGAGCCCTAGCCAGGCGAAGTCATCCGCCTGGAACCACGCGCGGAGCGTGTATTTATACAGAATCGTGCAGAAGAGCATCCCACTGATTGCCGCGATCCAGATGCCCAGGGCATACCCCTTCGTTGATTTGTTCATCGTGGTCAATGCGAATTGTAGCGCACGCACTCGTGCGTGCCGTGTTCGCACTCCTGCGAACACAAGTCTCTGCTTCAGGGCGTTCACACGAGTGTGAACGCGGCACGCAGGAATGCGTGCGCTACATTAGATCATGGACCTGCAGGCGATTCGGCTGGAAGTGCCTTCGGATGGAAACATCATTGTCGGACACAGCCATTTCATCAAGACCGTCGAGGACATTTATGAAGCCATCGTCAATACCGTGCCGCATATGAAATTCGGCATCGCGTTCAACGAAGCCTCCGGAGCCTGTCTCACGCGCGTGGACGGAAACGATGACGAGCTGAAAGCCATTGCGACGAGAAACGCGTCCGCGATCGCCGCCGGGCACCTGTTCGTCGTGGCGTTGCGTAACGGGTTTCCGATCAACATCAAGAACCGCATTCTCGAAACGCCCGAAGTTTGCACCATTTTTTGCGCGACAGCCAATCCGGTGGAGGTGATTGTCGCGCAAACGGAGCAGGGCAGGGGAGTGCTCGGCGTCATCGATGGTTCGTCACCCAAAGGCGTTGAGACAGAGTCCGGCGTCGAATGGCGGCACGGGTTTTTGCGCAAGATTGGGTACAAGCGTTAGCCAAATATATGCGGCTCCTCACATTCGCGCTGCTATCAGCCGGCGGCATTTCAGCAGCCACCTGTCACAAGGGTCACATCGCTCGCGACTACAAAATGACGGAGATGTCCGCGCCGCCACGCATCACCGGAATCGGCGACAGCCATCTGGAGATCACCACCAAATCCGAAAAGGCGCAAGCCTACTTCGATCAAGGCTTCAACCTACTGCATTGCTTCTGGGATTTCGAGGCCTATCGCGCTTTCGAGGAAGCCGCGCGGTTGGATCCGAACGCGGCCATGGCGTACTGGGGGATCGCGGAGGCTGTCGCGAATTATCCGGCCATGGAGGACATGAAGAAGGCTGCGCTAGAAAAAGCCCAGGCGTTGATGGAGAAGGCTTCGGACCACGAGCAGTTCTACATTCGCGCCCAGCAGGTGCAGCAGGATGAAGATGACGGCGCCAAGGATTATCGAGCCGAAATGGAAGCGCTCATCGACAAATACCCGGATGATATCGACGCGAAACTGATCCTGGCGATTCATCTGGATTACGGATACGCGAAGAAAGATGGAAGGCCCGAGGATGACGCCATCTATGCACGGATGCTGGTGCAAGATGTGCTGGCCGGGCATCCGAACAACGCTGCCGCGCATCATTACCGGATCCATATTCTCGAAGCCAGCACTCATCCTCAGGACGCGCTAACGGACGCTGACGCTCTGGCTAAACTCGCCCCAGCCTCCGGCCACATGGTACACATGCCCGGTCATATTTACTACCGGCTGGGCGATTACGATCGCGCGCGGCAATCGTTTCTGGATTCCATGAAGGTGGATTCCGATTACATGCAGCGTGAAAAAGTCAGCACGCTGGATGATTGGAACTACGCGCACAATCTGAGCTATCTGATCGCGAGCGACGCGGAATCGGGCCGTCTGAAAGAGGCGCTCGATATGGCAACTCGGCTCGAAAAAGTGCCGGCCAATCCGTTTCTGGCAAAAGGGACGGCGATCCACGCGATCACGGTGGGAGGCACAACGGCACGGCTGAACATTCGCTACGGAAACTGGCAGGCCGTGCTCGACCATCCCATCGACCTCGGCTTGACTCCCGAAGATGCCGGGCCGGCCGCCGTGGCTTATCGCGAGGGAATTCTGGCATACGCGAAAGGCATGCTGGCGTTGTCGCGTAAAGATCTGGACAGCGCGTCACGCGAATCCGACGCACTGGATGCGATCTCGTGGCGCCTGCATGCCGAGGGCGGTATGGATCACGACCCTGAGCATCTTTTGAATCTGCTCGAAATGCTTTCGCTCGATCTGCGCGGTAATCTGCGAAGTGTGCAAGGCAAATCTGAGGAGGCGATCGCCTTGCTCGAGAAGGCTGTGGACAAGGAGAAAGACGTCGGCTACGGCGAACCGCCGCAATATGGAAGGCCGGAACTCGAGAGCCTGGGATTCACGTATCTCAGGGCAGGGAAGTGGGCGGAGGCTCGAAAAGCATTCCAGGATGAAATGATCACGCGGCCGGCGAGCGGACACGCGCTGTACGGGATCGCGCAATCCTACGAACTGGCAGGCGACAAAAAAAGCGCGGCTCGTGCGTACACGGAATTCCTGGCAGCCTGGAAAACCGCCGACCCGGATCTGCCTATGATGGAACATGCCAAATCCGCGAGTCGTTAACGGCCTGGATGAATTGCGCGCGCTGACGGGCCAAGAAGTGGGTGCGAGCGACTGGTTGACGGTGACGCAAGAAATGATCAATCGTTTTGCCGACGTCACTGACGACCACCAGTGGATCCACGTAGACATTGAGCGCGCCAAACGTGAATCGCAGTTCGGGATCACCATCGCTCACGGCTTCCTGACCGTGTCGCTGCTTCCGCGATTGACCCGCGAAGCGGTAGAGGTGCGCGGCGATTTCAAGATGCGCGTCAACTACGGCTTCAACCGTCTAAGATTTGTCTCGCCAGTACCGGCGGGCGCGCGAATTCGTGCACGCTTGACGCCGCAAAAAGTAACGGACAATGAGGTCACGTGGCTGGTGACGGTGGATGTGGAAGGATCGGAAAAACCAGCCGTAGTGGCTGAGTGGCTAGGCCGGTTTTACTAACGTTCGCTTACGCTGAGTGTCACCGAACCGCGACCGTGAGGGAGTCGGTGCATTCGCCTGCCTCATCAGGGATCAAGAAATGTACCGGTAAATAAGCCAGGATCGGGAACAGCGCGAAAGTGAAGCACACGGGTTGGAACCCATAGCGTTCAATAATGGCGCCCAAGGGCGGCGAAACCACCGCCTGCATCGCGCCGTAAGCGAAGATCAATCCGCCGATCGCGAATGCGGCGCGTCCGGCCCCGTAAATATCGATGGGCAGCGTGTAATGATTCGTGCTCCAGGCGCAGATCAGGAAATAACTCAGGGACATACCAGCAGTGGCGAGCGCCGGAGTGGGCAGCAACGGAATCGTCATGGTACCCAGTAGCAGGACCGCCGCAATCAGGCAGGCGCGCTTGCATGCGGCCACCGGCTTCATCCCTTTGTTGATGAGCCGCCAGGAGAGGCTCCCGCCCGCAAGCGCGCCAAAGTAGCCGCAGATGGGAACCACCGGAGTGTAATGGGAGGCCTGCTGGGGGCTGAGATGATGCACGTGGACCAAGTAAGTCGGGCTCCAGTTGGTCCAAAGACTGTAAATGGTCATGCTGAGAAAATTGGCGCCGATCAAGGCCCACATTTTCGGGTCGGCCAGCAGTGCGAAAGAATGCTTACCTCCGGGAGGGGCCGCTTCCACTGTTGGCGGAATCAGGCGAGCGGTCGCGAGCCAAATTGGGATCCAAGCCAGGCTGATGATGCCGGCCGCATAAAAGGCCCAGCTCCAGTCGTACTGATACGCGAAGAATACGGCGAAGCGCGGCGCTAGCCCCGCGCCCAGGCTCAACCCAAGTTGCGACATAGCGGTTCCTGTGGCGCGTTCCTTAGGTGGCAGATACATGCCGACAGCTTTGCCGACCGCCGAAACACCGCTCGCTTCCGCCACTCCCAGCAGCGCTCGCCACAGCAGAAGCTCGCCGAGGTTATGCGACATGCCCGTGCCAAAGCTCGCGATGGCCCAGACTGCCACCGAGATAGCGCTGCCACGATTGAGCCCCACGCGATCCACAAACCAGCCGATCAGCAGGGCGCTTACCGCATAGGCGATGGAGAAAGCAGAAAGCGCGTAGCCGTAATCGTCAGAGGTGAACGAAAAGCCGGGCTGCTGAGTGCGCCAAATGGTCACCATGGTGGCCAGCACCTGGCGATCGAGATAATTCAGTACCGATGAAAAAACGAAAACGGTGATCGCTACCCAACGTAGCGAAACGGGCGAGCGCATTCGGTTGATTGTAGCAGGCGCGTTTCTCGTTTCTCGTTTCTCGTTGGGGACTGTCGAGAACGAGAAACGAGAAACGAGAAAACGGTTTTACGCTTTCAGTTGTTCCAAGCGCTTATCCAACAAATCCAGCACCGCTGCGGCGCTGCTCGCTCCATCCAGCGGAATCCGCAACACACCCGCCGGCGTGAACTGCGCGCCTTCCGTTTCCTTCACCAGATTCATCAGACGATTGGGATCAATCCGGGCTTCCGCATGGAACTTGACGTTTAACGCGCCTTGGCGCCGATCAATAGCCTCGATGCCGAGCTTTTGTGCGGCGCTCTTCAACACCGAGAACTTGAGAAGATAGCGGACAGCATCCGGGGCCGGACCGTAGCGATCCTCCATCTCGGCCAGAAGCTCGGCGCTATTCTCCGTGCTGACCGCGTCGGCGATACGCTTGTAGGCGCGCAGCCGCTGATGTTCGTCGGCGATGTAATCCGACGATATGCGGATATCGAGACCCAGATTCAGAGTGGAATGTATTTCGAGCGGCACTTCTTCGCCCTTGAGTTCGTGGACGGTTTCCTCCAGCAATCGAACGTACATGTCGAAGCCGACGGCCGCGATGTGTCCGTGCTGTTGGCCACCCAGGATATTGCCGCCGCCGCGCAATTCGAGATCCAGGGCCGCGATTTTGAAACCAGCTCCCAGATCGCTAAACTCCTTGAGCGCGGCCAGCCGCTTGCGCGCGATTTCGCTCAGCTCGGTGTCGGCCGGAACCAGCAGATACGCATACGCGCGGCGATTGGAGCGGCCCACACGCCCGCGCAGTTGGTACAGCTCGGAAAGCCCGTGGCGCTCGGCATTCTCGATGATCATGGTGTTGGCCAGCGGAATGTCCAGGCCATTCTCAGCAATCGTCGTACAAACGAAAACATCATATTCGTGCCGCATGAAACCAAGCAGCGATTTCTCCAGCTCCGCTTCGCCCATTTGCCCGTGACCCACGCCCATCCGAACCTCCGGCAGCAGTTCCTGGATGGAGGCGGCGCGGGAATATATGCTGTCCACGCGGTTGTGAATGAAATAAACCTGGCCGCCGCGGCTCAGCTCCTGCTCGATCGCCGTTTTGATCAACTGCGGATCGTAGTGCGCCACCACGGTGTGGATCGACAACCGGTCCTTGGGCGGCGTCTCAATGACCGACATGTCGCGCAGTCCGAGCAGCGACATGTGCAGAGTGCGCGGAATGGGCGTGGCAGTCAAAGTGAGCACGTCCACGTTATGCTTGAGCTGCTTGATGCGCTCCTTGTGGCGCACTCCGAAGCGCTGCTCTTCATCCACTACCAGCAGGCCGAGATCGCGAAAATGGACATCTTGCGAGAGCAGGCGATGAGTCCCGATGACGATGTCCGCCTTGCCTTCCGCCACTCCGCTGAGAACTTCCGCAATCTCCTTCTTGTCGCGAAACCGGCTGAGCATCTCCACTTGCACCGGAAAAGGAGCGAAGCGGCGCTTGAACGTCTCAAAGTGCTGGAACGCGAGAACAGTCGTCGGAGCCAGAATAGCCACTTGCTTACCATCGCCCAGCGCCTTGAACGCGGCCCGCATTGCGACCTCCGTTTTTCCATAGCCGACGTCGCCACAGAGCAACCGGTCCATGGGATGACTGCTTTCCATATCTTTCTTGATGTGCCGGATGGCGCTGAGCTGGTCCTTCGTTTCCTTGTACTCGAAGGCGTCTTCAAACTCGCGCTGCCAATTGCTGTCGGCTGAAAAGCTGAAGCCTTCGGCCATCTGCCGTTGCGCGTACAGCTTTAGCAGCTCGTCAGCCATGTCGCGCATGCGAGATTTCACACGCGACTTCGTGCGGGACCAAGTGGCGCCGCCCAGCCGGTCGAGTGGCGGCGCCGAGCCTTCGCCCGCTCCGCGATACTTCTGGATCAGGTCCATGCGCGTCAGCGGAACGTAGAGTTTGGCCTCGGCCGCGTATTCCAGCAGCATGAAGTCGCCTTTGGTTTCGCCTTGCGTGATCTCGCGAGTACCGACGAAGCGGCCGATTCCGTGCGTCACATGGACCACGTAGTCGCCAGGCTTGAGGTCGGCGAGATCCGCGGCGAAGGCCGCGAGCTGCGACTTTCCGGGAGTCGGCTGCGCCACCAGATCGGAAGTGTCGAATAGATCCTCAGAGCCGATGACAGCGATACGCGCGTCCGGGAA
>CABEDY010000420.1_pt1 | contig 17973 bp, 13 predicted proteins | sample 3423171 | NCBI WGS metagenome assembly CABEDY01 (sample SAMEA5534333, study PRJEB31848) | metagenome | biome: tundra; feature: field; material: soil | place: USA | collected 2013-05 | depth 0.15 m | reverse complement strand
GACCCGCTGTCTCAAGTATTGACAAATACCAGCAGCAGGCCGACGTGGGCGTCGGCCGCGGACCAGGGGGTCCGCCCCACTTTGCATTCGTCCATCCGAGACAAGGTGTTTTCGACGGTGCGAACGCGGCAAACACGAGTGTTCGCGCCACGCGCGTAGCGCACGCACAGCAGTAGTCCAGCCCACTAATTGATACCGACGATCAGCATCGTCGTGTTGCCGGCGATCCCGTTTTGTGACACAATCAGCGGCGCCGATCCGGAAGGCGTATCGGAGGGAACCCGCAGATTGATCTGGTAAAGGCCCACGTCCCCGGGCGTCAAGCCGAAAAACAACACGTCCGCATTCTCGCCTCCCACCGTAACCACGGGCGCCGCCGGCAAGACCGCGGGCGTAGACGGAGAGGCGTGGCCGGAGGCCACCGGCGGATTGGTTGCCCCCATTCCTGCCAGGTAAATTATGATCACTTCTCCCGGTTTTGCCGGAGCCGCCGTAGTCACGTAGCTGAAATCGGCATGTTGCGCTATGGTTTGACCGTGCGTATCCGCCGCGATTCCAGCCTGAAGCGGATTCACATCAATCTGCTGCTGCACAGTTGCCGCACCGTTCACGATCGCCAGGATGTTGTATTGCCGGAGCGGCGTCAATTCAGCAGGAATCTCGACGTTCACCTGTGTGCCGCTGATGAAGTACAGCGGAACTAGTTCTCCGGAAATAATGATGCCGCTTCCATTGAACATGTCCGGCAACGGAAGGGTCCCGGGCGAAGCGGGCACGGACGCCAATCCGGAGCCATATACCTGCGCGATTAAGCCCGGCGATAATGCGGCCGCGGCATAGAAATTATGCACCACACCGTTGGCGTTGAGCACAGGCCCAACATTTGGCGTTAAGCCGCCCGTGATAGAGACCGAGTAGGGTTCGAGCGTGCCTGCCATGCCATCGTATGTGACGGTCGCCTGCGCCGTGGAAAAGCTCGGCACCCAGGTTGCGGAATAATTTCCAAGGCCGTCCCCCGGCAGAAACATCTCGGCGTCGCCGTTTGAGAAGCTGGCGGTCACTGAGCCGTTCGCGATCGGCTTGCCGCAATCATCGTACATGCTGACGGATAGAGTGGCCGGATAGGACACCGGGCTGTTGAAATAGTCGGCCAGCTGCATGGGTGCTAAGATCACGCGCGATGGACAGGTGGCCGCGGATGTTGCCGCGGACGTTGCCGCGCGAGCTGCCGGCGAACTAGCGCCCGGAGGCACGATCAACGTAACGATCACGCCGCGAACCTCGGTCCCGATCGCGATGTTCGCAAATCCGGTGTAGCTCCCCGCCTCGAGGCCGGATGAATTGGTTGAAACCGTGACCGTGCCAGGATTCGCCGTGCTCGCGAGGCCGCTCCCAGGAGAAACGGTCAACCATGTCCCGCCGCCGTTGGTAACTGCCGATGCGCTGAACGGGACCGGAATCGAACTGCTCGCATAAACAGTGACGGTTTGTGCCGCTGAAGTTGGGGCGATAAAAGCCAGTCCCTGCGGTACCGGGTCCGGCTGTACAGCATTATTCGCAGCTCCAAGATCCAGGACCACCGTCACAAACTCGGGCGAATTGAGCGATTGCGAGTCTGCGATGCTCACCAGCGCGTAATATACACCTGCAGCCAAGCTCTGCGATTGTGCATTTACGCTAAACTGAATCGCACCGGGGTTGGCCGCTGTTGCGGTCCCGCTATTGGGCGTTACCGTCAGCCAATTTGCGGCATCGCTGGTTCCGGGGATAGCAATCACCTTGGCAGTGAAGTTCACCGTGGAGTTTTGATCTCCCACATCCGAAACCCGGATGGTCCGCACGGTCGCGATTCCTTGTCCTTGATTTCCTTCGAATAAGAGACCGGTTTGGCTGAGGGCCATCGCCGCGCCAGTGTCCGCGACAAAGAGACTAAGCGTGACCGTGGCCGTACTGGTCCCTGAGGTGAACGAGATCGATCCCTTGTATCCTCCCACGGCCAGACCTTGCGTGTTAATTCGAACCCGCACGAGCACCGGATTGCCCGGAGTGGCGCTCCCGGTGGCGGGGCTGATGCTGTCCAGCCAACTAATAGGACTCGGCGCCGATGCCGAGAAGTTGACTGTCCCGGACCCGCCCACGTTCCGCACCACGATGAATTGGTCGATGCTGCCCGGAGACTGCGAACGCGCCGCGAAGCGCAGGAAAGCAGTTGTAAGCCCCAGTTGCGGTCCGGCGGCGGCTACTACGAACGTCACACCAATATCCACCGGCGGCGTGGAATTGTTCGGAATGGTTAGCCGGATGCGCGCGCGATAGGTGTTCGCCGCTAGCGTGCCCGGATCCACCGACACGGTTAGCGCAGCTGGCGCTGTACCGGCAGCCAGCGACACTTTTATCCACGCAGGCGCTGTGGTCGAGTCCTGCCCAGCGTCCACAAGCGCGCTGAAGCTCACTGGCGTGAGACTGGCGGATGTGATGGTAACAATCTGCGGCGCGGGAGGCTCGCCGCCTGCATTTCCTCCGAACGTGAGGCTGGTTGTTGACACCTGCAGGGACGGCACCTTCGCAATCAGGACTTGGAATTTCTGAGAATTCGTGAGCTGCAGGCTATCGGTCACTTGGACCTCGAAGTTGAAGGTGCCTAGCATGGTTGGAACTCCACTGAACATGCCGCTCGGCGACAGCACAAGTCCGGGGGGCGGCGTTCCTACAATTACGAAAGTATAGGGAGGTGCTCCTCCCGCTGCCTGGACCGGCTGCGAGTACGCGACTCCGATGATTCCGCTGGTCAACGGCGACGCTGTGGTGATCGTTAGCGGATTGACGACGGTCAAAGGGTACGATTCAGTCAGTTGGTAGCCCGCGCCGTCAGTCACGATCAGGCTGAAAGTGAAGTTCCCCGGCTGAGAAGGTGCGCCAGTCAGGTCGCCGAAAGCATCCAGGATCAAACCGGGAGGAACCATGGACGGATTTGACGAGAAATGGTATGGTGGTCTGCCGCCGCTTGGCCTGAAAGTGACCGGAGTGTACGGTTGGCCGAGGATGCCTACTGGTAACGGTGGCGGCGGCGTGATCATCAACGCCTGCAAAACGTTCAACGAATACGTCGACTGAGTCTCGCCACCCCCACCTGAATTCTGCGCCCGAACGGTGAGGTATACAGGCCTGCCGTCACCGGAATGCCGCTGAGAAGTCCGGATTGTGCATAGAGCGTTTGCCCTGGCGGTAAGGCTCCTTGTACAACTAGCCACTGGACCTGAGATCTTGGAACTACGCCGAAGGTAATTGAGTAGGCCTTCCCAACCTCGGCGTCCGGTAGCGGTGGCTGAGGGTAAATAGTTTGGGTCGTACAACCTGCAATGACGAACGCTGTTTGGGACACCGATGTGTCCGCAAAGCGCGGGGCTGGTCCCGAGCTCGCCACGCCTATTGTTGAAACCGGGGCTAAGTTGCCGTTGACTGAAGCGGTAGCGGCGCCCACGGGCGTGCCATACGATACCGCTACATCAAAGCTGGCGCTCTCGATTGAGCTTGGATCTGTCATGATGATCTCCCAAACGGCTATGCCCGAACCGTTGGCGATCGGGATTTGGGCGTAGTTTCCTACGGTGGGCGCGACCGCTGAGAAGGGACCGGTTTCCGCACTCGTCAGCGCAGCCTGCAAAGACGGGGATGACGAATTGTTTTGTGTGGTGGTGACATAAATTGAGACACCGGCGGGAACATTGTTGAACGTTGCACGAAGCCGGGTTCCAGAATCCGCCAGCGAAGAAACAGGAATACCAGTCAACGCGGCGTTGTAAAATCCCGTCTCCGAATTGTAAGGGCCACCCGGCTGATTCTGGGTAGCCCCGGCTTGCACTTTAAAGGCGGATGCGAAGCCCTCAAAAAAGATAAGAGGAAAATCGGGTGGTGTGTTGGCGTTCACCACGGCATTATTGCTGCCGCACGCGAGGAAGGCTACGCGAGACCGGGGAATGATGCTGCTCACAATCAAGCCGGGCTGCGTGAAGGCCGCGGTCTGACTCGGGTTGTTGATGAGTACCGCTTCCGCTCCGGTAACCGCGACGTCCAGCGTCACCGGCGTGGGAACCTGAGCGGAAGCGAGCTGGAACGCATTGGCGCACAGGTTGGTGACGCGAAGAATACGAGTACCCGCGCCTGGAGGATCCAACGGCACGTTTGAGAACCCTATGGTGGTGGCATTCAGCAAAGTTCCGATGAATATGTTCGGCCGTCCCGTCGAACCGTCATAAACATCGGACCCCGTGCCGGTGCCCGTGATAGCGCAAGGGCCAGGGGTACAAACCAGTTGACTAGAAGGCTGCGGCTCATCCATCAGCAACAGAGATTCACTGGCGTTGGCGTTATTGATACGGCTGGTGACATTTGTGTTCAGGGATATTGTGATATTCACCACCGGTACCGGCGAACCAAACGTGGTGGATGTTCCTCCGGTGCAAGTTACGATTAAATCCGCCACTTCTTCGGCGAGACCCTCCGCCCGAGCTGTGGATGGGACACCAATATTCGCAGTGCATTCAAGTTGTGCGAGCAGGGCAGGAGCTCCTCCAAAAACCGCAATCGTGACTCCAATGATTTGGCACAAGCGTTTCTTGAGCACAGTGGGCTCCCTTCGGCGTTGATCCGAATTAGAAAGTTAGCTGGACAGCCAACTGCACCTGGCGCGCTGTTTCATTGAGCGGGCTCATCGGCGGGGAAGCCAGACGGCGTTCCTTGCCGGCCAAACGTCGCGACCCTAAAAAGTGGGCTGGGGCGGATTTGTGAACCGTGTTAGCGGGTGGCGTACCTATATTAGCGTGATTTAGCGCGTTGTAGGCGTCGGCAGAGTACAAGTCCCGCGATTTTAGTGGCGGAAATGGCGAACTCCGGTAAACACCATCGCTAATCCCAGCTTGTTGGCCGCTGCCACCACATCGTCATCGCGCACCGAGCCCCCTGGCTGGATTACTGCCGTGATGCCGTGTTTAGCTGCTTCCTCCACTCCATCCGCAAACGGGAAAAATGCATCCGAAGCAAGCACCGTGCCCTGCAACGGCAACACTGCCTTCATCGCACCCACCTTCACCGAATCCACGCGGCTCATCTGACCAGCACCCACGCTGACTGATTGCCCGGCACGCGCATACACGATGGCGTTCGACTTCACGTGCTTGCATACTTTCCAGCCAAATAGCAGCGCCTTCCATTCCTCTTCAGTGGGTGCACGCTCGGTCTTCACCTGGCACTGCTCGCGATCCAGGCGGTGCGTGTCCTGAGTCTGCACCAAATATCCGCCGCTGATGGATTTCACCACCGGCTCGTCAGCAGGCGCCGGATCCACCTTGAGCATCCGCAGATTCTTCTTCCCGCCCAGTACAGTGCGAACCCCGGGTTCGTAATCTGGCGCGGCGATGGCTTCAATGAACGTCTTCGCAATCTCGCGCGCGGTTTCTTCATCCAAGGTTCGATTGAACGCCAGCACACCGCCGTAGGCCGACACCGGATCGGCTTCAAATGCACGCCGATAGCTTTCAGACAGCGTGTCCGCCTCCGCGCACCCGCACGGATTGGTGTGTTTGATGATGGCCGAGGCGGGCTGATGAAATTCCTGAATCAGTTGCCAGGCAGCGTCCAGATCCACCAGATTGTTGTAGGAAAGCTCCTTGCCCTGCAACTGCTCAGCCCCCGCAATGCCGCCGCGCCGGTTGGTGTAGAGCGCCGCGGATTGGTGCGGATTCTCGCCGTAGCGCAGATCGAGAGCGCGCGGCGCTCGAATATCCAGAAACGCCGGCAAACCACGCTCTTCTTCGGCGCCTACACGTGAGAGACGCGTGCTGATAGCCCGATCGTAAGCGGCTGTGAGAGCGAAAGCCTTCTGCGCCAGACGCCACAACGTTGGCTCCGACAATTCGCCTTTGCGTTCATGCAACTCCTGCAGGATCGCGGCGTAATCCTCAGGCGATGCCACCACCGCGACATCCTGATAGTTCTTCGCGGCCGCGCGGATCAAGGTGGGGCCGCCGATGTCGATATTCTCAATCAACTCGTGCATGCTGGCGCCTTGTTTGGACGCGACTTTCTCGAAGGCATAGAGATTCACCACCACCATATCGATGGCTGGAATCTTATGTTCCTCCAACGACCGCATATGTTCCGGGTTCGCGCGCATGGCCAGAACGCCGCCGGCGATTCGAGGATTGATAGTCTTCAGCCGTCCGTCCAGCATCTCGGGGAATCCCGTTACCTCAGATACTTCGCGCACCGCTACACCGCCTTCATGTAGCGCTCGCGCCGTGCCTCCCGTGGAAATAATGTCCACGCCCAGATCTCGAAGACCGGTTGCGAATTCCACCAAGCCGGTTTTGTCAGTCACGCTGATGAGTGCACGTTTGATGAGAGCCATTCTCTACAATGGTAATCGTGTCTTATCCAGTTACGTTAATCCCAGGGGACGGCATTGGCCCGGAAGTGGCCGACGCAGCAGTCCGCGCAGTGAATGCGACGGGCGTCTCCATTGACTGGCAGCGCGCTGATTTGAATGCCAGCATCATTGTGAAAGCGGGGCAAGTGCTGCCGCCGCACGTGATTGAATCCCTCGAGCGGACGCATGTGGGCCTGAAGGGTCCCGTGACTACGCCGATCGGCGGCGGATTCCCCAGCGTCAACGTCGCGCTGCGCAAACAATTCGACTTGTACGCCAACGTGCGGCCGGTTCATTCTCTGCCCGGCCTGAAGACGCGCTTTGACGATGTGACCATCGACATGGTGATCTTTCGCGAGAATACCGAGGACCTTTATTCGGGACTGGAGCATGAGGTGGTGAAAGACGTAGTGACCAGCCTCAAGGTGATCACGCGCACGGCGTCCATCCGCATTGCCGAGTACGCGTTCGACTTCGCGAGGAAAACCGGCCGCAAGCGGGTGGCGGCAATTCACAAGGCCAACATCATGAAGCTGGCCGATGGCCTGTTTCTGCGTTGTTGCCGGGAGGTGGCTGCAAAATTTCCAGAGATCGAATACAAAGAGCTGATTGTGGACAACGCGTCCATGCAGCTCGTCATCCGTCCGGAAACTTTCGATATTCTGTTGCTCCCCAACCTGTACGGCGACATTGTTTCGGATCTGGCGGCAGGCCTGGTGGGCGGATTGGGCGTGGTCCCGGGCGCGAACATGGGCGATCGCGACGCAGTTTTCGAAGCGGTCCACGGCAGCGCGCCAGACATCGCGGGAAAAGGCATCGCGAATCCAACGGCTCTGATTCTTTCGTCGGTGTTGATGCTGATCCACCTGGGTGAGTTGGATGCTGCGCAGCGGCTTCGAGGCGCCGTCGAACGAACCTACGCGGAGGGGAAACGCCTGCCTCCGGATGTAGGCGGCAGCGCGTCCACGCGGGAGTTTACGGATGCGGTGATTGCGAATCTGGGTTAGATATCCAGCTTCTTCTCTTCGACGTTTTGTCCATTACCGCCGTATCCAGCTTGCACCCGACGCGGGCCGGGGTCAGCACTCGTTTGCGGAGTCCGACGGGCGCCTCTGCCGCCATCGTTCGCGCCGCGCGAGAGAAGAACGCGACCTTGTTGCTGAGTGTGCCCCTTGCCGTGGAATACCAGTCCGTCTGCCGGAGACCCGAGCACAGGATGGCGGCGGGACTTTCCCTCAGACAGGTTGAGATGTTTCTGAATGCCATCATCGCCATGGCAGAGCCCGTCCATACACATTTCCTGTGGCGGCCCCAGTTGCGTGATCCGAACGACGAGATGGTGCTGGAGGCGGCCGTCAACGGCAACGCCGGCGCTGTGGTGACATTCAACGTGCGGGATTATGGAACCGCCCCGTCCCAGTTTGGGGTGGATGTTCTACTTCCGCGAGAAGCGATAGCGAGGATCAAACGATGAAAGAAACCCACACATATCCCTTGCGGCTGCCGCGTTCCCTCAAAGAGGCGGTTGCGCGGCTTAGCCGGGAAGACCGGACGAGTATCAATCAGTTCGTCGCTACAGCGGTTGCCGAGAAGGTTTCCGCGCTTCAGACAGCGAAATAGTTCGCGGACCGGAAGGCGAGGCGGATTTCAAAGCCTTTGACAGAATCATGAAACGTAGGGGCGGTAAGCCGACACGCAAAGGCGATGAGATGCCGTCGTAGGGTACGCGGGAGCAGCTACACATCCAGATTCCGCACATCCAGAGCGTTCTCTTCAATGAACTTCCGCCGGCTCTCCACATCTTCGCCCATCAGCGTCGAAAAGATATTCTCGGTCTCCGCCAGATCCAGCAGATCCACTTTGAGCAGCGTGCGAGTTTCGGCATTCATGGTCGTCGACCACAGCTGTTCCGCGTTCATCTCGCCCAGGCCTTTGTAGCGCTGGATGGAAACTTCGCGCATGCCTTCGCTTTTCACGTGCTCCAGCAGCTCGCGCCAGTCCGGCTGCGATTCCTGCTTAGTCTCCCGAATTACCGTGAACGGAGGCTGATTGTATTTGGCCACCTGGCGGGCGATAGTCCGCATCCTGCGATACTCGGGCTGCAACACCAAGTCCTGGCCGATGGTGCGCGTTCCCTTGGTGGGATCCAGATATTCCACCTTCCACGCTTCGTGCTCTTCTTCGCGCTCCAGCCTGGCTTCCACCTTGGCCGCTTTCAGAGCCTCTAGCACGGGCTCCAGGTTGACCTTTTCGTGGAAGTCGGCCTTGGTATCCAACTTGTAATCGACGTTGGCTAGGACCTCAACCACGCGCGCATCGCGCATCTTCCGCTCCACGCGCCGGAACATCTGCTGATATTCATCCAGCGACATCAGGAAGCTCCGCAGCTCGGCGCCTTCCAGACGCGTGCCGGCTTTGGTCTCCACCGCCAGGTTCTCGGTTGCGCGCCGCAGGATCTCGCGCGTAAACTCCTTGTCGTCCTTGATGTACTTTTCGGACTTGCCCTTCTTAATGCGGTACAGCGGCGGCTGCGCGACGAACACGTTGCCGCGCTTGATGAGCTCCTGCATGTGCCGGAAGAAAAACGTCAGCAGAAGCGTGCGGATGTGCGACCCGTCCACGTCGGCGTCCGTCATGATGATGATCTTGTGGTAACGGAGCTTCGTGACGTCGAAATCCGTCAGGCCGATGCCGGTTCCGATGGCCGTGATCATGGAGCGGATTTCTTCATGCCCCAACATTTTGTCGTAGCGGGCCTTCTCCACATTCAGGATTTTGCCTTTGAGAGGCAGAATGGCCTGATAGCGCCGGTCGCGTCCGGACTTGGCGGTGCCGCCGGCCGATTCGCCCTCAACCAGGAACAGCTCGCAACGCTCTGGATCCTTCTCCTGGCAATCCGACAGCTTGCCCGGCAGACCGCCCGAATCGAGCGCGCCTTTGCGACGCGTCAAATCGCGGGCCTTGCGAGCGGCCTCACGGGCGCGCGCCGCATCAATTGCCTTGCCGACAATTTTGCGCATCACGGCCGGGTTCTTGTCGAAATATTCGCCCAGCTTCTCATTCACGAACTGGACCACGAATCCCTGAATATCGCTGTTCAGCTTGCCCTTGGTCTGCCCTTCGAACTGGGGCTGCGGCAGCTTCACGCTCACTACGGCAGTAAGACCTTCGCGCACGTCATCGCCAGTGAGGTTTTCCTTCACGTCCTTGAACAGCCCGGCTTGTTGGCCGTAGAAATTAATGGTGCGGGTGAGCGCGCTGCGGAAGCCGCTCAAGTGCGATCCGCCATCGACGGTATTGATGTTGTTCGCAAAGCTGAACACGTTTTCCGAGTAGCCGTCGTTGTATTGCAGCGCCACTTCCATGGATAGAAAGCCGCCATTCAACTCGCGCTCGCCCTCGAAGTAAATCGGCTTTTCGTGCAGCACGGACTTGCCGCGATTCAGATGACGGATAAACTCGGCAATGCCGCCGCTATAGTGAAACTCGCCCTGTTTCACCGGGTCCACACGCTCGTCCATCAGTGTGATAGTGAGACCCTTGTTCAAGAAGGCCAGTTCGCGCAGGCGCTGGGCCAAGGTGTCGTAATTGAACTCAAGCGCGGTCATGATGGTGGCATCGGGCTTGAAGGTGATCTTGGTTCCAGTCTTTTTGCTTTTTCCGGTCCTGGCCAGAGGCGCCGTGGGAACGCCCTTCTTATACTCCTGCTCCCAGGTATAGCCGTCGCGCCAGATCTCGAGCTGCAGCACTTCTGACAGCGCGTTCACGCAGCTCACGCCCACGCCGTGCAATCCGCCCGATACTTTGTAGCTTTTGGAATCGAACTTCCCGCCCGCGTGCAGCTTGGTCATCACCACTTCCGCGGCGGAAATGCCCTCTTCCTCATGCAGGTCTACGGGAATCCCGCGGCCGTTGTCCACGACGGTCAAGGAATTATCGATGTGGATAGTGACGTTGACGGTGTCGCAGAACCCGGCTAGAGCTTCGTCCACCGAATTGTCAACCACTTCATACACCAGGTGATGTAGCCCGTTCTCGGTAACGGAACCGATATACATCGCCGGGCGCAACCGCACCGCTTCCAGGCCTTCCAGCACCTTGATGCTACTAGAATCGTAAACTCCCACCGGACCCACTTCTTTAGTTGCCATGTGTGTTGTTGCTCAGTCCTTATTGCCTTCTGCCACCTGCCCGCTGCCTTCTGCTTTCTGCCTTCTGCTTTCCGCCTTCTGCCTTCTGCCTTCTGCTTTCTGCCTTCTGCTTTCTGCCTTCTGCCTTCTGCCTTCTGCTTTCCGCCTTCTGCTTTCTGCCTTCTGCCTTCTGCCTTCTGCTTTCCGCCTTCTGCCTTCTGCTTTCTGCCTTCCGCCTCCTGCTTTCTGCTCTTCAGATCCGCATCGGCATCACCACGTACCGATACGTGTAATTCTTGGCGCCATCGCCGGATGGGCGCAACTCACCCGCGCTATGCGCATCCTTGAAATGAAACGCTACCTGCGCCTCCGTGGTGGCTCGCAGAAAATCCAGCATGTAGCCGGCATTGAAACCGATCTCTACGGGACTTCCGTCGTACTCCACCGGAAGGCTTTCCTCACTCTCGCCGGTCTCAGAAAGTGAGGAATGAATGTGCAATTCGCCATCCTGCACGCGCATCCGGACAGCTCGCGAACGCTCGTCTGAGAACTGCGCCACTCGCTCCACCGATTTGCGCAGCTCTTCGCGATCCAACACAACCGAATGAGGATGATCCTTGGGAAGCACGCGCTCGAAATCTGGAAAGTTACCGGTTAGCTTGCGGCTGAGCAGTAGCCGATCGCCAAGTTGGAAGAACAAGTGATTCTCGTCACCGGAAAATTGAATAGTGGCTTCAGGACTTGAATCCTGCGCCAGCTTCAGAATCTCGCCCATGGCTTTGCGCGGCAGCAAGGCGCGAAATGGAGTGGTGACGCCAGGCAGGTTCACGGTATTTTCCACCATCGCCAAACGATGTCCATCGGTAGCCACCATGCCCAGGCTATTGTTCTTCAAAAGCAGCAGCGATCCGTTCAACGTGAAGCGCGATTCTTCCATTGAGATGGCGAAAATCGTTTTCGAAATCATCGAAGCCAGCAGCCCCACCGGAATCTGCGCCAGCACATCCGGCATTTGAGGAAGCTCCGGAAAACTTTCGCGCGACATTCCTGCAATACGGGTGCGCGAACGGCCGCACACCAAGCTGGCCCACTGGTTCTCTTGCAGCTTCACCTCGAGATCGGCGTCGGGAAGCAAGCGCACATAATCCAACAGCCGCTTGGCTGGAATTGTGCCCGCACCCGGTTTCTTCACGCGCGCCGGACAAGAGCTGCGAATCCCCAACTCCAGATCCGTCGCCGTTAAATTGATCCGGTCTCCAATTGCTTCCACCAAAACATTCGACAGGATCGGAATGGTTGTTTTCTTCTCCACCACGCCTTGCGAGAGGCTCAACTCACGTACCAGATCCGTCTTGCTAACCGTGAACTCCATCGTTTCCCCCACTCATCTTTTCCGCAACCAAGCCGGTTTGCTCTTCTGCTGTTTCCTAGTACCTAAACAAGCTACATTTTAGAACCGTATTAGTAGGGCCTGTTGAAATGTTGATTTCTCTCTAAATTATACAAAATCCAGAAGCTTCCCGCCACTCGAACCTGTGGATCTCTAGGTGCGGTACAGAGCAAAAATCCGAGTCTCGACCGTTCACGCACAGTACTAACAGGGCGAATTGAGGGCCCGGTGTGGAAAAAACGCATAACCCTAATGGATAGAATCGATTAGATTGTGGATGAGGCTGTTCAAATCTGGGTCGCGCTGCCGCAGCTTGTCAATCTTCTGAACGGAGTGCAACACCGTGGTGTGATGCTTCCCGCTAAAGGCGCGTCCAATCTCGGGCAAGGATGCAGACGTCAGCTCCTTGGCCAGGAACATCGCAATCTGCCGCGGGTATGCAATCTTCCGTTCATTGGTCTTCTGCTTCAGTTGAGAAGGCTGTAGGGAAAACTTCTCCGCCACCGCTTTCACAATGGACTCTATAGTGATCCTTCGCTCTGGACCCTGCGTCAGATGCTTCAACACCTGCTGCGCCATGGGCAGTGTTACGGGTGTTCCGGTGACTGAGGAATAAGCCATCAGCTTTATTAGCGCGCCCTCTAGCTCGCGGACATTCGACTTGGTCTTGGTCGCGATGTAGATTCGTACCTCTTCGGGAAGCTTCACGCCATCGGCCTCGGCCTTCATATCCAGGATCGCCATTTTCGTTTCCAAGTCCGGCGGTTGCACGTCCACCATCAAGCCCCACTCAAAGCGCGAGCGTAATCGCTCCACCAGGCCAGGCGTATTCTTAGGAGGCGAGTCGCTCGAGATAACAATCTGCTTCTGATGCTCGAACAGTTCGTTGAAGGTGTGGAAGAATTCTTCCTGCGTGCGTTCCTTCCCCGCGAGAATCTGAATGTCGTCGATGAGCAGCGCGTCAGCGGAGCGGTAATGCTTGTGGAAGAGCTGCATGCGATCGGTCTTGATGCAGGTGATCATCTCGTTCATGAAACGCTCGCTTGAGGTGTAGATGATCTTCATCCCGGCGTGCTTGTCTACCAGGGACCGTCCGATGGCATGCATCAGATGCGTTTTGCCCATGCCCACTCCGCCGTAGATGAACAGCGGGTTGTAGGTCTTCGAAGGACCGGTTGCCACGGCTTGGGCGGCCGCGTGCGCGAACTGATTGCAGGAGCCGACCACGAAAGTGTCGAAGGTAAACTTGGGGTTCAAACTGATGGAGGGCGAAAAAGTAATCTCCGCTTTCTCGTCACCGGAGTTCTTCCGGCCGGCTTCATCCGACGAGCCTGACAGCTCAAACACGATTTGGCGAATCCCGAAATTGCGGTCGCGGATGGCGGACCAAATCTCGCCGTTGTATTCCTGCTGAATCCAATCCTTGGTGACCATGTCGGGCACGCCGATCCACAACCGGGTTCCTTCTGACCTGAGGAAAAATGTTTTCGACAGCCAGTTCTGATATGCTTCTGTGGTGATTTTCCCGGAAATCACGCTCTTTATTTCGTCCCAGATATTCATTCGTTCGTCACACACCCCACACGTTTTGCACACGATTTCCACACCCTGTGGAAAACCTATAATTCAACCTTCGCTTCTAGAGGAAACCGATTCAAGACGGCGCAAGCAATCTGCGATGCCTTGATTCCGAATCGCAGTGTAGCACGATTCCAAAGACCTGTGGCGTGTATTTTTTTGGCACTTATCCAGCGTGTTTTCAACGTATTACATAAAACAGTATAGCCTTCAAATGTTGGAATCTCTGTGGCCACCGGATTGTTACTGTTCCGTAAACTGGCGCGGGCGCGAGGCTTGTGAGCTTCATTTGACAGCCTCCCGCTCAAAGCGCGACAATTGAAATCTCAGGCAAGCGCGGGAGTAACTCAGCTGGTAGAGTGCGACCTTGCCAAGGTCGATGTCGCGGGTTCGAATCCCGTCTCCCGCTCCATTCCCCTGGAGCTAATCCACGTCAGCTGGCGTACGTTATGAAGGAGGCCTGCTATGGTCGGTTTTCTCCTGTGGTGCATACTTTTCATTCTGTGCTGGCCGCTGGCGCTCTTTGCACTGATCCTCTATCCGATTGTCTGGCTGTTGCTGCTTCCGTTCCGCCTGGTGGGTATCGCCGTAGGCGGCGTGCTGGAACTGGTATGGGCGTTGATCACCTTACCGGCGAGAGTAATCCGCCGCGTAGCGTAGCCAGTTACCAGCAACCAGTCACCAGCAACCAGCCACAACGATACAATGGGCCAATGTCCCGCTTCTCCGGTGTCGACTATCTCCAAATTGATTCTCTCCTCTCCGAAGAGGAACTGCTGGTCCGCCAAACCGCGCGCCAATTCGTAGAGGATCGAGCCATTCCGCTGGTCCGCGATTGTTTTCGAGACGCGCGGTTTCCCAAAGAGCTGATCCCGGAATTCGGACGCCTTGGATTCCTGGGCGCCAACCTGGAAGGCTACGGCTGCGCGGGCATGAGCAACATCGAATATGGACTAGTGATGCAGGAGCTGGAACGCGCCGATTCCGGTCTCCGCAGTTTCGCCTCCGTGCAAGGCGGCCTGGTGATGTATCCGATCCTCACTTATGGTTCCGAGGAGCAAAAGGAACGTTGGCTTCCGAAATTGCAATCGGGCGAGGCCATTGGATGTTTCGGACTCACAGAGCCAGGTTTCGGATCGAATCCCGCCGGCATGCAGACGCGCGCGAAGAAGGAAGGCAACTGCTGGAACCTGAACGGTGAAAAAACCTGGATCACCAGCGGCACGCTAGCCGACGTTTCCATCGTATGGGCCCGCACCGATGAAGGCATCCGCGGATTTCTGGTGGAGAAAGGCACGCCGGGTTTCACCAGCTCGGATATCCACGGCAAGCTGTCTATGCGCGTATCGGTTACATCGAGCTTGGCCATGGCGGATTGCCGCGTGCCTGCCTCCGCGATGTTGCCCGGCGCGCAGGGATTGAAAGGTCCGCTCGCCTGCCTATCGCAAGCGCGTTTCGGCATCGGTTGGGGCGTGTTGGGCGCGGCGATGGATTGCTTCGAAACCGCGCGGCAATATTCAATCTTGCGCAAGCAGTTCGACGATCGGCCGATCGCGAGCCACCAACTGGTGCAGGAAAAGCTGGCGTGGATGGTCACCGAGATCACCAAGGGTCAATTATTGGCCCTGCACGCCGGCCGCTTGAAGGATCAAGGCAAACTGGAGCCGGCACACATCTCAATGCTGAAGTTGAACAACGTGAGTATGGCGCTGGAATGCGCGCGCCTGAGCCGCGACCTGCTGGGCGCCAACGGCATCATGGATGAATACCCCATCATGCGCCACATGTGCAATCTGGAAACGGTGAAAACTTACGAAGGCACCGAGCATATCCACAAGCTGGTGATTGGCGAGCGGGTGACGGGCATCGCGGCGTATAAGTAGCTCTACGTAGGGCAAGTCTCCGACTTGCCCAATGGACAAGCCGGAGGCTTGTCCTACGCGTATAATTCCCAGATGCGCGAACTTCTTCGAGACCTTCAATATGGTCTTCGCGTCTTCGCGAGGAACCCAACCTTCACGCTCGTCGCTCTGCTGGCGCTCGCGCTCGGCATCGGCGCCACCACCGCAATCTTCAGCGTGGTGGACACGGTCCTGCTGAAACCGCTGCCCTATCCGCGATCCGACCGGATCGTCGCTATCGGCCTCACCGGCTTCGGTGACCCCCAAAACTCAATCGCAATGGCGCCCGATTATCTCGAATGGCGGGCGCGCAACCATGTCTTCGAAGAGATGGCAGCTTACGGCAGCGCAAATCAGACGTTGACAGGCGCCGGCGAACCCACCGTCCTAAAGTGCGGTAGTGTGACACAGAGTTTTTTCCGGACCTTCCGCGTCCAGCCCATTCTTGGACGCGACTTCACACCCGCCGAGGACCGGCCGGGCGCCGCAAAGGTGATCCTTCTAACCTACGGCCTGTGGCAGCGGCGCTTCGGTGGAGTCCGCGACATCCTGGGAAGATCGTTAACGCTCGACGGCGTTCCACACACCGTGATTGGAGTGCTCGCGCCAGGATTTCGATTCCCTCGGTCGCGCATCGAAGCCTTGGTTCCGCTAGCCTTAGACGAGGCCGAACAGGCCAAGCGCGACGCGATCCTAATCATGCCAGTGGTCGCGCGCCTGAAGGACGGCGTCACAATCTTGCAGGCTCGATCCGAGATCGGAGCGATGCTCGACCAGATCAAGAAAGAACACGCCGGTTTCTATCGGCCGGAGATGAACGTCAGCATGGTCCCGCTGCTGGAGCAACAAGTGGCCAACGTTCGCCTGACGCTCGAAGCGTTGCTCGGCGCCGTAGCCTTCGTGCTGCTGATCGCTTGCGCGAACGTAGCAAATTTACTGCTATCGCGATCCGCCTCGCGCCAGCGGGAGATCGCAGTGCGCGCGGCCATGGGCGCCGGACGTGCGCGCCTGGTTCGCCAGCTCCTCACCGAGAGCACGCTGCTCGGCCTGGCCGGCGGCGTCCTTGGGCTGCTGCTCGCGGCGCTCACTCTCAAATCCATCATTCACTTCGCGCCATCCATTCCTCGCATTGACGACGTCAGCATCGATCTTCGCGTACTGGCCTTTTGTCTGTTAACGTCGCTCGTCATCAGCCTGCTGTTCGGTTTGACTCCGGCTTTGGGATCAACGGGCGTAGATTTAAGTGAAGCCCTGAAGCAGGGCGGCCGTGGCGCGTCGGCAAAACACCGTGGCCTGCGGAATCTTCTGGTTGTCGGTGAACTCGCTCTCTCGCTGGTGCTGCTGGTAGGCGCTGGCCTCCTGATCCAAACGCTTTGGCGCTTGCAGCACGTCAACACCGGACTCGCGGCCGAGCACGTACTCACCACGCAGATTCCGCTCAGCGAGACCAAATACAGTCAAGTGGCTCAACGGGCGCTGCTACGGAACCTGCGCGAGCGCGTCTCGAAGCTTCCCGGCGTCCTCTCGGCGGCGCTCGCCGACGCGCTTCCTTTGACGAACGCGGGCGCCATGCCATTCAACATTGAGGGCACGCCGCAGCATGGGTTCAATGAACCTGAGTATGAAGTCGCCACACGCGCAATCAGCGGCACTTATTTTGCGGTGCTCGGAATCCCGCTGCGGAGCGGCCGCTCGTTTACCAGCCAGGAGGTTGGCGCAACTGCCAACGCCGTACTGGTGAACGAGACGTTGGTTCGACGCTTCTTTCCCAACGGAAATCCCATCGGCAAACGAGTGAGCGGCGGGAGGATAATAGGCGTGGTCGCCGATGTCAAAAACCAAGGACTCGCGCAACCTCCGCGTCCGGAAGTTTACATCCCGGAAGCAGCAGATCCCCATAGTGTTGCCAGCACGCTCCTCGTCCGCGGTGTTGGAGATCCGCTGACGCTGATTGCCGAAGTGCGCGATCAGGTCCGCGCTATCGATAAAAACATCCCGCTGACCTTCACCACCATGACCCACGAGATGGACGGCCTGGTTTCGAGCCAGCGCGTCAATTCCATTCTGCTATCGACGTTTGCCGGCTTGGCGCTGCTGCTGGCCGCCATCGGGATCTACGGCGTGATGTCGTACCTGGTGACGCAAAGAACTCAGGAGATCGGCATCCGCATGGCGCTGGGTGCACGGAGCAGACACGTGCTGGGGTTGGTGGTTGGCCACGCATGTCGACTCACGCTAGCGGGCGTCGCGATCGGAGCCGGCTTGTCGCTGTGGCTGACTCGCTATCTCGCCACGCTGCTCTACGGCGTCAACACGCGCGATGCCTGGACATTTTGCTCGGTCGCTTTTCTATTAATCGCAGTAGCGCTCCTCGCCAGTTACATTCCCGCTCTCCGCGCCACTCGCGTAGATCCGATATCGACTCTGCGCACGGAGTAGCGTCAACGTAGGGCAAGCCTCCGGCTTGCCAAATGGACAAGCCGGAGGCTTGTCCTACTAAATGCGCTACGCTGCGAATGAATGCACCGCATCTTTCTGACTGTTCTCATC
>CABEDY010000417.1_pt1 | contig 18105 bp, 16 predicted proteins | sample 3423171 | NCBI WGS metagenome assembly CABEDY01 (sample SAMEA5534333, study PRJEB31848) | metagenome | biome: tundra; feature: field; material: soil | place: USA | collected 2013-05 | depth 0.15 m | reverse complement strand
TTAAGTTAACGCTTATTGGGCGGACCCCCAGGTCCGCGCGGGTCCCCCTGGACCCGCACCCCGAACAGTGATCAAGCATTCAGCAGGCCGACGTGGGCGTCGGCCGCGGACCAGGGGGTTCGCCCCACTCTTCCAACTAACGCGCCGGCGCGACGTGCGCCGAAGCTTCCAACAAAGTCCGGACTTCTTCGTCGGTTGTCTGAGAGAATTCCTGATACCACATGCTCACGGCATGGAACTGTTCGGGCGTGCTCACGCACACCACTTCGTCGGCTTCAGTGGCAAGGCTTCGGCAAGTTTCTGCTGCCGCAACGGGTGCGGCCACCACGATCCGTGCGGGCTGCATCTGGCGTAATGCTCTGACGGCCGCCCGCATGGTTGATCCCGTCGCCAGGCCATCGTCCACCACGATCACGGTGCGTCCAGCCAGGTCGGGGAAGGGGACGTTGCCGCGGTAGGCGTGCTCTTGGCGTTCCAGCTCTTTCTGTTCCTGGGTGGCAACGGCGGCAATCATAGGCTCGCTGATCCCGAGCGCGGTAACCACCTCGGGGTTCAGCACGCGAACACCTCCGGTCGCAATAGCGCCCATGGCCAATTCGCGATGTCCCGGCACGCCCAGTTTGCGAACCACGAAAATATCCAGGGGAGCATCGAGCCTCCGCGCCACTTGATAGGCTACCGGCACGCCTCCACGCGGCAGACCGAGCACCACGACGGTCGGATCGTCGGCGTAGCGCAAAAGGCGCGCCGCGAGTTGGATTCCCGCGTCCTGGCGATCTCGAAAAACCTGGTCCATCGTTAAAATTCCTGCAAACGAACGTCCACTCTCAGGCCGACCGTGCCTACCGCCAGTGTATCCTATTGCTTAGAGGCGCATTTTGAACAGGATCGCACTTGCTTTTCGCAGTTTTTTCGCAATTCTCTTTACCGGGAAACTTCCCATGGAAGTCGCACAAGCCTTGGGATTTACCCTAACCAAGACCCAGCCGGTTGCGCCAAAGCCCACTGCCCAGGCGCGTCCCCAGGATGGCGCGGTCCAGATCTTGGGGATACTCCAACGAGACGCTCGCTTGATCGACTTTCTGATGGAGGACATTTCGGCTTACTCAGATGAGCAAGTGGGCGCGGCGGTGCGCAGCCTGCACGGCCAATCACGCGATTCGCTGAATCGATATCTGCGCCTGGCGCCCGTAATCGACGGCGTGGAAGGCAGCTTCACCAAGATCGACACCAACGATCCTTCGTCCGTGAAATTGCTCGGCAATGTCCCGGTCAGCGGAAAAGCTCCGGGCGGCCTTCTGCGTCACAAAGGCTGGCGCGCCGAAAAGATCGACCTGCCGCCGATTGTTTCCCTTGCGAGCGCATCCATCATTGCTCCGGCCGAAATAGAAGTCGAGTAGCAGCGGGATGAACATTGGCATTGACCTGGGCACCACCAATTCGGCTTTAGCTTACGTAGCCGAGGTATCCGGCTCGCCGGACTATCCGGAGATCAAGGTGCTTGAGATTCCGCAGTACGTTGCTCCGGGCCAGATAGAGCCGCGGCGTACGCTGCCATCGTTCCTGTTCCTGGGCGATCAGACCTACGTCGGCGCCTATGCGCGCGAGCAAGGCGCGCTGGTGCCTACCAAATCGGTCCACTCGGCGAAATCGTGGCTTTCGAATCCCGACGTGGATCGCACCGCGAAGATTCTGCCCTGGGACGCGCAGGAAGGCGGCCGGGTGCTCTCGCCGGTGGAGGTTTCGAACGCCATCATCTCGCATATCCGCGATGCGTGGAACCAGGCGCATCCCAATGAACCGCTGGCCGGCCAAGACCTGGTGCTCACCGTGCCAGCGTCGTTTGACGAGGAAGCGCGCGAACTCACGGTGCAGGCAGCCCGCGATGCGGGAATCGAAAAGCTGACGCTGGTGGAAGAGCCCGCGGCGGCGTTTTACTCTTGGATCGCGAACCATCTGGCGCAATCGCAGAAGAGCCTGTTCGATGGCCAACTCGTACTGGTGTGCGACGTCGGCGGTGGCACCAGCGATTTTACGCTGATTCGCGTGCATCGCGATGGCGACCGCGTGGAGTTCACCCGCACCGCGGTTGGCAAACATTTGCTGTTGGGTGGTGACAATCTGGATCTCACACTGGGCTGGCTGGTGGAGGCCAAGCTGGGCACGCAGCTTTCCATCCGCCAGCGCAGTGGGCTAAGGCGGCAATGCGCCGCGGCCAAGGAGAAGCTGCTGGCCGATCCGAATCTCAAGAGCGTAGAGATCACAGTGTTGGGCGCGGGATCGTCGCTGGTGGGTGGAACTCTGAAAACCGAAATCCTGCGTGAGGAAGCGCTTGAACTTACGCTCGAAGGTTTTTTGCCGTTCTGCGCCATCGATGAAAAACCTCAGGAAGAGAAGCGCAGCTTGTTCCGCGAGCTCGGGCTGCCCTATGTGTCAGATCCAGCAGTGACGCGGCATCTGGCGGCGTTTCTGAGCGCCAACGACGATGCGAAGCCGGATGCAATTCTCTTCAACGGCGGATTCTTCATTCCGGAAATCTGCCGCGAACGCGTGGCGGATGTCATGGAGCGCTGGTATGGCCGGCGTCCACTGGTGCTCGAAAATCGCGATCTGGATCTTGCGGTCGCGGTGGGCGCGGCCTATTACTCCTATGTGAAGGCCACCGGCGCGGGACTCCTGGTTCGTGGCGGACTTCCGCGCGCCTACTACGTTGGCGTGGGCGAAAGCAATGCTGTTTGTCTGGTGCCGCGCGGCGCAGAAGAAGGGCAGACGCTGGAACTGGACAGCCAGGATCTGCATCTGGTGGCTAATAAACCAGTCTCCTTCCGCTTGTATAGTTCGCTTGCGCGCGTGGACGACAAAGTGGGAGATACTATTGCGGCATCCAGCGACTTGCATTTGCACGCTCCGCTGAATGCTGTAATCCGATTCGGAAAATCCGGCGAGCGTCTGGTTCCCGTTAAGCTGCGCGCGCATCTCACTGAGGTGGGAACGCTCGAGGTGTGGGCCGATTCCAAAATCAGTGATCACCACTGGCGCTTGCAATTCGAATTGCGCAAGACCGCTGCGGCCACGCACGGTAAACCAGCCGCGGTGGTGAGCGAGGACGCTTTGGTTCAGGCTGAAGCGCTGCTGGATGCCGCGTTCAAGGCCGGCACGCTCGCCCCTGAAGAACTTCCTGGCAAGCTGGAACAAACACTCGCGCTGGCCCGGAATTCGTGGCCGCTGAGCGCAATTCGCCGCTTGGCGGACCGTATGCTTGAACTCGCGGAGGGTCGCCGTAAGTCACCCGCGCTGGAAATGCGTTGGCTCAATTTGTGCGGTTTCTGCTTACGGCCCGGCTTCGGTTTTCCAGCCGATGATTACAGGATCGAACAGGCCCGCCGCATCTACGCCGCTGGTCTCCAGTTTGCAAATCAAGTGCAGAACGAAATCGATTGGTGGATCTTCTGGGGCCGCATCGCGGGCGGATCGAACAAAAATCAACAAGTGGACATCTTTCAGCGTTTGTCGCCGGCTCTGTTGCCGCGCCCGGGTAAGCGGCCCAGATTGAACAACAGCTTGCTGCGCGAAATGTGGCGGACGGGCGCGAGTCTGGAGTTGCTGCCGCTCCAGACCAAGACCCAGCTCGGCGACACGCTGCTCGCTCTGATGAAGAAAGGTGAGCTGGTGGAAACCGGATTGTGGTGTTTAGGCCGGCTGGGAGCGCGAAAGCTATTCTACGGGCCGATCAACCAGGTGCTTCAAGCAACTGTTGCCACGCGATGGGTGGAAGCGCTGGCGAAAATTCCCAATTCGCAGGACGCTCTGGTGGCAATCGCACGGCGCACGGGCGATTCCACGCGCGACCTTGCACCCGCCACCATCGATCTGGTTCGCCGCAAAATCCCCGAGGCGCTGATTCCGATGCTTGAAGGCGAAGTGGAAGAAGATCTTGGCAAAATCTTCGGCGAGGAGCTGCCTTCAGGGCTAGTGGCGGCCACCGCTTTGTGAACGAAGACGCCATTATCCGTAAGCTGCAGCGTTATGCGCCGCTCATCGGTGACGATTGCGCGGTGATCCAGGCTCCGCGGGATCAAGACCTGCTCTTCACCACGGATTTCAGCATCGAAGGCGTGCATTTTACGCGCGATTCTCCAGCTGGGCAAATCGGCCACCGGGCTGTGGCGCGCAGCTTGAGCGACATCGCCGCGATGGGCGGACGTCCGTTGTACTGCCTGGTCTCGATCGCGATCGCCGAGTGGACGGATCAGCGCTGGATCGACGGTTTCTATCGCGGCGTGAACCAACTTCTGCGCCAGACCAAAACGCAGCTCGCGGGCGGCGATATCTCGCATGCTGAGCAGTTAGTCTTGGACGTAATGCTTTGCGGAGCGGTTGCAAAAGGGAAGGCTCTGCGGCGCAGCGGGGCGCGACCTGGCGATATTATCTATGTTTCCGGCCCGCTCGGAGGCTGGCGGCACAAAAGCGAGATCGTTCCGCGTTTGGATATCGGCCGTAAGCTCATCGGAAAGGCAACTTCCTGCATGGATATCAGCGATGGACTTGCGCTCGATTTGCATCGGCTTTGCCTGGCTTCAGGCGTCGCGGCTGAGATCGACTCGGTTCCATTGCTCAAAGGCGCAACCATGGAACAAGCGCTTCACGATGGAGAAGATTACGAACTGCTATATACGGCGCATCCGAAGCGTCGCGTCCCAGGAATCCGGATCGGTACCATAACAAAAGGAAAACCCGGCGCGCTACGCTATAACGGCAAGAAGCTGGCGCCAATCGGCTATGACCACCTCCAACAACGTTCTTGATTTGATCGACGCGTTTCGTCGTTCTAAGACCATGTTCGCCGCCGTCGAGCTAGGGATCTTCGACGGGCGACGGCCAGCCGACTGCAAGGAGCTCGACCGTTTGCTGGACGCCTGTGTTGCACTCGGACTGTTGGAGAAGCGCGGCGAAACATACTTCAATACTCCCGAAGCAGATAAATTCTTGCGGTCCGACAGCCCGGACACGCTCAGCGGCTACATCCGCTATTCGAATAATGCGCTGTACCCGATGTGGGGACACCTTGAAGATGCGGTTCGCGAAGGCAGTCATCGCTGGACGCAAACGTTCGGGTGGGACGGCCCCATCTTTTCGCATTTCTTTCGCACCGAAGACGCCATGCGCGAATTCCAGAAGGGTATGCATGGCTTCGGCCAGCTAAGCTCGCCCGCCGTGGTCGCGGCCTTCGATTTGAGCAGGTTCCGCCGGCTGGTGGACCTCGGAGGAGGAACGGGCCATTTAGCCGAAGCGGCGCGCAAGCACTATCCGCAGCTTGAAACCGCTGTGTTCGATTTGCCTCGAGTGGCCAATCTGTTTCCAGGAACCATCGCTGGCGATTTCTTTGTCGATCCCTTACCCGCGGCCGACCTGTTCAGCCTGGGCCGGATTCTTCACGACTGGTCCGAGGAAAAGATCGCGAAACTGATTGCCAAGATCCACGCCGCGCTTCCCTCGGGAGGCGGCTTGTTGATTGCCGAGAAATTGCTCCAGCCCGATTACGTATCAGGGCACATGCAATCGCTGAACATGTTGATCGTCACCGAAGGCCGCGAGCGGTCGGCGTCCGAGTATGAAGCGCTGTTGCTCGCCGCAGGTTTTTCGAAAGTGAATAGCCGCCGCACTGGCGCTCCGGTGGATGCCATCTTAGCCATCAAATGATCCTTGGTCTGCTTTTTGCGAGCATTACCGGAGCTGCCATCCAGGGCGATACGCTCTACACTTGGGGCGATCAGTTGCTAGCGTGGACATTGCCCAAGCTAACCAGCCGTTCGCTCACCGCTCTGGAAAAACCTGCCAGCGCCGGTTGCCTCGATCAGAATGGCACCGGCCTTTTTCTCCAGGAAGGCGACCGGCTGGTCTATCGTAAATCGCCGGATTGGAAGCCGCGTGAAATGGATCACGGCATGGACGTGCACGATTGCCTGGCCACTACGCTGCTCGGCCATCGCGGCGTGCTGGTGGTGCATCGAGGCATGCAGCTTCGCTTTTACGAATTCCCGGATTTCCATTACAAGGAAATCTATTCGTTCTACAGTCGCTCACGGCAAGGCGGGTTGCTGGTGACCGACGTAGACGGCGACGGACATCCGGACATCATTTGCGGCAACTACTGGATCAAGAGCCCGGCCGATTTTGATCTGCCATGGCATGATTTCGCGATCGACCTTTATAACGACCAGCCTCTCGCGGCTACGCTTCGCCTGGCATTAGTCGATGGTGATCTCTTAATCGCACAAGGAGAGCTGCCAAACGGCCGCGTCGCGCGATTTCGCAAGCCTCCCGATCCCAAGCAGCTCTGGATTGAAGAATTAATCGGCGAGTTTCACTATCCGCGCGTCTTGACTGGCAACCTTATCGGCGAAGACAATGGCAAGCACTCCAGGCTGTTTCTGAACGGCAAACTTAAAGGCGAGACCAACGGCATTCAAACCGCGTTCCGCTATCGCAATGGTTACGTCCTAGTGGGCCAGGACGGCGTGTTCTACCGGTCGCTAACGCTCGCGGTTCGGTAAGAGTGTCTCAGGTTTAGAGAGCGTTACCGAACCGCGACCGTGAGGGAGTCGGTGCTTTGCTCTTCCGGTCGTGGTTCGGAAACGTCACACCGAATACCGCGGCGGCGTTATGCCTTTCTCTCTCAGATAAACCTCCGCATACCCGCGATGATGTGCGGTGTGAATGAACGCGTGCAGCACCCAATCCCAACCGGATTGCGGCGGTTGATTCGGCCGGCCCGGATACGACTGCGCCAGATCCTTTTCGGTAATGCCTTTCAAGACGCCGGCGCAGTAGTCAAAACTCGCGGTCATATATTTCAATGTGGTCTCTTTATCCGATTGCTCCGGCGGCTTCATGGAATCTGGAAGACCGCCCTTGAAGCGCGAGATGTAGAATGCGTTATTGGCGGCGATGTGTTGCATCAGCTTTCCGTACTCCCGCAGTTCCGATTTAGGATTGAACGCGTAGCCATCCGCCGGCATGGCATCGGCCACCTGCAGCGTGAACGCCTTGGCCTTGTCCCATCGATTGAGAAATACATCCATGGCCGTTACGTCGGCCCTTGCCTCGCGAGCCACCGCCGCCGCGCTTCCAGCCACCAGCGATCGAATAACCGTACGTCTATTCATGGTGTTTGCCTCTTTGTAAGATTAGCGCCAGCGGGCACCCGGATGTGCTAGACTCCCGGCCGGGAGGCGTGATTCATGGATCGCAGAAACTTTTTCCAACTGGCAGCCGGTAGCGCTTTGGTGGCATTCCAAAACAACGCCGTGGAACGGGCTGCGGCAGCCACCCGCTCCATCAGCGATAAGAGCCCGCAGGAAGTCGCTAGCGACGAAGACTACTGGGGTGAGATCCGCAACGCCTTTTCGATTGACCGCAACATCATCAATCTCAACAACGGTTATGTCAGTCCAGCGCCGCGCGTAGTGCAAGACGCCCTGCGCCGCTATCTGGAATATAGCGACATGGGGCCGGTGCATACCATGATCAACGTCTTGGAGCGGCAGGTGGAGACGGTGCGCCGCAGAATCGCCGAGACGGCCGGCTGCGACCCGGAGGAAATTGCCATCACCCGCAACGCCAGCGAGTCGCTGGAGAACGCGCAATACGGGATCGATCTAAAAGCCGGCGACGAGGTGCTGACCACCAATCAGGATTATCCTCGCATGCTGACCACGTTCCGCCAGCGCGAGCGTCGCGAAGGCATCGTGCTGAAGACTATCTCATTCCCCGTGCCGCCGCCCAGCATGGACGATCTTTACCAGCGGTTTGAGAACGCCGTCACACCCAAGACCAAGCTGATCCTGGTTGTGCCACATCACCAACCGCACCGGACAAATTTTTCCCGTGAAGCGCATTTGCCAGATGGCGCACGCTCGCGGTATCCCGGTGATCGTGGATGGTGCGCACGCTTTCAATCATTTTCCGTTCAAGATCTCGGACCTGGATTGCGACTACTACGGCACCAGCCTGCACAAATGGACGTGCGCTCCCATCGGCACCGGATTTTTGTACGTCCGCAAATCACGCATAGCGAGTACTTGGTCGATGATGGCGTCGTCGGACACGCAGGTGGACGACATCCGCAAGTTCGAGGAGATCGGAACGCATCCGGCGGCCAATCACAACGCCATCAGCGACGCATTGATCTTCAACGAGAATATCGGCATCCACCGCAAGGCTGCGCGGCTGCGCTATCTTCGCGATCGCTGGGCCAACCGGCTGGCGCAGAATCCAAAGTGCAAGATCCTGCACAGCCAGGATCCGGAGCAATCCTGTGGGATCGGTTTCCTGAGCTTCAACGGAGTGGACGCGGGGAAAATGTACGCTGCTTTATGGAATAAGTACAGCGTGCTGACCGCGCATGTGCCGCACGAAGAGTACACGGGTCTGCGGATTACGCCGCACATTTACAGCACGGTTCGCGATATTGATTACTTCGCTGAGATGGTGGAACGAGAAGTCAAGAACGCGTAGCTGGCTACTTCGCCGTCCGCCGGTAGATGGTTTCGAAATCCGGCTTCGGTGCTCCGCTATAGCTGGTTGTCGTAGAACTAGACGGACCAGTCTGGCTTCCTTTTGGCTGCGGTCCCACCGGTGTGGTTTGCGTCGTATCGGACTGCGTCGTGCGGGTCTCTTTGGCGACACGCGACTTCGTGGCCGGCCGGAAGTCGATCCGGTCGATGTCCTCCTTCTGGATAGCCAACTCCTCGTTCTTGATCACCACTATGAGCCGCTCGTCGTTGGCTTCATCCATGGTGCCGATGAGGGGTTGCCTCGCGCCCTTCTTTATAATCCGGAGCTCGGTTCCAGTCTTAAGTTCGCGAACCTTGTCCCACGAATTCTCGGCAGCGAAAGCCGTCAGGGCTACTAAAGTAAGCAGGAGTACTCTATGCATGGCGGTACTGTCCTTCACAGTAAGTTTACCAAAACTAAAGTACTAACCTAAAGGTTAATGGTATAATCAATCGATTCTCTCCGCAGCGAGACTCGCAGCTGATCAGCGCTCGATCAACAGGTCTTAATTCTGTTTTTTCAATAGCTTGAGTGAGGCAAGCCTACTGAGAAACTATGGTCACTAACGTGCCTTTCCCTGTACCGCGCCCTAAGGAGGCTTCGGTGCAAGCAATGAACAGAACGACTCCGCTGGAACGTCGGTCGAAGATACGCTATCCCGTATCCCTCAGTGTAAAATACCGTACGGTCGGACGATCAAATCGGATATCTGGTGTAGGACGGACCATGAACATGAGCAGTGGCGGGCTACTAATCGCCGCAGACCAGCGCACGGAACTGGGTGCAAAAATTGAGCTCAATATCGAGTGGCCTTCGCTGTTGGACGGCCAGGTTCCTCTGCAGTTGGTAGCGATTGGAAAAGTAGTGCGTTGCCTGGAGTCCGGCTTCGCTCTATCATTTACGCAGTACCAATTCCGGACTATGAGCCGTAAACTGCAAGCCGCTCCCGGCGATGGGTGGGATGGCCTGGAGCCCACCATGATTCGATCTGCGGGTGCGTGAGGCTCCCAGCCCGTTACCCAACCGGTCGCTAGCCAATCGGGTTCTAAGGGTACTGGGGTTCAATTCCTCGGATACCACGCTGAACCCTGCATTTACTCCTCTGGCTGTCCGGCCCATACTTTAAGGTGAGCCAGCCTATCGGGCGGCCTCAGGCGCGATGAGATCTTGGTCATACCTTCTGCCGAATCGCTTCAATCTTCGAAGGCAGCTTTTTGCCCTCGGGATTCTGTTGGCTTTGACGGCTATAGCAGGTGCGGTAGTCCTAAAGCCATCCCGTCACAAGCCGGATGCCTGGGATACCTTCAAGAAGGACATTCGCCAACGAGCGGAACTGGACATCTTTGACGACTTCCAGAGCGGCCTTGATTCCTGGGAGAGCATCGAAAACCTCTCTACTTGGTCCTACGATAACGGCGGACTGGCCATTCCGGGTAAGATCGCCGTCCTTACTCCCTCCCTGCACTTGACGGACTACGATGTGGATTCTGTGGCGCAGGTGGTCAGCAAGGGGTTGGGCCTGGTGTTCCGGGCATCCGGGACCCGTTCCTATCAAGTGGCGAAGCTCATCGTAGACGGCAAGGGTCCCATGCCTCCGCTGGTGGTGGAAAGGTACGCGGTGATTGGTGGGGCAGAATCGGCCCGAGTGCGCGTCCATTGTCCTGGTACGTTTCAAAAAGATACGCTGTATCACATCCACATCCAGGTCCGTGGCGATACCTTCACGCTCTTCATTGAGGGACAGCTCATCGATTCCTGGTCCGACAGCCGAACCAAATCCGGGGGCGTGGGATTCTTCTGCGCCAAAGGCGAGCGCGCTCGCGTGGCGTGGGTGCGGGTCTCGCACAACACCGATGCGGCCGGCCGGGTGTGCGCTTTTGTTTCCTCACTTCTCTAAAAACCGGTTTGGGTCTGCGACATACGAAAAAACCGAGCCGCGACCGGCAGGAAGCGCTGAGAAAAATTGGTTGGCAGGCGGAAGCGCCCAATGTCACTTAGTATTGAATCCATTGTGGCGCAGGCACTCTTGCCTGCCGCGTCGGCACTCATGCCGACGCCTGGTCTCACAGTTGGCGGGCGCCAACAACATAAGTCCTTCAAAATGTTCGCAGCATCAAAAACTTAGTGACTTTGGGCGGAAGCGCCTGCCCCACGAAAAACATAAACCCTTGCACGCCAATGTACTACTAGACCTGAAAATCTTTGCAGCCTGCGACGATTTGTGGGGCGGACCCCCTGGTCCGCGGCCGACGCCCCCGTCGGCCCGGTTTTGGTTACGGCTAGGCTGCTCTGTGGGGCAGGCGCTTTCGCCTGCCAACTCTGCGATCCGGGATTTTTCTCGGTTGCTGACGCGCGGGGCTTCAATTCAGCGTCTTCATCACCATTGGTGCAGCAGGCCCATGGGCACGCCCTGCCGGTCGCCGCTCGGTTACACCCTCGAAAGGCTCCGCATTTATGTCGAACACTCAACTGGTTTCGCGACTGCAGCGGCTCACTGCCATCTTCGTAGAATGAGAGCAGGCAGCCATGTCGAAAGATAACCGACCGCCGCTCACCGAAGAGCAAATCCGCGCCTACACAATCGGAGAGCTGAACCTATTATCCGGTCGAATTCTGATTGTGGACTACGATCCGCAGTGGCCGGAACTATTTAAGCGTGAGGCTGACAGGATCCGAGCCGCGCTCGGGCCACGGGCGTTGCGAATTGAGCATACCGGATCGACGTCGGTTCCGGGCCTTGCCGCCAAACCCATCATTGACGTGCTCCTGGTGGTAACCGACTCGTCAGATGAAGCCGCGTACGTTCCGGTCCTCGAGAGCGCCGGCTATTTGCTGCGCATCCGGGAACCAAACTGGTTCGAGCATCGGATGTTCAAGGGGCCGGACACGGAAATTAATTTACACGTGCTCTCGACCGGGTGCCCGGAAATCGATCGCATGCTGATGTTCCGGGACTGGCTGCGTAGTAATTCCCGAGATCGCGATCTGTACGCGCGCACCAAGTTGGCCCTGGCTCAGCAGCAGTGGAAGGAGGGTGTGCGACATAAATGTGGAACCTTTCGAGGGTGTAGCCGAGCCGCGACCGGCAGGGAGCGATACCACGAGTGCCGCTAGTTCTGCGTTCGGATAGCGCTTCCTGCCGGTCGCGGCTCGGTTTTTCGTACGTTCCTACATGCTTTCCATTTTTATGTCGCGCACCCGTGGAAGGATGTCCAGCACTACGCCGATGCCAAGACAGCTATCATTGAGGAGATCCTAGCACGAGCCCGGAAATAGCGTTTACTAATGGCGCGAGACAAACCGCTCGACCTGTTACTCCTGCACGCTCCCAGCGTTTTCGACTTCCGGGAGAAGTCCATTTTCTATGGACCCATCAGCGATGTAATTCCTTCCTCCACCGTATTCGAGATGTATCCGCTTGGGTTCCTCACGATTCTGAGCTACCTGCAGGCGCAAGGGATGCGAGTACGCATCGTGAACCTGGCAGTGCGGATGATGAAGGACCGGAAGTTTGCGGTCCGCGATTTCCTGGCATCGGTGCATCCCAGCGCGGTCGGCATCGACCTGCATTGGCTCCCGCATGCGCACGGCGCGTTAGAGGTGGCCAAGTTGGTGAAGGAAATCCACCCCGACGTCCCCGTAATCATGGGCGGACTTTCCTCCACTTACTTTCATCAGGAGCTCATCACCTACAAACAGGTGGATTATGTGCTGCGCGGCGACAGCACCGAGATCCCACTGCATCAGCTTCTGCTGGCGCTGAAAAATCATGAGCCGCTGGACAAGATCCCCAACCTGACCTGGAAGCAAAGCGGATTGCCACGAGTGAATCCGATGACGTTTCTGCCGCCCTCGCTCGACTATGTGGACCTGCGCATGGACCTGATGGTGGAGATGGTGCTGCGCTATCGGGACCTGGGGAGCGTGGTGCCCTTTGTCGGCTGGCTTAAGAATCCGATCACGGCCGTTTTCACCGTGAAGGGCTGCGCGCACAATTGCGCGACTTGCGGCAGCTCGATCACCACTTGCGGGCACCTGACCAAAAGAATTGTGCCCGCTTTTCGCGGCCCTGAGAGCCTGGTAGCCAACATCGTAGCGCACTCGCGGCTGATGCGTGGCCCGATTTTTCTGGTCGGCGACTTGCTTCAGGCGGGCGTTGAACATGCCGAAGCTGTACTCCAGCGGCTAAAAGCGGCGGATGTCGAAAATCAAATCGTGTTCGAGTTCTTTGATTTGCCGACCATCGACTTTTTGCGCCGCATCGATGCATCCGTCCGCAACTGGAGCCTGGAGCTCAGCCCTGAGAGCCACGACCAGAAGGTCCGCGGGGCGCAGGAGGGAGAAGCGCCCTATGACAATGAACAGCTCGAAGAGGCGATCCTGGAAGCCTTGCGGTTGCGCTGCACACGCATCGACGTCTTCTTTATGATCGGCATGCCGCAGCAGACTTACCAATCCGTTCAGGACACGGCTGCATATTGTGAACGCCTGTTTGAGATCAGCGACCGGAGGCTGTCCTGCTTTATCTCCCCAATGGGACCGTTCCTCGACCCAGGTAGCCGTATATTCGAGGCGCCGGAGCAATTTGGCTATCGAGTGTTCGCACGATCGCTCGAGGATCACCGGCGGCTGTTAGTCGAACCAAGCTGGGAGCGCATCCTAAGCTACGAAACAGAGTGGATGACGCGCGCCGAGCTGGTGGACGCCACCTACGATGCCGCTGAAAAGCTGAATCAGTCCAAACTCAAACATAAGCGGATTTCGACCCGCCGGGGGCAGACCGTAGCCCAGCGTATTCGAGATGCCCGTCAACTGCGAGCGCGGCTAGCGGCCGGCCAGAGCGAAGCTAGCCTTCAAGGCGAGATATCGAGATTTAGCGAATCCACGGTTTGCGATAAGCGAGAATTGTTCTGGGCGCGGCATCTTATCAACTTCAAGATCTTCGGAATGCTTGAGGCGCTAGGCCGCTATTGTTTCCGCCGTCCGAAGCTGCCCGCTGCTCCCTAACCGGCACTGGATCAGTTTGGTGTGGGCAGGATGCCACGCACGGCGTTCCGGGCGCTCAAGTGGACAAAAACGCGCGACGCTCCTTTGTGCCGGTCCGAACGACGGCTAACTAACGCGGCCATGTGGCAATCCATACAACTGTCACAAGCGCGTTTATCAGTCCCGATGTTTAACAGAACGGACCTCGATGGATGTCGAAACGCCGATGCAAGCTGCAAGCACGGTGGATTTGAACGGTCTTCCGGCTAGGTTTCTACCAGGCTACTTTCTCCTCAGCCCGACGCCAGCTTGGCTACCTCGCTTCGACGCACCTTTGTGATTAATGTGACGGCAAGAACAAACTGAGCTAGAATGTGATGTTTAGCGGCACCGCCAGACTGCTAACGCGACGTTCGCCTCGCGCCGCAGATAACGGCATAGACTGATTTCGGCAGAATATCGATTGGCTACGCCCTCCAGTCCGACGAATCTTGGTTTTCCAATGCCCCCGCCTGCCGTCTTGACGTGCAACTGGGCGGGGAGCGCCCTGCAAGCAGAGAGTACGCTTCATCAGCTGTCTCCGTATATCGGAAAACTCAAATCCTCCATCGCCGGCTCTCTTATCTCCCAGTTCACGGAAGCGAACGATTTGATCTATGATCCGTTCTCTGGGTCGGGGACAGTGGCGCTAGAGGCTTGGGCCGCAGGGCGCAACGTCCTCGCCAACGATCTCAGTCCGTATGCGGCCCTGCTTACCCGTGCGAAGCTCTTCCCGTATGTGTCCTTCGAGGTCGCCATCGAAGAGCTGGAAACGTTCAGCCACGAGGCCAATCGAGAGAGAGAGAGAATCGACCTGAGAAGCATTCCAGCGTGGGTGCGACAGTTCTTCCATCGCGAGACGCTCCGCGAGGCACTAGCGTGGACTCATGTTTTGAGACGTCACCGCCGCTGGTTCTTGTTGGCATCTCTCCTCGGAATCCTCCACCATCAGCGACCTGGTTTTTTGTCATTTCCGAGCAGCCACACAGTTCCGTATCTTCGGCTAAAAGCTTTTCCACCTGCGAAGTTTCCGGAGCTGTACGAATATCGCTCTCTGCGAGATCGACTTGAGGCGAAGGTTAAGCGTGCGTTCCGTCGGGTCCCCGAATTGGATTACGCGCTTAAGCGCCAGTGTTTTTCTCAATCGGCGCACCTACTAGCCCCGAAAATATTGGCGGACGCCATCATCACGAGCCCGCCGTATATGCGCCAGCTCGACTATGCGCGAGACAATCGCTTGCGCCTCTGGTTCCTAGGAATCGACGACCCACGCGCGCTGGACAAAGCTATCTCGCCGCGGAAAGAAGCCTTTTTGAAACTGATGCGCCAATGTTTCAGGAAGTGGAAAACCGTGGTCAAGCCTCAGAAATATTGTGTCCTTGTGGTTGGAGACGGTAGCAGTGAAGTCCACGGCGCCAATCTCCCCGAGATCATTTCGCAAATCGCGACGAATGAAGTCGGCGGCTACGACCATATCTACAACTATACCGAAGCGATCCCGAACGAAAGACGCGTTCGCCGCGGACTCACCGGGAGCACCTCGGAGACCATTATCGTGCTCCGCAACAACGATTCGGGGGCCCAGAGCTAACCCGTGGCATGACTAAGCGCGAGCGGATAGTGTTTTTCGATGGAGAATAGAAACATAATATGAACAAACACGAAACTACACCGGAATTTGCAAGAGGTGTCAGCCAACTGCGACTGAACCTGATTGACGCGAACCCTGAAAACCCACGTGGAACCGTGGAGGAGGACGCCAGTTTCGAGCGTCTTGTGTCGTCCATCGACGAGGTAGGAATATTGGTTCCTATCGTGGTGCGCGAAATGCCATCAGGACGATATCAACTTGTCGACGGAGAACGTCGCTTTCTCGCGGCGCAGAAGCTCCGGCTGTCCAGAGTTCCGGCTCATGTTCTTAGTGCCAGCGTGAATAGGCAAAACCTCCGGAAATACATGTTTCATTTGCACATGACTCGAGAGCAGTGGGAACCGCTCGCACAATGCAAGTCACTGGCAGAAATGTATCCAGAGGTTCGCGATGGACTCGCCATCGCTGATAAACCAACGTGGACGAAGAGAATTGCTGGGGAAACGTGGATGAATATGCGGCTCGCGAAAGACCGGGTGCACGTCCTCGCCTGGCCGGCGACTCTGAAAGAGAAGATCTATTCATTCGACGCGAACAAACCGGATAGGGACATTTATTCATACGTGCTTGCAATAGAAGCAAGCATTGTCGAGCCTTCAGCTAAAGTATTCGGCGGCTTCTACAATCACGGGAAGCCCGTAGATGAGAAAGCCAACGAGGTTCGCGCCTCGCTTTTCGACAAAACTGTCAACGGAATTGAAGCTGGGATGGTGACAAGCCGAGATCAGATCCGTAGCGTTGAACCCCTCTTTCAATCGGGCCTCAGACAAGGTCAAATGAAGGTTGCGGTGAGGATCTTCGCCGATTTGGTGGATAAGCCAAAGTTCTCCTACGATGACGCCGTTACTGTGATGGAGACTCGTCTCCCGGAACTCCTGGCTGAGCGCCCGCCAAGACCTCAAAGACTGATCGGTTCGGTAATGTCGTTGGCGGAGACGCTGAAGGCCTACAAGCCCGAGTATCTAAGCGAGGCACGATCAAAACTGCAGCTTTCTTCAGCGCTGGGAGAACTGGCGGCGGCGGCCAAAGCTCTCAAGGACATGATTGATTGAGCAAAGCGATATTCTCTGCGGAGCAGCGAGACGCGCTACTGGCTGCCCTGTCGACTTCGGAAAAGGCATCGATTGTTTCATTGAAAACATTGATTGCGAAAAGACGTGTTCCATCGCTTTTGAGGTGGGCACCCGAAATCTGCATTCGACGCGGCAAGGACAACCTACTTGTCCATGTCCTCGTCTCGGGGGAGTTTCCTACCTATCTAGAAGGCGCAATTGCGCAGTTGAAAAAGCAGAGGTTCAAGAGGACTCACGTTCTTCTATTAGCCCGTAACGTTATCGCCGAGGCTAGTGAAGGGGGTGGGCAGGCGGGTATTTCCGCACCGATAGTGGCTCTCAGGGTCGCGGACCGAGCGTTAGCGCTAGGCTGCGCGCTCGCGGTCGAATCTGATCAAAAGGTATATACGGTCTTTCCTGAAAATTTTCAGCCCTCGCCGCAAGACGAATGTCAAGACGAAACGGGCCACATACCGAAGTGGCTATACGGTGCGCTCGCTGAAACCTCTGCCTTCAGCCCCTACTTGAACCGGACGTTCAAAGCGTTTGCAAAGGCGTATGGCCGTGCCACCAGGGGGAATGCTATCGCGCACGATGACGAAGTTCAATTGGTAATCGACTTCGCGCGCAAGTTTGCGCGGGGAGACAAGAGGCTCTATTTCCCGGTCAGGCAGCTATTAGTCTTGCTCCAATTTGAAGCAGCGAAGGCGAATCGTGACACTCGCGATCATTTTTTTCACACGTTCAACAACCTGTTTCTGGGTTTCCATATCCTGGGTTCGCTTTACGGCGATCGGCGCTCCATCACGGAGGTAGACCAGCTCATCGAAGACGGCCCTACTGCGAAGGTTCATCCTTGGGAAAGTATATGGTTTATTACATGTATGTTCCATGACCCGGCCTACATCGCTGAGAAATTCTGGGGTACATTCCGCTTCTCGTACGGGGTACCACAGGAGGAGTCTACTGAAGACGGGGATATCCCGGATTCTATCAAACAGGTAATCCGGGACATGTGGGAGACAAGGTTCGCGGTAGCGCGCCAAGATCTTTCCAGTCTTTACCGTACCGCTGCCAAGAAATGGACACCACCAAGTCTGCGTACGTCGCAACTAGATGCCTTCGACAACGCCGTACAGCGGGCATACTTTGATGGGAAGAACACAAGTCATAGTCTCGTTTCAGGCTTACGTTTGATTAACCTTTGCCAATCCGATAGCGTTCCTAAGGCCAAAGAATACGACCTGAAGGTGGCATTGACTGCTTGCGAAATCGCTGCTCTCGGTATGATGTTTCACGACCAGCGTTGCAGGTCGACTTTAACAGCTGGAGGTATTTCTCCGATTGCCTTCGAGCATCTACCATATGCATCACTGCTTATGTTCGTCGACGCGTTACAGGACGACCGGCGCGATATCTCTAATAGCCGATTCCGCGCGTGTGGGGTTCTAAGAAGTGTTAAGGTTGCAGACGATGGAAGCGTTGTCGAGGCACGAGTCTGCCTAAGAGAAGTCCCCGTGAAAGGCTGGGCGCCAAGGATAGCCGAGTACGAATCAGTGATGTCCTGGATCAATTCAGGAAGTCGGATCAGATTTCGAATTGACTACAAAACAGAGGCTGGGCTATAGGCCCGTTCAAGCACTCCAGCACCACAGCCCTGTCAAACGGTAATCGCGTACGGCAACAATTCGCTCAGTAACACCGGATTCTCCTCTTTACGCTCAAGTGTTTTGAAGCCTTGCGAGAGTGCTCGGATCACTCCTCGGAAGTCGGCCAGCATCCCCTAACGCAAGCTCTAACCCCCAACCACCCTCTGCTCCG
>CABEDY010000414.1_pt1 | contig 18162 bp, 13 predicted proteins | sample 3423171 | NCBI WGS metagenome assembly CABEDY01 (sample SAMEA5534333, study PRJEB31848) | metagenome | biome: tundra; feature: field; material: soil | place: USA | collected 2013-05 | depth 0.15 m | reverse complement strand
ATGGACGACCAATCGCCGCTAATTGCTCCGAACAATCTCTTTTTCACCACCAAGCCCGCCATCATGATTTCAAATAGCGACGGCCTCGCGCTCAAATCGTTCATCGATGCAAACCCCGGCCACACGGTTGCGATAGATCCGGCTGCATTCGAACAAAGCAAATCAGTCTTCAACATGCTGGCTTCGTTTTCATCACTAGGACCGAGTCTGGGCGACAATGGCCTCAAGCCCGATCTTGTTGCGGTAGGGGGAAGCGCGATGAGCTTCGCGAACCTTTACATGGCTGCCCAGTCCTATGATCCGCTGGGGGAGTTGTACAGCGCCAACGGATTTGCGGCCTCTTCGGGCACCAGTTTCGCGACCCCGCTAGTGGCCGGTGCGGCGGCTCTAGTAAAGCAGGCTCATCCACAGTTCACCGCTCTTCAGATCAAGTCGGCGCTAGTGGATACGGCTTCCGAAGATATCACAGTGGACGAAGCAGGCAACCCCGCCGGTGTCCCTTCACTTGGAGGCGGCAAACTGGATGCCGGCTCAGCGGTGCAATCCTTCATCACGGTCGACCCTCCCACCATTTCCTTTGGCGAGGTGACTGCAACACCGATCACCACACCGCTCCAGATCACCAACACCGGCTCGTCCAGCCTCACTCTCGCGCTCGCCGTGGCCGCAGCCAGCTCTGCCGCAAGTACCCGCGTGACGCTCGATCAAACCAGCATCACTCTCGCACCCGGCGCCTCCGGCACAGTGAACGCCGTCCTTTCGGGCGGCGTACCTGCGCCCGGGATGTATTTCGGCGCCGTAACAATGCAAGGGGGAATTGTTCCGCTCCACGTTCCTTATCTTTTTCTGGCCAGCGCTGGTTATCCGGCCAATCTCATCGCAGTGAACGGCGGGGGCGACGGAGCCGTCGGTCAAGATATCGGGCCCATCGGAGTAGAGCTGACCGATCAGTTTGGCCTGCCCATTGCCGGCGTCCCTGTGACTTTCACCGCTACCGGCGGGACTCTCCGGAATGCCGATTCGAAAACAAATGTCTATGGCATCGCCAGCGCGGACGCGATTCTAGGGAATCAGCCAGGCAAGTACGATTTCAATGTTACTGGCTTAGGACTGTCATGGGATTTCCTGGGAACGGTATTGCCGCGTCCAAACATCACTCAAATTGTCGACGCTGCCAGTTTTGAACCTGGAAAACCGGTCGCGCCCGGTTCGTATATCAGCATTTTCGGAAGCGCCCTGAGCTCTGTCACGGATTCCACGCCTACCGCGACGCTTCCGTTGGCGCTCGATTCCGTTCTCGTGAGTTTCGATGTTCCCTCCGCAAACATCAGCGCGCCGGGTCATTTGATCTTTGTATCGCCCGGCCAGGTGAACGCGCAGGTTCCTTGGGAGTTACAGGGACAAAGCTCCGCGCAAGTCAAGGTGACCATAAGCTCGCCTAACGGAGGTTACGCATACGGAAATGTCTACACACTTTCTCTGGCCGCGTATGCGCCCGCATTCTTTGGACAGGTACCTCCCGCGCAACCCGGCGAGACGATTTCGCTATATGCCAATGGTCTGGGCCCAGTAACCAATCAGCCAGCCAGCGGCGATCCTGCGACCGCATTACCACTAGCGAAAACTACAACTCCGCCAACGGTCACAATTGGCGGAACAACCATGGCCGTCTCATTCAGCGGCTTAGCGCCAGGCTTCGCCGGACTCTATCAAATCAACGTCACAGTACCCACCGCACTCTCGCCCGGAACGTATCCAATCACCCTCACAATCGGCAACCAAACGTCCGAAGCATCCACAATCGCGGTGCAATAACCGACACCCCACGTAGGGCAAGTCTCCGACTTGCCTGGACAAGCCGGAGGCTTGTCCTACGCGCTATACTTCGCCCATGCACCGTCTCACGTTAGCCGCCATCGCCCTGTCCGCAACCACCGCCTGGTCCGCGGAGTTGCTCGAAAAGCCAACCTTGAGCCGAACGTCAATCGTATTCGTCTATGCCGACGAACTCTGGAGCGTTCCGCGCGCTGGAGGCGAGGCCAAACAGCTCACTGCCGGCGGCGGCCTGAAAACGAATCCGAGGTTCTCCCCGGATGGTTCCCAAATCGCCTTCACCAGCGAATACGACGGCAACGTGGATGTTTTCACCATCCCCGCGCAGGGCGGCGTGCCCAAGCGGGTAACGTTCCATCCTTCGCCCGACATCGTGCTTGGCTGGACTCCCGACGGATCACGAATCCTGTTCACCTCCAACCGCACCAGCTTCTCGCGCTTCTCCGAACTTTTCACGGTTGCACCGGGCGCCGGCGGCCTTCCCGACAAGCTGCCGCTTCCCATGGGCTTTGAAGGCTCCTATTCGCCGGACGGACAGCATCTGGCCTACGTGCCCATCTCGCGCGCATTCACCGCTTGGAAGCGATACCGCGGCGGCCAAGCCACGCCCATCTGGATCGTGACGCTAGCCAATGGCCACACTGAAAAGATCCCACGCGAAGGTTCGAACGATTACAACCCCATGTGGATCGGCGACAAAATCTATTTCCTCTCGGACCGCAACGGCCCGGTCACGCTCTTTTCCTACGATTCGCGCTCTAAGCAGGTGAAGCAGGTGCTCGATAATCAGGGCCTCGATCTGAAGTCCGCGTCCGCAGGCGATGGCGCCATCGTCTACGAACAATTCGGCGCGCTGAACCTCTACGATCTGAAATCCGGCAAGACCAATCGGGTGAACGTACACGTCACGGGCGATCTGGTGGAAACCCGCGAACATTTCATGGACGTGAGCAAGCGTCTCCACAATGCCCACATCTCACCCACTGGAGCGCGCGCGGTGTTCGAAGCGCGCGGGGAAATCCTGACGGTACCGGCGGAGAAAGGCGATGTTCGCAATCTCACCAACACAACAGCCGTGATGGAGCGCGATCCGGCCTGGTCTCCGGACGGCAAAACCATCGCCTATTTCTCCGACGAATCGGGCGAATATGCACTGCATCTCGCGCCGCAGAGCGGTCTGGGGGAAATAAAGAAAATCAGCCTGGGCGAAAAGCCCGGCTTCTATTTCACGCCGCGCTGGTCTCCCGACAGTAAGAAGATCGCGTACGTCGATAGTCATCTCACCATTTGGTATATCGATCTGGAGCAGAAGAAGCCGGTCAAAGTCGACAAAGACCTGTATTGGACCTGGGCGGCGGCTGGTGAGCTGACGCCGGTTTGGTCACCCGACAGCAAATGGCTGGCCTACGCCCGCCGGCTCAAAAATTATATGGCAGCGATTCATGTCTATTCCCTCGCCGATCGCAAAGCAACTCAGGTGACCGATGGCATGAGCGACTGCCGCTATCCCGTCTTCGATAAAGACGGAAAATATCTCTACTTCACGGCCAGCACCGACGCCGGGGCTTCGCTTGAGCCCGACATTCACAGCTTCTCCAGGCCTATGAGCCGAAGCGTTTACGTGGCCGTGCTGGCCAAGAATCAAGCATCCCCGCTCGCACCGGAAAGCGATGAGGAAAAGATCGACAAGAAGAGCGACGAACCGAAATCTGCCGATAAAACAGAAGACAAAAAAGAGGACAAAAAGGAAGGCGATAAGAAACCCGCCGAGGTGGCAGTTCAGATCGACTTCGACAATATCAGCCAGCGAATTCTTGCGCTGCCGTTGCCCCCTCGCCGCTACGTTGGTCTGCAGATTGGCAAAACCGGCGTTCTATTTGCCCTCGAAGCTCCCACGCCGATACCGGGCACGCAAACCGGTCCGCTCGATCTGACTGTGCAGCGCTTCGATCTCAAAACGCGCAAGTCGGATGTCGCCATCGGCGGAGTTCGTAGTTTCGAGATCTCGCAAAACGGGGAGAAGATGCTGTACCGCCAAGGCGACCGTTGGGTCATCACGGCGCCCAAGCCAATGGCTACCGGTCCTGGAGGTCCGCCAACCCCGCTTCCAGCCGCACCCGCAAATGACGGAACGCTAAAGACCGAGGGCATCCAGGTGCGCGTAGATCCACGCCTGGAGTGGAAGCAAATGTATCACGAAGTGTGGCGCATCGAGCGCGATTTCTTCTACGACCCTAACTATCACGGCCTCAATCTCGAAGCCGCGGAAAAGAAATACGAGCCATACCTCGATTCCCTCAGCTCCCGCAGTGAACTGAATTATCTGTTCCAGGAAATGCTGGGCGAACTCACCATCGGCCATCTCGGCGCAGGCGGCGGCGATACGCCGGATGTAAAACGGGTGCTCACCGGATTGCTCGGCGCCGACTACACCGTCGAAAACGGCCGCTATCGTTTCGCGCGCGTCTACAACGGCGAGAATTGGAATCCTCAACTAAAAGCTCCTCTCACGCAACCCGGCGTCAACGTGGTGGCGGGCGAGTATCTGCTGGCTGTCAACGGCCAAGAGCTACGTTCCAGCGATAACATTTTCAGCTTCTTCGAAAATACGTCCGGCAAATCCGTGGTTTTGAAGGTTGGCGCGGATCCGTCTGGCGCCGGCGCCCGCGAGGTGACGGTTGTACCAGTTTCAGACGAAGCACGTCTGCGGAATCTCGCGTGGATCGAGGACAACCGCCGCAAGGTGGATCAAATGACGAATGGACGCGTCGCCTACATCTACATGCCCGACACGTCTACTGGTGGATATATCAATTTCAACCGATATTTCTTCGCTCAAGTCGGTAAGGAGGCGGCCATCGTCGACGAACGCTTCAACGGCGGCGGCGCGCTGGCCACCGATATCATCGAGTATCTGAAGCGCCCGCTGATGAGCCTTGTAGCCACGCGCGATGGCGCCGACGAATCGCAGCCGCAAGGCGCCATCTTTGGACCCAAGGTGATGATCATCAATGAATTCGCGGGCTCGGGCGGCGATGCCATGCCGTGGTATTTCCATCGTGCCGGCGTCGGCAAGTTGATCGGAAAGCGCACCTGGGGCGGATTGGTGGGAAGAGCCAACGCCCCCGAACTCATGGACGGCGGTTTCGCGACGGCGCCCAGCGCCGGCGTCTGGAATCCCAATGGCGAATGGGAAGTGGAGAACCGCGGGATCACGCCGGATATTGAAGTGGACATGGACCCCGAATTGGTTCGCACCGGCCACGATCCGCAATTGGAAAAAGCGGTCCAGGTAGTGATGGAAGAATTGTCCGCGCATCCAGTGCCAACGCCCAAGCGCCCGGCTTATCCTAACTATCACAAGACAGAAACATCCACGCGGTGACCTATCCCGGACAACTGGTGTTCTTCGATCGCTCATTCCGAGCCGCGACCGGGAGGAAGCGCTACCACGACAGTCGTGGTGTTACCGTCTGTTCGTAACGCTCCCTTCCGGTCGCGGCTCGGTTTCCGGCCGTGAGATTGTTCGTTGGTTTTGGGCACACTCGTCTATCATGGAATTATGAGGTTGCGCTCGCTCCTGGGGCTGGCTGTGTGCACATTGCTCGAAGCCCAGGTAATCGATTTTGAATCGAACGGGCTTCACTACAAGACCCTGACCAAAGGCGCCGTCACGGTGATGTTCGCGTATCTGCCGCCGCACGTAAAAGACTATTCCATCGTCCAAGTTTCCATTTCCAACGGCTCACCAGTTTCCTGGACGGTGAAGCCCGAAGATTTCACCTACCGCAAGCAGGAGGGAGGCGAAGTACAAGCCTCGCCGGCAGTCTCGGTAGTGAATTCGTTGATCGCCAAAGCCAGCCGTCACGATGTCATCAAGCTGGTCACCACGTATGAGAACCAGCTTTACGGCAACATCAAGATGCAATCCACCAACGGTTACGAGCGGCGCCGCGAGGACGCCTTAGCGGTAGGAATGCCACTCCGATTGAAGGCCGGAGCAGCCGCAGCCGCCATCGCCCTGGTTTCCACCAAGCTCGGCTCGGGAGAATCCACCGACGGCGCCGTGTTTTTCGTAAATAACGGCAAGGCTTTCGGTCCGGGGACGATGATCGTGCACACCGGCGGAGAGCTGTTCGAATTCCCCACTGAAGGTGAGCCACTGGGCGCGAAGTAGGGCAAGCCTCCGGCTTGCCCATTTGGACAAGCCGGAGGCTTGTCCCACGACCCCGAGCACATCATCACGAAAGCCACGACGGCTGTACTCTCATGGCAGCGCCCCTTGCACGACTCTTTCAGCGCGATGCACTCGGACCTTAACTTCGACGCGCGACCCGAGCCGATTGATGATCGAGATAAGGCGATCGGCAGTGAACCGCCCGAGGTCCGCATTTCGGATGCGCGAGAAGTCGGCCGCCGCAATGCCCGTGCGGAGGTGCGCAGCCCGCACAGTCAGGCGCTCCCGATCAAGCGCCTTTATGATTTCGGCGGCTAGGATAGCCTTGAATTGGTCGGCATCAGCGTTCTCATGCCCCAGATCCCTGAACATATTCCCGCTTCCACGCACTAATTCCAGCTTTTCGCTTTTCATCACAACGTCTCCTTCAATCTCTTCAAACGGTCCTTTATCAGGTCGATTTCGCGTTGCGGCGTCTTGATTCCCTGCGTCGATTTCTTCTGAAACGCGTGCACAACCCAGATTTCATCGGCGAGGTGCACCGCGTAAACCACGCGAAACGCATCGCCCTTGAAAGGCAGCGCCACCTCGAACACGCCCGAGCCCAGGCCGCGCATGGGTTTTGCAATGTCGGCTTTAGTGCCCTCCGCCGCAACCGTAAGGGCCGCAAGACAGATCGATCTAGCCGCCTCCGGGAACGACTCGAATTCCTTGAACGCCGCCCTGATCCATGAAACGGGCCGTGTCTTTTCGGGTCACTGGTTGTCCAACTACTTCGTCCTCTATGTTGTCATATTTGACAACAGTCTGTCAAGCAAATCCGCCGGGCACCATTCACGAATAAATTCCGGTGTATACTCTCGGCATGAAACCCTGCAATATTCTCGCCATCGCCGCCCTGCTTGCGGTAGCCCCTGTGGCTAGGGCCGAATCCGTATACGTGCGGGTGAGCCAGGTTGGATATGAAACCGGCAAAGGCCCGTTCCGCGCTTATCTGATGTCGAAAGCGGGAGTATCGTCCACCACTTTCCAGGTGGTGAATTCAGCCGGGCAAACCTTGGTCACATCGCCTATCGGCGCGTTGCTCGGTACCTGGGCGAACAGTACAACTTTGACCTACAATGTTTACGCTCTCGATTTCACGGTCCCTGGAGCCGATACCTACACCATCTCCATCCCCGGTCATCCCGCGGCTACTTCGCCCGTTTTTGCTGTGGACGCGCCCGCGGTGTTGTATCCAGGCTTGTTGCTGAACACGAAGTTCTTCTACGAAACGGAGCGCGATGGTCCGAACTATATCGCGAACGCGTTGCGTAGCGCGCCCGGCCATCTCAACGACCAGAGCGCCACCGTTTATCAGACTCCGCCCCTCGATAGCAACGACATGATCACTACCACCGGAACCCCCCTATTCTCGACTGGAAAGATCATCGACGCATCCGGTGGCTGGTGGGATGCAGGCGACTATATGAAATACGTCGAGACCATCAGCTACACCGTCGCGCTGCAGGAGATCGGCGTTCGAGACTTCCCCAACCAGATGGGCCCCCACGCCCCGCACAATCCGCCGGCGCCGCCGGGCTCAATTTCATACGCGGGAAACGCGACCGGCGCGCCGTCCTCACCCGATTTCTCGAGCGAAGCAGAATTCGGCATTCAGTTTCTACTGAAGATGTGGGACGACAAATCTCGGACGCTTTACTATCAGGTCGGCAACAGCCAGGATTGGGACAACTTCACCGATTTGAGTGACTACGACATCTGGCGCTTGCCGCAGGCTGACGACAACTGGGATGCCTGCAACGCTGACGCGACGTTCATCTGCCACCGTCCAGTATTCGTCGCTGGCCCCGCCGGATCGCCTATCAGTCCCAATCTCGCCGGCCGATTGGCCGCCGACTTCGCGGTCTGCTACCAGTTGAACCGCACCGCCAAACCCGATCTCGCGAATCAGTGCCTCAAAAATGCCGAGGACATTTTCGCGCTGGCCAATACGTCTTTCGCCGAGCCCGCTCCTTCAGTAGATGGAGGCACATGTACCACGGGTTGTTTGCTCACCATAATTCCGTTCGACGGTTATCCCGAAACCGTATGGTCGGACGACATGGAGCTGGGCGCGGCCGAGCTGTACCTGGCGCTCCAGTCCGCCGGAAAACCCTCGAATCTGCCCTCTGGATTGGCTCAGACTAATCCGATGTTCTATCTGAAACAAGCCGCCCAATTCGCGGAGAATTACATCAACAATGTCTACAACACTGGTAACGCGGATACTCTCAATCTTTACGACGTCAGCGGACTCGCGCATTTCGAACTGTATCGCGCGTTGCGATTGGCCGGCAATCCAAGTGGACTGGCGGTGACGCAGGCAGCGATCAAGAATCAGTTTTTGAAACAGGTTGGCGACGCGATTACTCAGGCAGGAACCGACCCGTGGCGTTTCGGAGACCCCTGGAATTCCGATACCACATCGCATGGCGCTGGCATTTCGGTGATGGCGAGCGTTGCGCATTACCTCACCGGCGACGCCAAGTACGACACTTACTCCCAGCGCTGGATGGCCAACATCCTCGGCGCGAACGCGTGGGGATCATCTTTCATTGTCGGCAATGGATCCACGTTCCCGAACTGCATTCAGCATCAGGTAGCGAATCTGGCCGGCGCATTGAACGGAACCTCCGGCGGAACGCCAGTCTTGTGGGGCGCAGCGTCCGAAGGCCCGGCATTCGCGGCGACCTCAGGCTTGGTCGGCGGAATGATCAAGTGTCCAGCGGACGGCGGCAATCCATTTAAGATCTTCGACGGAAATGCCGCCGTGTACAAGGACAACGTGCAATCCTACAGCACCACCGAGCCAGCCATCGATCTAACCTCGACATCGTTCCTGATGTGGAGCTGGCGCTTGGCGGGCAGTCCAAACGGCTGGCTCCAGTAGCATTCCGGCGAGTGGGGCGGACCCCCTGGTCCGCGGCCGACGCCCACGTCGGCCTGCTGGTGATGTAGACAGGTTCTTGAGAGTGCGGGTCCAGGGGACCCGCGCAGACCAGGGGGTCCGCCCCACTATTCCTGACGCAGCGCCACCGCCGGATCAATCCGCATGGATTTTCGCGCCGGAAGATAACAAGCCACCAGAGCCAGAACAGCCAGCAGCAGCGGAGCACCGGCCAACAGCAACGGGTCAGAACTTTCAACGCTGGCGACAGTAAAGAAAAGTCCAGACAACACTCGAATCCCCGCCCAAGCGGCCGCCAATCCAACAACTGTACCAACGGTTACCAGGACCACTCCTTCTTTCATGACCAGCGACAGCACGTCGCTTTTCTGAGCACCCAACGCAACACGGATGCCGATCTCGCGGCCACGCTGGCTCACCGCGTAAGCGGTCACACCCGCCAAACCAACCGAGGCCAGAATCAATCCGAAAGCTCCGATCATTCCGTAAGTCCAGGAAGCCGCCCGAAGCGGAGACATAAACTCGTCGATCTGTTCCGGCATGCTGCGCGCGTTGAACGGAGTGAGCCAAGGGTCGATGGAGGCGATCTCGCGCCGCACAGCGCCGATTGCATCCACTCCCCGCACGGCCCGCACCATCAGCGTGACGCCGCGCAACGATGGCCGCGCAAAATCCGCCGGGCGCATCGGGAAATAAATAACGGGATGTGTTTTCTGTGCGACAAAATCCTCCGCCAGGTCCTTGGCCACTCCCACCACTTCGTATGTGCGGCGCCCCTTTCCCAATAACTCGGGACGAAGATCGAAAGTTCCAGGCAGCGCACCCAAGGCAGGTGAGACGTCGCCGTTTCCGATCTCGATAGGCTGTCCCAAAACGTCCCCGCCGGTCCAAAACCTGCGTACCAACTCCTGGCTGACGATGATGGTGTTGACCTCATCGTCTTTTCGGAATTCGCGGCCCAGCAGAATCGGAATACCCGCGGTCTCGAAGTAACCCGCGCCGACGATATGCCGCAGAGCGTCGCCCGTGCTTTTGTTGCCGATGGAAAATGTCACGCCCGCATTGCCGGCCATCGCCACCGGAACCGTGTCGGTGAGACTCGCGGAGTTCACCGCGGGCAGCCTCTTCACTCGATCCAGCAGCTTCTCAAAGAATGCCGCGGCCTGTACGCTCGAATATCCATCGCGAATCGGATCGAGCGCCACTAGAATAAAGATTCCTGGGATTGAATCCTTGCTGAAAACCCAGGCTGCTCTGTATGCCGAGCCCCATGTATCCCGTGATCAACAACAGCATCAGCGAAGCAGCCATTTGGCACAGCACCAGCCCGTTGCGAAGGCTCCAGCGCCGATGCCTGCGCGCTTGAATGTTTCCACCCTCTTTGAGCGCAGGAGCAAGATCGGTCCGCGTGGTCTCAAGCGCAGGTGCCAGGCCGAATACCAAGCCGGTAAAAACGGTCAGCGCAAGGGTGAACATCAGCACGCGAATATCGGGGTTCATGTCGAAGCTAACCGGAATCGGTAATGGCATTCTCATTTGCGATGCCCAGCGCATCAGCCACACACTCACGATAAATCCCAGTACTCCGGCGGCCACTGCAACCAGCATGCTTTCCGTCATCAACTGGCGAATCAAGCGAGCGCGGCTGGCGCCCAGAGCCAACCGGACTGCAATTTCGCGCCGGCGTCCTGCTGCCCGCGCGAGCATCATGTTCGCGACGTTAGAACAGGCAATCAGTACCACCAAACCCGCCATCACCATCAGGAATTCCTTGAAGAACGGCAGATCCTGCTTCCGGATGGGCAGCAATTTCCCACCGGACACCAAAGTCACGCGCCGGCCCTGCTCTCTTCAGTCAGCCTGAAATTCTCCAGCCTGCGCCATCTGATCAGCGGCGACATTCAGCTCAGCCTCCGCGCGGGCTATGGAGATCCCCGGTTTCAGGCGTCCGACGATTTGGAACATGGTTAGATCGCGACGCTCTAGCGCGTTCCCGGCTAACTCCGGAGCTATGTTAGCGTCAGTCGAAAGCGGCATCCACAGATCCGCAACAAAGAGCACCGGCGAAGCTCCCAGGAAATCCTTCGGCCCCACTCCGATCACAACCGCAGAGTGACCATTGATGCGCAGAGTCTTGCCGATTATGGACGCGTCCGACGCCAGATGGTTCTGCCAGAATCGATAACTCACCACTCCTGTCGGAGATTGTTCCTGCGTCGAATCGAATACCCGGCCCAGTGAAGGCCGTACCCCGAGCGTAGAGAAATAGGAAGGCGTGACCAGATGCCCCCAAGTCCGCTCGGTATGCCCGCCAATCGAAACGCCGAATGGCACAGGTGCGCGATAAGCCAGCGTGAAAGAAAACACGCCGGTCAAGTCGCGATATCGTTTGTAGCTCCGATAAGATGCCGGCAACTGCAGCGCGACCAATTGATCGGGATTCGGAACCGGCGGCAGATCGCGCAGAATCATCCCGTTCATCTCGCTATAAGCGGACGTTGCGATCGCGATCCCGAGCGCAAGCGAAATCAGTGCGACCGAAGTAAATCCGGGCGAACCGGCCAGCACGCGCAGCCCGTGCCGGATGTCTTGACTTAAATCCGCGAAATACATGCCTCCATTCTCTGTCATATTTAGGCAAGCTAGAATGGGCCTATGCGCCCTGCTCTGCTGTTTGCAGCATGTCTCTTGATGGCCGGCGAACCCGCTCGTCAGCGGGACTTCACTTTCGAATACAAGGCCACCGTGAAAGACATTCCGGCCGGAACCCAGAAGCTGGAGCTGTGGATTCCCGTTCCTCACGACGATCCTTATCAGCGCATCACAGACGTCCATGTGGACACGCCCTATCCCCACCAGATCTTGACCGGCGACCAAGGCAACATGATGCTGCATCTCGCGATCGCGCAGCCGAAAGAATCGAGCGTTCCAGTGACGCTCACGTTCCACGCTGTGCGCCTGGAGCGAATCCAGCCGATCGTTTTGGTGAAGACCGGTATTACGCCGGAGGGTGATCTCAGCCGCTGGCTGAAACCCGACCGCCTGGTACCCATCGATGGCCAGATCCGAACCTGGGCACAAGAAGTGGTGGACGCTGCCCACGCCCACACTGATCTCGAAATGGCGCGCGCGATTTACAACCACGTTGTGTCCACCGTGAAGTACGACAAGACCGGCAAGGGCTGGGGACGCGGCGACATCTACTATGCCTGCGATGCCAGGCGCGGCAACTGCACCGATTTTCACGCCATCTTCATTGGATATGCGCGCGCCATGGGCATTCCAGCGCGATTCGCGATTGGGTTCCCGCTGCCGGCCGATCGTGGCGCGGGAAAGATCGGCGGGTACCATTGCTGGGCGGAATTCTACGCGAAGGGAATCGGATGGGTGCCCGTGGATGCTTCGGAAGCGGCGAAGAATCCCGCTAAGCGCGAATATTTCTTTGGCGCTCACGATGAGAATCGCGTGGAGCTTTCGAAAGGCCGCGACGTGGTGCTGATGCCGAAACAGCAAGGCGATCCGCTGAACTACTTTGTTTATCCTTCCGCCGAAGTTGACGGCAAACCGTACGCGAATATCGAAACCGGCTATTCGTATCGGGATTTGTCGCCGGTTGCGGGGCTGGTGCGACGCTCCCTTCCGGTCGCGGCTCGGTAGCCATCTCGATCTTTTCCGAGCCGCGACCGGAAGGGAGCGTCGCACAGATGATCTTTTCACGTCGGGGACAGCTAGTCGTAGCGGAGAGCCTGCACCGGATTGACGCGCGTCGCGCGGCGAGCAGGGACAAACGAAGCGAGCAACCCGCCGAGCACGATCAAAACCAGAGTGACCCAGATGCCCAGTGGATCGGACGTCGTGACTCCATAAAGCATCTTGCGAATAAAAACGGCCAGCTCGAGTGCGAGCGGGAGTCCCAGGATCAACCCGGCGAAAACCAGCAGCGTCGCTTCGCGCAGGAAAAGCCATAGCACGTCGCTCCTTTGCGCGCCGACGCTCATGCGTATACCGATCTCGCGTGTGCGGCTGGTAACGGCGTATGAAATCAATCCGTAAATACCGACCAGGGCGAGCACGGTTCCCAGGACTCCAAACAGAGTCGATAGAAAAGTCAACAAGCGATCCTGCGAGATGATGTTGTCTCGCATCAGCTCCATGGCGGTGGCGCTGGAAACCTGAAAATCCGGCGCAGCGGCTTTAACGATTTGCCGGACTTCGTTTTCTATCTGCCCACCCGGACCGCGATAACGGATCTCGATCGCTCCTTCCGTCGGTTGTTGCTGATCGAAAGCCAGGTAGGCGATCGGTTTGGACTCTTCGCGAACGCCCTGGTACTTGCTGTTTCCGGCCACGCCGATGATTTCGACGTTCTTACCGTCCCATCCATCGAAGTATTTTCCGACCGGGTTCTCGCCATGCCAGACACGGGACGCAAGATTCTGGTTGATGATCGCGACCAGCGGCGAACCGCTGCGATCGGTGACGGCGAAATCGCGCCCCTTCAGCAAAAAGATGTGCATGGTCGCAAAATAAGCGGAGCCTGCGAACAGGAAGTTCGTGCTCGTCGCCACCGTCGCACCTTTGGGTTTAAAATCGCCGGCCATCATTCCTCCAGAGAGTACGCCGGGCTCTGAAAACGCGGCGGACTCCACGGTAGGGAGCCGGCGAATACGCGAAAGAGTATCTCGAAGCTCGGAACGCATCGCTGGCGGCTGAACCGGTTTTCCCGTGGTGCGTCCGGCAATCTCGACGCTGAGAATACGATCGATGTCGAACCCGAGATTGATCGTCTTCAGGTTCCGAAGACTGTGCGTGAACAGGCTGGCTCCAAAGAGCAGCACCACGGCGAGGGAGACCTGCACTACAATCAGCGACCGGCGAACCAGGCTGCGGCGAATACCGTGCGCCCGCGTTTTCAGTCCGGCACCGGCCTCAGTCCGCGAGGCCTGCCACGCCGGATACAGACCGGCAATGACGGCAGTCAGTACACAAACACTAAACGTGAAGAACAGAATGGATCCGTCGGGAGCCACGTGTAGCGTCGCATATAGTTCCCCGGCATTGAACAGCGCCAGAAGGAATCGAGAGAGAAAGATGGCCAGCAGGAAGGCGGCCGCGCCGCCGCCGAAGGCCACGAGGAAAGTCTCGATCAACAACTGGCGGAGAAGCCTCCATCGGCTGATCCCAAGCGATAGCTTGATGGCGAACTCCTGATGCCGCTCATTGGCGCGCGCCAGCAAAAGATTGGCGAGGTTGGCGCACGCTACCAGTAAAACCAGGATTACGGCGCCCATCAAAATCAAGAGAGGGTCGTGCAGAGTCGTACGCCAATTGTCCCAGCCTTTGCTGGCGTCTCGCAGCCGGTAGACTGCGTTCGCGTTGGCGCGGTCTTTCGGAAGCGCATCCTCAATGGAACGGCTGGCGCTCTCGAGGCGCGCACCTGCTTCCGCAAGGGACAAACCGGGCTGAAGCCGGGCGAGAACATGGAGCCAAATGTGGTTGGGCGATTCTCGCGGATTGTGCCCCAGCGGGGACTCCAGCGCAGTGGGCGCCCACAGATCGAAGCGGCGCTGGAGTTCGCCTCCCACAAAATCGGGAGCGGCCACGCCAATTACCTGCAACGGCACGCGATTCACCAGAATGCTGCGACGTAAAATCGCGGGGTCGGCGCCGAAGTGGGTCTGCCAAGCCTGGTAGCTGAGAACACAAACGCGATGCGCGCCTTCCAGCCGGTCGTCCTCCTCATCAATAAGCCGTCCAAGGGCTGGACGGGCGCCGAAGAATGAGAAGAATGGGCCCGTGACCAGTTCGAACTCGATCGGATGCGGAGTATCATCGATATCCAGAACCGCGGTACCGGGACTGAACGCAATCGCGTCCGCGAATATGCCGCGCTGACGGCGCAGTTCCCGGAATACCGGAAAGTTGAAGCCATCGCTGTCGAATCCGGCTTGGCTGAGGTGAGCGCTCACCTGCACGATGCGGTGTGGGTCTGGTACCGGGAGGGTCTTTAAAAGGATGCCGTTGACTAGCGTGAAAATTGCCGTGTTTACGCCGATGCCGAATGCGAGCGACAGCAAAGCAACCGCGACGAAGCCGGGACTCTTCGAGAGGCTGCGCCAGGCGTGGCGTAGGTCTTGGAGCATTTGCTCCAGCCAGAACAACGACCGCGCATCCCGATGTAGTTCCTTGGCTTGTTCTACGCCGCCATAGGCCCGCCGGGCTGCCAGGCGCGCTTCCGCCAGATCCATGCCTTGGCGCAGGAATTCGTCTTCGAGCAGCGCCAGATGCGCGGCAATTTCCCGCACCATCTCGTCTTCGGCGCGCCGGCGGCCGAAGAAGTTGCGGACTTTTGCGAACAGGCGTCTCAAAGCTCGTGACCTCTCGAACACAGTCTGGCGCAGTTTCACTTGGTTGTCAAGTGGAGAGAGACAAGGTCCCCTTGCTTACGCGCGGGGCTACTCGGTGGCGTAGTTGATTTCCATCCGGCGCACTTGGAAACTGGCGGCCACCAGGACAAGGGCCGAGACCAGCAGCAGGCCGGGGATGGCGATGTAGGGCGGCATGGGGTCCACGTTGATGGACAGCATCGCGAAAAAGCCGCCCGACTCGGGAATAATCTGAATGGGGCACAACGATTTCAGATAGTAAATCACGCTGAACTTTTGCAATAGAGGTGGCAGGATACTGTTGATGGATTCCCACACCAGAATCACGGCGGCGGGAATCAGCGGATTGCGGAACACCACGCCGGCCGCTAGAAAAATGCTCCCATAGCCGATGCAAGCCAGCACCGTCGCGCCTAGATACGCAGCTATGTGCGATATCCCGTTGCCATTGATCAGATAATCCGAGAAGACTCGCCAACCGTGGGACAAGTACAGGCCCGCGATCTGGAGCACGGTACTGGTGGTAAAAATCAGGCAAGTGGCGATGACACCGGCCAGGAATTTTCCGGCCAGCAGAACCTCGCGGCGAATAGGCGCGAGAAAATAATAGTGCAGGCTGCGATCCAGGATTTCGCCACGAAACAGATTCATGAAGATGCCCAAGCACCCGAAGAAAATCGCCAGCCGCAGATAGAAGAGCTGGAAGATTGTGGCGAAGATGTTGGTGTCCTGGCCGAAATCGCCGGCACGATGCATCCGGATTTCAACAATAGATTTGCCGGTGAAAAGAACCACAGGCAGGAACGCCAGCAGGTAGATCCAGAATCCGCGCTTCGAAAGAAATGTTTTCCGCATCTCCAGCCGAAGGACGGCCAGTATTTGTGTGATCCAAAGCGGATTCATCGGCCGGCCTCCTCGGAACCGATCAAGTATTCATACACGGAATTGACGTCGTCATCGGCCGGCGCGACCGATTCGATGGTGACACCGTTCTGGGCGATGTGATTTAGCAGCAGATAGAATTTGTCCGGATCGCGAGTCTTCACCAGCACCCCGAGCCCGTCTTTGTGAATCTGCGCTTCCACTACGGAATCCTGCTCGAAGACCTTGGCCGCCAGGACGCCGGGGCGATTGCAACGGACCAGGATCTGCATGGGATGCTCCTGCATCTCGCTGCGGACGCCGCGGATCTGGCCTTCGGCTACCACATAACCGTTGCTCAGCAGGATCACCTGGTCTGAAATCTGATCCACTTCGTGCAGGATGTGGCTGGAGATGATGACGTGCATTCCATCCTCGGCCAGAGTGCGAAACAGCGCGATGGTTTCTGCGCGCACCAGCGGATCGAGGCCGTTCAAAGGTTCATCCAGCACCAGGACGCTGGGCCCATGGCAGACGGATTGCGCCAACTTGATGCGCTGCCGCATGCCCTTGCTATAACCTGCGATTTTGCGGCGCGCCGGTTCCGTCATACCCACACGCTCAATGGCTTTCCACGTTAGATCTTCGGCTTCGCCGTGCGCGCAGCCATACAGCCGCAGATAGGAATAGACGAATTGGTAGCCGGTGAATCCCTTGGGAAACGAATCGAACTGGGTGCAATAGCCGACGTAGCGGAAAAGCTCTTCAGGCTGATCGGTCCGGATGCCGAGCACGCGGATGTGGCCGCGCGATGGCCGGATCAAGCCGGTCATGAGGTTCATCAGCGTGGTCTTGCCGGACCCATTGGGTCCAACCAGACTGGTGATGCCGGGCGGAATGGAAAGATTGACGCGGTTAACGCCCAGCACGTCTCCATAGAATTTGGAGACATTCTCAAACACGACTCGATCGTTCGCGCGCATCAGCGCACCACCTCAAAGGCGCGGACCTTCTTAGCCAAAAGCGCCAGGCAGATGCCGCACATTACGAGCAAAGCCGCCCAGGCGCCTGCGACCGGGATGTCGATCCGCGCATCTACTCCGAAAAGCTGCGCGCACACGCGGGTGATCAGAGGGCCGGGCGCGATGTAAAATCCGATGTTGGATTGCATCACGGCATTAATGGCCGCACCGAAGCCGGACAGGAAAAACATCACTCCCAGGATTAGCGCACCCGCCGCGATCCGCCATTTCACCCACGCCGACATGGCCATGGCGAGGAGGGAAATCATCAGAATATAAATCCACGAGCTCGCGAGGATCGCGGAGGCGATGGAGCGGTTTTCCCACATCCAGCCTGGTCCCGAGAGGTTGGCTTCTATTCCAAACAGGATCAAGGCCGGCACCCAGGTTATGAATGACAGCAGGTAAAAAAGCGAGCACAGTTTTCCGAGCACATATTCGGCACGGGAGAAAGGACGGCAGAAATAAAGAGGCAGCGCCCCATTGGCGAGATCCGGCGCGATGGTGTTTGGTCCAATGAACGCGGTGAGAAAGAATGCGATGCCGCCTTGGACCCCTAAAAACCCCAGGAAAAAATCGCCGTTCACGTTGATGGCCTCATTGTGGCGGGCGTGCATCATGTTCAAGATGGTGGCGTTGTGATTCAAGTAAATCAGAATGGCGCAGATGAGCGGGCTGAAAAAGCTCAGCACAAATATAGTGGTCAAGAATTTGGAGCGGAACATCCCGCGCAACGCATAGCGGGTGAGGACAAAGAAGCGGGACCAGGCCGGCGTGAGCCGTCCGGAATAGGCGCGATAGCTGCGTTTATAAACCGCCATTGGTATTGGTCTCCATGGCCTTGAGGAAAATATCTTCCAGCGTGTCGCGCCGGTAGTTGAGCCTGCGCAACTGCACGTCGCGCTCGGCTGCCAGCCGATAGATATCGCGAAT
>CABEDY010000413.1_pt1 | contig 18190 bp, 18 predicted proteins | sample 3423171 | NCBI WGS metagenome assembly CABEDY01 (sample SAMEA5534333, study PRJEB31848) | metagenome | biome: tundra; feature: field; material: soil | place: USA | collected 2013-05 | depth 0.15 m | reverse complement strand
CTGGGGACTGGGGGCTGGGGACTCGTGGCTTCCCACAATGACCACAGGTCGTCGGCTGCGATTGGGCGCCAGGTTTGGTAATGCTTGCGGATCTCTGCGTCGGGACCGTGTTGGTCGAATAGCCAGATAGATCGGCCGGCGGGCGCAGCTTCCGGCAGTACCCAATTCAAGTACGCGAAATCGTACGTCACGGTGCGGATGTTGGGCGCCTCAGGAATGTCGCGGGCGCAAACGAACGGTTGCGGAGCGCCGGATTGCAATAGCTGATGTAATGTTTGGTCCAGGTTCCGCTGGCTCGCCTCCAGATCGAGAGCCATGCGCGGCGCGCTGCGATAGAAAACATAGGAGACTGGAGCGATCTTCGAAAACTGTAAGCGCCCGTACGGGAAATAGGAAATTGCGAGCGAGAAAGATACTGCGGCGATCGTAGCCGGCATCCGCACTCTGCCTCCTATCGCGCAGAGCAGCAACAACGGAGGAAAGGCTATCAGCCAGTAGCCGACCCTGCCACTGTGGATTCCGAGCACCAGGATCAGCGTGGGAATCATCCAAAGCGCATAGCGCCCCGAGCCTGGCACGGCCTTTCGCTGCGCGACGAATGGCAAGCCAAAAGCGACCAGCCAGGGAACGAGATTCATTCCGGAATAAATGGTGTTGTTCAAGGTCATGCTAAGGTGGCGCCGGAGCGGAGCTCCATAGAACACTGATGACACGCGAGCAGAGTCGTGGAATTGGATTGACGTCAACTTAGAGAGAACACGCCAGCCTCCCACACTATTGGCCAAGGGAACATACCAGACAAGGAACGCAAGCGTTCCGAGAATCGCGCCCACACAGACTGCGCGCCAGGCGTGACGCCAATGGCTGAGAGCCGCGGCAGCAACCAGCGGAGCAAGCAGTGCCAGATTGCTCTGGTGAAAACCTGCCAGCAATCCGAGCGCGGCCAAACAGGCAACGATCCTCCACTGCCGCCGGCGAGGATCGAGGAATGCCAGGTAACCCGCCACCAACGATGAGACCAGGTCCGTAATGCTGGGCGACGATATGGAACTGTTCAGGGCCACGCCCGGCGCGTAAGCCAGCAGCGCCGTACACGTGAGGGCCGAGACCTGGCTATCGAGAATACGCAGCGCGAGAAAATAGAAAATCGCCAGAGCCAGCAGCGTCATCAGGAACGCGACGATGATTTGCGCTTGCATTGCTCCACCAGCCAGCGGCTCGAGAATCCGCGCGCTCAGGACCCACAGAAGGTATCCGGGCGGGTGTGGCTGATGCTTGAAGACGTTGAACTCGGTCATGCCGCGCGCGTATTGCGAGGAGTCCCAATTGAAGGAGAAGCGCGCGCCGAAATCGAGGATGCGGAGTGCCAACCATAGGATCGCGAGGGCGAGAAAGATGAAGCGTTGTCTAGCGGGCACGTTTCATTTTAGGGGGTGCATGGCGGTGCGCGCCGCTGACAGTGCGAATCAGACCGGGTCGATGCGGTAGACCCACTCTTTGCGGGCGTCGCCGTTTACTTGATCGAGTATCTGTTCAATGACGCTGTGCGACGGTGCTAGGGTGCAGACTGGATCCGTGGCGGCCGCATCGCCGGTGAGCAGAAAGGCCTGACAGCGGCAACCGCCGAAATCGCGCGTGCGGCGGTCGCAGTTCCTGCATGGCTCCGGCATCCAGCTCTCATCCCGGAAACGGTTCATGGCCGGCGACTCCTCCCAGATCCAACGCAGCGGATGTTCGCGCGTGCTCGAAAATTCGAGCCCTGGAATTACTCCCGCAGCGTGGCACGGCAAAACTCGGCCTGCAGGATCGATCAGCATCTGTTGATGGCCCCAGCCGTTCATGCAAGGCTTGGGATATTTGGCGTAATAGTCGGGCAAAACAAAATCGATTCGCAGGCTGCCTTTCAGGCGCTCGCGTGCGGCTTCCACGATCTCGATGGATCTATCCACCTGAGCGCGCGTCGGCAACAGCGCTTCACGATTTTTGAGCGCCCAGCCGTAATATTGCACGTGGGCGATTTCCACCCGCTGTGCGCCGCTCTGTTCGGCGAACGCGATCATCTCTTCCAGGCGATCCAGATTGCTCCGATGAACCACCATGTTCAGCGTGAACCCGACCCGACGCTCGCGGATCATCGCCGCCATGCGTAGTTTGAGAGCGTGGCTGCGGGTTCCGGAGAATTCGTTTGCGGGCCCTTCCTCAATATCCTGGAAACTTAACTGGATGTGATCCAGGCCGGCGTCGATCAGGGCATCGAGTTTCCCTCCGTCCAATCCCACGCCAGAGGTAATCAGATTTATGTAAAGCCGGGCGGAGCGTCCGGCCTTCACCAGTTCTGCGATGTCGGTGCGCGCCAGGGGTTCGCCGCCGGTGAGGTGCAACTGCAGCACGCCCATCTCGCCGGCCTGTTGGAAAATGGAAATCCAATCCGCGGTGGAAAGCTCTTCGGAGCGGCGCTGCATTTCGAGCGGATTGGAGCAATAGACGCAGTGCAACGGACAGCGATGCGTTACCTCCGCGATCAGGGCCTTGGGCTCATAGTTCATACGGACTCGAGAACGCCCCTTTCGCGCAATCGCGTGAGCAGAGCGATAGTCTCAGTTTCGATTCGCGCGGCATCCTCTGTGCCGTAGCGGTGCTGCAACTCTTCAACGATTTCGCGCACCGAGCGTTCGCCATTCAAAAGTTCGACGATCTTGCGCGCCGGACCTTGCATGCGCAGCGCGCCCTCCGGAATCAGCAATAGATCCTCGCGGGCGCCGGCCTCGCTCAGGCGGCATCCTGGCGCGAGACGCAGCACGCTCTCCTGGCCCACCTGGGTCATGCCGGCTGATCCTGGTCAGGGCGGAACGCTCCGGGCGGCGGCCAGCCGGGTGTGACGTAGGCGTAATAGATTGCGTCCAACTGAGCCCAGAGAATATCGCATTTTGCGCTGAGCGCTCCGATCGCCAGTTCTTGCTCAGGACGCGTTTGTGCGTGCTCGGTAACCCAGGCGAGCGCGAATCGCGCATCTTCGGGAGCCTGGGTGAGCCGTGCGTCGAAATAAGCCAAGCCGCCCGAGAGCCACGGATAGTGCTGGTGCAATCGATCGACGCGCAGTGAAATGAGATCGCGCGAGAACATTTCGGTAAGCGAGGATGCCACGGCTTCTAGAAAACTGCGTTTCGAAACGAGATCGATATAAGCGTTCACGGCATATCGAACAGCCGGCAAAATTCCACGCTCCGCAATCACAGTCTCGCGCGGGACTCCGGTGGCTTGCGCCAGTTGAATCCATTTTTCGATTCCGCCGGGGCGAGTTCCGTCGCCATCGTGATCGACGATGCGCTTGCGCCAGGCACGGCGAAACGCCGAATCTTCGCCGCGAGAGAGGATGATGGAATCCTTGATGGGAATAATGCTCTGGTAGTAATAGCGGTTGAGCGCCCAGGCTTGAAGCTGGCCGCGGGTCAGCTTGCCTTCGTGCATCATCAGATGGAACGGATGCTTGTGGTGGTATCGCTCCGCGCTGATTGCTCGCAACCGGCGTTCCAGCTCAGCGGGCGCCAAAAGTTCTTGTTCCTGCACTTCGATCAAAGTGTTATCTCCATTCCGTCCCAGGCCACTTCCCAGCCGGAGTCGCTCACTGTGCGTCGCTCCGCGCTGTCGTCGTCCAGGATCGGATTCGTGTTGTTGATGTGAATAAAAACTTTCCTCGGCCGCTGGAGGCCGGACAAACGGTCCAGGCTTCCGCCCGCTCCAGAAATGGGGAGATGGCCCATCTGGCGCGCACTTCGGGTGATGCCGGGAATGCGCGAGGGTTCGTCATCGCTCCAGAACGTGCCGTCGAAAAACAGAAAGTCGCAAGTTTCCAGGCGTTCGAGCAAGGCGTCTGAGACGCAGCCGGCGCCCGGAAGAAACGCCAGCGTACCTCCGCCGGATTCTGGCGAAACCAACAAGCCGATGGCAGCTTCGGCGGGATTCAATTCCGCGGCGCGCGATGCGCTCACGAATCCTGGAAAGCTTGCGGTTAAAGGAATGGCTTCCAGCCTCGCACCACCGGCTGAAAACGGCCGGTCGAGCGGAAGATCATGCCATTCCACCTGTCCGGCGAAGCGCGCCAGCACGCCGAACATGGAATTGTCTTCAGTGAGAATTTTGCGAACGGAAGCAGTGGCGTGGACGCGGAAACAATGAAACTCGCGGAGCAGCAGGAGACCGAGGGCCTGGTCCACTTCAGCGCCGGTAAGAATCAGATCGCGGATCGGGGAATGCCGCGCGCCGTTCGCGTGCGACGGCCACAGTTCCGGCGTGGCATCGATCTGAACCCGGAGGTCGGGAGAGGCATTTAGCAAAGTCCACTCACCGGGTGCGCTGCTCCAAGCGAGTTGCGCCTGTGTGCGAGGGGTTCCTGGGAACTTGCCATCACGTACGCGACGGCAATTAGGACACGCGCAATTCCATTGCGGAAATCCGCCGCCCGCCGCGCTGCCCAGAACTTTGAGGCGCATGAGGAGGGATCAAACTGGGAAGGTGGGAGAAATCGCACGCCGGCAATAAAACACTGCTACCGGCGTGCGACCGGTAATCAGAAATCGCCGTTGCTGTAAGAATTGATTTCGCAGCTCAAGCAGATTTCTTCAACTTGGGGAGTTTCCCATGTCATGGATGCATCCTTTATGGGTCAGCCAGTTGCTTCCCATGCTTATACTATCAATGGAACCGGCATGCCTGCAAGCGGCTATTCAGAGGGGGGGCGCCCGCTACCCTCGGATGCGGGCAGTACCGGTATTCGCACATTTCGCGCGTTGCGGCATCGCAACTTCCGGCTGCTCTGGAGTGGTCTGGCGTTCTCGGCGGTGGGAACGTGGATGCAAATCGTCGCGCAGAGCGTGCTGGTGCTGGATCTGACGCATGGTTCGGCGATGGCGCTGGGGGCTGTATCGCTGGTACAAGCGGCAGCTTTCCTGCTGTTTGCGCCGATGGGCGGCAGCGTGGCCGACCGCTTTGATAAGCGGCGGCTGCTGTTCGTGACGCAAAGTCTCATGATCGTGTTCGCCGTAACAATGGGCGTTCTGACGGCCGTAGGCGCGATCCGCTTCTGGATGATTCCGCTGATAGTCTTTGCCGGCAGCGCCACGCTCAGTTTCGACCAACCGGCCCGCAACGCGCTGATCGCCTCCCTGGTTCCAAAAGACGCATTGATGAACGCCATTTCGCTGCAATCCGCCGTGTTCAATGGTGCTTCCATCCTGGGGCCAGCATTAGCGGGCTTGACGTTGAGCCACTTGGGATACTCCGCGAATTTCTTTTTGAACGCAGCCAGTTTCCTGGCGGTACTTGGGGCACTGTTTTTTTTGAATACGGAAGCTCGCGAGGCAATCCCAAGGCCGCAAGGCGGGCTGCTCGGTTCCGTGGCAGAAGCATTGCATTTTATACGGCGCGATGCGGTGCTTCCTTCGGTTGTTTCGGCCTACGCCGCGCTTTTGTTCATCGGCCCGTCCGTGATTTTGATGGTGCCCTTTTTCACTCGGCAAGTTCTGCGTACCGGACCGACGGAACTGGGGCTTCTATTTTCTGCGATTGGCGCCGGCACGGTTGTCGGCGCATTGACGGTGGCGTCGCTGGGCGATCCTCCGCACAAAGAACGGCTCGCGTTAGGCGCGATGCTGCTATGGACCGTCGCGCTGGCCGTGTTCGGATGTAGCAACAGCCTGCGGATCGCGGTGCCGGCGTTGTTCCTATGGGGAATGACCCAGAATGCCGCGGGCTCGACCACCATGACGTTGCTGCAGACGCGCGTCCCGCCCGAGATGCGAGGCCGCGCCATGAGCCTGAACACGCTGCTGATGATGTGCATCCGTCCGCTGGGCGATTTTCCGGCCGGAGCAGTGATGGGCTGGTTGGGATTCCGTGAAGCGGTGTTGATCAGCGCCGGTTTGGTGAGTGTGGCGCTGTTGGTGGTTACCGCGCGGGCGGCCATTCTGAGCCGCGACCGGAAGGAAGCGTCACCTGATGGCTAGGGAGTTGCGTTCGTGGTAGCGCTCCCTCCCGGTCGCGGCTCGGAATGAATCGGTGGCGGAATGAATCAGTTGGCGGAATGGATCCGGTGCGCGGAACGGATTCGAATCAAGCGATAATCAATACATGGTGCATTGGTTTCCATTTCCGATCGCGGGAATACCCAAGTTCACCCCTACCGATGTCATCGACATTCTGGTGGTCGCGGTTCTCATTTATCAATTTTTGTTGATTATCCGGGGCCGGAGGGCCGCCCACGTTCTGGTGGGGCTTTGCATCCTGGCCGCCATCTACGGCGTAGCCGTGTGGGCCAAGTTGGAAGTGTTGCGTACAATTCTCGCTACACTTGCGCCTTTCACCGCTATTGCACTGATTGTGATGTTTCAATCCGAGCTGCGCCGCATGCTGGCGCGGTTGGGGCGCAGGCCGTTTCTCGGAATCAGCCAATTGGAGCGCCGTGAGGTGACCCAGGAAATTCTGCTCGCCATCAGCCATCTGGCGCAAAAGAAAACTGGTGCGCTGATCGTGGTGGAGCGCAAAATCGGACTTCGCACTTTCGTTGAAAGCGGCGTAAATCTGGACGCGGCGATCTCGCGCGATTTGCTCTGCGCCATCTTTCATCCGGGCGGCGCGCTGCACGATGGCGCGGTAATCATCCAAGGCGACCGCATTGCCTCCGCGGCCTGCTTCCTGCCGTTGACCACCAACCCACTGCTGATCGCTGAACTCGGAACGCGCCACCGCGCCGCGTTGGGCATCACGGAAGAGTCGGACTGCTTCTCGGTGATCGTTTCTGAAGAGACCGGAAGAATCTCGATTGCCGCATTCGGCGAAATTGAACTGGACGTCGAACCCGATCGCGTGGAGCAACTGCTTACGGGACGCCTGGAACGGCGGGATCTTCAGATGGCGACGGCGCTGGCGCAGAACTCGGCCGCGGTGCGACAGCAGAGTTTTGACCGGTCATGAAGTTCATTTTCGGCAACCTCGGCTGGAAGCTGCTCTCGCTCCTGATTGCAGTGGCGCTATGGATCGCCGTAGCGCGCGAACCAGAACTTGCGACGTCAATCGCGGTTCCAATCGAATTCAAAAGTATACCCGACGACCTCGATATTGGGTCGGACCTGCCCGACCACGTGCGGCTGGAGGTTCGCGGGCCTTCCGGCCGGTTGTCTCACGAAAATCTTTCCGACCTGGCTGTTATTCTGAATCTCTCCGACGCCCGGCCCGGCGAACGCACCTACAACATCCGCGCCTCCAACATAAATCTGCCGTCCGGAGTGAGCTTCTATCACGCGCTGCCGTCTCAGATTACTTTGCGATTCGATAAGCTGCTGACGAAGGAAGTAGAGATTGTGCTGGCGCCGTATTCGAAGGGGCCGCCGGATGGGTATCGCGTTCGCTCCTATACGCTGGAACCCGCCAAGACGCTTATTCGTGGTCCGGAACAGCGCGTAAAAAGCATCACTCGCGTGACGCTGGATCCGGTGGACTTGAGCGGTGTAATCGGCCAGGCGGAATTCCACACCCACGTGAACGTTGGCGATCCACAGGTGAGGCTGGAAGTTCCAAGCACTGTCGCACTGAGAGTAACGCTAGAAAAATCCTCGCAAAAGGAAACGAAATAATGCCGCGTGAGCTATTCGGCACCGATGGAATTCGGGGTGTCGCAGGAAACTATCCGCTGGATCACAAAACCGCGCATGCCGTCGGCGCAGCGCTCGGTAAGTGGGTCAGCGAATCTCGCCAGGGACGCCAGGTAGTAATTGGAATGGACACGCGGGAATCCGGACCATGGCTGGCCGCCGAAGTGGCCGGTGGGCTGGCGGAGCAGGGCATTGCTTCGGATTTCGCGGGCGTCACAACCACGCCAGGAGTGGCTTTTCTTGCAAAGAACGGACCATTCGCAGCGGGCGTCATGATTTCGGCTTCGCACAATCCATATCAGGACAATGGGATTAAGTTGATCGGCCATTCCGGCTACAAGCTGCCGGACGAGCAGGAGGAAAAGCTCGAGTCTGACATCTTCTCGCTGCTCCGCGCCGGGCATGCGGGTCCTACGGCGATGCTCGCGGTGGATGAAGACCTGGACCGGACTTACATCGATCATCTGGCACGCACCATCCCCGACGGGCTCAGTGGCCTGGCGATCGTCGCGGATTGCGCTAACGGTTCAGCATCATTTCTGGCGCCTGAGCTGTTCGAACGGCTGGGAGCGCGCGTGCATCGCATGCATTGTTCGCCAGATGGCCACAACATCAACCTGAATTGCGGTTCGCTGCATTTGGAGGGCTTGCGCGAGAAGGTGCTCGAAGAATCGGCGGACGTGGGCGTCGCGTTTGATGGCGATGCCGATCGCGCGTTGTTTGTATCGCGATCGGGCAAGATCATTGATGGCGATGCCGTACTGCTGCTTACAGCACGGTACATGAAAGAGCGCGGAGAACTGGCGGGAAGGAACGGCCATCCGGTAGTGGTGGCAACCGTGATGTCCAATCTGGGCTTGGAGCGCGCGCTGGCGTCAAATGGGATTGAAATGATCCGGACGCCGGTGGGCGATAAATATGTTCTCGAAGAAATGTTGCGCAGGGAGGCGGCTCTGGGCGGCGAACAATCCGGACACGTAATTTTTCACCAATACGCCACCACCGGCGATGGTATGCTCACGGCGCTGCGGGTGTTTGAAGTAATGCGGCAGTCCGGCGAAGGTCTTGACGAATTGACTCGAGAGCTGAAGGTGTATCCGCAGCGTTTGGTGAACGTGCGCGTGCGAAATCGAAAACCCTTGGATGAGTTGCCGGGAGTGACGGCGGAGATCCGCGCGGCCGAAGCCTCCTTTGGAGATGCCGGGCGCGTGTTGGTACGCTTTTCCGGGACCGAGCCGTTGGCGCGCGTGATGGTGGAAGGGCCCGATCTGGAGCGAGTGGAAAACTTCGCTAACCGAATCGCTTCACAAATCCGGGTGGAATTAGGGGCAGAATAGGGGGATGAGAAAATCACTCACCAACCGGGCACCGGCTCCCTTACGGTCGCGGCTCGGTAACACCTTTCTGAACCGCGACCGTAAGGGAGTCGGTGCCTGGATCGGGCTTTTGTTGGTCGCCACAACGCTGGCTGCTCAAACTCCCAAACCCAAAGCTCCCGGAGAAGACTGGGTTCCCTTGTTTAACGGCCAGGATCTCACCGGCTGGGTGAAAATCGGAAATGAAAAATGGGACGTGGAAGGCGGAACCATCCATGGCGTCGCCGCAACCAAGGATTACGGTTATCTTCGGACCGAGAAGAACTTCAAGGACTTTCACTTGTCTCTGCGATTCAAGTGCGAAGGCGACGGCAACAGCGGCGTCTTCTTCCACGCGGAGTTCAAGCCCGGAACCGCCGATGTGGTGCAAGGCCCGCAATTCGAGATCGATTGCAATATCGGCCACCATACCGCCGGAATTTATGATGTCGGCCGCCAATGGCTGATCTGGCCGGCGCCCGAAAACGAAACCGTTCTGCGCCCTGACGATTGGAACGAATATCTGCTGAAAGTGGAAGGCAATCGCTACGTCGCGCGGCTCAACGGAATCCAGATGGTGGATTACACCGATCCCAAACCGTTCGGCTCGGATGGCGGCATCGCGTTACAGCTTCACTCGGGCGGGCACGGGAACTTCCGGTTCAAAGATATCCTCATTCGCGACCTTTCGAAACGCCCGTAATGTTCAACCTGGATGATATTCAGAGTGCCCGCCAACGGATCGAAGGGCGGGTGAAAAGAACGCCGCTGGTGACAAGCCAGGCGCTGAGCGAACGGTTGGGCGCTAGCGTCTATCTGAAGCTGGAGCTGTTTCAAAAAACGGGATCGTTCAAGGTGCGGGGCGCATTCAACAAGGTGTTGAGTATCCCGGAAGAGCGGCGCGGCCGTGGTCTGGTGGCCGTCAGCGGAGGGAACCATGCGCAAGCGGTTGCCTATGCCGCCAGCCAGCTTGGACTTCCGTCGGTGATCGTGATGCCGGAAAAGACGCCGCGCAATTATGTGGATGCTACACGAGGCTATGGCGCGGAAGTGGTCCTGGTGCCGAGAGTCCAAGAAGCTTTCCGAGAGATCGCGAAATATGAGAATGACGGCTGGACTTCCGTGCATCCTTTCGACGATCCGATGGTGATGGCGGGGCAGGGGACGGTAGGGCTCGAGATCGTGGAGGATCTGCCGGAGGTGACCGATGTGGTGGTGAGCATTGGCGGCGGCGGATTTATCGGTGGCGTCGCTACGGCCGTCAAAACCCTAAAGCCGGACGCGCGAGTTTGGGGAGTGGAGACTGAAGGAGCGGACGCGATGTCCAAAGCCCTCGCCGCGGGACATCCCGTTCAGCTGGAAGCAATTACATCCATCGCCCGCACTCTGGGCGCACCCTCCGTCTCCGAGCGAACACTGCTGCTCGCGCAGAAGTACTTACAGAGTGTTACGGTGGTGCCGGATTCGGAAGCCGTCAGCGCTCTGCGCCTGCTGTTGGAACGCGCCAAAGTGCTGACCGAACCAGCCGCCTCATGCACCTGGGCTGCAGCCGAACGTTTGCGCGCCCACTTTAGCCCTTCTTCCCAGGTGGTGCTGGTGCTGTGCGGTGGGAACATGGCCGTTGACGATCTTTGCCGGTACCAAGCGTGAGAACGGTCTAGGGATTGCCAGCCTAATCGCGTCCAACGATGTTTAGTAAATAGCGGTCTAGTGAATTCAAGCGTTTGACCGCAGATTAGGAGGCGCCGCCCGAGTCCCACCATGAACAATCTACGCAAGAGAAATTCCCGCCATGGAAATTTTACCCGTTCGGCGATCCTTCTAACTCCGAATAGATCCGATCGCCCCTGCCAAGCTCCTGGCTGTGGTCAAACGCAAACTCTTTGGGACAGTCGCCGATTTCGTTCAAACGAGGAATGCCGCCGTGCCCCTCGGGCGCCCGGAATCGGTAACTGTCCCAGATAGTCTTCTATTCGACACTCTCCACATGCCAGCCGTCTCCGTAGCGCTGGAAAGTTACTCGAACCATCTTGCCTTGCTGCCTGCTACCTTCTAACCACGATGGAGGCCGGGACCCAGCGTCCGGCCACTAGAGAAAGTTCCGATACACCATCCTGAGTCAGCGCGTCGCCCGCCGGGTCCTGGTTCTGGAAGTGAGGAGTGGCGCTGAAACTGGTCCGTACCGGATCGGAGGTCCTTTCCCGCATAAGGTTCAGGGCGGTTTCATAGTCCAGCGGATCTCCTCCGCAGCCCACGAGACACGCCGCGAGGATCAGTACTATGCCAAATAAACAGAGCCTCATAACGACCGATTAGATATTCTCCCATGCAGAACTGTCAGCTACCTCCTAATTGTCCCACCCCTCCATGCCGATGAGAGGGATATGGATGTGTTCGTCGCACGGCAGCCGATCTTTGATCGGACGCGCCAACTCTATGCCTATGAACTACTTTTCCGCTCCGACGATGTCCATAACGAATTCGATGGCACTGATTCCAGCTCGGCGACCACCCAGGTCATCGCCAACAGTCTTCTGACTTTTGGCTTGGAGAACGTTGCCTGCGGCAAAAGAGTTTTCGTCAATTTCGACCATAGCCTGCTGATGGGTGGATTGCATGCCGTTCTTCCTCGGGAAACCACGGTTCTAGAGATTCTCGAGTCGGTAGAGCCCAACGAGCAACTCATAGCGGCATGCCATGATCTGACGGAGCAGGGTTATACGTTCGCGCTGGACGATTTCGTGGACCAACCCAGCTTTGAGCCGTTGACGCAGCTCGCCAAATTGATAAAAGTAGACATGCGAACCACCGCGAAGCCGGAGCAGGAGCGGCTCTTGCGAACCTACCGGCCGCGGGGCATCGCCATGGTTGCCGAAAAAGTGGAAACGCACGAGGAGTTCGAATGGGCCAAGAGTGCGGGCTACGATTATTTTCAAGGCTACTTTTTCGCGCGTCCGGCCGTGCTGCGGGGACATCAGATCCCGGCAGCCAAGGTCAACTGCTTGCGGCTGCTCCGCGAGATGCAGTTTGAAGACCTGAATTTCGAACGGCTGCACGCCATTATCTCGGCGGACTTGTCGCTCTCTTACAAACTGCTGCGCTACGTAAACTCGGCGCTCTTCGCGCGTCGGGGCGAGATCCATTCCATCAACCATTCGTTGGCGATTCTTGGCGAGGATGCCATCCGGCATTGGGCGGCGCTGGCGGCGCTGCCCGTTCTAGCCAAAGACAAGCCCGGTGAATTGGTCACCCACTCGCTGGTCAGGGCGCGTTTCTGCGAGAAACTTGCGCAACTGGGTAACGTTAGCGAGCACAGCCGCGGGTTCCTGGTGGGTTTGTTCTCACTGCTCGACGCGCTGATTGACGTACCTCTCGAGGAAGCTCTGCATCAGGCCGGCGTAGGGCCCGCCATCAGCGGAGCGCTGCTCGGAACGGAAGGGCAAGGTGGTCCACTGCGGGACGTTTACATGCTGGTCTGCCAATACGAAGCGGGCGACTGGAAGGCCGTGACCGCGACGGCGGCGAAGCTGGCCATCAAGCCTCCGTCTATCGGCGAAGCGTATTCAGAATCCACGTTGTGGGCGCAGCAGGCTCTGCATGCCACAGTCCGGAAGGCGAATTCGCGGCGTAAAGTGCGCCATGGTGTCCAGGGGAGCATACAAGTGTTGTGGGAAGACAGCACCGGCCGTGAGCAAATCACAATGGCGCAGTTGCTCAACGTCTCAGTGAGTGGACTGCAGTTGCAAATGGTGGACAGGATTCCTCTTCATACCGCAGTCTCCTGCAGTGCTCCGAAGATGGGCGTTTCCGGACGAGGTGTGGTTCGTTATTGCAATCCGAGCAAGGGCAAATATTTGATCGGTCTCGAATTTTCGAACGGGACCGGGTGGCGGGAACCTGCATGAAAAAATAGCAACGACCGGTCGCTTACGCTCGCGGTTCGGAAAGAATGTTACCGAACCGCGACCGTAAGGGAGTCGGTGCCTTTGCCGGCGATCATTCCGATTTTTTCACAACTAGCGCGCGAATTTCCGCCGGGGCGCAAAGCTTCGAACATGCCGGGTATGGGGAGCGATGCTTTCCGAGACGCGCACCGGCTCCTGCACTAATCCTGACGGCACCTGCCGGCGCGTGAGTTGAAGATCCAGAAGCCGCTCGATCTTGCGGATTTCGCCCCGCTCACTCCGGGTGCTGAAAGTGGAAGCAGTACCGCGAGATCCCGCGCGGCCGGTTCGACCGACGCGATGAATGAAATCCTCGGGTACCTGCGGCAGGTCGTAATTCACAACGTGCGCGATTCCTTCCACGTGCACTCCGCGTGCGGCGACATCGGTGGCCACCAGAACGCGATAGCTGCCATCCTGGAATCCGCGGAGAGCCAGGTTGCGCTGAGACTGCGTGCGGTTTCCATGAATGCTGGTAGCTTTCGATCCGCTGCGCTCCAATTTCCGCGCCAGACGATCGGCCCCGTGCTTGGTGCGGGCAAAAACCAGAAACGATCCGCGCTCTTCCTGGAGCATCTTTTCCAGCAGACTGAGCTTGCGATCCTGTTCTACTTCGTAAACGTGCAAGTCGATCTCTTCGGCCGGTTTCGTGGTTGAACCGATAGCCACGCGGACGGGATTCTTCAGATGCGCGTGAATGAGGTGGGCCACCGAGGATTCGATGGTCGCCGAACAGAACACGGTCTGGCGTTCGGCGGGCAACGCGGCCAGGATTTTTTTGATGGTGGGAAGGAAACCCATGTCGAGCATCCGGTCGGCTTCGTCCAGAACTAGCGTGTGAGCCGAACCCAGCTTTGCCAGTTTGCGATCGAGGAAATCGGCCAGCCGTCCGGGCGTGGCGATGAGCACCTGCGCGCCTTTGCGAATCGCCTGCAGTTGTTTTTCTTCGTTCAGACCGCCCACTACCACGGCGGCGCGGATACCTGTTCCGGCCGCGATCTTCGAGAAAGTTTCGTTGGTCTGTATCGCCAGTTCCCGGGTGGGGCTGAGAATCAATGCCTTCACGCCGGGCAGGTTGCTCTGTTTAGCTAGCCGCTCTAGAAGTGGAAGGAGAAAGGCAAGAGTCTTACCCGTGCCGGTTTGCGCGGTAATCACAAGGTCGTGGCCGGCGAGCTGTTGCGGGATGGATAGGGCTTGCACAGGTGTTGGCTCGACGAATCCGTGACGGGCCAGATTGCTCTGCAAGACAGCAGAGAGCGGGAGATCGGAAAAGTTTTTCATTCTTAAGTTGAGAGACGGGAATCAGCGAGCCAGACGAGAACGGGAAACAACAGAGGGCGCGATTTGACTACCGGTACATTTTGAGTATAGCGCGTTTTATGGCACCCTGGGGAAGCGCCTACGCCATAGGAATCGGGGTTGGCAGATCGCCCTGTAAGAGAAGTTGCGGCAGTTGATTAAAGGTGTACGTGTTGGTAGCCGGATTGAGGTCGAAGATCCATACGACGTCGAAGCGTGCGCCGGGCCAAACCTGCGGTACTGTGGTGCTGTTCCCAAGAATAATGTTGGCGATGAATGGAATGAATTCGTGCTCCCAGGCAATGAGCACCACGCCCGGACAAGCGAGGGCGTCGGGAACCATGAGGGCATAATCGCTGGGAGCATACTGTCCTGGGCTGACACCACCCGCAGTGGTGTTCATGGTGATTCCGAGCTTTGCCGCGAGAGGAGTGATGGTTTCGAACGGACGCTTGCTACCGGTGCCGAACACATTCGGCGCAAAAAGGTGGGAAGGGGTCGGTAAAGGTCCGAAGGACGAGCCAAACAAGGGAGTCAGTGCGCCCGCGCGTTGCCAGCCTTGCGGGATGAGTGAATTGGGATCCGGGTTTCCGGATTCGTCAATGCCGTTGTATTGAACACCATTCATTTCGACGGGTTTTTCCCCATGGCGGATGATCATGATTTTGGTTGCGCCATTAGCCTGGGTTGCGGAAGGCTTCATTCCTACTTGGGCTCGGGCGGTTCTGCTGAAGGGCGCCAAGAACGCACCTCCGGCCAGCATACGGAGAAAGTTCTTTCTGGGGATCCCGATTTGAGGGGATTTCGCCATGCTTTGAGGAGGTGCCACGATCCCAGAATTATTCTCAATGCCTTACACGGTAAAGATTCCGATGGCCTGATTGAGGCTCGCGATCGCATCGCGGCCTGGTGCTGGTGAATATTCGTGGGCGATGTAGCCGGTGAAGCCCAGATCGGCGATGGATCGGGCGATGAAGTGGTAATTCAATTCCTGGCTGAGGTCAATTTCGTGGCGCCCCGGATTGCCGCCGGTGTGGAAATGCCCGATCCACTGGAAGTTGTCGCGGATGTTGCGCACGATGTCTCCCTCCATAATCTGCGCGTGGTAGATATCGAAGAGGATCTTGATTCGCGGCGAATTGACGCGCTTGACAACATCCACGCCCCAGCTGATGTGGTCGAACATGTAGTCCTTGTGATCCACTTTACTGTTCAGGTATTCGATGCAGATATTGACACCACGATCCTCGGCGTGTGCCTTGACGCGGTTGAAAAACGCCACGCAATTGTCCGCGCCCTCTCGGTCCGGCATTCCTTTCCGTGTTCCGGACAAGGCGATAATGCTCGGGACTCCATTCGCGGCGCTCTCTTCGATGGCGGCATGCATGCGCTTTTCGAGCGCGTCGTGGCTTTCCTTTCGATTGATGCCGTCCGAGATTGTGCCGCCGGGACCGGGCGGATACATGGTGGGAATCAAACCGTACTTCTTGAGCGTGGGCCAATCATTGGGTGCGATGAGATCGTAACCTTTCGCGCCGGCGCGGGCAGCTTCGCGGCAAGTGTCCTCAAAACTCATGCCGCGGCCAAATACGCCGCGCGTCACGCACTGCTTCAGACGGCCGGTGCTCGGGACAGGTGCGGGAGTTTGTGCAGCGGCGGTGGATAGGGCCAGGGCGGGGAGGAATTCTCGGCGGCGCATGTGTGTGTCCTCGTGTTAGAGAGAATAGCGCAAAGTGCGGGGCGCTAGCGTCGAAAGGTGGGAGACTGAAGTTATGAAGCCAATAGACAAGAAAGTCAACGAAGATATAAAAGAAGGAAACATCCCCAAGCCGGTTGAAGACCTTCCGACCGAATGGGAGAAAGAGGATCGCGAGATTGAAGGCGCGAAGCCGGACCTGGGGGAAGTGGAAGAAGATCCGTCGGAATTGTGATAGAGGTGCTCTGGAACCTGGGACACTTCTCGCAGGCTGTGGCGAGGCCGTGCACTCCGCCATGATCGCAGAGGATTGAAGTTTCCGAGAAGCACAATCTGGTGGACGAGCTTGTCATCGACTATACTGAGCGATTGGACCTTCGATTTTCGCGTAGAAGGCTTCTGGCGGCCGCCGCACTAGGGGGAATCTGCCGCGGCGGAAGGTTGTTGCGCGCCGCGCCAGCTCGGGCGAGCGGCCCCATCTTCGAGGAAATACCGCCCGAGACCAGCGGCATAACGTGGGTGCACGAGAACGCCAAATCGCCGGAGCGTTATCTGCCGGAAAGCCTCGGCCCCGGCTGCGCTTTCCTGGATTACGATAACGACGGTTGGATGGACATTTACCTGGTCAACAGCGGTCCGTCCGATTTCTACGCGCCGAGACAAGCGCTGCGAAACGCGCTGTACAAAAACAATCGCGACGGCACCTTCACCGATGTCACCGAAAAGGCCGGGGTAGCGGCAGGCACAACTTTCGGCATGGGCGTGGCGGCGGCCGACTACAACAACGATGGCTACCCCGATTTGTTCGTCACCGCGTATGGCCGCTCGATTCTTTATCACAACAACGGCGACGGGACGTTCACCGATGTCACCGAAAAAGCCGGCTTGGCCGTGCCCGGCTGGACCACCAGCGCTGTATGGTTCGATTACGATAACGACGGCCGCTTGGATCTGTTCGTGTGCAGCTTCGTTGATTACACGGACAAACCTTCGTGCGGCGCCAACAAGGCGGGCCAGCGCTATTACTGTATTCCGCGCCTATTCAAGCCCACCCACAGCTTCTTGTTTCACAACAACGGCGACGGGACATTCAGGGACGTAACGCGCGGCACCGCCATCGAGCGCGCCATGGGGAAAGGCCTGGGCGTAGTGGCCACCGATATCAACAACGATGGGCGCATGGACCTGTTCGTTGCCAACGATACCGTGCAAGACTTTCTTTTTGTGAATCGTGGCAACAACAAGTGGGATGAGATTGCGCTCATGGCGGAAGTGGCCTACAGCGAAAGCGGCAGGGCGCGCTCCGGAATGGGCGTGGATGCGGCCGACATCAACGGCGACGGCTGGGAGGACTTGTTCGTATCCAACATCAATGACGAGATGTTTTCGCTCTACACCAACAACAAGAACGAAACCTTTTTCGACGCCGCGCACAAGCACGGCATCGCGCAGGAAACGCGCCTGCTCAGCGGCTGGGGGCTGAAGTTTTTCGACTACGACAACGACGGCCTGGTGGACCTGATACTCGCCAATGGCCATCCCGACGACAGCATCGAGTCAAACTACGCGCGGGTGAAGTACAAGGAGCCGCTGTTGCTTTACCACCAGGAGCAAGGGTTGCTGCGCAATGTCACATCAGATGGCGGGCCGGCTTTCTCAAAACCGCTGGCCGCGCGCGGCCTCGCGGTCGGCGACTACGATAACGACGGATTCGTGGACGTGTTGGTAGGCGCCAACGGCGGCGCACCGGTGTTATTGCACAACCGCTGTGGTTCCGGCAACCATTGGTTAGGCGTAAAGCTGGTAGGGACAAACTGCAACCGTGATGCGATCGGGGCCCGGCTCACCTGGTCAGCCGGCGGAGTGAATCGAAGCAGGCTCAAGAATAGCGGCGGCAGCTATCTGTCCTCGCACGATCCGCGAGAAGTGCTGGGGTTGGGCGCGTCTTTGAAGGTGGATTGGCTGGAAATCAAGTGGCCGTTGCCTAGCGGGAAGGTGCAAAGGTTCACGGATCTGCCGATAGACCGCTATGTGACCATCGTCGAAGGGAAATGAGTGTAGGGCGGACACCCTGGTCCGCGGCCGACGCCCTCGTCGGCCTGCTGAGAATCCGATTAATGATCGAAGAGCGGGTCCTGGGGGACCCGCGCGGACCAGGGGGTCCGCCCCATAAGCGCTAAGATAAAAACATCCGCAGTCGAAAATGTTCCGGAATCGGATCTGTGGGCCGGCGACTGGACGCCAAAAACT
>CABEDY010000411.1_pt1 | contig 18206 bp, 17 predicted proteins | sample 3423171 | NCBI WGS metagenome assembly CABEDY01 (sample SAMEA5534333, study PRJEB31848) | metagenome | biome: tundra; feature: field; material: soil | place: USA | collected 2013-05 | depth 0.15 m | reverse complement strand
GCTCAGTACCGGACCTCGCACTGAAGAAGGAAAGCGACAGTCTTCTCAAAACGCCCGCACCCATTCGCTCACCGCCCAGCACCCCACCATCCCCGATGAAGACCGTGCCGCGTTCGACCAACTTCGCGCGCAACTCCATGCCGAGGCCAAACCCCAAGGCGCGCTCCAGCAAATTATTTTCGAAGAGCTGGTCCATGCAGCCTGGAACCTCCGCCGTGTCCGCGCCATGGAAGCCGAGCTCAACGCCTCCGCACCCGACGCCCTTCTCGCCGACGACGGCCCCGCCGCCAAGCTCGATCGTCTCGCACGCCATCACACCCGCATCGAACGAACGTTCTTTCGCTCCTTGCGCGAGCTCAAGGCTCTGCAAACGGACGCCGCGCTCAGCCTCACACTCCCTTCTTATTTCATGACCATAGCGCCGCCCCTCGCCTCGCGCACGCAGATTGCAAAACGAACCCAATTCCTCGCGACAAATGACCGCGTTTTGGAGGCTGACGATTACCTCTCCGCCCAGGATCTGGAGGAAGGAGCCCTCGGCCGCGTCCTGCACCAGCAAGCCCGCGCCGCAGCCGCCGAACCCACGAACCTCTCCATGTCCGCGCACTAGTGTCCGCTCTGAATCTTTACCACTGCCCTGCGTCGCTGCGCGTGGCGCGAACACTCATGTTTACCGCGTTCGCACTCCTGCCAACGCATGGGATTTCGATGCTAAGGTTCGTGCGATTGCATTGTCCGCGCGACAGGGAATGTCCCTCTGGACCCGGCCTCGGAATGTCGCGCGCCCTACTTCACGCTGATCGAATACGGCATCACTTTCATGAATCCGCCTTTTGCCAGCGCGGCCACCGGCAGATTCCCCAGAACCTGCTCCAGCTTTGACTCCAGCGCATTTGACTCATCGGCTCGCCCGAAAAGCACATCCAAAATGCTACGCTTGCCTGGAAACGGCACCAACGTAATGCGGTCGCTCGAAGCGAAGTGCGCACGCTGCCTCACCAATTCCACCGCGCGATCCAGACCACCCAACTCATCCACCAACCCGTTCTGCTTGGCTTGCGCGCCCAGCCACACGCGTCCCTGCGCCAACGGTTCAATCTGGTCGAACGTTTTCTTGCGCCCGTCGGCGACGCGGCTGACAAATGATTTGTAGAACGCATCGATCTGGCCGCTGATTTTCTGGCGCTGCTCGTCATTCAAAGGCGTGTAGTCCGAGTCCAGATCGGCAAATTGCCCACGCTTGAGCATTTGTTTGTTCACTCCGATCTTGTCGTAGAGTCCGTGCAGGCTGATCCGCGCGAAGATCACTCCAATGGAGCCGGTCAACGTATTGGGATAAGCCACAATCGGATCGCCCGTCATGGAGATGAAATAGCCGCCCGAAGCCGCCAGGTCGCTCATCGAAATCACCACCGGCTTCTTTTTGCTCAGATTCTTGGCTTCGTGCAGGATGTCGTCCGATGCCACGCCGTCGCCGCCCGGCGAATCCACGCGAATGATAACTCCCCGTATGGACGAGTCGTCCTCCACTTGCTTGAGCAACTTGATGAAGCCGGCCGCGGTGATGCCCTGGTCGTCGGAGCTGGAATTTCCCGAGCCGCGCGTAATCTCACCTTCGCCAATCACCAGCGCAATGCGCCGGTTCACTCCGCCGGAAAGGGCTGGTGTCTTACTGTAAGCCTTGGCCGACAGTTTCGTCAGCTCAGTTTGCTTGAGCCGGATCTTCATGTCGTCAGCGGCCTGGTCTTCGTAGCCGAACGCATCGATCAAACCGTTGGCCAGCGCTTCATTCGCCATGAACGGTCCCTGGTCGATAATGGCCTTTACAGCATCCGCCTGCTTCTTCCTGCCTTGCGCCACAGTGTCGATCAGGTTCCCGTAATACTGATCCAGAATTTGGTCCAGGACTTCATGCGTCTCAGGCGTCATGGATGTCTGCGTCAGCATGTCGCCCGCGTCTTTGTACTTGCCGGCATGGATCACGTCGGCGTGAATACCCAGTTTGTCAAAAGTGTTCTTGATGAAAACCGCTTCCACGCGGAGCCCTTTGAGATCGAGCGAATCCTCCGGCGCGAGGAAAATTTTATCGGTCGCGCAGGCCAGGTAGTATTCGCGCGCGCTCGGACTCCGCAGGAAGCTGATAATCGGCTTGCCGGACTTCTTGAACTGCAGGATCTCGTCGTGGATTTCCTGCATTTTGGCCCAGCCTATTTCCAACCCGCGCGGCTCGAAAATGATTCCCCTGATACGCGAATCCGCGGCCGCTTTCCGGAATGTGTCCCAAACCTGCTCCACCGTCAGGGGAGTCTGGTCCTGGAACATGGGCAGCGGAATTTCAGGCGGCGATTTCTCGGGGACTTCGCCTTCGAGTTTAAAAACCAGCGTCGATCCGTCCGCAATCGAGACCGGCCGCTCGCCGAACGATCCGACAAGTTTTACAACGGCAAAAATCAGAATCAGCGCGGTAAGCCCGCAAACAACAACACCCACCACTAATCCGATCACAAAGTTCTTCATGGCCCCTCCCTTTAGTAGATGCCTCGCGCGGGTGGATGTTTTCGCGTTTTATGCGGTCCGCGCAGGTCCCCTTGCTTACGCGCGGGGCTACAATTCAGAATACGATACGGTTCGACGTAGCCCCGCGCGTCAGCAAGGGGACCTTTGGGCCAGCTTTACTGACCGCTAAGAATCAGATCGAAGCGGCGGCTCACATCGGCAAGGTACTCTTTGTTCCCGCCGTCCAGTTCCACCGTCGCCGATCCTTGATAGCCGATCTCCTTCAGCGCCCGGTACACTTCCTTCCAATCGATGTCTCCATCGCGTAGGTTCACAAAATCCGCCACACGCTTCTTGATAGTACGGTCCTCTCGGAACGAGAAGTCTTTTATGTGCAGTTTGACAATCCGTTTCCCGAGCGTCCGAATCCAATCCTGCGGGTAACCGTAGAGCACCACGTTGCCGACGTCGAAATACGAGCGGACCCAAGGGCTTTGGAACTCATCCACGTAACGCGCCATTTCCAGCGGACTCAGCAGGAACTTGTTCCAAACCTCTTCCACCGCGATGATCACCTTCACTTCTTCAGCTAGCGGAAGAATCTTGCGGATCTGCGTCTGCGACCGATCCCACGCTTCTTGATAGCTGGTCTCGGGATTCACCACCGCCGGAACCACAAGTACAGTGTCAGCACCCCACATGCTGGCATTGCGGAAGCTGGTCTTCAGCCCCTCCATGCTCTTGGCCACAACATCGGGGTCGCGCGAGGAAAGCGGATATTTCCAGTGATCGCGATTCATCACGGAGTGAATCCGGATACCGGTTTTCTTGCTCGCGGCGAGGATCTCCTCGGCTTGACGCTGGTCGTCGGTGGTGCCGCATTCGGTCTGTTCGAAACCGGTATCGCGCGCGAGCTGAAACCGGTCCAGGATGCTGAGCTGAGCGGGCAGCATGCTGAACAGAACCGCTTTGTGGATGGGCAGCCGTTCAGAAGCCGCGGCGCGGAGCGCGAGGCCGGAGGCCGAGGCGGCCAGGAAGGTTCGTCGAGTCATGCGAACTCATTCTACAACGTTGGCCGCCTTACCGAAGATAGACGGCGCGGAAACGGCGTACTGGCGGCTCTTCGGAATCCAGGAAATCCTCGAACGACACCTCGCGCAGGCCGATTTCCGTGAAGTGATTCAGTTCCCAGCGAGTCAGCGGCCACGGCATCTCGCCTCGCGGATCATTTTCATCACGTGCGCGGGCGATCACCAGCAGCCTTCCGTCTTCCGCGACAAAACCGGCCGCGTTTTCCATCGCCCGAGCGCGTAGCTCCGGCGGAAGCACCTGCAACGTGTTCGATTCCAATACAAAATCGAACGCGCGGAACCAACTGTCCGGAGGCTGCAGAAGATCGGCGGCCACATACTCGACACGGCTGTCAGGGAACCTCCTGCGGCAGCTCTGAATTGCAGATTCGGAAACGTCAAAGGCCGTGGTGGCGAATCCCCATTCCGCGAGTTGCTCCGCATCGTCTCCTAGACCGCACCCGACGGTGACCGCCGTTTTGCCGGCGGACGGAATAGGCTGATCCCTCCAGAAATTCAGCAGGTTTGGACTCGGCCGAAGTTCCGCCCAAGGAACAATGCTTTTGCCCTCATCGGCTTCCCGATACAACCGCTCGAACCAACCGGTAGGATCGCCCTTGGCGATGTATTCAGCGGCAAGCTCTCTGGCGCGTGTGCGGTCCGGCATTTGGCTTAGCATCATGATACGATCTCGGCATGATTATCGGCGCCCAGCTTCCCTCAGTCGACGCCGGCGGCGGATGGCTGATATTTGCACTGCCTCCCGCGGAGGTCGCGGTGCATCCCGCCGACGACGACTCAGGCGCGCACAGACTTCTCCACACGCAGTTCTATCTGATGAATCGCTCAAGCTCCCGAGCGGCGGTGAGATCGGCCTGTATCAGCCAACACATCCCACGGCTTTTGCTAGAGGCGCCGACTAGAATTCTACTTTGAGCTGACGGATGTGGCGCAGACACTCGTGTCTGCAGCGCCGAGACTCATCTCGGCGTTCGTCCATTGGTCGGTTCAGGATGTGGGAAAGATCGGCAACCTATGCGCCGGCTCGCAACCCGGATAGTTGAATTCCCATAAAGAAGAAGCACCGAGATGAGCGGCGCTGCGGACACAAGTGTCCGCGCCACATCAGCTTTAGCCAATCAAATTGATCTTGACGGGCCAAGCATATTTGCCATACACTGTTAGACAAATGGCGAAGCCCGTGTCCATCGGCCAATTCGAGCAGCTGGTGCTCACCGCGGTTCTGAGCCTCAAAGAGGATGCCTATGGCGTCACGATTCACGAAAAGGTCGGAGAACTCGCGCGGCCGAAATCGATCTCGCTCGGCGCGGTCTACGTCACGCTCGATCGATTGGAAGACAAGGGGCTAGTTTCGTCGTGGCTCTCGGAACCTACGGCAGAGCGCGGCGGCCGAGCCAAGCGCTGCTACCGCATGGAAGCGCTGGGCGAACGCGCGCTGCAGGAATCAACCGCCACGGCGCAACGCATCTTCGACGCGCTGGTCGAAGCGCTAGGCAAAGAGGGCGCAAGGCAGTGGGGCAAGCGCTGGGGGAAAGAGGCGAGCGGATGAAAGCGGCTCCATCCAAAACCGCTGAGGCTGTGCTCGGAATCTTGCTCCCGCCGGCGTGCCGCGAACAAGTGCTGGGCGATTTGCATGAGCGATACACCGGCCCGGTCCGATATTTCGGCGACGCATTATCCGCGGTCCCGTGCGTGATCATCAGCCGGATTCGCAGAACCACGGATACGCAAGTGCTCCTCATGGAAGCCTTTGCTCTGTACCTTTCGTTTGTCGGCGTCGCGTGGATATCGGGACAAAGCGCGTTCCTGTATGAGCCGTGGGGATTGCTGCGCCTCGCGATCCCCACGGCCGTCGTGTTGGTTGCGCTGGTTCTTGCGGACGCTTACGCGGATCCGGCCAAGCGTTCGCCAGTGAAGCCCATGCTCCAGACCGCGTTCTGCATCGGCTTTGCGTTCTTGTCGCAGGCAACATTCTGGGCCACCGATCCGGATTTAGCAGTGCCTCTACGCATCATGCTTTACGGCGCCGGGATCAGTTTGGTCCTGGTTTCAGCGCTGCGCGTATTTTTCCCCAAGGATGACAATCGGCCTCGCGGCGCGACGTAACCGTCAAGGTATCCTGGACCTATGTCATTGCACGCAGATATCGATAGCGCGCTCAAAGAGCAACGCGTCTTCGAACCCTCCGATGAGTTTCGGTCGAAAGCTCATGTCAAAAGCCTGGCCGAATACCAGCGCCTCTACAAAGAAGCGGAGGAGCAGCCGGAGGAATTCTGGGCGAACATTGCCCGCGAGTTGCACTGGTTCAAGACCTGGGATCGAGTGCTGGATTGGAAGCTGCCATTCGCGCAATGGTTCGTCGGCGGGCAACTCAATATCTCGTATAACTGTCTCGACACCCATGTGGCCACTTGGCGCAAGAACAAGGCCGCCATCCTGTGGGAAGGCGAGCCGGGCGATTCGCGAACGTTGACCTATCAGCAACTGCTGCATGAGGTATCGAAATGCGCGAACGTGCTGAAGTCGCTGGGAGTGAAGAAGGGCGACCGCGTAGCCATCTACATGGGCATGGTTCCCGAACTTCCCATCGCCCTGCTGGCATGCGCCCGAATCGGCGCGCCGCACACAGTGGTATTCGGCGGATTTTCGTCGCAGGCGTTGATCGATCGCATCAATGATTGCGGAGCGTCGGCCGTGATTACGCAGGACGCCAGTTACCGGCGCGGCGCGGAAGTGAAGCTGAAGGAAGCCGTGGATCATGCGATGCCGCAATGCCCCACAGTGAAGAACGTGCTGGTTTATCGCCGCACGGGCGCCGCGGTTACGATGGAGGCCGGCCGCGATCACTGGTGGCATGAGTTGATGGAAACCGCTTCAGCCGAGTGCCCGGCCGAGCCGCTGGATTCCGAACATCCTCTGTACCTGCTCTATACTTCTGGCACCACCGGCAAACCCAAAGGCATCCTGCATACCACGGGCGGCTACGCTGTCGGAACTTACATAACATCGAAATGGGTTTTCGATCTTCGCGAGGAAGATACTTTCTGGTGCACGGCGGATATCGGATGGGTGACCGGCCACAGCTACGTGGTTTACGGCCCGCTCCAAAATGGCGCGACCACTTTGATGTATGAAGGGGCGCCGACGTGGCCGGAGGCGGATCGTTTCTGGCGGATTGTCGAAAAATATCAGGTGAGCATTTTCTACACAGCGCCCACCGCCATTCGCGCTTTCATGCGTCTGGGCGAACAATGGCCGCGCAAACACGAAATGAAGAGCCTCCGGCTGCTAGGCAGCGTGGGGGAACCGATCAATCCGGAGGCGTGGATGTGGTATCGCGAAGTGATCGGCCGCAGCCGCTGCCCTATCGTCGACACCTGGTGGCAAACCGAAACCGGGGCCATTCTGATTACCCCGCTGCCGGGCGCCATTGCGACTAAGCCAGGTTCAGCTACGCGGCCTTTCCCGGGAATCATTGTTGACGTTGTGAATCGCGAAGGCCAATCCGTGCCCACAGGCTCTGGTGGATTCCTGGTGATCAAACGTCCGTGGCCATCTATGTTGCGGACCATTTATGGCGATCCGGAGAGATACGAGCAGCAATACTGGTCGCAGATTCCGGGAATGTATTTCGCCGGTGACGGCGCGCGCATCGATCAGGACGGTTACATCTGGCTGATGGGACGCGTGGACGACGTGCTGAACGTGGCCGGCCATCGCCTCAGCACTATGGAGATCGAATCGGCGCTCGTTGCGAACCCAGTGGTAGCCGAAGCGGCTGTAGTGGGGCGTCCGGACGAGATCAAAGGCCAAGCTGTTTCCGCGTTCGTCACATTGAAAGCCGGCCAGAAGCCGAGCGAGGAGCTGAAGAACCAGTTGCGCCAGTGGGTGGCCAAGGAGATCGGCCCCATCGCCAAGCCCGACGATATACGGTTCACTGATTCGCTTCCGAAGACGCGTAGCGGAAAAATCATGCGGCGCCTGCTTCGTGAAATCGCGACCAATGGAGAGGTGAAAGGCGACACCACGACGCTCGAAGATTTTTCGGTGCTGACAAAGTTGTCCGCTGAGGAAGAGTAGGGCAAGTCTCCGACTTGCCTCTTGGACAAGCCGGAGGCTTGTCCTACGCGTGGATAGATGCCGCGGTGAAGCTCAGCAGATCGCCGCGGTCGCGGGCGATTTGCTTCAACCGGACGTAATCGCCAGCGAGTTGGCATAGCTGCGGAACTGTTGGACACACCAATTGCTCGCCAGACGTTTGGCTTAGATATTCGAGCGAAATCTGGATGCCTTCCTGATAGCGCTTCAAGCGCGTCAACAGCGCCACCAGCACCTGCGCGGGCGCCGTCCCAGTTACGCTTGGATCGGCTTCGCGCACTTTCGCAAGGAAATGTTGAACGCGTGCGTCCACGTTTTCGCCGGCCAGCGCGCTGAGATAGGCGCGTGGTCTACATACACATCGTCGAATGGCGGATCCGCCCGGTACTTGAATTGCGGCGAAAGATGCTTACCGTACTCGCATAATTCAATGGCTAAACGCAACGCTTCCGCGTCCGTCAGGTCAAGAGCGAACCGGATCACCGCCACCAAATGCGATGTATCGACATAGTAATCGAGATCGCCGAACAGCCAGTCGCGTCCGCGGATAAGTTCGGGAACGCTTTCGCCTGGCGGGACCGTGCCCTGCCTTTGGCTGATCGCCCGGCGCAGGCTTTCCAGCAGCTCGCGATGCAAGGTGCGAACCAGGAGTATGATGCACTGCTCTCGCGTTTCCCGATCTGCATACTGCTCGAAATAAGTAATCGCGCGGCAGATGCCATAGCGCTCGAGCAGAAGCTCGAAACCCTTGCGCGGATGGACGCGCTCTTCGAGCGCAATTTGGATCACGACATCCTCGGCCGAGTCTAGTTTCTCGATCGCCGCCTTTACCGGCTCCCGATCACCAATGGCGCGAAAGTACGGCCAAGCGCGCTGGATATCGCCATCGGCGAGAAATAGCGACCCAACCTCTCGGGCCGCCTGAGCAAGCGCGTCTTCATATGCATCGCGCTGGCCGGCCGGGATATCTTCAAGACCGTCCACGCGCAACGGCGGCAGACCCATCTTGTAGCGCTGCTCGATCACGCGCGCTTCGAACAGCAGTGGATAGTTCTTGTCTTCGCGGAGCCTCTGAGCCAGCAGCTCGAACCCGGACTCCGCGCCGCCAGCGTGCATGGCCTGCTCAATCAGGTCAAAGATATGGTCACTCATGATGAGGGGAAGTACTTCCGAGCGCACATCCCGAGCCGCGACCGGAAGGGAGCGCTACCACGATCTCGCAGCGCTCCCTTCCGGTCGCGGCTCAGTTTTCTGACCGCCGGGCACGCCAACCAGAAACCAGAAACGAGAAACCAGAAACGAGGTTTACCCGCCAATCGCATACATCGGCCGCGGGGGCGCCACAAATTTCGACGAGTTGATCTCGTGCCCCAACCACTTCTTATGGACCGTCCCGCAGATGGTGGCCGCGATCTCTTCATCCGGGGCGAGGGAGCGCAATACCCCTTTGACGTCCGTCTCTTCGATCGCAAAAAGACAATACCGCAGTTTGCCGTCGCTGGTGAGCCGGATGCGATTGCAGTTCAGGCAGAACGGCCGGCTGACCGACGCGATGAATCCGACGCTCCCGATGCCATCCGCATACCGATATTCGGTAGCCGGGGCGCGAGCGTCGCGGTCTGGGATCTCGATCAGAGGAGCAACCTCACGCGACAAGGTCTCGATAATCTCACCGGCAGTTAGAACGTTGCCGCGCGACCACAGTCCTTGGGCATCCAAAGGCATGAACTCGATGTAGCGGATCTCCATGCCATGCTCGCGGCCGAAGTGGGCTAACGGAACAATATCCGGTTCCACTAGATTCTTCACCGCGACGGCATTGATCTTGATGGGGCCGAAGCCGAGTTGGCGCGCTACTTCCAGACCCTCCAAAACCTTGTCAAGCTCGTCGCGGCGCGTGATACGCAGAAAACGCTCCCGATCCAGCGTGTCCAGGTGAACGTTGAGACGCCGCAATCCGGCTTCATACAAAGCCTCGGCGTGCTTGGCCAGCAATACGCCATTGGTTGTGAGCGCAAGATCTCGAATGCCTGGAATAGCGGAAAGCATCCGTATCAAAACCGGAAGGCCCTTGCGCACCAGAGGCTCACCTCCGGTCACTCTAACTTTTGTGACACCGAGCGCCACCGCCACGCGCACGAAACGGTCGATCTCCTCGAAGGTCAGGATTTCCGCGTGCGGCATATACGTCACGCCCTCTTCCGGCATGCAGTAGAAGCATCGGATATTGCACCGGTCCGTAATGCTGATCCGCAGATTGTCGTGGATGCGGCCGAAAGTGTCTATGAGCGAGTTAGTCACGTCGCGTCAACTTGTAATCTCATTCTATCAGGCGTACACTGAGGGTGCCCCGCGTTCGCCGTTCGAGATTCTATAAGAGGTATGCATGCCCCGCCCGTTTTTTCTTTATTTCGTACTAACCTTCGCAATATTTGGCGTTTCAGAAGCATCTATTCTTACTTGCAGTGAAAGCGCTGTGCCGCCCATCGTGAAGGGAGAAGGCCTCGCCGAAAGAACCGGCGACATCGCTCTCAACTGTTCCGGAGGCGCGCCCGGCGCCATCGTCAACGGTAATCTTTCCGTCTTCTTGAACGTTAACATTACGAACCGTCTGATCGGGAGCACCTTCACGGGCGTGATTTTCACCATCGACAACGGCGCGGGCCCACAACCAGTTAACATCGCGCCCATAATTGGCGGCCCGAGCACGCTAATATACAATGGCATTAACTTCGCGTTGTCTTCAACCGGCACGGCAACGTTACGGATCCAGAATATCCGGGCCGCGGCCAGTGAGTTGGGTTTAAGCCCTAACACTTCCATCCAGGCGTTTCTTGGATTCAATTCGAGCCTGGTCTCAATCACCAACAGCGTCTTCACCGTGGGAACGCCGGTGCGGGGTCTGTACGCGGGGTTCTCGACCGCATTGGTGTGTGCGCAGCACGGATCGCCGCTCCCGGACAATCTCAATAGTGTCGCCAGCTTTATAGCGTCGAACGCAGCCTTCACATCCAACCGTTTGACGGAAGGGTTCGCTGATGCTTTCGATCCACGCGGCGCATGGGAAAGTCTGAATGCGGACACTGGCACGCGATTTTTGATCACCTACTCGGGATTCCCGGCCGGGGCGCAGTTGTTCGTACCGTCTGTGGTTGCTGGATCGGATGCCGTTAAGCCGACCGCCGGCGGCGACTTGGGCGTAGCGGCCTCCGGAGGGAAATATGCTCCGGGCAGCGCCGGCTCACTGCTCCTGTCTCTGGTCCAAGGCACGAATGCGAACGGCGCGGGCGGATCGCTGGTGTACACGCCAGGCGCGCTGGGTTCCGGTGCGGTGACTTTTGATTCGATGAGTCAGGTAACCCTCACCAATGGATCGGGCTTCGTGGTTTATGAGGTAGTGGACGCGAATCCCAACGTGCAGGAGAGCGCGCAGTTCCCCACGTACTTGGGACTCGCACCGTTCGACGGCCCTGCGGTGGTGACTACCGAAAACGTCTCGCTTGCTCCCGTCTCCACGGTAGCGGAGGCCACTGCCCACGACCCCATTCCGCGGTTCGTGGCGCTGACGCCGCCTGACGATTGCAGTATCATCGGCGATTGCGGCGCGTCGTATTATCCGCAATTGTACGCAAACACATTGCCGATTCATCTCACTGCTTCATCCAACGGGAACACGCAGTCGGGTTATACCGAAGTGAACAACAGAGGCGGAGGCCACCTAATCTGGACGGCCACCATCAGCTACACGAATGGCTCCGGCTGGCTACAGTTGTATCCCGATAACGGAATCGACAACACGACCATTCGCGTGGACGCGTCGCCGACAAATCTGACGCCCGGGACGTACCAAGCGAACCTGACGGTATATGCGGGACAGGGCTCGGCCATAGTTCCGATTACGTTTGTGGTTACGGCCCCGGTTGTTACTCCGGCTCTACCCACTGTTTCGAGCATCGTCAACGGTGCGAGTTTTGCGGCCGGGCCTGCGGTTCCCGGATCAATCGCATCGCTGTTGGGCACGGATCTGGCGGGAAAGAATGTCGTGGTGACGTTTGGCGGATTGACCGCGAAAGTTTTGTTCGACAACAGCACGCAGATCAATGTTGTGGTTCCAACCGGGCTCGGCGGCGTGACATCCTCGCAATTGGTGGTGGTTGTGGACGGGACTTCCAGCCTTACGCAGGCTATATCAGTGGCCGGATTCAGCCCCGGCATCTTCGGGAGCGGAATACTGAACCAGGACGGACAGGTCAATGGTCCCAGTCATCCCGCTCAGGCTGGCACCATCTTGCAGATTTACGCAACCGGCTTGTCCGGCAGCGGCGCGATTACCGCACGCGTGAATGGCAATGTTATCGATCCGCTATTCGGTGGAACAGCGCCGGGCTTAGTAGGAGTGCAGCAGGTGAACGTCCAGTTGCCGGCCGGTTTAACGGGCGCCACTGCCCAGGTCTCGGTGTGCGGTGGAGTGGCCGGTATTCCGAATCAGGCGACGTGCAGCCCGGCCGTGCAGGTTGCCATCACGCAGTAGTTTTGTGGCCGCGAATGAACGCGAATTAGCGCGACGCAACACGCGCCGATGAATCGAACGTAATATTACTTCACGTTCATACGCGAAACCCGTGAGAACAGCCCTCCAGTCCAACCGGATGTAGGAGGCTTTCTCATGAATATGAAACAAGCTGTTCTCGCTGGTGTGATGCTTGCATCCTCCACGCTGACTGCGTGTGCCTCACAGGCGTACGTTGCTTATCAGGTTCCTCCGCCGCCGGCGCCAATGGCCGTGGGAGCGGTGGGCTACGCGCCCGGACCGGGCTTTGTGTGGGCGGACGGATTTTGGGACCTGCACGGTGGCCGATGGGTGTGGGTAGCGGGTGCGTGGCGCAGGCCGTCGCACGGGCACGCCGTTTGGGTGCGTTCGTATTGGGAGCAGCATGGGCGTTCCTGGCGTTTTCGCAAGGGATACTGGCGATAATGTAGTGGATGGGCGAACGTCGATACGATGCGGTGCTGATTCTCTCGTTCGGAGGGCCCGAGCGATCGGATGAAGTGATTCCGTTTCTTGAGAACGTGCTGCGCGGGCGCAACATCCCGCGCGAGCGCATGCTCGAAGTCGCTGAGCATTATTATCACTTCGGCGGCAAGAGTCCCATCAACGAGCAGAACCGCGAGTTGATTACGGGACTCGGCGACGAGCTCGAGCGCAACGGGCCTCGGCTTCCAATCTACTGGGGCAATCGCAACTGGCATCCCTATGTCGCCGACACTCTGCGGAAGATGCAAGCGGACGGGATTCATCGCGCGTTGGCATTCGCCACTTCGGTGTTCAGCTCGTACTCCGGATGCCGGCAATACCTGGAAGACATCCAGAAGGCGCGCACTGAAGTGGGCGCGGGCGCGCCTGAAGTCGCGAAGCTCCGTACGTTTTACAATCATCCGCTGTTCATTGAGGCGTTCTCGGATGGAGTGCGCGCGGCGCTGGACGAAATCCCGGGCGCACAAGTCATTTTCACCGCTCACAGTGTTCCGCGGGCGATGGCCGAATCCAGCGACTATGAGCAGCAGCTTCACGAATCGTGCAGGTTGGTTTCGGAGAGTCTTGGCATCAGCTCTTGGCGGCTGGTGTATCAGAGCCGCAGCGGTGCGCCGGGTCAACCTTGGCTCGAACCGGACATCGGCGATGTGCTGCGCGGGATGGAGCCTGGGCAAGATGTAGTAGTGGCGCCGATTGGCTTCATCTCGGATCACATGGAAGTGTTATACGACTTGGATACGAAAGCCCGCGCGATTTCGGAAGACCGCAAGCTGCGGACGGTCCGGGCTGCGACCGTTGGCGTCCACCCAAAATTCCTCTCCATGATCCGTGAGCTGATTCGCGAGCGCATGGGGGAATGCGAAGCGCGCGCCATCGGAACATACGGACCGCATCAGGATGTGTGCCCCGCCGGGTGTTGTCCCGCGCCCGCGCGCCGCGCAAGCTCGGGAGATCCTCGATCGTAGGTGAGCCGTAGCACTCACATGACGAATGCAAAGTGGGGCGGACCCCCTGGTCCGCGGCCGACGCCCACGTCGGCCTGCTGTTATTTGTCGATGCTTGAGGTAGCGGGGCCAGGGGGACCCGCGCGGACCAGGGGGTCCGCCCCACTCGCTGATTTCATTCCACATTCCATTGGAGGGGCTGCAAGCCCATGACGCACGTGCTTTGGAAAAGATCAGGCCACGTCGGTGTCAGGGCTGGTGTAGCTTTTTATAGACGTCGCGCTTTGAAAGGCCCCGCTTGCGTGCAACTGTTTTTAGAGCCTCCATGCGCGGGACGCCGGCCTCGATTAGCTTTCCCACCGCGGCGTCGAGCGGGGTATCGTCACTTTCCGATTCCGTGGATTCGCCTCTGGCTACCATCACAGTGATTTCGCCCTTCACTGACGGGCGTTCGGCCAGGGCTGACCGGAGCTCAGCTGGCGTTCCGCGCAGAAACTCCTCGTGGATTTTAGTCAGCTCTCGCGCCAGCACCACCCGGCGTTCGCCCAGTGTCGCGGCGATGTCCTCCAGAGTCTCCAGAATCCGATGCGGAGCTTCATAAAAGATCAGCGTGGCTTGGAGCGTTTTCAATTCTGTGAGAAGCTTCCTACGCTGTCCCTGCTTGGGCGGCAGAAAGCCATGAAACAGGAACGAATCGGTGGGCAATCCGGATGCGCTTAAAGCTGCGATGAGCGCGCACGGGCCAGGCACTGGAGTGACCGTGATGCCCTGCTCGCGTGCTTGCTCCACCAGACGGTATCCCGGGTCGGCGATGAGCGGGGTCCCGGCGTCGGACACCAGGGCGATATTTTTCCCTGCTTGCAAATCGCCCAACAACTCCGCGGCGCGGGGCTGTTCATTGTGCTCGTGGTAACTGACGAGCGGCCTCGATATGCCGTAACGATCCAGCAGCTTGTGCGTGTGACGGGTGTCCTCGCAAGCAATCAGGTCCACTTCGCCGAGAATCCGGATGGCCCGGGAGGAAATGTCTTCCAGGTTGCCGATGGGAGTCGCCACCACATAAAGTGTCCCGCTCACTTGAGTTCCACTAACAGTCAGACTACGATAAAACTGCGGTGCGAAGCGAAAGCGGAAGCGTAGTACCGATCCCCGGTTTATATGTTTGGCAAATCCCGGGTAAATCGATTTCGATTCAGCTCAAGCTGGATGTCGTGGACCGGCTGCAGCAAGATGTGATGCGTGGATTCGGCGCGGTGCCACGACGTGGCGCTGAAGTGGGAGGCATTTTGCTCGGCGCGGCAGCAAGCGCTGGGCCGGCGGTACGCGTCGAGGACTACGTTCTGGTTCCCATCGAGTACAAACGCGGCCCCTCCTACCGGCTGTCGGATAAGGATGTAACCGCATTCGATGAGGCGGTCCGGCAGTCGCGAAACGGGAAACTCCTTCGTCCTGTCGGCTTTTTCCGCAGCCACACGCGCGATGGCGTTGGGCTTTCCGACGAGGATGTAGCATTGCTCTCGAACTACTTTCCCGAGCCAGAGTCAATTGCGTTGCTCATTCGCCCCTTTGCGACGAAGCCGTGTGTAGCGGGATTTTATTTCAAAGAGCAGGGAGTTTTTCAGAGTGGCGCGCCTTTGCTCGAGTTTCCACTGCGGCGCAGTGCGCTGGCTCCGGGTGATGTTCCGGCTACAAAATCGAGGATGGATTCGCGGATCGAGGCCTCCGCGGCGCCGGACATCGTTCGTGACGAAGTGCACACTAAGCGCTGGAGCTGGCCCGTGCTACCGGCCACCCGGCTGTTGGTTGGAGTGCTGCTGGGTTACCAAGCGGCGCTCAGCATACGTCCGCAGTCGCCGGCTCCGTTCAACCTCGCGTTGAGCGTTATACAATCGGGCGGCGATCTTCAGCTCAAATGGGATCGGAAATCCCCCGCCATCGGAAGCGCGCAAAAAGGGATTCTAACGATCGAAGACGGCACTTACAACAAGACAATCAACCTAACCCGCGCGGAGCTCGAAAGCGGCAGCAACGCGCCCTATCACCCGCTGTCGAAACATGTACGCTTCCACCTGGATGTTTTTCCGAACCCACGAAATAGCGTTTCGGAAACCATCGACTGGATTAACTGACTAACTGTTCAACGGTTCCCGGATCATCCGTAACTTCCCGCAAGTGCAATTTGTCTTTCCGCGGAATCAGATCGGCTCGAATGCGGGCGCCCGGCGCGATCTCGCCGGCGGCAATCAGCGACGCCAAAGGTTGGACCAGTTGCCGCTGGATGGTCCGCTTCAGCTCGCGCGCGCCATATTCGCTGCTGGTGCCCCTTTCGAGCAAAAAGCGGCGGGTGCGCCCAGGGACTTCCAGGCGGAACGTGTTCAATCCCAGCCGCCTGTCGAGATGTTCCTGCAGCTCCTGAACGTGTGTGTCCAAGATGGCCGCCAGCGCTTCCTGGCTGAGCGGCTGATAGGTGACGACGGCGTCGATGCGATTGATGAACTCCGGAGAAAAGTTTCGCCGCAAGGCCGTCATGCCGATACTCTGAAGCTTGACGAGGTCACCGCAGCCGGGCGAACCCACCAAGGATTCAAATCCGAAGTCGGGATTCAGCTCCCTGCTCATGGCGCGTGCGCCCAGGTTGCTGGTCAGGAAAATCAAGGTCTTTTCGAAATTGACGGTAGTATTGTCGCCCAGCCGCAACGCGGCCTTGTCCAAAACGCCCAGCAACAGCCGCGCCACCGAAGGCGCTGCCTTTTCGATTTCATCGAACAGCACAATGGAAAGGTCGCATGATTCGCTGCTGGCGCCATTCACTTTCTGCTGGGTGAGCAGCGGTTGCGTCTCGCGATGACCCAGATAGCCTGGGGGGGCTCCCATGAGCTTGGCAACCTCATGCTCCATCTGAAACTCGCCGCAATCCACTTTCAGGACTTTCTTAGGGCTGCCGTGCAGCACTTCGGCGAGCGCTTCCACGGTCTTGGTCTTGCCCGTCCCGGTTGGACCTAGCAACAAGAAAACTCCAGCCGGACGCCCCTCCGGCGCGAGCATGGCGCGGTGCATCTGAACAAAGGGAACAATGGCTTCGATTGCAGCGGGCTGACCCACCAACCTGCGTGACAACGCTAGTGCGATATCGTTGGCCGCCTCGCGCGACCGTGTTCTGGGTCTGGTGGAGGGCTGCCTCTTGAATGGAGTCTCACTCACACCTCTATTATGGGAGGCAGAGTACCAGTGGAAACGCCGGCGGATTCGTCAACCAACCTATTTCAGATGACTTTCTTTGTGCCGTTACCCGTGGAAAATGAACGAATTAAGCAAGGAATTCCTACAAAGGCAGTGAACGAATTCTTTACTTGTGCCGGTACGTGATTCGTCCCTTGGTCAGATCGTAGGGCGAGAGCTCCAGAGTGACCCGGTCGCCGGCCAGAACACGAATACGATTGCGGCGCAGCTTACCGGCCAGGTGAGCCAGTACGGTTCGATCCTGGTCGAGTTGGACGCTGAACAAACCGCTGGGAAATTTTTCTACGACAGTTCCGGTGAGCTCAATGCTGTCTTCTTTACTCATCGTTCTGCTCGCGGAGATTTCTATTCTAGGTATATTAGCAAAGGAGCCGTGAGGCCGTGGGCGTTCACGCGGTGTGAAGAGACAAGTGGGGCGGACCCCCTTGGTCCGCGGCCGACGCCCTCGTCGGCGTGCTGGCGATATCGATTAATGGTTGAGGTGCGGGTCCAGGGGGACCCGCGCGGACCAGGGGGTCCGCCCATCATAGGCGCTAACTTAACGGTAACGTCGAGTTTCCCAGAGCGCCGTTCCTGCCCGATTTATTGATGCGAAGGGCTGTTCTCGACAGCTATCGGTAAACGCTCGGCGACCACCCGCGGGCGATCGGCCACGAAAGGCACACCGGCACTTCTGCGCGTCACCGACAAACCAGTGAAGACATTCGGCCACTATCCGGAGAGTGCGTTTCCCAGGACTTGGCTCCCGTAGGGCATCCTCTGAGACGGCGGGCAGGGGTAAGATTGTTCAACAGCCCATGGACCTCTCGGCCGGCACTCGTTTGGGACTCTACGAGATTCTTGCGCCGATTAAGGTAGCTGTATCTGATAAATGCTGGCGCCGGAGCCTACGGCGGCGTACAAATATCCATTCGCTACGCTGAGCCCCCCCAGGCCTGAGATCGTTCCATAGGTGTGCGCCGCCGGATTCCGCGGGTCGCGGGCGTCCACAATTACAAGCGAGCCGTTGCCGCCCCCACCGGTAGCGTGCGGGTCCGGACCGCTCGAAGTCACTGCATAAAATCCCTCTCCTATCGGAACGGTGCCCAGAGAAATGGGCCCGCCGACGTTACCGGGATTCATGGAGGTTACGATTACATTCCCTTGCATCTTTGGACTACGCGGGTCGCTGATATCGAACATGGTGAGAGTGACATTCCCGGTGAATGGAAAATCGAGAGGCGACTGTTTGCCGGGACTGAAGCCGGTCGTGTCGCCGACCGCGAGGAGCTCGGTTCCCGAGATCGCCAGCGTAAGAAGAAT